>JADMIO010835340.1_pt1 | contig 64994 bp, 50 predicted proteins | sample 8958161 | NCBI WGS metagenome assembly JADMIO01 (sample SAMN16585339, study PRJNA669376) | soil metagenome | isolation source: Crop rotation soil | place: USA: Cullars Rotation, Alabama | collected 2011 | reverse complement strand
CGCGACAACTTGTCCACGTGGAATTCTAAGCTTAGGATCCCAATGTGCTGGAAAGTCAGATATTCTGATCCCTTGAACTACGGAGCCTTGAACAATGTAATTTTACTCTCAGAAGTGTGCGCAAATCTCTGTTATTATTTTGGGAATCCTGAAGCTTCCTCTATTTTGCGGCGCCCTTTCAGGCTCACTTAAACGGGAAAAATTTATCGCATCATGGGTCCTTCATCATTGATCGTTTTGATTTGTGCTGCTGTAGCTTTTTCTGCAGGCGGAATTGCCGTTGCTAAGTTCCTTGTGAAAGGAACTAAGAACAAGGCCAAAGGCGAAGCGTATGAATGCGGCATTCCAACCCACGGCTCAAACTGGAATCAATTCAATGTTGGTTACTATCTTTTTGCATTGATCTTTCTCATCTTCGATGTCGAGTTGATATTCTTATACCCATGGGCGACAGTCGTAAAACAAATTGGTTGGCCTGCATTCGTTGAAATTGTGATTTTTATTTTCATACTCTTCATGGGATTTCTGTACGCGCATAAAAAGGGAGCACTGAAATGGATGTAAAAGAACCTGAACTGAAGAAAGAAAATTTCCCGGGACAAATTCATGAAACAGCCGGTGGCGGAATCGTACTCAGCAAACTCGATGATGTCATCAACTGGGCACGTTCAAATTCTCTCTGGCCGCTCACATTTGCGACAAGCTGCTGCGGAATCGAAATGATGGCGGTAGCAGGAGCGAAATATGATTTCTCAAGATTTGGTTTTGAAGTAGCACGCGCCACACCCCGACAAGCTGATGTAATCATCATTGCCGGAACAATCGTGAATAAAATGGCTCCCGTACTGAAGCGACTTTATGATCAGATGGCCGATCCGAAATACGTGATTGCAATGGGTGCATGTGCAATCAGCGGTGGTCCGTTTTTCTACAACACTTATTCGGTGGTGAAAGGCGCTGATCATGTTATACCCGTTGATGTTTACATCGCCGGTTGCCCGCCAAGGCCTGAAGCATTGCTGAATGCCCTTATCACACTTCAGCAAAAAATTAAAAGTGGTGCAACAAGAGAACAGATCAAAAAAGAGATGGTAACCGGATGACGAAAGAAGAACTCAAAGAAAAAATTTCTGCTCTCCTTCCTTCAGTAACTTTTGAAGATGGCGGTGAATGGCTCAACGTGATTATTGATTCGAAGGACTGGAAACCATTCGCTCAACAACTGCACTTAACCTCTGGTCTTGATTTCGATTTTCTTTTTTGTGCAACCTGCGTTGACTGGAAAACACACCTCTCAATTGTGTATCATCTCGATTCAACGAAGCATCGTCACAACCTTGTAGTAAAATCAAAACTAGATCGCAACAAGCCCGAAATAGAAACAGTAAGTGATATCTGGCGAACGGCCGAGTTTCACGAACGCGAGCAATATGAAATGTTCGGAGTGAATTTTCTGAATCATCCCGATTTACGATTGCTGATTTTGCCTGATGGATGGGAAGGAAAGTTTCCGATGAGAAAAGATTTTGAAGACCCTGTTAACATGATCAAATTGTAAATGCCCGAAGCGCTTTTAGGAGAACCCATAGCAACTGCAGAAGGTGACCTCGTCATCAACATCGGTCCACAACATCCGTCAACGCACGGCGTGTTGCATCTTGTGGTGACGCTGAGTGGTGAGACGATTAAGAAAGTGGAGCCACATCTTGGTTACATTCATCGCTCGATTGAAAAGATGTGCGAGTCGCTCACCTATCGCCAGTTCATTTATGTGACGAGCCGCATGGATTATCTCTCTGCGCATATCAATAATCACGCTTGCGCTTTGTGTGTGGAGAAAGGAATGCAGATTGAAATTCCTCCTCGCGCGCAAGTAATCCGCGTGCTGATGGATGAACTGACGCGCATCGCTTCGCATGAATTGTGGTGGGGTGCCCTGGCTATGGATCTCGGTGCCTTCACTCCATTCTTCCACGCCTTTCGCGAACGCGAAAGCATTAACGACATCATGGAGGAAACCTGCGGCGCCCGACTCACCATGAATTACATGGTGCCCGGCGGCGTGATGTATGATCTGCATCCGAATTTTCAGAAGCGCGTTAAGGATTTTATGAAGCTCTACAAATCAAAAGTTGCAGAGTATGATGAACTCGTTACCGGCAATGTTATTTTTCAAAATCGCTTGAAAGGAGTTGGAGTTCTATCGAAAGAAGATGCGATCTCTTACGGTTGCACCGGCCCTGTTGCACGAGGAAGCGGAGTGAACTGTGACATCCGCAAGCTGTATCCTTATGAAGTTTACTCGCAGGTGAAGTTTGATGAAGTGATTGAAACAGGTTGTGATTCGTTCGCGCGATATCTTGTGCGGCTGAAAGAAATGAATCAATCCATCAGCATCGTCGAGCAATTGATTGACAACATTCCCGAGGGAGAATTCCAGGCAAAGACAAAAGCAGTTCTGAAATTACCGAAGGGAGAATTCTATTCACGCGTTGAAACAGCGCGTGGAGAATTCGGAGTATACATCGTGAGTGAAGGAGCAACAACTCCGTACAGAATTAGATTTCGTTCGCCCGGATTTTCAAACCTCTCTGCTCTCGATCATATGACTCGCGGAGGAAAAATTGGCGATCTGATTGCGGCGATGGGAACATTGGATTTAGTAATACCTGATATTGACAGATAAATGCTGAGCTTAGAAAATATCACAAACACAATTCAAACCTGGTTGAATTCTACATTCAACGCAACACTCGCTTTGTTGTTCGAGTTTGTAATTGTTGGTGTTATGGTGATTGGATTATTCGCAGTACTTGGTTTGGTGCTGGTGTTTATGGAAAGAAAAGTTTCCGCCTTCATGCAAATCCGTCTCGGACCTAATCGTGTTGGTCCGCAGGGAATTTTTCAAACTGCGGCTGATACGTTGAAGCTCGTCGTAAAAGAAGGACTCACTCCCGATGGCGCTGATAAATTTCTTTTTAACCTCGCACCGTTTGTTGTGATGATTGCAGCAATGCTCATCCTTGCACCAATTGCTTTCGCTAAAAATTTTTCCATCTGGGATTTGAACATTGGGGTTCTCTATGTCTCAGCAGTTTCTTCAGTCAGCGTAATCGGAATTCTGATGGCAGGTTGGGCAAGCAATAACAAGTATTCATTGCTGGGAGCCATGCGCAGCGGCGCCCAAATAGTGAGTTATGAATTGAGTGCTGGCATTGCTGTTCTAACCATTGTAATTCTTACAGGCAGTTTGCGCATCAGCGACATCATCAACTCACAAGCAGATGGCTGGTGGATTTTCAAAGGACACATTCCTGCGATCATTTCATTCATCATCTTCATCATTGCTGTCACCGCGGAAACGAATCGTGCACCATTCGATATGGCGGAAGCAGAATCAGAACTCACCGCGGGATTTCACACGGAGTATTCCGGGATGAAGTTCGCGCTGTTCTTTCTCGCGGAGTATGTGAACATTTTCATTGTATGTGCGATCGGTGCAACATTATTTTTTGGAGGGTGGATGCCGTTTCACATAGGCAACTGGCAAGCATTCAATCATGTGATGGATTGGATTCCTTCATCCATCTGGTTCTTTGGAAAAACTTTCTTTTTGATCTTTTTGATTATGTGGTTTCGCTGGACGTTTCCGCGATTGCGGATTGATCAGCTACTGAATCTCGAGTGGAAATATTTGTTACCGATTTCGATGTTCAATTTATTGTTGATGACTTTCATAGCCATCATGGGATGGTACTTTTAAATTGAAAAATGTTTTTAACTGATTACATAAAGGACATCTTCCGCACCGCGAAATCGCTGCTTACCGGAATGCGAATGACCGGATATTATTTTGTTCATCCGAGAAAGGAGATCATCACACAGCAATATCCTGAACAAGTTCCGCAGTTGCCGGACCGATTCAAAGGTGAAGTGGTTTTGATTCATGATGAAAATAACGAGCATGCCTGCACCGGTTGCACCGCCTGCGAGCTTGCATGTCCTAATGGAACAATTAAAATCATCACCAAACAAGAAGTGGGAGCCGATGGCAAGAAGAAAAAAGCACTCGACACATTTATCTATCACCTTGAATTGTGTACAATGTGCAATCTCTGCATTATCGCTTGTCCGACGGATGCAATTAAGATGGACCAGACATTCGAGCACAGTGTGTTCGACAGAAATAAATTGATTAAGACATTGAATAAGCCCGGATCAAAAATCAGAGCAGGAGTAGAATGAGCGCATCAGCCATCATATTCTATTTCATCTCCGCCTTCACACTCGGAACAGGGTTGCTTGCTGTTACCACAAGAAAAATTTTCCGCGCTGCCATCTGGCTGTTGTTTTCCCTCGTGGGAATTGCCGGAATCTATTTCTGGATGCAGATGGAATTCATCGCGGCAGTTCAGATTGTGATTTATGTTGGAGGTATTGTGGTGCTCATCATCTTTTCCATTTTTCTCACTCAACAATCCGGAGTAGAAATGCCGAAGCCATCAATGATGCGAACAATTGCTTCAGTACTCGCGGTGCTACTTGGATTTGCCCTATCCTATTCGCTGATTTATCAGTACGGAATTTCTCAATGGGATCCACTCGCACAATATCAAACTTCCGATTACAATGTTTCAACCATCGGTTCAAAGATGTTGAGCACTGGTGCTGACGGATTCGCCTTACCCTTTGAAGTAGTCAGTATCCTTCTTCTCGCAGCAATGATTGGTTGCATCGTGATTGCAATGAAAGCCAGACCAAATGATCGCACTTCAATAGTTTCTAACGGAATAAATCAAACCGAAGCAAAAGTGATAATAGAGGAGACTGTCATTTCAATTTCTGAAACTGAAAAACAAATTTGAAGATGGGTTCAGTGCCACTCACACATATATTATTCGTCAGTACTGCCCTCTTCTTCATCGGTATGTACGGCTTATTTTCCAGAAGAAACATGATCACGATGTTGATGTCCATCGAATTAATTCTGAACAGCGTGAACATCAACTTTGTCGCCTTCAACAAGTACTTGTACCCGGAAAAGCTTGACGGAATTTTCTTTACCATTTTCATCATCACCATCGCAGCAGCAGAAGCCGCGGTGGCGATTGCAATTATCATTAACCTTTACCGCAGTCATAAATCTATTGATGTGGAAGACGCAACCGAAATGAAATTCTGAAGCATGAACGTCTACAATTACGCTCCGCTTATTCCTCTTCTTCCGCTCGCAGGATTCATTTTGCTCGGAATTTTTGGAAGGACATTCTTCAAAAATTCTTCAGGCATCATCGCTTGTGGGTTGCTTTTAATTTCTACCGTTCTCTCGCTTCAAACTGCCTACGAATATTTTTTTGTGACCGGGATGCAGAATGGAATTTATCAAACAATCGTTCCGGTTAAATACACCTGGCTGCAATTTTCTCCCAATGTTTCTATTGACATGGGCATCACGCTCGATCCCATCTCAGTAATGATGCTGGTGGTTGTCACATTTGTTTCACTCATGGTTCACATCTTCTCGCTAGGTTACATGAAGGGTGAAGAGCGATTTGGAACATACTATTCCTTTCTACAGTTCTTTACGTTTTCAATGCTCGGACTGGTGATTGCAAGCAACATTTTTCAGATCTACATTTTTTGGGAGCTCGTTGGTGTTTCATCTTACCTCCTCATTGGCTATTACTATGATCGCCCTTCAGCCGTAGCGGCTTCGAAGAAAGCTTTCATCGTTACACGCTTTGCCGATCTCGGATTTCTCATCGGCATTTTGATTCTTGCTTTCTTCGGAGAAACTTTGGACTTTCAACTGTTGATTCAGCGGTTTACCGATTCTTCGTCTCCACAACTTCTTTCTATTAGCTCAGCATCCTTCATTGGAATTTCTGCATTGACCTGGGGACTGACATTAGTCTTTATTGGCGGCGCAGGAAAGTCAGCGATGTTTCCACTGCACATCTGGTTGCCCGATGCCATGGAAGGTCCTACCCCTGTGTCTGCATTGATTCATGCGGCGACCATGGTGGTTGCAGGTGTCTATCTCGTTGCAAGATTATTTCCGCTTTTTGCCTTTAATGAAGCGGCACAACACATTGTCACCTTCGTGGGGATTTTTTCTGCTGCATTTGCGGCGATAATCGCCTGCACACAAACGGACATAAAGCGAGTGCTTGCATATAGTACCATGTCACAGATTGGTTACATGATGTTTGCATTGGGTGTCTCACGAACCGCAGTTGAAAATAATTTGGGTTATACCGCCTCCATGTTTCATCTTTTCACACATGCATTCTTTAAGTCTCTCTTATTTCTATGCGCCGGTGCAGTGATTCATTTTGTTCACAGCAATGAAATGAAGGACATGGGTGGGTTAAGAAAATTTTTACCAGTCACCCACATTACTTTTCTTATTGCCTGTTTGGCGATTGCAGGAATTCCGCCATTCGCAGGTTTCTTCAGCAAGGAAGAAATTCTTCACGCAGCATTTGACTCTAACATGGTGGTGTTTGAAGTTGCCGTCCTCACTTCGGGACTTACTGCTTTCTATATGTTCAGGTTGTACTTCAATATTTTTTGGAACAAAGAATCACATGCTCACAACGAGCATGGCGAAGGAACCTTCTCAATGAAACTTCCTCTAATCATTCTTGCGGTATGCACGCTTGTTGTCGGCTTCATTCCCTTCTCTCACTACGTTTCGTTCAATGGAAAAGGATTCGAAGCAGAAGTACCGTGGACATTCTCCATTCATCCTGTCGGCGTTGGTCTGCTTGGAATTATTGTGGCATACCTTCTTTACTTCAAGCAGAATAATCGGGCTGAAAAAATTTCAACAGCACTCGGAGGAATTTACCGCGCAGCGTACAGCAAATTTTACATTGATGAAATCTACCTCTTCATCACCAGGAAAATTGTTTTCAATCTCGTGGGCAGACCTGCAGCATGGATCGATCGCAACATCGTTGACGGAACAATGAACGGCATCGCATGGAGCACAACAAAAGTTTCTGCTACAATTAAAGGGTTGCAATCGGGACGAGTGCAGAATTATGCGATTTACTTTTTCGGAGGAATAGTTTTGATGGTGATCATTTTTCTTTACTGGTGGAAATAAAAACTGAATGAATCTTTCTCTCTTCATACTCATTCCTCTCATCACGGCGGTTGCAATCCTTTTCTGTAAAGGATTGAATCAGGTGCGCCTTGCTTCTTTCGTTGGTGCTTCAATTCAGTTTCTTCTTTCGTTCTCCCTCTTATTTCAATTCTGGAAAGCAAGAGCATCAGGCAACAACGATCAGTTTCTCTTTCAATCAAATCACATTTGGTACGCTCCGCTGAACATCAACTTTCACATCGGTGTTGACGGAATTTCCATTGCCATGATCCTGCTCACCTCATTTGTTGTCATCGCAGGCGTTCTGATTTCGTGGAAGGAAGAACGATGGAGCAAGGAATTTTTTCTTCAGCTTATTCTTCTTTCACTCGGCGCTTACGGATTTTTTATTTCACTCGATCTCTTCACTCTCTTTTTCTTTTTGGAAGTTGCAGTGATTCCGAAATTCTTGTTGATCGGAATCTGGGGAAGCGGGAAGAAGGAATACAGCGCCATGAAACTTGCACTCATGCTGATGGGTGGAAGCGCGCTGGTGTTCGTGGGGATTCTTGCTGTGTATTTTGCAACAGGTAGTTGGGACATCATAGCAGTAAGCCAATATCACATGAAAGAAGCAGAGCAGAAATTATTTTTCCCTTTCCTGTTTCTTGGCTTTGGAATTTTCGGTGCGCTGTTCCCTTTTCACACGTGGGTTCCTGACGGGCATTCATCCGCGCCGACAGCGGCTTCGATGTTTCTCGCCGGAATCTCGATGAAACTCGGCGGCTATGGTTGCCTTCGCGTAGCCACTTACCTGATGCCGGAAGCAGCACATTATTACTCATGGATGATCGTCGTGCTTGCAACGATTGCGATCATTTACGGCGCATTCGCCACGATGATGCAAACGGATTTAAAATACATCAACGCATATTCATCGGTAAGTCACTGTGGATTTGTGTTGTTGGGAATCGGGATGCTCACGCAAACCGCCATCACCGGTGCCGTAATGCAAATGGTTTCGCACGGATTAATGACAGCACTTTTCTTCGCTGCTATCGGAATGGTTTACGATCGCACACACACACGCATGGTTCGCGACCTCGGTGGAATGTTGAAGGTGATGCCATTCATCTCGACAGTTTTTGTACTGGCGGGATTGTGTTCACTTGGATTACCGGGACTGAGCGGATTTGTAGCAGAGATGACCGTGTTCATGGGCTCGTGGCAGGTAGCAGACACGTTGTATCGCGTTGCAACCATTCTTGCCTGCGCTTCGATTGTTGTGACTGCTGTTTACATTTTGCGCGCAGTTGGCTCGGCGATCATGGGACCCATTCCGAAGCAGGAGTTTGAACTATTGAAAGATGCAACATGGAATGAAAAGCTTGCGGCAGGTTTGTTACTGACAGGAATAATTGCAATTGGTGTTGCTCCGTTTTGGTTGAATGAATTGATTCATCCGGGAGCAGAAGCAATCATGAGTAATGTGGGGAGAACATTGATGATGAAGTGAGGTGATCAGGGCTGAAGCCCTGATAGCATGCACATACTAACCCCACGCTTAAGCGTGGGGTTACAAGAATAAAAGAGTAAGGGCTTTAGCCCTGATTTTAAAATTCAGAGTTGATTCATGACTGAGTTCTTAATACTGATGAAACAAGAGTTGCTAGTAACAGCAATCCTTTTCATTCTTCTTTTCCTTAAACTTGGAAGCAAAGAATGGAAGAGTGAATCATTGCTCAACCTCATCAACATCTTATTACTCTTGAATCTCGCTACAGGTTTTTGGGGAATCACTGAAGGAAAACTCTTCGGTGAGATGTTTCGCACGAATGAATTGATTTCACTCGAGAAAAATATTCTCAATCTTGGCATACTTATCATTTCACTGCAATCGTATCAGTGGTTAAGGAACCACAAGCATATCGCAGAGTTTTACATGCTGCTGCTTTCAACATTGCTTGGAATGTTCTTCATGATTTCTTCTAACAACCTGTTGATGTTTTATCTCGGGCTGGAATTGTCCTCCATCCCGTTGGCAGCAATGTGCAACTTCGATTTGGAGAAAAGAATTTCTTCGGAAGCATCCTTCAAGTTCATCATGTCATCAGCGTTTTCATCAGGGTTGTTACTCTTTGGTATCTCGATGATTTACGGAGCAACAGGCACGCTCAACTTTACCGAGCTTCAAACAACGCTCAATGGAAACTCTCTGCAGGTTTTTGCTTTCATTCTTCTCATTGCCGGATTCGGTTTCAAAATTTCAGCGGTACCATTTCACCTGTGGACGGCTGACGTGTATGAAGGAAGCCCTGTCGCTGTCACGAGCTATCTCTCGGTGATTTCGAAGGGCTCGATTCTGTTTGTGTTCATTTCAGTGCTCTACAATGCATTCAGCAATCTCGCAACATCGTGGTACAACATGCTCTTCCTGATTTCTGTCGCGACGATGATTATCGGAAATCTTTTCGCGCTGCGCCAGCAGAACATGAAACGGTTCCTTGCCTTCTCCTCGATTGCTCAAGTTGGTTTCATTCTCGTCGGCATCACGGGACAATCAATTGAGGGAAGCACGGCAGTCATTTTCTTCGTGATGATTTACATCTTCAGTAACCTTGGAGCATTCGGAGTAATTTCAATAGTGAGTGCACTCAAAGGAAAAGAGAAAGTGGATGACTACAAAGGATTTTACAAAACCAATCCTGTGCTCACGTGGGTGCTCACCATCTCCCTTTTCTCTCTTGCAGGAATTCCGCCGACAGCCGGCTTCTTCGGAAAATTTTTCCTGCTGATGGCCGGGGCAGGAAAAGGAAATTACATACTCATCACCATCGCTGCATTGAACATGGTGATATCGCTCTATTATTATTTGCGAATCGTGAAAGCGATGTTCATGGAGGCGAATGAAAACCCGATTGAAAAAATTTCCAACGGCAGATTCGCCAACATCTCATTCGCGATTTGCATCGGAGGGATTATGATTACAGGAATTGTGAGCGGAGCGTATGAGTATATTTATTCACTTTTCTGAGAAAAAACTTTTTCAAATTGACTTAACTAATATCTCAGTGATCAAATCGAAGCGGACTTTCGTTGCAGTAATCTTCTCGATATTGTATCCTGCAACAGTTTTTTCTCAGTCGGTTGATTCAATAATTTCAAACACCAGGATCAAATATTCAGACACGCGAAAAAATATTTCTTCCTATGACACTCTTTTCAGAGAAGTTTGGGATGAATCCACTGAGGGCGGAGAAGCAACTGCCTTTTATGATGGTAGCAATTTGCGATTAATAGAGGTGTGGCTGCTGGGAGAAAATTTTAAAGAGAGATCAGAATATTATTTTGACAAAGGTGAATTGCTCTTCGTTTTCGAAACCGCCTTTAAATACAATCGTCCGTTCTACTTTGATAGTAGTATGGCAGTAGAATATAATGACACCGCTTACGATCCGGCAAAAACCTCGATAGAAGAAAACAGATATTACTTCCACAATGGAAAATTGATTCGATGGATTAATAACAATCAGGAGGCAGTAGATCCAGGAACAGAAAATTTCTCAGAAGCTGAAAAGGATATTTTATTGTTTTCAGGTCACATAAAAAATCTTTTCACAAAGCAAAATTGATTCATGGCCATAAATAAAAACCACGAATTCGAAGATCTCAACGGAGTAAAGTGCGCCATCGTTGAGAAGGAAGCATCACAAGAGCGCGTTGACTTTTTGAAATCACTTCTTGAATACAATGGCTACACGGTGATCGTGGTTGCTTCGCCTCCCCCTAAAGTTGCAGCAAAGCCCGCTGCTCCTGTGGCCACTGATTCAGCAGGGACATCACCGCCGCCTGCACCAGAACCGCCTCCCGCACCGTCAACATTTACAGTCGGCGTCACTGATGTTTCCTTCAATGCCATCAATGCTGTCTTCGGAAGATTGCTTCGAACGAGAGACGGGCACGTAATGACTCTTGCTTACTGGGAACAGAAGGAAAATGTTTCTCAGGACGAGATTCCATACTATGAAAATCCTGCTTCATAGTTTAGCGCCTCCAATCTCAGTTCAATGAAGAAATTTCTCGTCGCGATTTTCCTTCTCCTGCATCTCCATTCATTTGCCCAGCTTTATATGTTTCGAAATTTCAAAAACGCCTATGAAAGCGGAACACGGTCGATTGATGGCATGCCGGGAAAGAATTACTATCAGAACCAGGGGGATTATGTGATTAACGTTTCCTTCAATCCGAAAACACTTTTGATTTCCGGAGAGGAAACGATCACCTACTTCAATAACAGTCCTGATTCCCTGGATAAAATCATTTTCCATCTCTACCCTGATTATTATAAGCACGGAATGTTCCGCAACTATCCGGTAGATGAAAAAGATGAAAATGAAGGTGTGACGATTGAAGAGTTAGAAATCACCGGTCATCACATCGGGAGCAAAGGAGCGGCAGGAGATGAATCTGACAAGCTTAGCCAGGTGGTAGACAATTCTCAAATGCTCGATGGCACCAATCTCATTGTCCCCCTTGGTGATCCGTTGAGTCCTCATTCAAAAACTACCGTTCACGTTAAGTGGCACTACACCCTCGACAGCGGATCGCAGAACCGTACAGGACGAATTGATTCCACTTCTTCGTTCGTTGCTTATTTCTTTCCACGCATCGCTGTTTATGATGATATTGATGGCTGGGATGATTTCCCGACTCGGGGCATCCAGGAATTTTATAACGACTTTGGGAATTTCGATGTCAGTATTTCTGTTCCGAAAGGATTCGTGGTATGGGCAACGGGTGATCTACAGAATGACAGTGAAGTTTTCCCGAAAAAGATTCTTGATCGCTTTCACGCAGCGCAATCTTCTAACAAAGTCACTCACATCATCGATTCATTCGATTACAAGAATGGACTCGTAACGACAGCCAATGCAAACAATACCTGGAAGTTCAAAGCGAACAACGTTACTGATTTTGTCTTCTCAACCAGCAATCATTACCTGTGGGATGCCTGCTCAATCGTTGCTGATAAGAATACCGGGAGAAGAGTGCTGGTTGAGACAGCTTACAACAAAAAAGACACTGACTATTTCGCAGTCATCGGCATCGCGACACGGTGCGTTGATATAATGAATGACACATTTCCGGCAGTCCCGTTTCCGTTCTCTCATATTACGGTCGTCGACGGAACTGATCAAATGGAGTATCCGATGATGGTGAATGACAACCCCACGGAGACAAGAGAGGACGCTGTGCAGCTGGTGTCGCATGAAATCATTCACTCCTACTTTCCTTTTTACATGGGCATCAATGAAACGAAGTATGCGTGGATGGATGAGGGATGGGCAACGATTGGCGAGTCAGTGATCTCTCCTTATCTCGGTGCTCCTGAAGCCGAAGGCGTTTACCGCCGTGGAAAATTCGAGCGTGCTGCGGGTACTGATAACGATGTGCCGATGATCACTAATTCAGAATTGCAGGCAGACAATGATTACTACAACAACTCTTACGGCAAACCGGGCAACTGCTACTGGCAGCTGCGGGACATGCTCGGTGACGAAAAGTTCTTCAAAGCGCTGCACGCTTTCATGGATGCATGGCATGGAAAGCATCCGACGCCGTACGATTTCTTTTACACCTTCAACAATGCATCGGGAGAAAATCTCGATTGGTTTTGGAAGCCGTGGTTTTTTGACTGGAGTTATCCAGACCTCGCAGTTTCCATAGATAAAGGAAAGCTACTGGAAGTTACCGTACTTAATAAAGGAGGTATGCCATTACCAATTGATTTAACTCTAACCCTTGAAGACGGAACCATCATTCACAGGCATGAGACAGCCGCAATTTGGAAAGACGGCTCCACTTACCACATTCTTAAGTTTGAAAGAATTTCTTCCCCGCTTGTTTCCGTTAAACTTGGTGATATTTACACGCCGGATTCGGAGAGGAAAGACAATGAGTGGAGAAAATGAAAAACAATCAACCACCGATTGTCATAGGTTTCAAGCGGCGATTTTTACCTGATAATGCTAAGATAATTCAGTTACCACCATTCAGATTTCATCTACTTTTGATATATGTTTCACTAAAAACTCAGACAATGAAAAAGCTACTACTCATTGCCGTCACCTGCTTCTTCGCTACAGGTGCAATGGCACAGGCTAATCAAACGAATGAACAGAAGCAAGCTGTAAAGGAAAATCAGGCTGCACCGGCAGCAGCAAAACATGATGCTCAAGCGGAAAGTGGTGAGCTATCAGATCTCGATTGCGCAGGCATGAAAGATGGAAAGATGTACATCCACAACAATGAGAAGCTGACACCGATGGAGAAGGCCATCTCTACCAAAAACGGAACGAAGATTTCTACCGACGGTAGCTTCGTAAGGAAAGATGGCAAGAAAGGGAAATTGAAGAACGGAGAATGCATGGACAAGGACGGCAAAATTGTGAACTACGCCGAAATGAAGAAGGATGACAAACAGGAGATGAAGCAGGAAGGCGACAGGAAAAATAACCAGCAGAAATAGTTCTTCTTCTGCAATCAATACTTAGAACCGTTGAATGTGCTTGTTAGCCGGATGAAAATTCCGGCTAATTTTTTCCTGGAAACTTCTCTACATTTCGTGCGCATTCAGCAGCTCTATGACTTCGAATAAGAAGGACCTCCATCTCAAAAACCTCATTGCATACAGCTTTGTCCTTAGCGTTGTCATCGGGTTTTCTGGTGGCTTCTTTCCCGAAGGTGGCATTCAGCATTTGATGTGGGCACTTGGCTCGTTTTTCATGATCATCGGCTCATCCCTCCTCGGCTCAAAACTTTCGCGTAACGATCATGATATCCCCGCCGCGGGTTTTGCAGTGATTACCGTAGCGCAAGCGCTCGCTTATGGTTTCCTCGCCACCAATGATGCGGGTACGGAACAGTTCGGAGCTGTGATTGCCGTCTTCGTTCCCGGCCTGGTGCTCATCAGCTTCTATGATCTTGCTCCCCTGTTCATTCGCATCTGCGGATTCATTTCAGCTGCAGGGTTTGCAACGCTGGCGCTCCTGATTTTCATTCATACGGATCTCTCACTGGCATTGAGAGAAATACTTACCGGAATTGGTTATGCAGGATTAAACTTCTCTTTACTGGGCTGGGCGTGGCTGGTTTACAGGAAGAAGATTTAAAAATAGTTTGCAGAGGTTTCAATGATTTACATGGAAGCCTCATGGAAAAACCTATCATTTGCAATCAACCATCAGTAATTTTTTTAATCAAGCCTAGAACAAAACTTTAATCCCGAAAGCTGCGGGTGGTTCAATCCCTTTTGCTGAATCAGCACCTTGAGCTTGCTTCCCATGTCAGTAAGCAGGGTGTGAATGAGAGAAACCTTTTTCAATTCGTCGGTATCGAGCGGCTTGCCGTCACGTTCTTTCTTTCTTAAATGGTCAGCCAGGCCGAGTGAGAGAAGGAAATGGCGCTGATCCGTAAAGCCGCAGTTCTCCAGCCCGTTCCGTCTTCCCCAATGAGCCAGTGCTGAAAAGTTTACATGTGAGGTGATGTCCTGCTCACCAATTTGCATGAACGGAGAATCACTTACAGAATGATCATTGTAACATATGAGTGTGCCGAGGCGATGACGTGCCGAATAAAATTCAGCTGAAGAAAAACCATAGTCCACCGTGAGCACAAATCCTTTCCGCAATGCGGCAGAAATTTCTTTGAGCCATTCAATGGCAGCTAGATTAATTTCTGTGCTGAAGCTATACGGCAGAACAACACCGAGCTCCTGCAGATATTCCTTGAGTTGCGGCGATGCCGGTAGGAGAAATTCTGTGAACCCGTCTTCATAGTCAATGAACACTTCCATCAGTTCATCCATCATTACTACTTCATGCACAGCGAAATTGTCGAGCACTTCATTGGATAAAATGCAGGCCGCGCTCAAATCAATCTCTCCGATGGATTGAAGCCATCTCACTTTTCCATTCGATGAAAGCAACTGTGATTCTTTCTCACGCATGGCTTCACTTTTTTCGATGATGCAGTATTGAAGTCTCTCGAAAAGCCCTTTCTTGTTCTGAAGCTGATGGAGAATATCGTTACACAAGACGCCGGTGCCTGCTCCATATTCCACGATAGTGAATTCCTTTTTGCCGAGACAATTCCACATTTCTTCAAGTTGCTCAGCTATCATTTCTCCGAAGAGAGAAGAAAATAATGGCGATGTATAGTAATCCCCATCCTTACCGATTTTCTCTTTGGGCGAGGCGTAATAGCCTAGTTCAGGATAATAAAGCGCCATCTCCATAAAGTCATGAAAGGAAATGGGGCCTTCATTCTTTATTTTTTGAATGATGATTTCGGAAAGTGACACGATCTGCAAGAAATCTATTCTTCCTTAAGAATAAATTCCAAGCCATATCTCATTGAATTGAACGTCTCAATTCAATTTCCGATTACTACATTGTGATGAACTTCGCTGTATGAAAGAATTCCCTCCCATTCACCATAAGAAAGTAAGTGCCTGCGGGGAGATCTGCAATGTTGAGTGGCCTATCATGATTGTTGTGAACGGATTTCACCACTCTTCCACATACATCAGCAATGATGATGTCCGTCGATAGCCCGCTAAGTCCGACAATAGTAATCTGATCATAAGCCGGATTGGGAAGCACGCTGATGTAATTGTTTGAAGATGACACCTGGTTCACCGAACTGATAGAAGACAGGATCAGCAAATTATCTATCGCCGCATAACCCGATCGCAGAAGATCGAACACCACGGTAATGTTGCCATCCGTCGAGCCGGAAATATCCATGCTGGCCAATTGTGACGACCAGTTGAAAGTATAAATGGTCGCACCCGGAGCATTCCCGATCAGGGTATCGTGATCAAGCAAAGTTCCCGGTAAGTAGAACGAAAAACTTCCGCCGGGAGAATCATAGATTTTTATGTCCACAATCGGAGTATCTACACCAAACGGCCCTCCGCAGCTCGCAATATCAATTGCTGAAATATCCATGGAAATGATGGCATAAGGAAGCAATTGAGAGTTGAGTGTGAGTGCCGCCTTATCATCCTGGGCAGATGACAACATGGAGATGCAATAGTTTCCGCCAATAGCTTCCGGATCGCTGTATTGTGCAAACGGCCCATGAATGAGAATTGTCTCGACCGTATTCACCTGCTGGAAAGAACCACCTCCACCCGTACCGCCCGCAGTTCCGCTCCAAAGCGTGTTCAAATCCGTAGCATCAAGGTCAGGTCCGCAGTTGGAAGTTGGGGGAATATTCGGCGACTCGAAGTGATTGTCGTATAAGGTTACCTGCTGGCTGTGAGCCCTAATACCAGAGAGGAGCATTGTGAGAACGATTGAGGAGAGTAATTGTGTTTTCATGTAAAAGATTTGTGTGAAGTAAACTTACGATTTCTGGTGATCAGCATATTAGAATTCACATTACTGGTTGGACTTCACCTACTATGAAGGGCAAGAAACTTTTCTCCTTCACCATTGGTTATTCTCTCTTTACTTTTGCAACCTCTTCGAATACGAATAACCACTAACAAATAACAATCATGGAAGACGTTTTCATCATAAGCATCGCGCGCACTCCTATTGGCAGTTTGGGCGGGACCATTTCTTCGATAAGTGCCATTCAATTAGGGTCGATTTCAGTGAAAGCCGCGATGGAGCGGGCCAAAATTTCTCCTGAACAAATTGAAGAATTGTACATAGGCAACGTGCTGAGTGCTAACCTCGGACAGGCGCCCGCTCAACAGGTGTCTATCGCCGCAGGAATTCCAACGAATGTCCCGTGCACTACTGTGAATAAAGTTTGTGCATCAGGAATGAAATCCATTATGCTCGCTGCGGAAAGCATTATGCTGGGCATTAACGATATCGTAATTGCAGGCGGGATGGAAAGCATGAGCAATGCACCATATTACATGACCAAAGCGCGCTTCGGTTATCGCTACGGCAATGCTGAAATCATAGACGCCATTGTGCGAGATGGTCTGCAGGATCCTTATAACATGAAGATGATGGGCAATGCCGGCGAGCTCTGTGCCCGTGAATATAAGATCACGCGGGAAGACCAGGATGCTTTCGCAGTGGAATCCTACAAGCGCGCTGAGAAAGCCATGACAGCCGGAGTTTTCAAAGAAGAAATTGTCGGCGTGGAAGTTCCATCAGGAAAAGATAAGGTGATGGTGAATGAAGATGAGGAGCCAAAAAAAGTGAAGTATGATAAAATCCCATCACTCAAACCAGCCTTCGAAAAAGAAGGAACGATCACGGCAGCGAATGCATCGAAGATCAATGACGGCGCAGCAGCAGTAGTATTGATGAGCGGAAAAAAAATGCGCGAACTCGGGTTGAAACCTTTTGCAAAAATTGTCGGCTTCGCTGATGCATCACAAGCTCCCGATTGGTTCACCACCACGCCGAGTAAGGCAATGCCCAAAGCGATGAAAATGGCAGGGTTGGAAATGAAGGACGCTGACCTGTTTGAGATCAACGAAGCGTTTTCAGTAGTCGCTCTCGCCAATGAAAAGTTGCTCAACCTCAATCCCGAGAGCGTAAACGTGTTTGGCGGCGCTGTCGCACTCGGTCACCCTATTGGTTCATCCGGGGCGCGAATTACTGTTACTCTTGCGAATGCGCTTAAGCAAAAAGGAAAAAAGATCGGGCTTGCCGGAATCTGCAACGGAGGCGGCGGAGCAAGTGCAATTGTGATTGAAAATGTCGGCTGACTTTAGAACAGCTACCTTTGCAGTATTCTCTTGATAAAAGAACTGGTTCTTTTCAATAAATTCTCTTACGTTTACAAAAATTTAATCCGATGAAAAAAGTACTTGCAGGAATAATCTTAAGTCTTTGTGCAATGGTTTCTGCACAAGCTCAAACAACTGATTCGAAACCGACTGAAGCCAAACCGGCTACCGCGGTTCATGAACTGAACAACTGTGTGGTGATGAGAGGCGACCAGGTATGGTTGATGAAAGACGGCGCCACTACAAAACTCGACAAAGAAATGACCATGAAGAACGGAACAAAAGTTATGACGAATGGTGACTACGTGACTAAAGACGGTAAGAAAATGAAATTGGAGAATGGACAATACATCGACATGGACGGGAACGTCGTCACTTACCTTCAAATGAAAAGGGCAGCAGTTCCGGATGCCCCGACACAGAAATAACTCCTCCGGGAGCTACTTAAGTTTTAACCCGTCTCAAAAGCTGAAACGGGTTTTTGTTTGACCTCAACAATAAAAAATTATACGCAGTTAAATTCACTTTATCATAAAAATCTCAATGCAAACATTAGGAGTAATTAACGATCCCATCTACACAGAAAAAAGCTCAACCAATATATTTGAAAAGCTCTGTTACAAGCTCCTGAGTGATAAGCGGGATTTACCTTTTATATACCTTACCCTTAAGATCTCATTGACGATAATTCCCATTTCAATCTTGTTATTCATGCCATTCGTCACCGGGATTGTTTGGTGGAGTTTGGCGGTATTGCATTTCTACCTGAACAATTTTGTTTACAAAGGACCCTTCGGGCTGATGTTTCATTGCACTACTCACAGAAAATTTTTCAAGGACAAGTACAGGATATTGAACCTCTATCAGCCCTGGGTTCTCGCACCCTTCTTTGGTCAGGCCCCTCAAACGTATTACACCCACCACATCTGGATGCATCACCGCGAGAATAATTTAGAGAATGACGGAAGCTCCACGATGAAATACCAGAGAGATAGCTTCACAAAAGGTTTTCTTAAGTATCACTTTGACTTTACTTCCACCGGTTTAATTACGCTGGCCACCTATCTCATCGGACAAAACAGAAAAGGGCTCGCCATTCAAACCTTATTGGGAGAGTTTCTCTACATCGGTGCCTGCGTCGGGTTGTCCTTCGTAAATTTTCCTGCTACACTGGTTGTGCTTATTCTTCCCTACCTGATTTCGCGCTTCATTATGATGCTTGGAAATTTTACGCAGCACGCATTTGTTTCTTCAGAAGATCCCGGCAATCCTTACAAGAACAGCATCACCTGCGTGAATACCAAATACAATCACAAGTGCTGGAATGATGGCTATCATGTAGGTCATCACATTCGTCCGGGTATGCACTGGACTGAACACCCCAAATACTTCTTGTCAACGATTGATGAGTATGCGAAAGAAAAGGCGATCGTCTTTAATGGCTTAGGTTACCTTGAGGTATTCTGGTACCTGATGAATAAGAACTATGAGAAGCTTGCCAGCCATGTGGTAAATATTAACAGTGCCTTTTCGGGGAAGGAAGAAATTATTTCCCTCATGAAAATGCGAACAAAGAAAATAGTTTGAGGCGCTGTTGATTAACCTCTTTGTAAGTAACATCACTCAATAAGTCTTCACATCGTACGTTTGTCTTTCCAAATTTGTCGGGTGAAATATTTGACCGCAATACTTCTGCTGACCCTATCATCACTGCAATTATTTTCAGCGAAAGCCCAAACACCGATCACGGCTGAAAATCTTGAGAGGCTAAATCATTTCCAGGACACCTTGAAAGTACTCAGCGATTCAACACTTGACTCCCGGGATGAAGTGGTGCGGCAGAATTCCTGCTACACTTTTATTAAAACGCTGGTAAGATCGCTGAAGACGGAAGGCTCCTTTAACTTCAGCTTCGACTCGCTGCAGCGAATTTCAATTCTGAATGCCGGCGACAGAAGCTTCAGAATCTTCAGCTGGATGCTCCCGTACGATGACACCACCTACCGGTTTTACGGTGCCATTCAAATGAACTCAACAGGTAAGCTCCAGCTCTTCCCCTTCTTTGATTATTCTCCCTATATGAAAAAACCATCAGATACCATTACGAATAATCAAAAATGGTTTGGCGCTCTTTATTACAGGATGGCAGAAGTGAAAAATTCCGCCAACAAAACTTATTACATGCTGTTCGGCTGGAATGGAAATAACTCCAGGAGTAATAAGAAGGTTGTAGAAGTGCTCACCTTCAATGGCAAGAAAGAGCCGGTCTTTGGTGCACCTGTTTTTGATTTCGGAAAATATGACGAGCGAAATAAAATGAGGCGGTTCATTATCGAATACAAGGAGACCGCGCAGGTTGGATTAAACTATGATGATGAGTTGCAGATAATTGCTTATGATCATCTTCAGCCGGAAACTCCTGATAAGAAAGATGATCCTGCATCGTATGTGCCCGACGGATCTTATGAAGGGTTTAAGTGGGAGAATGGAAAATGGCGGCACGTTGACAACGTCTTTACATCTACACAAAAGGAACCTCCGTTTCCGGACCCCGTAGATTTTGGCAAGAAGAAAAATCTGTATACTCCCAAGCACAACTAAAACTTCTGCTTCCAGTTTATTTCAAATCCTAACCGCGCGAGATCATTCCAATAGTTCGGATAGGATTTATTTACTACGGAGGGATTCTCTATTACCACTTCTTCACTCAACATAGCAAGCGGAGCAAGAGCCATGGCAATCCGATGATCGTTGTACGTGAGGAACCGGTATTTGCCCGGAATAAATTTCCCGGAGATCATCAGTCGGCCGTCTAACTTGTTGACGTTAATGCCACACTTAGCCAGTTCACTTCTCAATACTTCTTCACGATTGCTTTCCTTGAATTGCAGGTGCGACAGCCCTGAGAATGTTCCTGTGAGTGATAGTCCGCCGCAAGTCGTGAACATCGCGGGAGCGAGATCAGGAAAATTTTTGAGATCGAAATCCAGTAGACCGTACGGCGAAATTTTTTTGAGATGGATTTTATTTTTTTTCGCCTCAGTTGTTACACCAAAGTCTCTATAAAAAGAACTTAGAATTGCATCACCCTGAAATGAATCAGTTCCAAGGCCTGAAATCTCAAGATCAACCTCATCTGCAAATGCCGCCATTTCATAAAAGTAAGAGGCAGCGCTCCAGTCTGATTCGATAAAAATCTCCCTTGTGATATATTCCTGGTGAGGAACAAAAATCTTGTTCTCTTTCCACTCATGAACAACACCGAAATATTCCATCACCTTCAATGTCATGGTGATGTATGGTTCAGAAACAATATCACCTTCAATCTCTACGGTAAGTCCCTTCTCTAAGCATGGGGCGATCATGAGTAACGCTGAAACAAACTGGCTGCTGATGCCTGCATTCACCTTTACAAAATCTCCGTTCAACTTTCCACCGGTGATTTTTATCGGAGGGAATTCTTTATTCTTTAAAAAGGAAATTTCTGCTCCAAGGGAACGAAGAGCTTGTACCAGGTCTCCAACAGGACGTTGCTGCATCCGCTCCGTTCCGGTGAGAGTCCATTCTCCTTCCTTCAGTGCACAGTACGCTGTGAGAAAACGGAATGTTGTTCCTGCGTCCTTTGCGTTGAGCGCTGTCTCTCCGGACTGAAGCAGTTGATAAAGCGTGAACGTATCAGTTGAATCAGAGAGGTTGTCTTTCCTGAATGGCCGCTGGCAAAGTGCTTCAATTATCAATACACGGTTACTAATACTTTTTGAGCCGCTAAGCTGAATATGCCCGGCAATTCTTCGGTCCTTTTTCCTTATGTAAACACATTCCACTGTTGTCTATTCAAGAGGCATCGGAATTATTGCCCTGATTCTCTTAATACAAATCTCAATGCTTCCTCAATCAGCATCTCATCCACTTCCTGGTCAATCATTGGTTTTCCGAATTTTTCGAGCAACACCATTTTGATTTTCCCTCCACTGTTTTTCTTGTCCTGCTTCATCAATGAAATAATTGTGCTGATGTCTGCTTCGTCAAAATTTATTTTCGGAAAAAAACTTTTGATGAATGACACGGCTTCTTCCCTTTTTTTATCAGATAGCCCACAGCAAATGCAGGAGAGATAAAGCTCACCAATCATTCCTGCGGCTACGCAATTGCCATGAAGCGGTGACAATTTTTTGTCAAGGAGAAAGCTTTCAAGAGCATGACCGATGGTATGTCCGAAGTTGAGCACCTTCCTGAAATTTTTTTCAAAAGGATCCCGATTAACTACTGACAGTTTTAAATCGATGGAAGCGGAGATTATTTTTTTCCATCTGACTTTGGCGAGATCATCGATTTCCATGACCGACTTTCGAAATTTTCCTCCCGCAATAAATGCATGCTTTACCACCTCTGCAAAGCCGCTGACTAATTGCTCCTGCGGAAGTGTTTTCAGGAAGCCATCATTAATAAAAACTCTCCGGGGACTTTCGAAAACCCCAACCTGGTTTTTGAAGTTCAGGAAATCGATCCCCTGCTTCCCTCCTATTGCCGCATCGCACATGGCAAGCAATGAAGTCGGAACATGAATGAAATCGATCCCCCTTTTGTATGTAGCGGCTGCAAATCCTCCGAGGTCGCAAACCATTCCGCCTCCGAGATTGATCAGCACACTGTTGCGGTCTGCGTTTGCTTCAGAAAGTCTCTTCCACACGTATTCAACCGCCTGAATATTTTTGTGCTGTTCCCCTGCGTAGATTTTGATAATGCCTCCGGTCTCCGGGTCAAACGCCCTGCCTCTAAAATTGTCAGTAAAAACAGGAAGGCAATGCTTATGAGTATTGTCATCAGTGAGTATAAAGTGGGCTGAATAATTTTTATCCTTCAAAAATGAGGAAAGCCCCTCTGCATTGTTCCCCGAGATATGGATTTCACTATTTAATTCGTGCTTCACTGGAGGAAATTTTACAAGCAAAAAATAATCATAACTATTACGAAGAAACCGCTTCTGCCTCGGCATAACTCTCAATGGGCGGGCAGGCACAAATTAAATTGCGGTCACCATAGGTATTATTGATTCTTGCTACCGAAGACCAGAATTTATTCTCCCTGAGGTAAGGCAACGGGAATCCTGCTTCTTCCCGGGTATAAGAGTGTTTCCACTCATCACTGCATATTTCATTAATCGTGTGAGGAGAATTTTTTAAAACATTATCCGCCTTATCTGCAATCCCATCAATCACAAGCTGAATTTCATCTTTGATGTGGACGAGAGCGTCACAGAACCTGTCGAGTTCAGCTTTGTCTTCACTTTCTGTTGGCTCAATCATTAACGTGCCCGGCACAGGAAATGAAACGGTCGGCGCGTGAAACCCATAGTCGATCAATCGTTTCGCTATGTCTTCCACTTCGATCCCGAACTTTTTGAACTCCCTCATGTCAACAATCATCTCGTGCGCACATCTCCCGTTCTTGCCTTCGTATAAAATGGAAAAATGTTTTTCGAGCCTGCTCTTCATGTAGTTCGCATTAAGGATAGCAATTTCAGAAGATAGTGTTGCCCCTTCTCCTCCTAGCATTTTGATATAGCCGTACGAAATCAAAAGGATGCTTGCGCTTCCCCATGGCGCCGCACTCACTGCATGAATGGCACTCTTTGATTCACCCGTTTCAATCACAGCATGTGACGGCAGGTATGGAGCAAGTTTTTCATTTACGCAGATCGGTCCCATCCCCGGTCCGCCGCCGCCGTGTGGGATAGAAAAAGTTTTGTGAAGATTTATGTGACATACATCGGCGCCAATAATAGCGGGACTTGTCAAACCCACTTGAGCGTTCATATTCGCTCCATCCATGTAAACCAATCCGCCATGCTGATGAATGATGTCGCAGATTTCTTTTACTCCTTCTTCAAATACACCATGAGTAGAAGGATAGGTAATCATCAGGGCCGCCAGGTCATTCTTATGCTCGTCAGCTTTCGCTCTCAGGTCGTCGAGATCTACATTGCCTGCCTCATCGCATTTGGTCACTACCACTTTCATCCCGGCCATCACTGCGCTGGCAGGGTTAGTTCCATGCGCAGAAGATGGAATGAGTACGATGTTGCGCGCCCCCTGACCATGATCCTGGTGGTAAGCCATGATCACCATCAAACCTGCAAACTCCCCCTGCGCCCCGGAGTTAGGCTGCAATGAGCAGGCAGTAAAACCGGTGATCGCGCATAGCATGCTCTCCAACTCAGAAATTATATGTCCATATCCTTGTGCTTGTTCAACAGGAATAAAGGGATGCAACGAGGAAAATTCGGGGAAGCTTACCGGGATCATTTCAGCTGCTGCATTCAACTTCATCGTGCAGGAACCCAAGGAGATCATCGAGGTATTTAATGCAAGGTCTTTGTTCTCGAGTGACTTCATGTAGCGCATCAGTTGCGTTTCGGAGCGATGAGAATTAAAAACAGGATGGGTAAGATAGGCCGAGGTACGTATGAGGCTTCCGGGGAATCGCTTCGGGGCATGATTTTTTTCACGAAGCGCGGAAAAATTTTTGAGGTCTGATTGCCCGCTTGAAAATATGCTGACAATATCGCGCAAATCTTTTTCTGTAGTGGTTTCATCGAGAGAAATTCCGATTGAACCATCCTCAAAGTATCTGAAATTGATCTGCGCTTTTTCAGCCTTTTGCTGAATCACATTGGCATCCTCGGCAGGTTTGATATGAATCGTGTCAAAGAAGAACTCATTCAACTGCTTTGTACCAGCCCGTTCAAGCTGATCCGCCAGCCAAACTGCTTTCTTGTGAATGCCTTCAGCAATTTCTTTCAAACCCGCCGGACCATGATACACGGCATACATCGCCGCCATGTTTGCAAGAAGCGCCTGTGCCGTACAAATATTTGACGTCGCCTTTTCCCTTTTGATATGCTGCTCACGCGTTTGCAGCGTCATCCTGTAAGCGCGATTACCTTTTGCATCTATTGATACACCGATGATGCGCCCGGGCATCTGTCGTACATATTCTTCTCTTGCCGCGAAGTATGCGGCGTGAGGCCCGCCATAACCAAGCGGGACGCCGAATCGCTGTGACAAACCGACGGCCACATCCGCTCCTAACTCACCCGGTGATTTAATTAATGTAAGTGCCAATAAATCTGCGGAGAGCACTACTTTAATCTTGCTTGATTTCGCCTGCTCTATCCATCCAGAATAATCTTCAACATTTCCGTTGCCATCGGGATATTGAAGGATGGATCCAAAAAAGTTTTCACCGAAAGAGAATTTACTATGGTCGCCAACTTCGAGCTTTATTCCAAGCGGGTTTGCACGTGTTCGCAGGACATCAATGGTTTGTGGAAATAATTTATCAGAAACAAAAAAGCCGGTTCTGCCTTTCTCCTCATTTCCGCGTGCATGGAAAAGCATAATCATTGCTTCGGCTGCCGCTGTAGCTTCATCAAGCAGTGAGGCATTGGCGATCTCCATTCCGGTGAGATCAACTACCATCGTTTGAAAATTGAGTAGCGATTCCAATCGCCCTTGTGAAATTTCGGCCTGATACGGAGTATACTGGGTGTACCACCCCGGATTTTCAAAAAGGTTGCGGAGAATTGGTGCGGGGGTTATGGTATTGAAATATCCAAGACCGATGAAGGTACGGTATAGCTTATTTTTTGAACCGATGCTCCGGATGTCGTTCAGATATTCAAATTCACTTAGGGCTGAAGGAAGATTCAGCGGGCGGGTAGTTCTTATGCTTTTCGGAATAACCTGATCAATCAATTCAGCGATGCTGCTGCAGTTAACTGACTTCAGCATTTCACTAATCTCTTCTTCGCCGGGTCCAATGTGTCGGGAAGCAAATCCTTTCGGGATGATTTCGTTCATGAAGAAATAAAAAAATTGAGTTGCAAAATTAGCTTACGCGCGCTGATTTTTCAGGACGAACACAGGTATTCGTGAAGCTTCAGTGTTGTACCTTAGTCCCACTTTTCCACACTCCACCCGGCATAACAATTCCCTGACTTTCTTTGATTCAGAATTTTTGTCTATTTTTTCCGAGAACAAAACTGACCATTTATGCTTCCCGACTACTTTAAGATCCTCGAAATTCCGCAGGATGCAAGTGAGACGGAAATCAAGCGAGCATACCGTAAGAAAGCGCGGGACTTCCATCCAAGTGAGAATAAATCATCTAACGCACTCGATAATTTCATTTTGGTGAACGAAGCATATGAAATTCTTATACACAAGAACACTCACGAAATCTATTTAGAGGATTTTAATACTGAACATGATCCGTTGAAATCAGAAGTCTATTACTTCTGGATGAATGCCGCCCGTACACGTGCCGCTCAGCATGCTGCGCTTTCAATGAAGGAATTCCTGAACTCAAAATTTTATCATGAAACGCACATGTTCAGCCGTCCTGTCCTTTTCGCTTTTCTCGTAATCGGATTAATCCTGTTGCTTGCGCCTTTCCTGGTGATCCTGATGGCACAGGACCAGGTGGGGATTATCGGAATACTCGCAACAATCTTTATTGCATGGCCGCTCGGTCTTTACTTTTTTGTGCAGGCGGCTTCGGGCTTTGCAGCATTGAAAAAGTATATGCGCTGAAAAGTTTTACCTGAATTGCTAAGCAAATATTATTTGCGCCATTGCTTCGTTCTACTCCCCGATGCATATTGTAAATTTGGCTGCTCCAATGAAAGCATTTTTTGTTGCGGTTTTATTGTTCACCGGAATCCTATCGTATACCAGTAAAGCACAGGATACTATCCTGATTCAATTCAGCGGAATTGTAGTTTCCACCGATTCTTCTGCAACCCCGGTTTCATTCGCGAGTGTGTACAATACTTCTCTTAAATCCGGAACGGTTGCAAACTACCAGGGATTTTTTTCTTTCGCGGCAAGAGTGGGTGACACGATTGAAATCACCAGCGTAGGATACAAGAAAGGGTTAACGGTTGTCCCGGAGATTCCCGAGAATCAGGCGTTCACCGCCATCATTTTTCTGCAGCCTGAAGTTCACACACTTCCCGAAACAAGAGTATACCCCTGGTTTTCTAAAGAGCAATTCCGGCAGGCATTTATTCACCTCGATATCCCCGATGATGACCTGGAGCGTGCGCATAAGAATCTGAACCCACAAACGCTTACTGCTCTCGGAGAAAATATTCAGGACGCAACGTTGATTGCGAGGCAGACGCTGAACAATTATTCGGCTACTTACTACTACCAGGGTCAGTACAGGCCTCAGCAAATTTTAAGTCCCACAGCGTGGATGCAATTCTTTGATGCGCTTAGTAAAGGGGCGTTTAAGAAAGAGTAGCAATAACCTATTTCTTAAGCGGGAATTTCATCTTATAGTCTACATCGACAATTCCACGCGAAATATTTTCCAGTTTCTTTTTGATAAGTCGTCTCTTCAGCGGCTTCAGGTAGTCAACAAATAACACTCCTTCAATGTGATCATATTCGTGCTGAACAACTCTGCCTGCCAAACCTTTGAAAGTTTCTGTATGCGGTTGAAAATTTTCGTCCACATATTGAATTGTGATCTCTTTGGGGCGATCAACATCCTCACGAATTTTCGGTATGCTTAAACAACCTTCATTGTAAGGAAATGGGTCACCGTTTTTCTGAACTTCTTTTGCGTTGATAATAATCCGCCTGATTCCTTGTTCCCCTTTGAATGGATTTTCATTCTCCTCATCGTCCTCACGGTTTTTCAGAGCAACACTTGTATCAATAATGAATAAGCGAATCGAATGTCCCACCTGAGGGGCCGCTAATCCAATTCCGCTGGCCGAGTCCATGGTCTCAAACATGTCTTCAATTAATCCTTGCAGACCGGGATGGTCTGCAGAAATAGCTGAAGCTTTTTTTCTGAGTACTGTATCGCCGTAAGCAATGATGGGAAGAATCATCTTTTCGTTTCGAGGTAATGTTGCAAAATTACGGCAGCACTTACTTTGTCAATAAGAGATTTATCACGGCGATCTTTTTTCTTCAAACCTGATTGAATGATTGTTTGCTGCGCCATCTTTGATGTGAATCGCTCATCGACTCTCTCAATCCTCTTGTCAGGGAAATTTTTCTTCAGCTCAGAAATAAATTCATTTACCTGCTTACTGATTTGCGCCGGCGTGTTATCCAGATTTTTCGGATCGCCTACCACAATACATTCCACTTCTTCCCGGCTAAAATAACCGGACAGGAAATTTGAAAGCTCAGTGGTATCGACAGTTTGTAATGGAGTAGCAATTATTTTCAAAGGATCGGTCACCGCTATGCCCGTTCGCTTTACTCCGTAATCTATGGCGAGAATTCTTGACAAGATCAACTTTCTTTCAATAGAAATCAATCAATACAAACAATGAAAAAATGATACTGGCTATTCCATTCATGGTGAAGAAGGCAAAGTTCACTCTGCTCAGGTCGTTGGCTTTAACAATCAGATGCTGGTAGATGAGGAGTGTTGTAAAAATTACAAGTCCCATCCAGTACCAGTTGCCAAAATTTCCAATGAGAGCGATGCTAACCAAACAGGTAAGAGCCACAAAGTGAGCGATGGAAGAAAGCAGGAGTGCATTTCTTTGCCCGACCCATACAGGAACGGAAAACAATTTCTGCTCACGATCAAACTCAACATCCTGCAGGGCGTATATAATGTCGAACCCTCCTACCCAAAACAACACAGCGGTGCCAAGCAAAACAGGGATCAATTCAAATCTTCCTGTGACGGCGAGATAAGCGCCAACAGGGGCAAGTGAAAGTCCTAAGCCAAGAAAAAAATGTGACAGAGACGTAAATCGCTTCGTATAACTATACCCCAGGACAACCGCAAGAGCAACCGGTGAAAGAAAAAAACACAGCCGATTTATAAACCAGGTACAAACAACAAAAGCGATACAACATACTACCACAAGCGTTGTCGCTGCCTCCTTTGAAATTTTTCCCGCAGGAATCTCTCTTGAAGACGTGCGCGGATTGGCACTGTCAAATTTTAAATCTGCAATGCGGTTGAAACTCATTGCTGCACTGCGGGCGAACACCATGCATGCAAGCACAAGCACTAATTTCTCCCAGCTGAAATCATATCCCTCGTGCCATACCGCGAGAAAGAATCCAATCATCGCAAAGGGCAGTGCGAAAACGGTATGACTGAATTTGATAAGCGAGAGGTAGCGCTTCATTCTTTTTTATTGACGCTCGCATGGATATTCAGCACCGTTGCTTCAGGAGTATTCGCACTAACAGTGATCGTCTTATCCTGCTCACCTGCCTTCCCATGACTGTTGAATTGCACTTCGATGTTTCCGTTGGCGCCTGGAGCAATAGGCTCCTTGGGATAAGTTGGAACAGTACAGCCACACGAGCCAACGGCATTGGTAATGATCAGAGGATTGCTTCCGGTATTGGTGAAGGCAAACGTGTGATTTACTACATCGCCTTCATTGATTTGACCAAAATCAAACTTCATCTCTTTGAAACTCACTGTGGTTTTAGGCGTGTTATCTATTGGCTTGTTTGGATGGGCAACCACCGGGCGATCCGAAATTCCCGAATAAGATAACGCGTTCTTTCTTTCATCAACCAGTTTGAGAATTTCAATTACAGTCATGATGAAAACACAAATTGTTATCACCACGAGGGAAAATGTTTTGATCTGTTCATTCATTTGAAAAATGATTTCTTTCAGCAAAGATAATTTCGAAATCACAAGTGAATAATACATGACGTTTTCCTTGGCACAACCTTAGTATTACCCGTTAAAAAAACCTGATTATGGAAAATAAACTCGCCGGAAAAAAAGTAGCCATCGTCGTCACCAACGGATTTGAAGAATCTGAATTCATCGCTCCAGTGGAAGCGCTTAAAGGTGAAGGAGCGCAGGTGGAAGTAATTGCGCTGACGAAAGATCCTGTTCGCTCATGGACAAATAAAAACTGGGGAAAAGAATTCCCTGTTGACAAAGCCATCGACGATGTGGATGCCCACGATTATGATGCTCTCGTTCTGCCAGGAGGAGTAATGAATCCCGACAAGCTTCGGATGAACCAGGAGGTGATCAATTTTGTCGGTGGATTTTTCGATGCTGAAAAACCTATTGCCGCCATCTGCCATGGTCCGTGGACGCTGATCGAAACAGGTGAGCTGAAAGGAAAAAGAGTCACCTCATATCCTTCACTGAAAACCGATCTCATCAACGCCGGCGCACATTGGGAAGACAGTGAAGTGGTGGTTGATAACGGATTAGTCACCAGCCGAAAGCCTGATGACCTTCCTGCCTTCTGCAAAAAAATGATCGAAGAAATTGCTGAAGGAACTCATGAAGAGCAGCACCAGGAAGAAAAGCAATTGACGTCTGATGAAGCTCACTAAGCTATTCTCTTTTCAGGAGAAATTAGTTTCAAATTGCTAGTATTTTCTCAATTGTGATCTCCAATTCTATCTCCCTTATGATTTAATTCATCATTTGAATAAGAGGGATTGGTTTTTGTTTTAATCAACCATAAATTCATTCTAATGGAAAACAATGAAAAGGAAGAAATGGAAACTCTTGTTTCTGTTCTCGATTATATAAAAGGAAAAGGATGGGACAATCAATTTAAGCTCGATCAGCATAGCCTGGTAAGCGAAAACAACCAGCAGCATTACAATCCGCAAGAGCTGGAGATCATTAAAACCTATCGTTTCGAGGGAGAATCAGATCCTGCCGATTCAACGATTGTCTATATAATAAAGGATAAAAAGTCAGACTTCACAGGGTATATCATCGACGTTTACGGTGCCGCCACTGATAGCGCAGAGACTGAAGAATTCATTAAGCAGATTCCTGTTCACAGAGAGGAAGCAGAAGTTCATTAATCAACGGACGATCGGCTTACTTGAGTCACTGGTCTCCCAGTCAATTTTTTCTTCCATTAATTTTTTTAATTCTTCCTCATCGGTGAGATCGAGGCGCAACGGAGTTATGGATACAAAACCATTTTCTACCGCATGCCGGTCAGTTCCCTCATCTGCAGGCTCAAGAGGAATTACCGTGTACCAGTAATGTTTGCGGTTCATCGGGTCAATTCCGGGGACAATTTTCCCGTCATAGAATCGAACGGATTGGCGTGTCCATTTAATGCCAATTGGTTTGGGTGGGAAGTTTACATTGAATAGATGCAACCCGTCCATGTTTAACAACAACCGCAGTGTTTTTTCTATGTAGGGTTCAAGCGTAACAAAATCGGGTTCTGTTTTTCCTGCAGGAGTACTTAGTGCAATGCCATTGATCCCCAGCAATACGGCCTGCTTCGCAGCGGCAAGCGTACCCGAATGCCACATTGAATTTCCGAGGTTCACGCCGAAATTTATTCCTGATAATACCATGTTTGTTTTCGCATTGAGATGTGTTCCGAGCGCCACACAATCGGAAGGAGTTCCGTTCACACGAAATGCATCAATGTCCCCAAAACTTATCGGTGACTTTTTACAATAAAGCGGACGCGTAGCAGTGATCGCCTGCCCCATTGAAGATTGCTCAACATCCGGTGCCACCACCATCACTTCACCAAAACGGGAAGCAACCTTTGACAACGCAGCGATACCCGGGCTGTAAATGCCGTCATCGTTTGTCACAAGAATTTTAAGCTCCTTCATCATCTGCTAAATTTTTCTTTCATCATTCATGCCAGTAGTTATGGTATGCTTTTGATAGAGATGATTTTATGAAAGTTGAACTCATATATAATCCACGATCAGGTAACCATGAATGGAGTGAGCAGAAATTGAAAGATTCTCTTGCTGCCTATGGTTTCGAATGCATAGGCTCAACCGATGTGAAGCGCTGGGGAAGAAACAAAAAAAAGAAAGCGGACTTTCTGGTTGTCGCCGGCGGTGATGGCACTGTAAAAAAAGTGATCGGTGAAATACTAAAACGAAAGGACGACAATGAAATTCCCATCGCAATTCTCCCTCTCGGGACCGCAAACAATTTCGCAAGGTCATTGGGGTTGGACGGACATGTACAGGAGGTGATTCAATCGTGGCAGAACAGGAAAGTGATCTTAATTGATGTGGGAGTAGCCGGAGGAAAATCAAAACTTTTTATCGAAGCAATCGGGGTGGGCGTATTCCCCCTGCTGATGAAAAAGATGGAGCGCAAAGGATCGAATGGCAGTGCAGAAGGGGAATTGCAGTTAGCCTCACATATGCTTTATAAAATCATCCTGTCCTATCCGGCAAAGCAATGCATCATCGAAACTGACAATGATAGAATCTCCGGTAAATTTTTGCTGGTAGAAGTAATGAATACCAAATCCATTGGTCCCAACCTGCAGCTTGCTAATGGAGTGGATATGACCGATGGACTGCTCGATGTGGTGATGGTGCCCAAAGAACAGCGTAAAGAATTCGGCCTGCACGTGCTTGACGAGATGAACGGAAAAGAATCCGCCTTTCAATTTCAAACTGTCAAGTCATCGAAGGTTAAAATTACCTGGAAAGGAAGCCGTTTTCATGTCGATGATAAAAGGTTCAAATGGGAGGCACCTATCACGCTAAAAGCCTCGGCGAAGAAAGCCGCAATCAAATTGTTGTGGTGAAGCCTCAACTCAGCGGGGATCATTCTCTGCCCAGCTCATCCTCGCAACCGGGGCGGCACCCAACGTAGCAAAATCTTTCACAAGAAATTTTTGATACGCCACTGAAGCAATCATTGCAGCGTTGTCCGTGCAATATTCTAAAGGTGGTATAAAGAGATTCAAATTATGCTCGTCCGCTAACCGCTGTGCTTCTTTTCTTAACATGGAATTAGCAGACACACCACCTGCCAGTGCGATCTCTTTGATCTGAAATTGCTTTGCTGCTTTCTCAAGCTTGTGGAGAAGAATGGTAACGATACGCTGTTGCACCGAAGCACAGATATCATTCAATCTTTCTTCAATGAAGGCAGGGTTACGCTGAAGATTTTCTCTCAGGAAATAAAGTATGGCCGTCTTCAATCCGCTGAAGCTGAAATCAAGACCGGGAATATTCGGCTCGGGAAATTGAAATGCATTTGCATTTCCCGACTGAGCATATTTATCTATGAGCGGACCCCCGGGATACGGCAGCTTTAACATTTTTGCCGTCTTGTCGAATGCTTCTCCTGCGGCATCGTCGAGTGTCTCACCGACAATTTCCATTTGCAAAAAACCTTTCACCAGCACAATTTGCGTATGACCGCCGGAAACCGTGAGACACAAAAAAGGGAACTGAGGTTTGCGCTCGCTGATAAAATGCGCATGTATGTGCGCCTGCATATGATGCACTGTTATGAGCGGAATGTCAAGCGCAAGTGCCATCGCCTTTGCAAAGGAACTCCCTACCATTAATGAGCCGATCAATCCCGGGCCGGCGGTGAAAGCCACAGCACTCAACTCTTTTTTTTCTACTCTGGCATTTTTCAATGCCTCATCCACCACCGGCACAATGTGTTTGACGTGCTGGCGGCTTGCCAGTTCTGGAACAACGCCACCGTATTGCTCATGCTCCTTCTGCGATGCAATCACGTTTGACAAAATATTTCCATCATGAATCACCGCCGCTGCGGTTTCATCGCAGGAAGATTCGATGGCGAGGATGGTGATAGACATGAATGTGAGTGCAAAGATGCGTTGTGAAAAAATAAAGATTGTAAATTCACTGAGTTATGAAAAGGATTTTACTCGCTCTCTTCTTCATTTCTCATTTTTCGTTTGCACAAAATCCTTTAGTGAAGCAGTGGGATTACAGGTATGGAGGTCCTGGACTGGATGTAATCAACTCATTTCAAGAGACGGATGATGGTGGATTCATTCTCGCAGGAACTTCAGGTTCTGGGATAGGTGGCGATAAGACCAATAACTTGTGGGGGAGCATTGATTGTTGGGTGGTAAAAATCGATGCATCGTTCAACGTTCAATGGGACAAAGATTTTGGCGGTGGACAAAGCGATTGGCTCTATTCAGTTTCTCAAACTAAAGATGGTGGTTATATTCTTGGAGGTATCTCATGCTCTGATTCTGATGGAAACAAAAGTCAACCTGCGTTCGATGTAGCCTATGGTGATTATTGGATTATTAAAATAGATTCCTTAGGTAACAAGGAATGGGACAAAGATTTTGGAGGATCAGGTGTAGATCGGCTATACAATATTTATCAAACTGCGGATGGAGGTTACATCCTCGCAGGTAATTCACAATCTCACATTACCGGAAATAAACTAGTGGACACAAAAGGAGGGTTAGATTCGTGGATAATAAAAATTGATTCTGTAGGGAACAAAATATGGGAAACTGATTTGGGAGGTCTAAGCTCTGATGAAATGTATGGATTTCAACCGACATCTGATGGTGGATATATTGTGAGTGGGAACACATTTTCTGGAATCGGTGGGGACAAAACACAACTGAACTGGGGTCAATATGATTATTGGATAATAAAAATTGATTCAACAGGAAATAAGGAATGGGATAAAGGCTTTGGTGGAAGTTGTAATGATTATGCTTATAGTGCAATTAAGCAATCGAGCGATCATGGATATATTCTTGGTGGGTATTCCTGCTCACCACTAAGCGGAAATAAAACTCAGCCCCTCTGGGCTAACAGTTGGGATTATTGGATCATTAAGACCGACTCTAATGGCAACAAATTGTGGGATAAAGACTTTGGAGGAATGAGCGGAGAAGGGATTGAATATGGAAATGATCTCCTACAAACTTCAGACAAAGGGTACTTGATTGGTGGTACATCCATTTCTTCGATTGGAGGAAATAAGAGTGAGTCAAACCTTGGCAATTCACAGGTCTGGCTGGTAAAGACTGATTCGGTTGGAAATTTTCAATGGGACAAAACAATCTTAACACATGGTCAAGATTACATTTCAGGAATGATTGAAACAAGTATTGGGTGTTATGTATTGGCTATTCAAACTGATGCTGACACCGGCGGTTACAAAAGTCAAATGAGTCAGGGATTCTCTGATTATTGGATAGTAAAACTTTGCGACACCACATTATCTAAGCAATTTAAAGCGTCTGACAATTCTCTCTGTCAAAAATTCTGCACCAACTTCCTCGATCAATCCACCAACAATCCAACATCCTGGCAATGGAGTTTCCCGGGAGGCACTCCTTCATCTTCTACAGATCAGAATCCAACCAACATCTGCTACAATACTCCCGGCACTTATGCTGTAACACTCATAACAACGAATGCTTTCGGCAGTGATACACTCACCCTTGCGAATTATATCACCGTCTATTCTACTCCGCCGTTTCCAACCATCACTCAAAATGGAAATGTGCTCACCTGCTCTCCTGCATTCGCCTATCAATGGCAATTGAACAGCGCAGACATTCTCGGAGCAACACAACAGAGTTATACTTACACGCAAGCTGGTTTATACACGGTACTTGCTTACGATTCAAATGGCTGCAGCAATTATGCGAGTGTAGAAGTTACAGGAGTAGAAAATCTTACAATTGATTTTTCGTTATCAATCTATCCGAACCCGTCATCAGGAAAATTTACGGTTCAATGGTTAGATAGCCGTGCGGTCGAATCGATTTCAGTTACGGTGGAGAATGCTTTCGGGCATCCTGTTTTTTCATCAGCGGAAAATTATTTCTATGGCAAAAAAGAAATTGACCTCGGCGATGTTGCAGGGGGAGTTTATTTCATCGAACTGAAAACGGAAACAAAAATCCTTCAGCAAAAAATCCTGATCGTACACTAAGCCTCTGCTCTAATCTGCCTTCTACCTTCTACCTTCCCCCTCTCCCCTTCGCGGCAAGATGTTTGCAAAAAATTAGCTTGTAACTTTGTACTTCTCCCGAATGCCTGACTGATACACGTTTGAGCACTTTCAAAAAAATCCTGAATATCTTTTTTATTCTGCTCGGTGTTATTCTCATCCTGGCGGGCTGTACCGTCTATAAACTCAAAGACCCGCGCTTTCAAACTACACTCGCCCAAAAAGCCGTTGCTTACCTCTCAAAAAAACTAAATACCGAAATCACCCTCGGCAGCATAGAGATTGGATTCTTCCACTCCATGGTGGTACGTGACATCCTGATCAAAGACCGGAAAAACGACACCCTCCTTTCTGCAGGAGAAATTAATGCACGGTTCAGGCTTCTGGGGTTACTTAGAAACAAATTTGAAATTGACTACATCACACTTACCAAAACGAATTTATACCTGCGTCGCTCGTTATCGGATAGTGATTTTAATTTTCAATTTATACTGGATGCATTGAGCAGCAAGAATCCTTCTTCGGAGGATACTTCTGCCATTCAGCTACGGCTGTCAAACCTTGACATGAATCAAACGCATTTCATTTTGTTTGATGCGCCCAATGCCACGGAACTGAATTTTCTTCTGCCGAAGATCAACATTAACGTCAACAAGCTGGACCTTGAGCAGCCGAAGTTTGATCTGAAAAAATTATTGATCGACCAGTCGGACCTGAAAATTGTGAAACTGAAGGAAGCGAATCCTGACACCTCCACTGTCTCGCTTGAGAATGACACAATGATCGTTCATATTAATACCAAGACTATCCAGCTTTTCATTTCTGATTTTGAAATAAGCAATTCAAAATTTACTTATGACGACGAGAATGAGCCGTATGCCACGGAGGGATTTGACGGTGTTCACGAATCATTTTCAGACCTGAACCTTCATTTCACTAATGCATCGATGGTGCTTGACACCATCAAAGCTCATGTCGAAAACCTGAGCGCAAAAGAAAAGTGCGGCTTCGTACTTAATCACCTGGAAGGGGACGGAAAAGTTACCACGACAGAAGCTTCAGCAACCAATTTGAAGATAGAGACGCCGAACTCGAGCATAAAGAATTTTTTCTCGATGCAGTATACCAACTTCCACGGCTTTCTCTCCTTCAATGAAGGGGTAAGACTCAATGCTAATCTCGAGCATTCAAAGGTGTCAATGAAAGACATCCGCTACTTCATTTCTTCTCTTCCTGAAACGGACGAACAGTTACTTGCCGACGGAAAGATTCGCGGACCCATCGATAACCTGAAAGGAAAAGACCTCGACCTCCGCACCGGGAATATCACTCAATTCAGAGGCGACATCGATCTTCGCGGACTTCCTGATATTGACGAGACGTTCATTGAACTCAACATCGATAACTTTTATTCAAATGCTGCAGACATCAAGCGCTGGATTCCCGGTGTGAAGCTTCCGAATGAAGTGGTACGGCTTGGTGCCGTAAACTTCACGGGTAATTTTTCAGGCTTCACGCACGACTTTGTGGCGTACGGTCAATTCAATACACAGCTCGGCAAAGTCACTTCCGACCTGAATTTAAAGTTCAAGGAAAAGGGCAATAAGAATACTGCCTCCTACTCAGGGAATCTTGCAGCCGCAGGATTTGATATCGGGCACATGCTGGCACAGGATTCTTTGCTCGGCAAAATAAGTTTCTCTGCAAGTGTAAAAGGCGTGGGGCTAAATACAGAAAACGAAACTGCGGGCATGACAGGCAGTGTTCAGCAAATTGAGTTTAACGGTTACAACTATGAGAATGCTGACGTGGATGGAAAACTGGAGGGGAAAGTTTTTACAGGCAACGTTCATCTTAACGATAAAAACATTCGCCTCTCTTTCGCCGGGCTGGTTGATTGGAACAAAGAACTCCCGGTCTACAACTTCAAAGCGAAGATTGACAGTGCAAATCTCCGGGTGTTGAACCTTGTGCATGATCCGTATGTGATGTCTGCTTCTGTTGACATTAATATGTCGGGAAAAAAGTTTGACGATATGATTGGTTATGCCCGGGCCAGCAAGATCAATATTTCAAGGCCTGAAAAATCCTGGATGGCGGATTCGGTTCTTTTCAGGATCGATAAAGAAAATAACTACAAGACGATGCTGCTGAAGTTTCCGCAGGCGTCGGCCTCCTTCGAGGGCACATTTGCCTTGACAAAACTGCCTGCATCGGTTATGTCAGTGCTTAATCATTACTTCTCCCAATTACCCGGTGAAAGCAACCCGGATACATTACTACAGGATTTCGATTTTGAAATTAAGATTAACAGGGTGTCGTCTGCGCTCGCCTTCTTCTTTACTGACTGGAGGGGGATGGATTCCACCCATATCAAGGGCCATTTCTCCTCTGTCAAAAACGAGATTGATTTTACCGGGACTGTTCCGACTCTGGACTATGGTCCTCTCGATTTCGACCATGGATACATAAGTGCACACACGCATAATGATTCGCTGACAGTTTTGGCAGGATCACAAATGCTTACGATCGATGACTCGATCACGGTTAACACCCCGGGGTTGGCTGCAACCGTTTTCCATGATGTGGCAATCATCACTGCGAAAGGGATCAGTCCTGATTTTAAAACACACGTAGATGTGACCACACGTTTATCAGGTGACACCTCAGGAATTCAACTACAGGTTCTTCCTTCAGAATTAGTGTTGAATGGCCGCAAATGGTCCATCTCTGAAAATAATCTTCTTACCTACACGCCTGACCGGTTGATCTTCGAAAATTTTGAGTTGACCAGTGAAGAGCGGAGGCTGGTGGTTAAGAATGTGAACCTTCGCGTAAAGGCTACCAACCTCGGATTTGATTTCAACAACATTCCCATTGAGGACTTTCATGAGCTGCTTCAGACGGGCTCACTTGATTTCGGAGGGAACATCACCGGTACGGCGCAAGTGCTGAACATCTTCAATGCCCCGCGTATAGATGCCAATGTAACCATCACCGACTTTGTACTCAATGGTTCTAAAGTGAAACAAGTGAATGCAGTGGTCGCTTACCTTCCGGAAGAAGACCGTCTCTCACTGCAATCACAATTCAGCGACCCGGAGTACGACATGCAGGCAAGCGGTGATTACTATCCCCGCAAAACGACCGACCAGTTAAAACTTGAGGTAAATGTGAAGAAGGCTGAGCTGGGCTTGCTTCAACACCTGTTCTTCGAAGGAATGATTTCAAATACACATGGAAGTGCCGAAGGAAAACTTTTTGTTGAGGGAACAGTGGCGATGCCGGCCCTCACCGGTAACATCACGGTGAATTCATTGACTACTACTGTAAATTACCTGCAGACTACTTACCGTACTTATCACACGCCGGTAAAGTTTACGGAGAGCTCCATCGATTTCGGCTCGTTCAAACTTTATGACGAGTTCGGGGATTCGGCTGATGTCAAAGGACATATCACCCACGATCATCTCCACGATTTCGTAATGAACGTGGGCATCACCAGCAAACGATTCCTCGCTCTCAACACGACATCGAAAGACGACTCCGTTTTCTACGGAACGGCACGCATTGCAGGCATCATTCAATTTCTTGGACCCGTGGATGGTATGGAGATCCGTGCTTCGGCAAAAACACTTAAGGGGACCAACATTGCTATTCCTGTTTACTCTACCTACACTTCCGGAGGACATTCATTCATTCAATACTATAACCCGAGGGATACCTCAGTTACGCTCTCCACATTTTCAGTTCTTCCGGAAGGACTTACCATGGACTTCAACCTGGAAATTACTCCTGACGCAGTGATGCAAATTATCTTCAATGAAAAAACGGGAGACATCATCAGGGGGAGCGGCGATGGAAATCTCAGGATTGAGATCAATGACAAAGGTGACTTCAATATGTATGGGTTGATTACCATTGAGAAAGGGGATTACCTGTTTGCCCAGTTCAACTTCTTCAATAAGTATTTTAACATCCAGAAGGGAGGCAGCATTGTCTGGAACGGCGATCCGTACGAAGCACAGATCAACATTTCTGCTATCTATTCCACAAAAGCATCGTTGTATGATCTGGTAGCGGGCAGCGGTGCGTCTTTTACCGATGATGAGATGAAAGAGCTGAAGCAGCGGACCAATGTTGATCTTTATCTCAAACTGAATGGCAACCTGTTCTCACCCGATATTTCGTTCGACATCAGGTTACCCGACGTAAGCGCAGGAGCCAACGTAGCCAACATCGAACTGGCCCGAATGAAGTCGGATGAAAATGAAATGAACAAGCAGGTATTCGGCATTCTTGTGCTGGGTCATTTTCTGCCACCGGAGCAAGGTTTGGGAAATGAAAGTTTAAGTTCGGAAGTAAACAATACACTGAGTGAATTTCTCTTTAACCAGATCAGCTACCTGGCCTCATCCATCCGGGACGATGTGGACATTTCAGTAAACTACCAGAGTTATACTACTGAAACGAACATCAATCTTAACCCCAGCGATCCAACAGATCTTTACTCTCAAAAGAGAAACGAGTTGCAGGTGGCGCTCACTAAACGATTCTTCAATGATCGCCTGGCGGTGGACGTAGGTGGAAACTTTGACTTTGGCGGATCAAGCACCACGCCGGAGCAAAGCACTACAGGTATTGCCGGTGATTTTGCAGTGGAATATAAGATCACGCCTGATGGAAGCGTGAGCGGAAAAGTTTTCAGCTATAGTGATTACGATGTGATTGATGAGCGAAACAAAACAAAGAACGGAGTGGCGCTCACTTACACCCGCGAGTTTGATAACCTGAAAGAATTCTTTAAAGACCCTGATAAGGAGAGAAAGAAACAACTGCGTAAAGAGCTGAAGCGGCAAATGGAAGAGATACCGCCTCCTAATGTTACTCCCGTTACACCCCCTGATTCCACAGCGAAATAAAGGTTGCTTCGACTTACCGTTGGAGCTATTTTCATTTACCTGTTTTCATTTCTGATTTTCTCCTTACCTTAAACCTTTGAAAAATATCCTGTCACCAATAAAAAACTTTAAAATCATGAGACAAAAATTTCTCTTACTCTTCCTTATTAGTTTTTGTTCTTTCCTTTTCGCGTCTTCACAAACTCCGGTGCGTTTTTATCAGAATGCAAAGGCCGGGTATAAAGATCCTGCGACGGGAAAAATTCTTGTTCAGCCACAGTACGATGCCGGCAGCGATTTCCGCGAAGGCTTCGCTATAGTAATGATGGGAAGAAAACGCGGCTTCATCAATGAGAAAGGAGAAGTTGCCATCCCGCTTCAGTACGATGATGCCTCCCAGTTTTTTGGAGGGCTCGCACGTGTAGCGGTCGGTGGAAAGAACGGCTACATCAACACGAAGGGAGAATGGTCGATCCAGCCCATTTATGAATTCGCTGACGATTTTATTGCGGGTCTTGCACGTGTAAAACGCGATGGCAAATTCGGTTTCATCAATCCTAAAGGCGAAGCCGTGATCCCCCTTATTTATGAAGACGCAAGAAATTTTTCTGAAGGATTTGCAGCAGTGAAACAGGACAAGTGGGGTTTCATTGATGACAAGGGCGCTGTAAAAATTCCGCTCCAATACCAGGATGCTTTCTTCTTCACAGACGGAACCGCCCGCGTATATAACGGTGAAAAGATTTTCTACGTCGATAAGAACAACAAGTGGGTAAAAGACGAACCCAAACACGAAGAAGAATGGGAAATGCAGGGCGGACAGCAGGGAGAGAAGCATGAAGAGAAGGACGAAAAATAGAGCGGTCTTTTAGAGGCATCATACAGCAAGCAATTGGTTGATTGCTGTGTCCCGCCCGAAAGCAAGTATGCTTCTTTTCGTTTTCCATTGAGAGTCTCACATGCTGCACGTTGTTGTGCATCGCAACAAAATTCCCCAATGAAAAAAAATCTATTCTTCATTGCTTGTTGTTTATTGCTGGCAGGAAATTGTTTTGCACAATCAGGAACCTGGACATGGATGAATGGTTCGAATAGCTATGGCTCACCGGGTACCTGGGGAACACAAGGAGTTCCTGACACATTGAACTCTCCTCCTGCAGTCTACAGCGCTTTTCTTTTCACTGATAAAACGGGAAACTTCTGGCTCTTCGGTGGCGCTCAATACAATCTCGGAAATAAATTTTACGGTGCGTTCTGGAAATACAACCCCGATGCAAATACCTGGACGTGGATGAACGGAACTTCGTTGACGGATCAGCCTGCAGTATACGGCGTGATCGGAATTCCTTCACCAACAAACTATCCCGGCTCCCGTGGCTTTGCAGGGTTATCATGGGTGGACACGAGCGGAAATTTTTGGCTTTATGGAGGCGGATCACTCTACGGTGATATTGCAGATTTCTGGAAATACGATTTGACTACAAACGAGTGGACCTGCTTCGGAAGTTATTCTTCATTTCCTGTCTATGGAACAAAAGGAGTGGGCACCGCATCAACAAATCCGGGGATAAGAACAGAAACCTGTGCAGCATGGACAGGTGATGACGGGAACCTCTGGCTCTACGGAGGGCAGGGCGCCGGCGGTTCGTATGCAGACATGTGGAAGTACGATTTAAGCAGCGGCTACTGGATTTGGATGCAGGGTTCTGACTCGATAGCGCTTCCCGGTGTGTCTCCTGTATATGGCAACGGCTCCTTCAACAGTATGAATACTCCCGGCACCCGCAATACTTATAATCACTGGAAAGATGCAGCAGGAACATTTTGGATTTACGGTGGCGGAAATCCTTACTTTAAAATCTTTGCTGACTTGTGGCAGTTTGATCCCGCCACATTACAATGGGCATGGAAAGGCGGTGACACCACTGCGTTCTATGCTGGATCATTTCAGATGCAATGTGACACTAGTCAAATTAATTTTCCGCGGAGCGTAACGGAGAACCGTGCATCGTGGATGGATCAGGCGGGAAACCTTTGGAGGATGGGAGGAGCAACCAATTCAGTATATGCAATGACGAATGACCTCTGGCTATACAATCGTGCTGCTGATAAATGGGTTTGGGTAAGCGGAAGCAGCGGAACGAATCAAGCAGGGATGTACGGGACCAAGGGTGTTCCCAATCCGGCAAACCATCCCGGTGCGAGAATGGGAGCCTTAAACTGGGTCGACTACAACTGCAACCTCTGGTATTTCGGAGGAAGAAACCAGGCGCCACATGACTTCAATGATATGTGGAGATATATTCCGGACACGGCCTGTACGCACTTTGATTACTGCACTGTGAACTCAGGTTCGGTAGCGTTCAGTTCAACGGATACTGACATCTGCCAAAAATTTTGCATCGACTTTTTTGATCTGTCTGCAAACAATCCGACCTCCTGGCTTTGGATCTTTGATGGAGGAACTCCGTCAACATCTGTCGATCCTAACCCGACGAATATCTGTTACAATAACCCAGGCACTTATGATGTCACACTCATTACAACAAATGCAAACGGCAGCGACACATTTACGCTGAGTAACTATATCACAGTGTTCTCGACTCCTCCCCTTCCAACAATTACAGTGAACGGAAATATTTTGACATCGAGTTATGCATCTTCCTACCAATGGCAGTTCAACTCGGCAGATATACCGGGTGCTACCAACCAGACTTACACTGCAACGCAAAGTGGATTTTATACAGTGGTGATCACCGATGAAAATGGGTGTGTCAGCTCGATCACGGTATTTGTCGAGGTCACGGGCATCGATGAGGCAGAGAATGAATATGCAATCTCAATCACTCCGAATCCTTCAAATGGAAAGTTTACTGTTGCATGGTCAGCCGCATTAGCCTCTTCCGAAATTTCATTTGAAGTAATCAATACACTCGGGCAACGTGTTTTTTACCTGGAGGGAATTTCTTCTTCCGACGGAAAGCAGGAAATTGACTTAAGCGCTACAGTTGCCGGAGTCTATTTTCTCCGCATACAATCGGAAAACATCTTCCTCAAAAAGAAGATCATCATTTCAAAATAACACCATGAGAAAAAACTTACTCATCCTTTTTTGCTTTTCCATTCTCGCCGCGAATTCAGTAGCGCAAGCAGGAATGTGGACCTGGATAAAAGGGTCAAGCTTCTCGGGGTCATCCGGCATATTCGGCACGCAGGGAGTTGCCGATGCTTTGAATGTTCCACCCGGAATGTACGAAGGCTTCAACTGGCGTGACAAAGACAACAACCTCTGGCTCTTCGGCGGACTGCTCCAGGGAACTGCTTTCGAAAACTCTGCGCTCTGGAAATACGACATCGCAACAAACAACTGGACATGGATGAAAGGTCCGAGCACCTTTAATTCTCCCGGGGTGTATGGCACAAAAGGAATTCCTTCACCGAATAATTATCCCGGCGCAAGAAGTTTCGGAGGAGTATCATGGGTAGATACGTCAGGGAATTTTTGGATGTACGGCGGATGGGGCTATGCCGCAGGTGGGTTTGGAATGCTATCCGACTTATGGAAATATGATCCTCTCACAAACGAATGGACATGGATGAGCGGCAACTCAACAATTAACGAGAATCCCGTCTACGGCACTTTCCAGGTCCCGTCAGATACTTCACTTCCGGGCTGTCGGGCAGAAGTAGTTGCAGGATGGGTTGACAACGCTAATTGCTTTTGGATTTACAGCGGACAGTCTTACACGAGCAGTCAATTCGATGATGTATGGAAATATGATCCCGCTACGAACCAATGGGCGTGGATGAAAGGAACAACTGCCGGCGGTTCCAATCAAAAATTCGGAACGAAGGGACAATTTAAATCAAACTTTACTCCTGGCGGAAGATGGGCTTACGCTTCCTGGCGTGATGAGTTGGGGAATGGCTGGGTATTCGGAGGCATTTACAAAACCGGTTTGATGGCCGACTTGTGGCAGTACGACGTTACACTGAATGAATGGGCCTGGATGTCAGGATCTCATTCAGCCAATGACACCGGGTCATTCGGGAATGTGTGTGAGGACTCACAAAGTTTTTATCCATCCTCCCGCGCCGAGAACAGGGCTACATGGATTGACAAGTGCGGAAACTTCTGGATGTTCAGCGGCACGGGACTCACTGATGAAAATTATTTGTGGGTCTACAACAAGACCAGTGATGAATGGTCATTCGGAAAAGGATCTTATGGCACCTACAAGATTCCCGTTTATGGTACGCAGGGAGTAGCAGATTCACTCAACGATCCGGGAAGCCGGTTCGGCGCCTTCACATGGACTGATCAGTCGGGCTACCTGTGGCTGTACGGCGGCAACAACATTTCAGGTGGGTATGGTAATGATCTCTGGAGATTTATTCCTGACGGCTCATGCACTATCGCTGCTGACTGCTATGGAAGCTTGCTGCAGTTTGCAGCGAGCGACAAAGACCTCTGCGAAAAATTCTGCACCAACTTCACCGACCAATCAACAAACAATGCAACAGCATGGCTTTGGCTTTTCCCCGGCGGCACTCCTTCCTCCTCCACAGATCAAAATCCAACGAACGTCTGCTACAATGTTCCCGGTACTTATGATGTAACACTCATTACTACGAATGCCGGAAATGATACGCTCACACTTTTCAATTACATAACTGTTTACGGAAGTCCAACGGCTCCAACCATTACCGTAAGCGGAAATCAGCTTACCAGCAGCGCGGCGGCAAATTACCAGTGGCAATTAAATACGATCGACATCCCCGGCGCAACGAATCAAACTTACACGGTGACACAATCCGGTTTCTATACAGTGGTCATTAGTGACGCAAACGGATGTCAGAATTCTGCCAGCATAAAAATCTCCATCGATGGAGTGGAAGGTGTAATCACTGATCATTCAGTCGTTGTTTATCCGAATCCGTCTTCCGGTAATTTCACAGTACAACTGCCGGATATTTTTTCAACCGGAAAAATTTCACTGCGAATTACAAACGTGATTGGCGAAGAGATTTTTTCTACGGAAGAAAATGTTGTCGGCACACTTACAAAAGAAGTGGAGCTGCAATCTATTTCAACAGGCGTTTACTTCCTCGAAATAAAATCTGAAAACATTTTCGTGAAAAAGAAAATCATCATCTCATTGTAAAAACACAAGCTCTATGAAATCGACTTTAGTTTTATTGTCTGTTGCATTCGCTCTTTTTAATACAGCAACCGCACAGGTCATTTGTATTTATTGCTACGATCAGAATGATTCGATCAGCTACAACGTAACAAACCTTTTGCTCAACGGCGGATTTGAGGACACCAACTGCCCGCCTTCCACCGGAGTTATCGGAAGCCCCACTTCTTTCTGTCCTAACTCCAATGGCTACGTCTGTGATTTTGCTAATTGGACTTGCACCGGTGGCGGCAGTGACACTTACGCGTGCTTATACAACGATAGCATTAACAAGTCACTCATTATTGAGGGAACGAATGCGGTGTACTTCGGAAATTATTACTGCAACCCTTGCTCAAACAATGGCAGCGATACATCCTGCTTCATCAACCTCGGATGCTCCGTTACCGGGTTTCCAACAGGCTATCCGAAAAACACTCCGCAGTACGGAGGGAAAACCGGGGTGAGCTTGCAGCAAACAGTTTCAGGGCTTACCATCGGCAACACCTATGTACTCGAGTTCTGGGCGGGCGGCGAAGAAAGTTATTCAGTGAAAGGAATCTTTGCGCTGGATGTCGGTTTCGGCGACACGATGCTGCGTTGTACTGCCACAGGCTGGGCAGGAGGAATTGGTACACGTTACATTGTTGAGTTCAATGCGACGGCGACCTCGCACACGATCAAGTTTACAAACTGGGGCCACTTTGGGGCCAGCACCGAGCTTGTTTTAGATGATGTGAAGTTGTATACCCTTTCTCAGTTGAATCCCATTGTTCCGTCGTGCGGAGGAGTGCAATCATCGAGCATGTTTAATGCATCCGACACAACCATCTGCCAGAAATTCTGCACCGACTTCTTTGATCTATCCACGAATAATCCAACGTCGTGGGAATGGCTCTTCCCTGGAGGGACTCCGGCTTCGTCCACTGATCAGAACCCGGCCAACATCTGCTATAATAACCCCGGCACTTACGACGTAACGCTTATCACTACGAGTGTTGCTGGTAACGACACCATTACCCTATCAAATTACATCACTGTATATACAACACCGGCATTCCCAACAATCACGGTGACCGGGAATGTACTCTCGTCGAGTTACGCTCCGGCTTACCAGTGGCAGTTCAACTCTGTCGACATTCCGGGAGCTACCAACCAGGACTACACTGCCACTCAAACAGGTTACTACACAGTGATCATCTCTGATGAGAATGGCTGTGTGAGTTCAACGACCATCTATTTCGAAGTGACAGGAATCGACGGCACAACAAATGGAAATCAAATCTCCGTTCATCCTAATCCTTCAAACGGAACATTCATTATTGAATCGCTTGATGGATTCAAGGGCGGGAACATTTCCATTGAAGTGATGAATGCAGTCGGGCAAAAAGTTTTTTTCACTGCAGAAAATATTTCCGGAATCAACTGGAAAAAAGAAATTGAGTTGAGTGACATCTCGGATGATATCTACTACCTCGAAATAAAATCCGAAAACATTTCCCTGAAGAAGAAAATCATAATTTCAAAATGATAGCCGTGAAAAGAATTTCTGCCCCATTCATTTTTTTGTCTTGCGTCCTGGGTCTTGTGTGTTGCGTCTCATCATTTGGGCAACAAGGTGAATGGACCTGGATGAAAGGAGTTCCCTCTGCTTTCGCCAGCGCCGGCGTGTGGGGAACAAAAGGAGTTTCTGATCCTGCCAATGAGCCACCATCAGTTTATGAAGCGTGTGAGTTCAGTGACAAGCAAGGCAACCTCTGGATTTTCGGCGGAGTAAATAACTCAACAATCATCTACTACACTACTCTCTGGAAGTACGAGATCGGCACGAATGAATGGACGTGGGTGAGCGGAACGAACACTTCAAACCAGGCGGGAGTCTACGGGACGCAAGGTGTGCCAAGTCCGTCCAATTATCCCGGCTCGCGCGGCTGGGGTGAAGTATCCTGGACTGACAGCGCAGGAAACTTCTGGCTCTTCGGCGGATATGGTTACGACAAGAACGGAGCACTCGGAACACTCGCCGATCTGTGGAGATATAATGTAGCAACGAACGAGTGGACATGGATGAAAGGGCCCGCCATCATGAATTACAACGGCAGCTATGGCGCGATCGGTGTTCCCAACATCAATAATCTTCCGCCTTCACGACAGGAGTGCGCCTGCTCATGGGTCGACTCGCACAATAATCTTTGGATGTTCGGCGGCTGGTCTTCTATCGGTAACGTAAATGACCTTTGGAAATATGACATCGCCACCAACACGTGGACGTGGATGAAAGGAAACAACACCGCCAATCACTATGGGATCTACGGGACCAAAGGAGTGGAAGCCCCATTGAACAATCCCGGCAGCAGAGCCGCTTACGGAAGATGGATAGACAAGGACGACAACCTGTGGCTCTACGGAGGAAATGGTTACAGCAAGAATGCAAATGGTTTTCTCGGCGATCTCTGGAGATATAATATGACCAGCGGAAACTGGACATGGATGTCTGGGCGTGATTCCATTTTTCAGCCTCCCGTTTATGAGAGCAAGTGTAACTGGTCAGTCGATCGATTTCCCGGCAACAAGTATGAGAACCGTGCCTGCTGGGTGGATGACTGCGGATATTTTTTTCTCTTCGGCGGCACCAGCTACAACGGACACGAAGGTGACTTGTGGCTCTACAACAACCAGTCGAATGAATGGACATGGGTGAGCGGCGACACTACCACCAACACAGGACCTGTGAGCGGCACGCAAGGAGTTTCATCTCCATTAAATAAACCCGGACTAAGAACCGGCGCGAATAGCTGGATCGATTCATCGGGCAACCTGTGGCTCTTCGGAGGATATGTTTGCAGCAGCGACATGTGGCGGTTCGTCCCTGACTATAACTGCATCGGGAATGTGCTGTGCACACAGTCCTCGGTAATTAATTTTTCGGCTGCGGATACGCAGCTCTGCCAGAAATTCTGTACTGATTTTTTCGATCAGTCTACGAACAACCCCACTACGTGGCTCTGGGATTTTCCGGGAGGAACTCCGGCATCATCCACTGTTCAAAATCCAACGAACGTCTGCTACAACAATCCGGGTACTTATGATGTCACACTTATTACTACAGGTTCATTTGGAAGTGACACACTTTTTCTGCCCGGTTATATTACTGTATTTGCGACGCCTGCCATTCCAACCATCACACAAAACGGAAACGTGCTCACCTGCAGCAATGCTGCTTCTTACCAGTGGCAGTTCAATTCTGTTGACATTCCCGGGGCTACCAATCAGTCTTACACAGTAGTACAACAAGGATTTTACACGGTTGTTATCAGTGATGAAAATGGTTGTGTAAGCTCAGCTACAATCTATGTTGACTTTACTGCAGTCGAAAATATTGCTGATGATTCCGGAATTGAAATCTATCCCAATCCGTCGAACGGAAGTTTTATTGTTAAATGCCTTCCTGCCGGACCGGCAGGGTTGGATGGCCCCGTTGTTTGCGAGATTGATGTGGTGAATGCCCTCGGTCAAGAAATATTTTCAGCAAAAGAAAGAATTTCTCCCGGTGATTTCAAGAAAGAAATTTCTCTCCAAAATATTTCAGCAGGAGTTTATTTCCTTCAAATAAAATCTGCAAACATTTTTCTGAAAAAGAAGATCATCATTTCAAAATGATACGATGAAAAATTTTCTCTTCCTTGTTTCTTGCTCACTGCTCACTGCAAATTGTTTTGCGCAGGCAGGGATGTGGACCTGGATGAAGGGAGACAGTACGTTCAACGGTACAGGCAACTTTGGCACAATTGGTACAACCTCTACAAATAATAATCCTCCTGCCATGTACTCTCCTTTTTGTTGGACCGATTTGAATGGAAACTTTTGGTTGTTTGGCGGTGGACAAGGGGATTTTTTTTCTTCACTTTGGAAATATGAGTTATCAACTAATTCTTGGACTTGGGAGAATGGGGTTATAACAACAAATCAACCGGGTTCCTATGGAGTGAAAGGTATTCCTTCGCCAACAAATTATCCTGGATCGCGATTAGGTTCAAATTCAACTTGGGTAGATAAAAGTGGGAACCTTTGGCTTTTTGGAGGCATAGGTTTTGACATAGCGGGAAATTTAGGTGCCTTAGAAGATTTATGGAAATATAATATCGCCTCTAACGAATGGACTTGGATGGCTGGTTATAACCTATGCAATGTTGCGCCTTCATATGGTACAATTCAGGTTCCAGCTACAAGCAATTCTCCCGGCGGTAGGTGGGAAACTGGTTGCACTTGGAATTATGAAGGCGCATTGTGGCTGTTTGGTGGCACAAATTATAGTGGTGAATTAGGTGATGTTTGGAAATACTTGCTCGCCTCAAATGAATGGGTATGGATGCAAGGTTCCTCCTCAAATAATCAACCCGCCTCCTATGGAACAAAAGGAGTATCAGATCCATCGAATACTCCCGGAACTCGAGCTTCATACTGCAGCTGGATTGATAAGTCAAATAGTTTCTGGACGTTTGGAGGTTATCAAGCCTCCAATTCGTTTGCGGATTTATGGAAATTTGATTGTGTTATCAATGAATGGACTTGGGTTAGTGGAAGCGATATTAATTCTGCTTCAGGATTGAATGGAGGATTATGTAAAAGTTCAGCTAACTTTTATCCGGGTGCAAGGATGGAGAACAGATCAATTTGGAATACTGGCGATGGTGACCTCTGGGTTTACGGTGGCTGTTTCTATGGCACATTGAGCATGTATGATGATTTGTGGCGGTATAGGATTGATAGCAATGATTGGACTTTAGTTAGCGGCGATACATTGTTGAATCAAGACGCTTACTACGGTGTCAAAGAAGTGGCGTCTTCAACAAATCTACCAGGAGGCAGATGTGGAACTGCGACATGGTTAGATTCAGAGGGAAATATTTGGTTGTTTGGAGGGTGTACATCTTTTATCCCAATGATTTACACAAACGATTTGTGGAAGTATACTATCGACAACCCTTGTTCAATAACTGGAGTTGGCTCTCCTGTTTATGATACAGGTATAGCAATACCTATCTATCCGAATCCTTCATATGGAAACTTTATGGTTGAATTGCCGGATGGTCAGTTGGCTGTTAGGTATACAATGAACGTTACTAATTCACTCGGACAAGAAATCTTTTCATCTCAGGAAGAAATTTCTTCAACCTCCTTACAAAAAACAATTAGTCTTCAAAACATTCCCGCAGGCTCTTACTTCCTCGAGATAAAATCTGAAAACATTTTCCTGAAAAAGAAGATCATCATTTCAAAATGACACAATGAAAAACATTCTCTTCATTGTTTGTTGCTCACTGCTCAATGCAAATGGTTTTGCCCAAGCAGGAATGTGGACCTGGATGAAGGGAGACAGCACTGATAATGCTTCGGGAAACTTTGGCGTACAGGGCATTCCTTCTCCATCGAACAATCCGCCCGGACTGTATGAACCGGCCGAATGGAAGGACAAGGATGGCAACTTCTGGTTTTACGGAGGCTTCAACTATTCCATCGGTGGCTGCTCCGATAATATTTTCAAGTATGATCCGCAGATCAATGAGTGGACATGGATGAAAGGATCAGGAACCAACACCACTTCACCCGTTTTTGGTACGGCTGGAGTTTTCGCCCCGGGGAATACTCCCGGCAACCAGCAATGGTGTGCCGCAAGCTGGGTAGATACCTCGGGAAATTTCTGGCTATTTGGAGGCTCGAATGGCAGCGGATCGCATTCGAATCTTCTCTGGAAGTACGATCCTGCCATCAATCAATGGGCAAGGATAAGAGGAAGCACTGTAAACAATAGCCCGGGTAGCTACGGCACACTCGGCATTCCATCCCCCACTAATGATCCGCCCTCCAGATGGGAAACAAGTGCATCGTGGACCGACGATAAAAATAATCTCTGGCTTTTCGGAGGCATGGATCCTGATTATGTCAATGATCTGTGGAAATATGATATCACCACTAACGAATGGACGTGGATGAGCGGAAGCAATACCTCTAACCAGTTTGGTGTGTACGGCACTAAAGGGGTTCCGGCTCCGGCTAACATACCGGGAGCGAGGCATTGCTACACCAAATGGAAAGATCAGAACGGAAACCTGTGGCTCTTCGGCGGCACCGGAAACAATGCCAATCAAACCGGCTCACTAAATGATCTATGGAGATATGACATCAGCACGAATGAGTGGACGTGGATGTGCGGCACGGCTTCCGTAACCGACAATGGCCTTAACGGATCTCTCTGTGAACTGTCCGCCAATTATCGTCCATCGTGCAGGTATGAAACCCGTTCATGCTGGACGGACGCCAATGGAAATTTCTGGCTCTTTGGCGGGCTTGCTTCCGTTGAGATGAATGATCTCTGGATCTATGTTCCTGATTCCAACGCGATGGCTCTCGTTTCTTCGTCCATTTACTCACAGGGATTTTATGGAACGCAGGGTACCTTTTCTTCTCTCACACATCCTCCCGGAAAAATGGGTTCACTTGCGTGGACAGATGACGCTGCCCACCTCTGGCTCTTTAGCGGAGGATTCGTATCCGGTTCTATTTTAAGAAATGACTTGTGGAAATATTCCATTGATCCAAACTGTCCGCTCATTGCATCACTCCCTGCTCCGGAATTCAATGCTTCGGATACGGACCTCTGTCAAAAATTCTGCACTGACTTCTTTGATCAATCCACCAACAATCCAACATCGTGGCAATGGAATTTTCCCGGTGGTACTCCTTCTTCTTCTACTGATCAAAATCCAACGAACATTTGCTACAACAATCCCGGCACTTACGATGTAACTCTCATCACAACAAATTCGAACGGCAGTGATACGCTTACGCTCAGTAATTACATCGCTGTGTATTCAACACCTGCATTTCCAACTATCACACAAAACGGATACACGCTCACCTCCTCGCCTGCTGCGAGTTACCAGTGGCAATTGAACTCTGCAGATATTCCCGGAGCAACCAATCAATCTTATACAATTACTCAAACCGGTTATTACACAGTGATCGTTGGTGATTCCAATGGTTGCGTGAATTCAGCAACGGAGTATGTTTTGATAGAAGGAATTAATGAGAGTGACGACGAGGGTGAGATTGCAATCTATCCGAATCCTTCAACCGGGAATTTTATGGTTGATGGAATAGATGGCTTTATGGTTGGAGAAATTTCGATTAATGTGGTGAACACGTTGGGGCAAATAATTTTTTCAGCAACAGAATCCCGATCCATCGGGACTGCGTCCTTCAAAAAAGAAATTGACTTAAAAAATATTTCTGCAGGAGTTTATTTCCTCGAAATAAAATCTGAAAACGTTTTTCTGAAAAAGAAGATCATCATTTCAAAATGAGGCAATGAAAAACTTTCTCTTCATCGTTTGCTGTTTACTGCTCACTGCAAATTGTTTTGCGCAAGCGGGGATGTGGACTTGGATGAAAGGCTACAGCACCTCCGGCTCCAATGGTGTATTCGGAACACAGGGAGTGGCTGATCCTGCCAATGTTCCTCCGGCAGTGTATGAAGGATTTAACTGGCGTGATAAAGACGATAACCTCTGGCTCTTCGGCGGCTTGCTTCAGGGAACAGCCTCCGAAAACTCTTCACTTTGGAAGTACGACATCAGCACCGGCAATTGGACATGGATGAAAGGGCCGAGCGCATTTAATGCTCCCGGTGTTTATGGCATTAAAGGAATTCCTTCTCCGAATAATTATCCGGGTGCAAGAAGCTTTGGCGGAGATTGTTGGACTGACAGCTCCGGAAATTTTTGGATGTACGGATCATGGGGTTATACCAATGGTGGAATGGGTCTTTTGTCTGACCTCTGGAAGTATGATCCTGCTACAAATGAATGGACATGGATGAGTGGTGACTCCATAGGATTTCAAAATCCTATTTACGGCACGTTCCAGGTTCCATCGCCAACATCAAATCCCGGCGGGCGGGCTGAGTTCGGGGCAGGATGGGTTGACAACGCAAATACATTTTGGCTCTATAGCGGACAAGCAGGTTCCGGATCGTTCGGTGATGTTTGGAATTACAATCCTTCAACAAATGAATGGGCGTGGATGAACGGATCCAACACCACCAACGCGCCGCAGAAATATGGAGCCTCCGGCGTTTTTGATCCGCAGTTCACTCCGGGTAGCAGATGGACGTATGCCGCCTGGAGAGATGAGACAGGGAATGGTTGGATCTTCGGTGGAATTTATTCGGGACAGATGGCTGACATGTGGCAATATGATATTACCACAAATCAATGGGCCTGGATGACCGGGTCGCACTTTATAAATGATGCAGGGTCATCAGGAGCAATCTGCGTATCTTCTCTCAATTATCATCCTTCAGCACGTACTGAAAACAGAATGACGTGGGTTGACAAGTGCGGTAACTTCTGGATGTTCAGCGGAACTAACTACAACGATGAAAATTATATGTGGACCTATGACCGTAGTAATGCTACATGGTCATTTGCAAAAGGGACATTCGGAATCAACAAGGTTCCGGTTTACGGCACCCAGGGAGTTGCTGATCCGCTGAATGATCCGGGTTTCAGGTGGGGTGGCTATACATGGACAGATGAATCAGGATACCTGTGGCTTTACGGGGGCATTGACATAGGCGGCGGGTATAGAAACGATCTTTGGAAATTTCTGCCCGATCCTTCATGCAGCATACTCTTTGAATGCTACGGAAGTTCTGTACAGTTCCAGGCAAGCGACAAAGACCTCTGTGAAAAGTTCTGCACAAGCTTCTTAGACTCATCCACCAACAATCCTTCATCCTGGCTCTGGCTTTTTCCAGGAGGTACTCCTTCATCTTCTACCGATCAAAATCCAATAGACATTTGCTACAACACACCGGGTACTTATGATGTAACACTCATCACAACAAATTCAAACGGCAGTGATACACTCACGCTGAGTAATTACATCAATGTATACTCCACACCTGCATTTCCAACCATCACCCAAAACGGATATACGCTCACCTCCTCTCCTGCTGCAAGCTATCAATGGCAATTGAACTTCACCGATATTCCGGGAGCAACCAATCAGTCTTATACAATTACTCAAACAGGTTACTACACGGTGATCATTGGGGATTCAAATGGCTGCGTAAATTCTGCAACGCAGTATGTTTTGATTGATGGAATTAGCGAGAATCAAAACGATAATGCCATTGCAATCTATCCAAACCCATCGAATGGAAACTTTATGATTGAATGGGTTAATGGTTTACCATCCGAAAAAATTTCAATAGAAGTACTGAATACACTGGGACAAAAAGTTTTTTCATCAGAAGAAGAAATTTTTACTCCGTCGTTCATTAAAGAAATTTCCCTGAAAAATATTTCAGCAGGAATTTATTTTCTCGAGATAAAATCTGAAAACATTTTTTTGAAAAAGAAGATCATTATTTCAAAATGAGGTGATGAAAAACTTTCTCTTCATTGGTTGCTGCTTACTGCTCACTGCAAATTGTTTTGCCCAGGCAGGGATGTGGACGTGGATGAAGGGAGATACAACTATAGGTTCTGCAGGGAGTTTTGGCACAAAGGGAGTAACCTCCGCCAGTAATGAACCACCTTCAATGTATGAAGCCTGCGAATGGAAAGACCACCAGGGAAACTTTTGGATGTTCGGTGGATTTTACAACACACTCTGGAAGTTTGAGCCGTCGACTAATAACTGGACATGGATCAAGGGATCATCAGTTTACAATGATCCCGGATCATACGGAACACAAGGAGTTCCTTCATCAACAAACAATCCTCCTGCACGAGGGATGGGTGTTGCAACCTGGGTGGACCTGAATGGAGACCTGTGGCTTTTTGGCGGAAGCGGCTCAGGGAGCTACAGTGATTTATGGCGCTATCAAATCGCGACAAATGAATGGACGTGGATGAAAGGCCCTAACACTGTAGGGCAGCCGGGCAACTATGGAACACAAGGACAGACTTCACCTTCCAATTACCCAAAATCACGTTGGGAATGCAATGCTTCCTGGGTTGACACCGCCGGAAACCTATGGCTGTTTGGAGGATACTCGAGCGGGAATCTGAACGATCTTTGGAAGTTTGAGATTACCACCAATAATTGGACATGGATGAAGGGATCTAATTCTGTAAACCCTTTCGCGGTATATGGAATAAAGGGTGTTGAAGATGTTGCCAATGTTCCGGGCGGTCGGCACATTTATTCGAAGTGGAGAGATGCTGATGGAAACTTTTGGCTGTTTGGAGGAATGGATTACGGAGTTTCTTTTGAGACTTATAATGACATGTGGAAGTATAATGTTTCAACCAATAACTGGAGCTGGATGGCAGGAACAAATAATCTGGGAGATGATGGTTACTATGGATTTTCGTGCATTGCGTCTGCGGCAAAAGCTCCCGCCGGTCGCTATGAAAATCGTGCTGCATGGACGGACTCTTGCGGAAAATTCTGGTTGTTCGGCGGCAGAAAAGATTATAACGGAGCCGGACTATCTGATCTCTGGAAGTTTGATCCTGCAACCAATGAGTTTACACTCGTTTACGGAGACAGCCTTACAAACAAACCAGGCTTCTTTGGAACTCAAACGATTCCTAACAGTAATAATCATCCTTCATCAAATCTTGGCAGCGTCTCCTGGATAGATGGCGACGGGAATCTTTGGGTATTCGGCGGATGCGCGTGGTGGGGAAGCGGAAATCTTAATGTGTTATGGCGATTTACTCCCGACACAAGTTGCGGGATGTGTGTTACAACATCAAATAATCCCTCACAGTTTTCTTCGTCTGATACAACGATCTGTCAAAAATTCTGCACCGACTTCTTCGATCAATCCACTAACAATCCAACATCGTGGCAATGGAATTTCCCGGGTGGTGTTCCTTCTTCTTCTACCGATCAAAATCCAACGAACATTTGCTACAACAATCCCGGCACTTATGATGTAACACTTATCACAACAAATTTAAACGGCAGTGATACGCTCACGCTGAGTAATTATATCACTGTTTATTCTACTCCTGCATTTCCAACTATCACTCAAAACGGGTACACGCTGACCTCCTCTCCTGCTGCGAGTTACCAGTGGCAATTGAACTCTGCAGATATTCCAGGAGCAACAAATCAGTCTTACACTATTACTCAAACCGGTTATTACACCGTGATCGTTGGCGATTCAAATGGCTGCGTGAATTCTGCAACGCAGTATGTTTTGATTGAAGGAATTGGTGAGAGTGCAGATGATAATGCCATTGCAATCTATCCAAATCCTTCGAGTGGAGATTTTATGGTTGAATGGTTAGATGGCTTTATGGCTGGAGAAATTTCGATTGATGTGGTGAATACGTTGGGTCAAAAGGTTTTTTCATCAGAAGAAATTATTACACCATCATCCAGTAAAGAAATTTCCCTGCAAAATATTTCAGCAGGAATTTATTTTCTCGAGATAAAATCTGAAAGCATTTTTGTGAAAAAGAAAATCATCATCAACAAATGAAAAAAATTCTACTCCTTCTGATCTTTTGTACTGCACTGTTCTCTGTCAACAGTTTCGCCCAGAAGCAAGCGGTGAAATGGTATTTTGGAAATAATGCCGCAATGGATTTTCTCAGCGGCACTCCTGTTCCTTTTTCGGGAAGTGCCATGACGATGCTCGAAGGCGTTGCTTCGATTGCCGATACCGCCGGCAACACACTCTTCTACACGAACGGATATAAAGTCTGGAATAAGAACAATCTTCAAATGCCGAACGGGACAGGGCTTCTCGGCGATAACAATTCAGCGCAGGCAGCGATCATTGTTCCGTGGCCGGGCAATCCAAATCAATATTTCATTTTCACAACGCCTACATGGGGCACGGGCGAGCTGCGCTATTCCGTCGTTGATATGACGTTGCTGGGCGGCTTAGGTGACGTGACTTCTAAAAATGTTGCGCTCTTCAGCAACTCAACAGAAAAAGTAACCGCAGTATACCACGCGAACGGCACTGATATCTGGGTGATCGGTCACGAGTGGCTGACCAATAATTTTTACAGTTACCTGGTCACTGCTGCCGGTGTAAATACTACTCCTGTAATAACATCTTCCGGCACCATTGCATCCGGTACACTTGGCTTTGCAGGTTACATGAAAGCATCGCACAAAGGTCACAAGCTCGCTTATGCATGCACCGTCGGCATGGACCTCGTTGAACTTTTCGATTTCGATAATGCCACCGGAATTCCTTCCAACCCGGTTACGATAAACAGCATAGATAATGCCTACGGTCTTGAATTTTCTCCCGATGATTCGAAGCTCTACGTTACAGAAGAAAATCCCCAGATCATTTGCCAGTGGGACGTGAATGCCGGCTCTGCCGCCGCTATCATCGCATCGCAGGTAAACCTGACCGGCAGCGGCGGGGATGCGTTCGCAGCATTGCAACTTGGTCCTGATGGAAAAATTTACATGGCAAACCGCTTTAGTAATAAAATCGGCGTGATCAATCTTCCTAATGCAGCAGGCACTGCGTGCAATTTCACTGACGACGTTATCACACTCACCAGCGGATCCAATCAATACGGTCTGCCTAATTACTTTCAGAGTTATTTTGATTCGTCCGGAGTTTCCCTTAATCCTCAGTCTGCATTCAACGCCTCCGACACCACCATCTGTCAGAAGTTTTGCATGGACTTCTTCGATCAATCCGCCAATGATCCAACGAGCTGGGAATGGAGCTTCCCCGGCGGAGTTCCTTCATCTTCCACTGATCAACACCCGACACAAATCTGTTACAACAACCCGGGTTTCTATGATGTGACACTCGTTACTACCAATGCTTATGGAACTGACACGCTCACTTTAAGCGGGTATATTACTGTGTATTCAACACCACCATTTCCGACGATCACTCAAAACGGAAATGTTCTCACCTGCAGCAATGCCTCATCTTACCAGTGGCAATTTAATTCTGTTGATATTCCGGGCGCTACCAGCCAGAGTTATACGGCCACTCAAACAGGTTACTATACCGTGATCATCTCCGATGAAAACGGTTGCGTGAGCTCCACGACCTTATTTGTTGAGGTGACCGGTATCGACAATGCCATAAGTGAAAATGAGATTTCAATCTATCCCAATCCATCGAGCGGCAAATTTGTGATTGAATATTCCGGTGCCATGACAACAGGTAAAATTTCAATTGACCTGGTGAATACGCTCGGACAAAAAGTTTTTTCTTCACTTGAGTCGCAATCCATCGGGACTTCGCACTGGAAAAAAGAAATTGACGTGAGTTATGCGGTCAGAGGTGTTTATTACCTCGAAATAAAATCAACCAATCTTTTTGTCAGGAAAAAAATAGTAATCAGCCATCCGGATTGAATTAATTAATTCGAATTGCATCTTTAATTATCTTACGCTAAAATTTTTACCGATGAAAAATATTCTCCTCTTCGCAGCGCTGAGTTTTGCCGCTATTAACTATTCGACGGCGCAAATAATCTGTATCTATTGTTACGACCAGAATGATTCGATAAGTAAAGGAGTCAACAATCTTATACTCAACGGAAGCCTCGAGGATAATAACTGTATTCCTAATTCAAACGCGGAATCCTTTTGTCCAAACTCCAATAATTACACGTGTGACATTAAGTACTGGACCTGCACAGGTGGTGGCATTAATACCTATGCAAGCATGTGGGATCCTACGCTTACCGTAGTTCCTGACGGAGTAGAAGCGGCTTACTTCGGAAATGATTTCTGCAAGACTTGTTCAAATAATACCAACGATACTTCATGTCTTATGAACTTAGGTTGTTCAGTTACTAATATACCGGCCGGCTATCCCAAGAACAGTAACTTCTATGGCGGCCCGAACGGAATAAGCTTATCACAGACAGTAAACGGGTTGATTGTCGGAAACACCTATGTGCTTGAATTCTGGTCAGGAGGTGAACACTATTTCTATGGCGAAGGAATGTTCGCTGTGGACGTCGGATTTGGTGACACCATGCTGAGATGTCCTTCAACTCCTGTGGGCGGTGTCGGGAGAGAATACATTATTGAATTCAACGCCACTTCTTCCTCTCAAACGATCAAGTTCACCAACTGGGGGCATATCCGCAATGATTGCACAGAGCTCATTCTGGATAACGTAAGGCTCTATACACTTGCTGAACTTGACATATCGGTGCCACCCTGCAACGGGGCGGCAACATTACCCAGCAGCGCGTTCGGTGCATCGGACACCGCTTTCTGCAAAAATTTCTGTGTTGACTTTTTTGATTTGTCTGCCAACAATCCAACTTCATGGCAGTGGAGCTTCCCCGGGGGAAATCCATCTTCATCCACCAGCCAGAATCCCACCAACATCTGTTACAACACTCCGGGCATATATGATGTAACGCTCATTACGTTCAATGCTGCGGGAAGTGATACGCTTACGTTGCAGAGCTATGTAACTGTAAGTACGCCGCCAACCGTTACGATCACTCAGAGCAACGACACCCTTTACTCGTCTGCCGGCAATTCTTATCAATGGTTTGTAAATGGAAATCCGATCAACGGGGCTACTAATGATTTTTACGTACCTACCGCTGAAGACTTCTACACTGTTGAAATTACCGATTCCACCGGGTGCAGTGCAGCGGATACTATTTTCTTTTCGCTTGCCCCTCAAACTTCTTTTGCCGGATCCGACACTACGATCTGCCAGAAGTTTTGCATGGACTTCTTTGATCAGTCCGGAAATAATCCCACATCTTGGAAGTGGAATTTTCCCGGAGGCACTCCTTCATCTTCAACGCAGCAAAATCCAACGCAGATCTGCTACAACAATCCCGGGATCTATGACGTGACGTTGATCACTACTAATACTTACGGAAGCGATACACTTGTATTAACCGGCTACATCACTGTGTATGCTACTCCTGCTTTTCCAACCATCACGGTAACCGGTGACATACTCACGTCGAGTTACGCTTCTTCTTACCAGTGGCAATTCAATTCGGTCGATATTCCCGGGGCAACCAATCAATCTTACACTGCAACACAAACGGGTTACTACACGGTGATCATCACAGATGAAAATGGCTGTGTGAGTTCAACCACGGTGTTTGTTGAAGTTACAGGGGTAGAGAACACAGGCGAAAGCAGTGTTCTTATTTATCCGAACCCTGCCAGCGGAAGCTTCTTCATTGAGTGGAATCAAATCCCTGCCGGTGAAATCTCCATCGTGGTTACCAATACATTGGGACAGAAAACACTTTCCATAACGGAAGAAAATCATGCTCCGTCTTTGAAGAAAGAAATAAAATTGAACGGAGCTGCTGGCGGAGTTTACTCTGTTGAGATCAGGGCCAACAATTTTATCAGTGTCAGGAAAATCATTATTGAATAGCTATGAAAAAATCGCTGCTCTTTCTTCTTGTATTTATTTCAGTCAGCGCAGTTTCTCTTGCGCAGTTTGATCCGAAGATTTGGTATTTCGGGAATTATGCCGGAGTAGATTTTAACAGCGGAATCCCGGTGGCTCTAACCAATGGCAAAACAGCCACGGTGGAAGGCACAGCGGTGATTTGTGACAGCGCCGGCAAATTGCTTTTTTATACCGACGGCATCACTGTTTGGAATAAAGTGCAGGGTGTGATGTCAAACGGAACAGGTTTACATGGCGGCATCTCCTCTTCACAATCGGCGTTGATTGTTAGACTGCCGGGAAGTGATTCGCTCTTTTACATTTTCACCACCGGTGAACAGGGGTCTTATGGTTTCCAGTATTCAATCGTCGATCTTTCACTGCAGGGAGGAAACGGGCAGGTCACGGTTAAGAATGTGAGTGTGCTCACCAACACGACCGAACAACTTACCGCGGCCCTGCAACCAAACGGAAAAGACTTCTGGATCATCATCCATGGCACGGGCAACAATAATTTTTATGCTTACTCATTCACCGCTGCAGGCCTCAACACCTCCTCGCCGGTAATCAGCAGTGTTGGAACGATTGAATACACCCAGATCGGGTACATCCGCGTATCATCAGATGGCAAGCACATGGCAATGTCAAACCATCTCGAGTACTTCTTCGAACTGTATGACTTCGATAAGTCCACGGGTAAGGTATCCAATGCCATTTACCTCGGTTGCCCTCCTGTTACCCTTGGCCCTTATGGACTTGAATTCTCAGAGAATAATTCGCTGCTTTATGGAGCACCCTTCGAACCGCCCACAGTTCTGCAATGGGATATTTCCTCCGGCAACGCCGCACAGATCATTGCGTCGCAGGTAACAATCGGTACCGCTTCAGGAACCTATGGAGGTGCGCTCGCGCTTGCACCGGATGGAAATATTTACATGGCAAAGTACAGTACACAATTCCTCAGCGTGATCAACGACCCTGACATATATGGAACGGGTTGCAATTTTGTCGACAATGGATTCAGCGTAGCTCCTGAACTTTCGCAGGCGGGCTTGCCTAACTTCCTTCACCTGCCTGTGAATCTTTCTCCTTCAGCCGCATTTCAGCCAAGTGATTCGATGGTATGCAACTCAACGTGCATCAACTTCACCGATCAATCGACGGGTAATCCAACCTCGTGGGAGTGGAGTTTTCCCGGGGGAAATCCTTCATCATCTACCCTGCAAAATCCAACAAACATCTGCTATAATACCGCCGGCACTTATGATGTGACTTTGATTGTGACAAACAACAACGGCAGCGACACCATTGTAATGAGTAACACTATTACCGTAAATGTTGCACCGACCGTCACGGTCGTTCAGAGCAACGACACGCTGTATTCTTCTTTCGGAAATTCCTATCAGTGGTACACAGGCGGAAACGCGATCAACGGGGCAACGGATGATTTCTATCTGCCGCTTACTGAAGATTATTACACCATCGTAATCACCGACACAAATGGTTGCACGGCTGCCGACACCATTTTCTTTTCACTCAATCCGCAAACTTCTTTTGCAGCATCTGACACCACTATCTGCCAGAAGTTTTGCATGGACTTCTTTGATCAGTCAGGAAATAATCCAACGGCCTGGCAATGGAGTTTTCCCGGAGGAATTCCCTCCTCTTCCAACCTGCAAAATCCAACACAGATCTGTTACAACAATCCCGGAGTTTACGACGTGACACTGATCACAACTAATTCTTTTGGCAAGGACACACTGGTGCTCACCGGTTACATTACAGTGTATTCAACTCCCCCATTCCCGACAATCACAGTAACCGGTGACATACTTACCTCGAGTTATGCATCTACTTACCAGTGGCAGTTCAATTCAACAGATATTCCCGGAGCAACCAATCAATCTTACACTGCTACACAAACGGGGTATTACACGGTGATCATCACTGATGAGAATGGATGTGTGAGCTCTGCCACTGTTTATGTAGAGGTGACCGGCATTGATAATTTAAGCAACGATTTTGGATTTTCTGTTTACCCCAATCCCTCGAATGGACTTTTTGTTGTTGACTTTTCAGACGTGGATGCAACAGGTACAGACCATATCACTATTGATGTGGTCAACTCATTGGGACAGAAATTATATGCCGTTGAAAAACAAAAAGGTTCGGGTCCTTTAAAGACTGAGATCGATTTAGCCACTGTTAGTGAAGGAGTTTATTTTATAGTGGCGGGAATTGCCGGTGAGTTTTTCAGGGTAAAAATCCTCGTAGTTCATTAAACTCGCGGTGTCTTTTCTTGTCATAAAAAAACATCTATCCAACTATTTATCTAAATGTACCTCTATGAAAAACAAAATCTACTTAGCAGCATTTTTTCTTCATCTATTCACCGCATCATTTGTAAGATCACAGTCCGTATTGAACCATACCAATCTTTGGTATTTCAATTTCTATTGCGGGCTCGACTTCACCGGTGGCAATCCTGTTTCTATAAACAACAGTGCGCTGAGTACTTATGAAGGATCTACCTCCATTTGCGATTCAAACAATAACCTTTTGTTTTATACCGGGAGCACAACGTTGTACAATGCGAATCACCAGGTGATGGTGAATGGTTCGGGACTTCATGGAAATGCTTCCAGTACCCAGGCTTGCGTGGCAGTCCCTAAACCGGGAAGTCCTGATATCTGGTACCTGTTTACGGTTGATGCAAGTGGCGGCGGTTTCGGAGCTCAATACTCGGTAATCGACATGTCTCTCCAGGGCGGGTTGGGGGAAGTCACGCAAAAAAATCTTCCTCTTATATCAACAGCAGATGAAAAAGTAACCGCCACTTATGGCGCCACATCTTCAGAGTACTGGGTGATGTATCTGAAATATCAAACCAACCAGTTCTATGCATACCCGGTAACATCTGCCGGAGTTGGCACCCCGGTGATTACATCAACGGGAACCATCTCTAATGATTTCAGAGGGGCCATGAAGTTCTCTCCTGATGGTAAGCGGTTGGCCGTTGGGAAATATGATTTGCATTCGTTCGACATTTTTGATTTCGATAAGACTACCGGAATCCCCACGTTTTCATTTACCATTTCTCTGCCTGTTGGTTTCCGCTCGTACGGCGTTGAGTGGTCACGTAACAGCAAACGGCTTTACATGGGAAATGTCGACTACAACCCGGGGCAAGTGTATGAAGTGAATATGGACCTTCCTACGCCCACTGATATCATTGCTTCACTTACACTCATCTCTTCCATAAGCAATCTTCTCGGGTCACTACAAATGGGACCTGATGGAAAAATATACGTGGTGCAACTCAACCTCCAGGCATTGGACGTGATCAATCAGCCTGATTCGATGGGTGCAGCCTGTAACTATGTAATCAGTGGCTGCAGCACAGCGCCGCATGCGAACTGGCTGGGCTTGCCGAATTACATTATGAGCTGGTTCGACAGCCAGAATACTCTCTCGGGTCCGTCTGCAGCATTTACAGTTTCAGATACTTCATTGTGCCAGATCACCTGTATTGATTTTACAGACGCTTCCACTAACAATCCAACCTCGTGGCAATGGAGTTTTCCGGGAGGCAATCCTTCATCATCCACCCTGCAAAATCCAACCAACATTTGCTACAACACTTCAGGAACTTATGATGTCACCTTGATTGCTTCGAATAGTTTTGGAAGTGATACTATAACGCTTAGCAATTTTATCACAGTGAATACTGCACCGACAGCAAACATCACCCAGAGTAATGACACACTCTATTCCTCTGCCGGAAATTCCTATCAATGGTACACCGGAGGCAATGCAATCAACGGAGCAACCGATGATTTCTATGTTCCTTCAACAGAAGATTTTTATTCTGTTGTGATCACTGATGCAAATGGTTGCACTG
>JADMIO011153569.1_pt1 | contig 65003 bp, 60 predicted proteins | sample 8958161 | NCBI WGS metagenome assembly JADMIO01 (sample SAMN16585339, study PRJNA669376) | soil metagenome | isolation source: Crop rotation soil | place: USA: Cullars Rotation, Alabama | collected 2011 | reverse complement strand
CGCGACAACTTGTCCACGTGGAATTCTAAGCTTAGGATCCCAATGTGCTGGAAAGAAGTTCGCCTCGGGATTGCGGAAAGCCGCGAGCCAGCGGCCGTCGCTGTCGCGGAAAACGCGCAAATAGAGATGGAAGCGCTGATACAGTGGCGCGACATCAGCGCGCCATGTATCCTGCCCAACGGCGCGCAATGTCATTGGCGTTGCATAGCCTTGACCGGACAGCGTCGTGGGCTGCGTCCAGTAGCCTTCGATATCGCCGCCTACGCGCTCGCCGCGGAAACTTCCCTGCCCCTGCGCCAGCGCGAACGAAAGCTCACCATCATGTGTGGTCACGTTTAGGTGCTGATCACCAATCGTTGCAGTCCACGTGTTGCCATGACGTGCGATCGTCAGTTCGCCACGCAGCACAGGTTGCGACACTTCCGCCAGCCATATGCCCTCAAGCGGCGCGGCGGACGTGTCGGCCGGGCGTTGCGCTGAGACAGGTTGGAACGCCGCGACAAAGAGCGCGACAAGCGCCAAAAGCCGTTTCATCGTTTCGCTCCCCTCACCGCTTCACGCGTGCGCAGCCAATCAAGAATGGGCGCTTTACCTGTCTGCATGTTGCGCTTGAGAGCGGCGCAAGCTGCGTTGAGATCTCCGCTGTGCAAGGCGCGTAGGATATCGCCATGGTCGGCTGTGGCCACGGCGACGTTCTTGGCCTCGCGCATCAGCGCCAGCTCATAGCGCCGCGTGCGCATGATCACGTTCTCAATCATCTCGATGAGAACCTTGTTCGGACACGATGCGATGAGTTCGAGGTGCCACTCGTCGTCGAGTTCGACCGCAGCGGCCCCGGTGCGAGCCGCGAGCGTCGCGTTCATGCGTTCGAGGCGCTTGATCGTTGCGACGGAGGGGACCCCTGCAAGCCGTAGCGCCTCAGGATCAAGCAGCGGGCGCATGTCGTAGAGCTGTTCGAACTCGGAGACGTTGAGCGGCCGCACAAAGAAACCGAGCCTTGGCCGCGCGGTGAGCGCGCCCTCCGAGACCAGGCGGCTCAGCGCTTCGCGCAGAGGCGTGCGGCTGACGCCGAGCTCCGCCGACAGATGCACTTCGTTGATGCGCGCGCCATCAGTAAGACGGCCGTCGATAATCATGGCGCGGACAGCGTCGGCGGCAGCGTGAGCGGCGGTTTCTAATTGCATACTGTATACACTTAGCCGGAAAACGAAATTGGTGCAAGACGTTGGGCGCGCTATCGACCGGCTGCCCAAGCTATGCAATATTGCAAGCCGTTGGCGCGCGAGCGGGCGCCTCGGGCGGCAGGCATGGACTGGGACAAGCTGAAGACGTTTCACTTCGCGGCGGAGACCGGAAGTCTCACAGCGGCCGCGGAAAAACTTGGCGTCAGCCAATCATCGGTGAGCCGCCAGATCGCAGCACTCGAGAACGACATGGGCGTACCGCTGTTTCAGCGTCATGCGCGCGGATTGCTGCTCACTGGCCCTGGCATGGCCCTGCGCGAGTTCACGCGTGAAATGGCGGGCGCAGCCGTCATCGCCGAATCCACGCTGAAAGACGCGCGCGAAAAGGTGATGGGCGATTTGAAAGTGACAGCGCCGATCGCATTCGGCGCGACTTGGCTTGCGCCGCGCCTCACCCATTTCGCCGACCAATATCCTGAAACGCGCGTACAGCTGCTGCTCGATGACCGCGAGTACGACTTGCTGAAGCTCGAAGCGGAATGCGCGATCCGGCTGTGGGCGGCGACGCATGCCGATCTCATTCAGCGCAAATTGCTGGAAGTCACCGTCAGCCTTTACGCGTCCACCGCCTACATCAAGCGTCACGGCGCGCCGAAGAAGGTCGATGATCTCGATCATCACCGCATCGTTGCTTACACCGCCGGCGTCCCCTCTCCGATGCGCGAACTGGATTGGGCGCAGCGCGCGGGCCGCGAAGATGCGAAGCCGCGCGCACCGCTGCTCGAGATCAACAACGTCTACGGCATGCTGCGCGCAGTGGAGTCAGGCTTCGGCATCGCCAGCGTGCCCGACTACATGGCGCGCGAGAATCCCGACCTCGTGAAAGTGCTCCCAGATCTGCCGGGCCCCAGCTTCGAGGTCTATTTCATCTATCCAAGCGATCTCAAACGCTCGAAACGTATCGCCGCATTCCGGCAATTCCTGATCGATCAAGCGGCGAACTGGCAGCCTTAGAGCTGGTTGTAGTCCTGGACGCTCCACGTGTCGCACTGGCGCGCGTCGCCAGAGTCGAAACCGCGGCGGAACCAGCGCATGCGCTGATCGCTGGTGCCGTGCGTGTATTCACGCGGGTCAGCGCCCCGACTTAATCGGTCGTCGCCGATCTGGTGCGCCGCGGTGAGCGCTTCGCGCAGGTCCGCATCATCGATGGCAAGTGAAGCTTGCGCCGTGTGTCCCCACACCCCGGCGAAGCAGTCGGCCTGCAATTCAGTACGCACCGAAGTTTGATTGTCAGTCTCGTTGCCGACGCGTTGGCCCATGGCGCCGATCAGTTTCTGCACATGATGGCCGACTTCGTGCGCAATCACGTACGCCTGGGCAAAATCGCCCGGCGCCTGCAGGCGTTGCGTCATCAGCTGGTAGAAACTCGGGTCGATGTAGAGGTTGCCATCGTTAGGGCAGTAGAACGGGCCGACTGCTGAAGTTGCTGCGCCGCAGCCGGTGTCAACGGCATTGGAGTACACGACGAGCGTTGGCTTCTGATACTCGCCCGCGGGACGGCCGTAGTTGGGCAAACGGCCGTCGCGGAATTGCTGCGTCCATACGTCTTCCGTTGAACCCAGGACGCGGCGCGAGAAATCGCAAGCCTGCTGGTTCGTCGGCGACGATGTGCAGGTTTGGCCGCCCGCGCTCTGCGACTGCCCAGGCAAATTGCCGGCTACGGTTCCGAAGATGGCGTCGCGCAAACCGAATGGATTGAAGAGATAGACCGCGCCCAGAATGACTATCGCGATCAGCATGCCGCGAAAGCCCAAGAGACGGAACAAGCCGAACAGCGCCATCGCGCCGACGCCCCCGCCGCCGCCACGGCCGGAGCCGCGATCCTGAAAATTATCGGATGGGCGCTGGTTTTCGATGCGCATGCGTCTCTCCTCCGCGGGCGGCGAGGAGCTTAGCTCGCGCGTCCTACACTGGGCAACGCGCTTGCGGGCGAAAGGGCGCGCAGTACGAGCAGCAGCGAGAGCGTCGCGAGGGCCGACGCCAGAACAAAGGCGGCGCCCGGGAAGTAGAACGGCGCGCTGTGGTCCGAAAACCGACCCAGCGTCTGCGTCATGATCAAGGGGCCGAGGATAGTGGTGAGGCTCATCATCGAAGCGACACCACCTTGCAGCTCACCTTGCTCGTTGGCCGGGACTTGCTTCGACATGATCGCGTTCATCGATGGATACGCCAGACCCTGCAGCATGCCGGCCGCCATGGCGGCGTAGGCAAACCAGCTCTGCGTCGCGAATGCGAGCATCAGCATGCTCAGCACGCCGGAGCCGACGCCAAGCAGTACCGCGCGGTACTCGCCGACGCGCGGCACGATCTTGCCGGTGAGATAGCCTTGCGTAAACGCCATCAAGATGCCGACAAATGCAAGTGAGGCGCCGATCTCAAGCTCCGACCACTGAAACCGGATCTTGGCGAAAAACGCCCACGTGCTGGGATAGACTTGGTGACCCAACTGCCAAAGAAAGACTGCGCCCGCGAGGGCGATCACGGCCGGATAGCGTTTGAGCGCCAGCAGCGTGCCGATCGGATTGGCGCGTGACCATTCGAACTTGCGCCGGCGATCGGGGGGCAAGCTCTCGGGTAAAACGAAATAGCCGTAGATCAGATTGATCCCAGCAAGCGCCGCGGCAACGAAGAAAGGCGCCCGCGGTCCGAGCGAGCCGAGCAAGCCTCCGAGCGCGGGGCCGAGGATGAAGCCGCCGCCGAAGGCAACACCCATGACGCCGAAGCTCTGCGCGCGCTTCTCCGGCGCAGAAACATCAGCGATGTAGGCCATCGCCGGCGAATAGACCGCGCCCGCAACGCCGGCGACGGCGCGGCCGAGAAAGAGCCAAGCCACGGTCGGCGCAAATCCCATGAGCAGATAGTCGAAGCCGAAGGCGCCAAGCGATCCTAGCAGCACGGGCCTGCGGCCATAGCGGTCGCCGAGATTGCCCATGATCGGACCGCACACAAATTGCAGCACGGCGTACGTCGTCAGCAGGAAGCCCGCGATCAGCGTGACTTGTGCGGTTGTCTCGCCGGTCAATGCCGTGAGCAGGCTTGGCATCACCGGCAGAATGATGCCGAAGCCGATCGAGTCGATTAGGACAGTGAAAAAAATAAAGATGAGCGCGTGACGGCCGGGTTGACGAGACATGGAAAACGCGCCTCCTGGCCATCTGATTGCTATATTACGCAATATTTGTCAATTATGACAAATATCTCCGGCGGCGTCCCGAAACAGATCCTGCTGCCCGCCGGTTTCAACGGGCCGGCAGAATTGGGTATGGTCGAGGGGCAGGCGCGGCTTGTCGAGGCCGAACTTGCGCGCCGCACGCGCGAAGCGATCGGCGATGAGGCGCGCGTACGGCCCCTCACCTTTCTGCCGCTTGCCCCATTCGGGATCGTAATCGCGGCCGTTCCGCATCGAGCGCACAATTGACATCACGCGAGCGCGGCGGTCCGGAAAGTAGGTGCGCAACCATTCCTGGAAGAGGTCCTTGATCTCAAGGGGCAGCCGCAGAACGACGTAGCCTGCGCTCGTAGCGCCGGCCCTCGCTGCTTCTTCCAGGATCTGCTCGATCTCGTTGTCGTTGATGCCCGGAATGATCGGCGCGACCATCACCGTGACAGGGATGCCAGCGTCAGCCAGCGCGCGGATCGTTTCGATGCGCCGGTGTGGCGCGGCGGCGCGAGGCTCCATGACGCGCGCGATGCGGCGTTCGAGCGTTGTTACCGAGATCGCAGCCTTCGCGAGCCCGCAGTCAGCCATGGGCGCGAGAATGTCGATATCACGAATGACGAGCTGTGACTTGGTGATAAGCGCAGTCGGATGTCGCCATCGTTCGAGTACTTCGAGAACAGAGCGCGTGACGCCGTGGCCGCGCTCGATCGGCTGATAGATATCAGTGACGCCGCCAAGCATGATCGTACGCGGGCGATAGCCGGGCTTGGCGAATTCCTTTTCGAGCAACTCAGCGGCATTTGTTTTCACGAACAACTTGGTCTCGAAGTCGAGCCCCGGCGAGAGGCCAACATAGGCGTGGTTCGGGCGGGCGTAGCAATAGATGCAGCCGTGCTCGCAGCCGCGATACGGATTGATGGACTGGTCGAACGAGATGTCGGGGCTGGTGTTGGTGGAGATGATCGACTTGGCCAGCTCAGGTGTGACGATTGTCTCCAGCGGCTTCACCTCCTCAGCCGCCCAACCGTCGTCATAGGCTTCGCGGGCGAAGCGTTCGTAACGGCCGCTCGCATTGGTGCGAGCGCCGCGCCCGTGCAGCGCGTCCTTCGACATGGATATGGGAGTATAGTCCTAGGAGAGAACACTTCAAGAACATTTTGTGTCATTTCTTGTCCGTGATACAGAGAGGCATGAGTGGGGGAGGACCGCTCAAGATCTTTGTGATTGGTTGCGGCCGGTCGGGTACCCACTGGCTTGGCCATACGCTTGCCAGCCACCCAGACATCTCAACTCAGATCGAAGTTCAACCGGCCTTTGGCATGGTGTTCGAGATGGCGTGGGACCTCTCGGTCGAGCGTGCGCGACTGGGGGAACTTGTCAGGATCTATGAGGCCGCGCACGCGCGCGTTCTTCCCAAGCATTTTGCGGACAAATCCCACCCTGCCCTTTGGCTCGCGGAAGCCCTGGCGGAGCGTTTTCCGGAGGCGCGATTTGTCTCGATACGGCGACGCATATTGCCGACAGTGGGAAGCATGCTGCACCACTCAGGGATCCTTCGTCATCACGAGCGTTGGCGAAAAAACCCCGAGTTAAACCGCTTCCTCGGCGTGACCGACGTCGGAGCTTATCAGGCGCTATCAAATGAACTGCGCTGCGCCCTGCGCGTGATTGTCTCTTCAAACGAGATCGATCGGCTCGCCGTTCAATCCAAGTGCCGCCTCCACACGATTGAGTATGAAGACATGCAGGCAGATCCGACTCGCGAAGCCCGGCGTTTGGCGGCATTCCTGGAGGTGTCCGAGGCTTTTGCCCCCCCACCACCACGGGCGGCCTCTCTATCAAAATGGCGGGAAACGCTGAGCTCAGCGCAAATTGATGAAATTACGACTTTCGCGGATGGTCTTGGCGCACTGCACCGCTTGTAACGGGCGCATAACGAAAGGGCGCGGTGTGCTCCGCGCCCTTCTAACAATTGGCACTCATAGTACTTGCCCCTCTGCTTGGCCCCATTAGGCGACGATTTGCGACGCCTGATGCAGCACCGCATAGGCAGCCGGCGCAAAGAGCGCGAGAGCCGCACAGAGCGCGATCAGCTTGGTCATTTTCAGCTCCATCCCGGACCGACCACCGATCCGATGGGGAGAAGGTAAGCAGGAATTGATCTTGTCGCTGTGACATCGGGCACGCGCGGATACGGCTAGGCGTAACCGCTGAAAATGCGCCTCTATGAGGGCCTAAGTAGGTATTTCGGTGCGTGTTCTTCGCTGCTGTGGTGCTCGAGGTGAGACTGATCTCTGCAATCGAACATCTGCCCGCAAATCGGACAGATGATCAGATGTTCTTTTTCGTCATCTGGGCCCACTCCGGCACAGAGCTGACGCACGTTTGGTAAACCTCTACGCCCGTTCGCGCGCAGATGAATGATGAGAGCGCGCAAGTCGCTCGTCTCTTCAGTGGGCGTCGGCGCGTATGCGCGACTCAAATTGTCGGCGACGATCCGCAGACGCTCGGCCATTGAAGGGGTTCCGAATCCGACCATGGGTGATCAAGGCGCGTACCGCTGTTCCGGTTCCCTCTGATGCAGAAGATGCAAGTAGCGTACACGACACGCGCCCAAAATTACATGAAGCCCATGTCGCGTTCGTGCGAACGGAACCGGCGCCCGCCGTCGACGTAAATAGTTTGACCGGTGACGGCTTCGTTCTCGATCAAAAAGCGCGCCGCATGCGCAATGTCGTCTGGCGTCGGACCGCGCGCGAGCGGCGTGTCGTCGTGCAAGCGCTTGTAGTCCGCATCGCTTTGGCCAGGCGCCGGCAAAACGTAACCGGGCGCAACAGCGTTGACGCGCACGCGCGGCGCCAGCGCGCGCGCCAGCAGATCAGTCGCGCCGGACAGTGCATATTTCGAGAGCGTATAGGAGAAATGATCGGGGTATGGGCTCGCGAGTTTGAAATCGAGAAAGTTGACGACAACGCCGCGCTCGCCTTCGGGCAACGCTTCCGCGAATTCGCGTGCGAGCAAGGATGGAGTCAGCGTGTTGGTAGCGATGTGGCGCTGAAGGTTTTCGGCGCTCAGTGTGTCGATGGTGTCGTGCTCGAAGATCGCTGCACAATTCACCAACGCCGACAGTGAAGCGCCCGCGGCGCGCGTAGCTTCGCCAATGAGCGCGTTGCGCTCGGCGGGGTCATCGAGGTCCGCGCGCACAAGCGCCGCGGCGCCGCCAGCCGAACGCGTCTCAGCCGCGACGGCCTCCGCCTCCTTCGCCGAATTCCGATAGTGCACGACCACGCCCCAGCCATGCCCAGCGAGGTCAAGCGCTACAGCGCGTCCAAGTCGCTGCGCGCCGCCCGTCACGAGGGCCCACTTCATGGCTGCTCGCGTCGGATCGTTACCGCGACAAGGCCGTCGCCGGACAGAACGGACGGCTTTTTCACTGTCACCTCTACCCAACGCGTGCGCGTCGACAGCGAAAGGCAGTGGCCTGCTACTCGATCAGCGAGTGTCTCGATCAGGTGCGCAGGCTCGCCGAGATCGTCGCGAATGAAGTGAAGGATGCGGTCGTAGTCGACGGTCGCCCCGATGCGGTCGTGCTTGACGTAATCCGGCGGATCGTCGAGCGCCATGGCGACCGAGATGCGCACTTCTTGCTGCGCCGCGCGCTCGGGTTCGGGCACGCCGACGCGGACGAGCGCCTTGGCGTCATCGATGCGGATAACGTGGAGGTCGGCCATCACTCGAAGTCTAGCTCAACCGAACGCAATGAGGCCAGCGCCGAGCGCGACAATCGCCGCGCCCAGCCAGCGGCGTAGCCCCAATTGTTCGCGCAGGAACAGGAACGCGATCAGAGCGCCCCAAACGACCGAGGTTTCGCGAAGCGCCGTCACTTGCGCAATAGGTGCAAACGTCTGCGCCCAAAGCACCAGCCCATAGCCCGCGAAGCTGATGACGCCGATGAAGATGCCGCGCCAGGGCTCGATGCTCGCGTCGGCTAACAATTGATTGCCTCCCCTACGCCACACGCAGAACGCGATCATCGGCAAGCCCATCACGCCGCTGGTCCAGCCAACGTAGAGTGCAGCGTTGCCCGAGATGCGCGCGCCGAGCGCGTCCACGAGCGAATACGAAGCGATGCAAATCCCGATCGACAACGCCCACAAAGTTGCTTTCGTCGGCGCATTCGGGCTTGCGCCAACTGCGAGCACGCCCGCGGAGACGAGCGCAATGCCCAGCATCTTCAGTGGCGGCGGAATCTCGTGTGCCGTGAGCGCGGCGCCCAGCGACACTAAGAGCGGCGCCGACCCGCGCGAGAGCGTGTAGATATGGCTCAGGTCACCCAGGTCATAGGCTTTGAACAGCGTCACCCAATAGACGAGATGGATGGCGACCGAAGCCATCAAATACGGCCACGCCGCCGCAACGGGCGCGCCCATGAAGACGAAGAGAACAGTGGCCATGCCGACGCCGCTGACGGCGATCAGAAACGCATCGGCAATGCGATCGCCGCGGCCGCCTTTCAGCGCCGCATTCCAGCTCGCATGGATGATGGCCGAAGTGATAGCGGCGGCGATGGCGAGCGGCGGCACCGCTCACCTCTGAGCGTATGCGCGAAATCGCGCAAGCATGACGCTACGGACTACATTCCACGCGCGTGCATGCGTGCTATGCGTTGGCTGGATGCGAGGGCGGAATGAGCGACGGGCGCGAGTTTGAAGTCGTTGTCTATGGGGCGAGCGGCTTCACCGGCCGCCTCGTCGCCGAGTATTTGCAGCGCCAATACGGGATGAATGTCGCGTGGGCGATGGCAGGCCGAGATCAGGCTAAGCTTGAGGCTGTGCGTAGCGAAATTGGCGCGAGTGCACCGGTCATCGTTGCGAGCGCCACCGATCCGGCATCGTTGGAAGCGCTCACGCGGCGCACGAAGGTCGTACTCACGACGGTCGGCCCCTATCAGCTCTATGGCGAACCGCTGCTCGTAGCGTGCGTGGAGGCAGGGACGGACTACGTCGATCTCTGCGGCGAGCCGAACTGGATGGCGGCGATGATCGCTCAGTACGAAGCGCAGGCGAAAGCCTCGGGCGCGCGCATCACCTTCTCTTGCGGATTCGACTCTATTCCCTTCGATCTCGGCGTTTTCTATTTGCAGCAACAGGCGCGCGAGCGCTTCGGTGCGCCGCTGACGAAGGTGCATGGCCGCGTGCGCAAGATGAAGGGCGGCTTCTCCGGCGGCACGATGGCGTCGATGTTGGCGACGATGCAGGCCGTGCAGCGCAATCCGATGCTGGTGAGATTGCTCGCGGACCCGTTCGCGTTAGCCGGGGCACAAGGCGCGCATCAGCCGCGCGGCGACGAAGCCCAGCATGATGAAGGCATTGGCTGGGCGGCGCCATTCGTGATGGCGGCGATCAACACCAAGAACGTGCATCGTTCGAACGCGCTGATGAGCTATGCCTATGGTCGCGACTTCACTTACGACGAGATGATGCTGACTGGCGAAGGCGCGGCCGGCGAGAAACGTGCAAAAGCAGCAGTAAGGCAATCACAAACGCAAACTGCGCTACTCGGCTTTGCGCCCACGCGTGTGATCCTGCGCACATTCGTTTTACCGAAGCCGGGGCAAGGTCCGTCAAAACATGAGCGCGAAACCGGAAGCTACAATGTTCTTTTCGTCGGCTCGACCGAGGACGGGCGCACGCTTCGCGCTGGCGTCAAAGGAGATAGAGATCCGGGCTACGGCTCAACGTCGAAGATGATCTCAGAGTCGGCGCTCTGCCTCGCGCGTGATGTTGGTCACGAGACAACAGCCGGAGGCATTTGGACACCCGCGGCGGCGATGGGCGCGAAGCTGATTGATCGCCTGCAGTCGCATGCGGGATTGACGTTCGCGTTGGAGAACTAACGCAGACTTCCGCAAAAGCGCTGGATGCGCGCGCAGGCATCCTCAAGCTCAGCGTTCGACGCGGCGTAGGAAACGCGGAAGCATGGGCCCAGGCCAAACGCTTCGCCGTGCACAATGGCGACGCCTTCCGCCTCCAGCAGTTCAGATGCGAACGCCTCGTCGTTGACGATCTTATTGCCGTTCGGCGTGGTCTTTCCAATCAGCGCAGCGATCGACGGATAGACGTAAAACGCGCCTTCCGGCGTCGGGCAGCTTATGCCCTTCGCCTGATTGAGCATCGAGACGACGAGATCGCGCCGGCCCTGAAACACCAGCTTGTTCTTCGGAATGAAGTCCTGCGGGCCGTTCAGCGCTTCGACCGCCGCCCATTGTGCAATCGATGAAGCACACGACGTTGTCTGCCCCATCACACCCGCCATGGCCTTGATGACCTTCTCCGGTCCAGCAGCGTAGCCAATACGCCACCCCGTCATCGCATAGGCTTTCGACACGCCGTTCATGGTCAGCGTGCGTGCGTAGAGTTTCGGCTCTGCCTGCGCGATCGTCGTGAATTTGAAGTCGCCGTATGTCAGGTGCTCGTACATGTCGTCGGTGAGGATATGCACGTTCGGGAAGCCCAGCAGCACTTCCGCGAGCGCCTTCAGCTCCGTTTCCGTGTAGGCGGCGCCTGACGGGTTCGATGGTGAATTGAGGATCAGCCATTTCGTCTTTGGCGTCAGCGCCTTCGCCAATTCCTGCGGACGGACTTTGAAATTGCACTCAAGCGTCGTGGGCACGAACACTGGCGTGCCGCCGCAAAAGAGCGCGATGTCGGGATAGCTCACCCAATACGGCGACGGGATCACCACTTCGTCGCCCCGATCAAGCGTCGCCATCAGCGCGTTGAAGATTACCGTCTTACCGCCGGGCGAAACGTTCACCTGGCTGCGCGTGTAGTCGAGCCCGTTCTCTCGCTTGAACTTGGCGACGACGGCGTCCTTCAGCTCCGGAATGCCGTCGACGTCGGTGTATTTAGTCTTGCCTTCGCGCATGGCGCGCGCGGCGGCTTCCTTGATGTTGTCCGGCGTGTCGAAATCCGGTTCGCCCGCGGCGAGCGCAATCACATCGCGCCCCTCCGCTTTCAGCGCGCGCGCTTTTCTGCTCATTTCTGCCGTTGCCGGCGGCTTCACGCGCTTCAGCGCGGTGGAGAGTTCAATGCTCATGACGAGGCCCGATTCGCATGAGGGGCAGTCTAGGGCAACTCACCAATCGTTTCAGATCGGACACAAGAAAACGGCCCGGGATTTCTCCCGGGCCGCTCGCTTAGGCGTTTCCTCGTCTTCTTATTCAGCCGCTTCCGGTTGCCGTTGCGCGGCAAGGCGCGCGGCGTCTTCGGCGCGTTCCACCGCCAATTGCGCATCGCGGTCGGCGGCGAGCTTCTGGTAGCGGCGCAATTGGCCGCCCGTGCCCGCCGGGATGAGACGCCCGACGATCACGTTTTCCTTCAAGCCCTCAAGCGTGTCCGACTTGCCGTAGGACGCCGCTTCGGTGAGCACGCGCGTCGTCTCCTGGAACGAAGCTGCGGAGATGAACGAACGCGTTTGCAGCGACGCTTTGGTGATCCCGAGCAGCATCGGTTGCGCCGTCGCCGGCTTAAGGCCGAGTTCCTGCACGCGGCGGTTCTCGTCTTCCAGGTCGAGCGCTTCCACCGCTTCCCCTTTCAGGAACTCAGTGTCGCCGCCTTCCATGATCTCCACCTTCTGCAGCATCTGCCGGACAATTACTTCGATGTGCTTGTCGTTAATCGGCACACCTTGCAGGCGGTAGACCTTCTGGATTTCCTCGACGAGGTAGTTGGCCAGCGCTTCGACGCCGAGAATGGAGAGGATGTCCTGCGGCGCGGGGTTGCCGTCGAGCAGGTAATCGCCCTTCTTCACGAAGTCGCCTTCTTGCACCGGAATGTGCTTGCCCTTCGGGATCATGTACTCGAACGGCTCTAGGCTTTCGTCTTCCGAGACCACGCGCAGGCGGCGCTTGTTCTTGTAGTCCTTGCCGAACTCCACGCGACCGTCGGATTCCGAGATGATCGCGTGATCCTTCGGACGCCGGGCTTCGAACAACTCCGCCACGCGCGGCAGACCGCCCGTGATGTCGCGAGTCTTTGCGCCGCCCGTCGGGATGCGCGCCAAGTCTTGGCCCGGCGCGGCTTCATCACCCTCGACGACCGATAGAATGGCGCCGACCGGAAGCGCGTAGGTTTTCACCGCCGCGCCCTTGGCGTTGAGGACCGAGACTGATGGCTTCAGCTCAGAGCCCTTCGCGGTGGAGCGCCAATCGATGACGACCTTGGACGAGATGCCCGTCGCTTCGTCGAACTCATCGCGGACCGAAACGCCCTCGATCAGGTCTTCGAAGCGCACCTTGCCCGCCGCTTCCGTGAGAATTGGCGTCGCATAGGGGTCCCACTCGGCGATGCGATCGCCGCGCGAGATCTTGGCCTTGTCGTCGACCTTGAGACGGGCGCCGAACGGCAGCTTGAACGATTGCCGCTCCTTACCCTCGTCATCGACGACGTTGACCTGCATGTTGCGGCTCATGACGATGAGTTCGCCATGCGCGTTCTTGACCGTGTTGCGGTTGACGAAACGCACCTTGCCGTCATGCGCGGATTCCATCGCCGACGTTTCCGCGACCTGCGCGGCGCCGCCAATGTGAAACGTACGCATGGTGAGCTGGGTGCCCGGTTCGCCAATCGATTGCGCTGCGATGACGCCCACAGCTTCGCCGATATTGACCGGCGTGCCGCGCGCGAGATCGCGACCGTAGCAAGCCGCGCACACGCCGTTGCGGGTTTCGCAGGTGAGCACAGAGCGCACCTTCACCGCCTGCACAGCCGACTTCTCGACCAGCACAACAGTGTCTTCGTCCAGGAACGCGCCAGCCGGCACGATCACTTTACCCGTGCCCGGATCAGTAATCGCAATTGCTGAAGTGCGGCCGAGGATGCGTTGGCCGAGGCTAACGACGATGTCGGCGCCATCGATGACCGCCGTCATCTGGATGCCGTCGGTCGTGCCGCAATCCTCTTCGTTGATGATGCAGTCCTGCGCGACATCGACGAGACGGCGCGTAAGGTAACCCGAGTTGGCGGTCTTCAACGCGGTGTCCGCGAGGCCCTTCCGGGCGCCGTGGGTCGAGTTGAAGTATTCGAGAACCGAGAGGCCTTCCTTAAAGTTGGAGATGATCGGCGTCTCGATGATCTCGCCCGAAGGTTTCGCCATGAGCCCGCGCATGCCGGCGAGCTGCTTCATCTGGTTCTTCGAACCGCGCGCACCCGAGTGCGCCATCATGAAGACCGAGTTCAGTTCGCCCGTGCGGCCGTCCTTGAGTTTGGCCGGCTTGGACGCTTCGTCCATCATCGCGTCAGCGACTTTGTCGGTGCACTTCGACCAGGCGTCGACAACCTTGTTGTACTTTTCGCCCTTGGTGATGAGGCCGTCGGCGTATTGCTTCTCGTATTCGGCCGCACGCTTGCGCGTGTCCTCGACGAGCTTTTCCTTCGCCGCCGGCACGACCATGTCGGCCATACCGAACGAGATGCCGGCCTTGGCCGCTTCCTTGAAGCCGAGTTGCATGATGCGGTCGGCGAAGATGACCGTCGCCTTCTGGCCGCAGTGACGATAGACGTTGTCGATCAGATTGCCGATCTCCTTCTTGGTCAGCGTCTGATCAAGAAGCGAGTAGCTGATCTTCGGATGCCGAGGCAGCAGCTCGGCAAGCTTCATGCGTCCCGGGGTTGTGTTGATCGTCAGGCGCACCGGCTTGTTGTTTTCATCGACCGTCTCGTAGCGCGCCTTCACCTTGGTGTGCAGCGTCACGACGCCGGCTTCGAGCGCGCTCTCCACTTCGCCGATATTCGCGAACAGCTTGCCTTCGCCCGGCTCGCCGTCCTTCATCAGCGACAAATAGTAGAGCCCCAGGATGATGTCCTGCGACGGCACGATAATCGGCTTGCCGTTGGCGGGGCTGAGAATGTTGTTCGTCGACATCATCAGCACGCGCGCTTCCAGCTGGGCTTCCAGCGACAGCGGAACGTGCACGGCCATCTGGTCGCCGTCGAAGTCGGCATTGAACGCCGCGCAGACGAGCGGGTGCAGTTGGATCGCCTTGCCCTCGATGAGCTTTGGCTCGAACGCTTGGATGCCGAGACGGTGCAGAGTCGGCGCGCGATTCAGAAGAACTGGGTGCTCGCGAATAACCTCCTCAAGCACGTCCCAAACTTCCGGACGCTCCTTCTCAACCATGCGCCGTGATTGCTTCACGGTGCCTGAGAGGCCCTTCACGTCGAGCCGCGCGTAGATGAACGGCTTGAACAGTTCGAGCGCCATCTTCTTCGGCAGACCGCATTGGTGCAGCTTGAGATCCGGACCGACAACGATGACCGAACGGCCCGAATAGTCGACGCGCTTGCCAAGAAGGTTCTGACGGAAGCGGCCTTGCTTACCCTTCAGCATGTCAGCGAGCGACTTCAGCGGACGCTTGTTGGCGCCCGTGATGACGCGGCCGCGTCGGCCATTGTCGAACAGCGCATCGACAGCTTCCTGCAGCATCCGCTTTTCGTTGCGGATGATGATGTCCGGCGCGCGCAGCTCCATCAGCCGCTTCAAGCGATTGTTGCGGTTGATGACGCGGCGATAGAGATCGTTCAAATCCGACGTCGCGAAGCGGCCGCCATCGAGTGGGACCAGCGGACGTAGCTCCGGCGGGATCACTGGCACGACCGTAAGGATCATCCATTCCGGCTTGTTGCCGGAGCGGATGAAGGCTTCGACCAGCTTCAGGCGCTTCGCGAGCTTCTTCGGCTTCAGTTCCGAAGTGGATTCCGCGATTTCCTTACGAAGCTGCTCAGCTTCCTTTTCGAGGTTGAGCTGCATCAGCAATTCGCGGATCGCTTCGGCGCCGATGGCGGCTGTGAAGCTGTCTTCGCCGTATTCGTCCTGAGCGCGGATGTAGTCTTCTTCGGTCAGCAGCTGCTTAGCTTCGAGCGGCGTCAGACCCGGCTCGAGCACGATGTATTGTTCGAAATAGAGAACCTTCTCGATTTCCTTCAGCGCCATGTCGAGCATAAGCGCGATGCGGCTCGGCAGCGACTTTAGGAACCAGATGTGTGCGACGGGCGCTGCGAGCTCGATGTGGCCCATGCGCTCGCGGCGCACGCGCTGCAGTGTCACCTGCACGCCGCACTTTTCGCAGATGATGTCCTTGTACTTCATCCGCTTGTACTTTCCGCACAAGCACTCGTAGTCCTTGATCGGCCCGAAGATGCGCGCGCAGAACAGGCCGTCGCGTTCAGGCTTGAACGTACGATAGTTGATGGTTTCCGGCTTTTTGATCTCGCCGAACGACCAAGAACGGATTTGCTCCGGCGATGCGATCGAAATCTTGATCTGATCGAACACCGGCGCCGGCGGTTGGTTGCCGAAGGTGTTGTTGATCAGGTCTTGGTTCATGGCATTCATGTTTTCTACCTTCCGTCGCTCCGGTGTGCGGCCGGAGCCCTGGGGGCATTTTCAAGTCAGCGCCCGCGCGCCTCCTGCGAAGCGCGCGGGGTAATCGAAGCGGCTATTCGGCCGCCTTAGCTTTGGCGCCGTCCGCCAGCTCGACGTTCAAGCTGAGCGAACGCATTTCCTTGACGAGGACGTTGAAGCTTTCGGGGATGCCGGCCTCGAACGTGTCGTGGCCGCGCGTGATCGCTTCATAGACCTTGGTGCGGCCGGCGACGTCGTCGGACTTCACCGTCAGCATTTCCTGCAAGGTGTACGCAGCACCGTAAGCTTCGAGCGCCCACACTTCCATTTCGCCGAAGCGCTGACCGCCGAACTGCGCCTTGCCGCCCAGCGGCTGCTGGGTGACGAGCGAGTACGGGCCGATCGACCGCGCATGGATCTTGTCGTCCACGAGGTGGTGCAGCTTCAGCATGTAGATGTAGCCGACAGTCACGGGGCGCTTGAACGTCTCGCCCGTCTGGCCATCCTTCAGCATGACCTGGCCGGTTTCGGAGAACCCGGCTTCCTTCAGCATGGCGCGAATGTCGCTGTCCTTGGCGCCATCGAACACGGGCGTCGCCACCGGGACGCCCTTTTCAATGTTGTGCGCCAAGACGCGGAGGTCGTCCTGGTCCTTCGGCAATTCAACGCCCGGGCCATAGACTTCCTTCATCTTCTTTTCGAGCGGACGTTTGTCGCCGTCACGTTCGAGAACATCGAGCGCCTGGCGCACTTGCTTGCCGAGACCCGCGCAGGCCCATCCCAAGTGCGTCTCCAAGATCTGTCCAACGTTCATGCGCGATGGCACGCCCAGAGGATTGAGCACGATGTCGACATGCGTGCCGTCGTCGAGAAACGGCATGTCTTCCACCGGCACGATCTTCGAGATGACACCCTTGTTGCCGTGACGGCCGGCCATCTTGTCGCCCGGCTGCAGCTTGCGCTTCACCGCGACGAACACTTTGACGACCTTCATCACGCCGGGCGGTAGCTCATCGCCGCGCTGCAGCTTGTCGACCTTGTCCGCGAAGCGCGCGTCGAGCCGCTTCTTGGCGTCGTCGTACTGCTTCTTCAGCGCCTCGATCTCGACCATCGCGTTTTCGTCGTCGAGGCCGATTTGCCACCACTGGCCGTGGCTAAGCTGGTCGAGACCCTCTTGGGTGACTTCACCCTTCTTGAAGCCCTTTGGACCAGACGCAGCCGTCTTGCCGATCAGGATTTCCTGCAGGCGGCCGAAGATGTTGCGCTCGAGGATCGCGAGTTCGTCGTCGCGGTCCTTGGAGAGACGCTCGATCTCTTCGCGCTCGATCTGCAGCGCACGTTGGTCCTTTTCGACGCCGTGGCGGTTGAACACGCGCACTTCGACGACCGTGCCGTTGACGCCCGGCGGCAGCCGCAGCGACGTATCGCGCACGTCGGAAGCCTTTTCGCCGAAGATCGCGCGCAGCAGCTTTTCTTCTGGCGTCATCGGGCTTTCGCCCTTCGGCGTCACCTTGCCGACGAGAATGTCGCCCGGCTCCAATTCGGCGCCGATCGCTACGATGCCCGCTTCGTCGAGGTTGCGCAGCGCTTCCTCGCCGACATTCGGGATGTCGCGGGTGATTTCTTCCGGACCGAGCTTGGTGTCGCGGGCGGCGACTTCGAACTCTTCGATGTGGATCGAGGTGAACACATCGTCCTTGACGATGCGTTCGCTAATCAGGATCGAGTCTTCGAAGTTGTAGCCGTTCCACGGCATGAACGCGACGAGCACGTTGCGGCCGAGCGCCAGTTCGCCGAGCTCAGTCGACGGGCCGTCGGCGATGATGTCGCCTTCGCGGACCACGTCGCCGACCTTCACAATCGGACGCTGCGTGATGCAGGTGTTTTGGTTGGAACGCTGGAATTTCAGCAAGCGGAAGATGTCAACGCCCGGCTTGGTGGCGTCGCGCTCTTCGGTGGCGCGCACGACGATGCGTTGCGAGTCCACTTGCTCCACGACGCCGGTTCGCCGCGCGGTGATAGCGGCGCCAGAGTCGCGAGCGACCGTGCCTTCCATGCCTGTGCCGACGATGGGCGCATCCGCACGCAATAGCGGCACCGCTTGGCGTTGCATGTTCGAGCCCATGAGCGCGCGGTTGGCGTCGTCGTTCTCGAGGAACGGAATCAGCGCCGCGGCCACCGAAACAACCTGCTTCGGCGACACGTCCATGAGATCAATTTCTTCGCGCGGAATGAGCTGCGCTTCGCCGTTCTCGCGCGCCTGCACGAGCTCTTCTGAGAGCTTGCCTTTCTCATCGAGTTCGGCGTTGGCCTGGGCGATCTTGTGCTTCGCCTCTTCCATCGCGGAGAGATAGTGGATCTCTTCCGTCGGCTTGCCGTGTACGACCTTGCGGTACGGGCTTTCGATGAAACCGTATTTATTTACGCGCGCGTGCGTCGCGAGCGAGTTGATCAGGCCGATGTTCGGACCTTCCGGCGTTTCGATCGGGCAGATGCGGCCATAGTGCGTCAGGTGCACGTCGCGGACCTCGAAACCCGCGCGCTCGCGCGTCAGACCACCCGGCCCGAGCGCCGAGAGACGCCGCTTGTGGGTGATCTCGGAGAGCGGGTTGGTTTGGTCCATGAATTGCGAAAGCTGCGAGGAGCCGAAGAATTCGCGCACCGCCGCCGCCGCCGGCTTCGCGTTGATCAGATCGTGCGGCATCACCGTCTCGATATCGACGGATGACATGCGTTCTTTGATCGCGCGCTCCATGCGCAGGAGGCCGATGCGATATTGATTTTCCATCAGCTCGCCGACCGAGCGCACACGCCGGTTGCCGAGGTTGTCGATGTCGTCGACTTCGCCACGCCCATCGCGGAGATCCGAGAGCGTGCGAAGCACTTCGATGATGTCTTCAAGCCGCAGCGTACGGAGATTGTCGTCCGTATCGAGCCCGAGGCGCATGTTCATCTTCACGCGGCCGACCGCAGAAAGATCGTAGCGCTCGCCATCGGAGAAGAGCCCATTGAACAGCACTTCCGCCGTGTCGATGGTCGGCGGTTCACCCGGGCGCATGACGCGGTAGATGTCGAACAGTGCCTGTTCGCGGTTCTCGTTCTTGTCGAGCTTCACCGTGTTGCGCAGGTACGGGCCGACCGTAAGCGGATCGATGTCGAGGATCGGCAGTTCATCAATGCCCGCTTCGATCAAAGTCGCGAGCACGCCTTCGGAGAGCGCATCGCCCGCTTCGATGTAGATTTCACCGGTTTCCGGATTGACGATATCTTCGGCGATGTAGCGGTCGAACAGGTCTTCCGATGGCACCTGGATGTCGACCACGCCGTCTTCGACGAGCTTGTTGGCCAAGCGCGCGGCGATCTTCTTGCCCGCTTCGGCGACGACCTTTCCGGTCTTGGCGTCGACGAGATCGTAATTCGGCTTCACACCGCGCCAGCGCTCGGCGCGGTACTTGGTGGTCCAGCCCGAGCGCGTCCGCTTGTACACGGACGATTGATAGAACGTGCTGAGGATCTGTTCGCTCGACATGCCGAGCGCATAGAGCAGCGTCGTCGCCGGCAGCTTGCGCTTGCGATCGATGCGAACGAACAGGATGTCCTTGGCGTCGAATTCGAAATCGAGCCACGAGCCGCGGTAGGGGATCACGCGCGCGGCGAAAAGCAGCTTGCCCGACGCGTGCGTCTTGCCCTTGTCGTGGTCGAAGAAGACGCCCGGCGAACGGTGCATCTGCGAGACGATGACGCGCTCGGTGCCGTTCACGACGAACGTGCCCTTGTCCGTCATCAGCGGGATGTCGCCGAGATAGACGTCTTGTTCCTTGATATCCTTGACTGACTTCGCGCCCGTCTCTTCGTCCGTTTCAAAGACGATCAGACGCAGCTTCACCTTCAGCGGCGCAGCATAGGTCATGTCGCGCTGCTGGCATTCTTCGACGTCGAACTTTGGCTCTTCGAATTCGTACGAGACGTATTCGAGCACTGCCCGGTCCGAGAAATCGCGGATCGGGAACACGGACTTGAAAACAGCCTGCAGACCTTCATCGATACGCTCGTAGGAGCGCTGGTCCTTTTGCAGGAATTGATCGTAGGAGCTCTTTTGCACCTCGATCAGGTTCGGCATTTGCCCCGCTTCCGGGATCTTGCCGAAGGACTTACGGATACGCTTCTTACCAGTGTAGGACAGAGCCATCTGATCTTCCCAATGCGCGCTGCGCTTTGACGCGAACCCCGGCCACTAGGTCCGCCAAGCGCGGCGCATGAGCCGCCTTTCCGCCCTGAATTCGCGTTTCGCACCGCGAACCCGACCCCTCGTCAGAGTGTCCCGGGCGGGGAACCTCTGGCGCATCCGGTAGTCCGGACGCGCAATGGCGGAAGCGGAACCCGTTGCCGGGCCCGGCTTCCGCTTGTTTTGTGCGAGTTACTTCAGATCGACCTTCGCGCCTGCTTTTTCAAGTTGAGCCTTGAACTTTTCGGCATCGGCCTTGTTCACGCCCTCCTTCACAGGCTTGGGCGCGCCTTCGACCAGGTCCTTGGCTTCCTTCAGGCCCAGCCCCGTGATCGCGCGCACTTCCTTGATGACTTCGATCTTCTTGTCACCAGCCGCCGTGAGCTGGACCGTGAATTCGGTCTTCTCTTCGGCCGCGGCCGCCGGCGCGCCACCGCCGCCAACAGCGGCAACGGCCACCGGAGCTGCAGCGGAAACGCCCCACTTTTCTTCCAAGAGCTTCGAGAGCTCGGCGGCTTCCATCACCGTGAGCTTCGACAGGTCTTCCACGATTTTGTTGAGGTCTGCCATGATCTTAGTTCCTGACGTTTGTCTGTGTTCGATGAGAAATGCGGATGTGACGGTTAAGCGGCTTCCTTGGTCGCGTAGGCGTTGAGCACGCGCGCCAGTTGCCCGCCCGGCGCCGCCAGCACGCCAGCGATCTTGGTCGCGGGCGCCTGCACGAGGCCGATGATTTTGCCCCTGAGCTCGTCGAGCGAAGGCAGCGTGGCCAGAGCTTGCACGCCTTGCACGTCGAGCAGCTGATCGCCGAACAGGCCGCCGATGATGGCAAACCGTTCCTTTTCCTTGGCGTACGCGACGGCGACCTTGGCGGCCGAAATCGGGTCAGCGGAATAGGCGATGGCGGTGGGGCCGGTGAACAGCTTGGCAGCAGCCGACTTCGGCGTGCCGTCGATAGCGCGTTGCACCAGGCGGTTTTTCACCACCTGCAGCGCGCCGCCTTCCTTACGAAGGCGGGAGCGCAGCACCGTCAAATCCGCAACGGTCAAACCGGAATAATGGCCGACGACCACGACCCCGGCCCCGGCAAACACGCCTTTCAGCGCTTCCACCGTTTCGGCCTTCTGAGCACGATCCATTGCGGTCTCCTCAGTTGGGCCCCCAGCCAATCCGGGGCGCCCAGAGCGCACGCGGACCAACCGGCCGGCGGAAATGACCCCCGAGCGGCGCGCGATCCACGCGCAGCCTGTCCCAGGAGCCGGCCTGCGGGAGACGGCTTGACAGCCACCCCCGAAAAACGTCAGCTTCTGTCTGTGCAGACCCAGAAAGCCTAAGGCTTTCAACGAATTAAGCCACGCGCACAGGACCCTCTCGGGCAAACCATATGCGTGGCGCCTGCAGTCTCGGACAGGTCGCCGAGGGTTAACCCCTCAGCGGATCGCGCGATATGCACGCTTTATTGCACCGCCGCAAGGGCGCTCGGCACAATTCTCTGTGCGTGGCAAGCCCTCAGTTCAGCCCGTTTCCCGGATGGCACGCTTCGGGGCACTCGAATCCACCCTATGTCGGTCATACTTGACGTTATGTATGATATATTTTACATCGCGTCTAAGATAACAGACATAAGGAGTCGTCAATGTCGTTCCGAGAGAAGAGCGCCTGGGTTTCGCTCATTACCTACGCCCTGGTGTTCGGCAGCTACTTCCTCACGATCTGGCAGGTCTGGGACGAGCGCTGGGAACGTGGACAGAGCCTTGGGCTTATGATCGGAGCGATCGTGACGCTCGTGATCCTGGCCGTCATTTTCAACACAGCGCTTGCGCTTTTCTTTCCGCATGAAGCCGACGCGTGCGCCGACGAACGAGAAGTGCTGATTGAACTCAAGTCCGAGCGCATTGCCTCCTACACGCTCACGGCGCTGCTCGTCTGCCTCATCGGCACGCTGATGGTCGGCTGGAATCCCTTCCTGGTCGCCAACCTGATGATGGGCGCCATGGTGATCGCCGAAGTGATCAAGGACATCGCGCAGATCGCCTACTACCGCGTCGGCGTGTGACGTCATGGCGATTGAAAACGAGATCCGCCGCTTCCGCTTCGAGCACAAAGAGATGACGCAGGCGGAGCTTGCCGAGCGCATCGGCATGACGCGTCAGACCATTATCGCCATCGAGCAAAACAAATATGCGCCTTCGCTAGAGGCGGCCTTCAAAATCGCCGACGTCTTTGGCGTTTCCGTGGATCAAGTCTTCCGCTGGACGCGCGACTAGTGCGCGCCAAAGAGCGCAGCGATGATCCCAAGGACCACCGACATCGCCGACACCCAGAGGCCAGCGACCAATGCGCCAATCCGCGCCGCGGCCGCCTGTTGCGTGAAAGCGGCCAGCGCCACAGCCGCGAGCAGCACCAGAAGTGCGCCGGCAATCCGGCTTTTCGGCTTTTGCTTAGATCCCACGGGGCCCAAGCCTAGCAGGCCTGGTCAGAGATACGAACTGATTGCGGGCGCATTCCACCAATCATTGTCGCGCCCGTTGCAGTACATAACAGGCGAAGCCGCCAATTCCTCGTCGCTGGCGTCGAGCGTGGCAATCTGGATAGAAACGGTCGGGCCGCCCAGTTGCGGGATGTCGAACGCGCCGTGCGTGCGGACGCCGCATGTTTTGCAGAACTTGTGTTGGCCAACTTTCATGCCGAATTCGTAGGAGCCCAACGCATCCTCGCCGCTGAGCAAGCGGAATGCCGGCGGCTTCACGTTCGTGCCCCACGCGCGTGTCTTCCGGCAGAGCGAGCAATTGCAGCGCGCGCCGCCTTCCGCGAGATCGACGTCCGCTTCATAGCGCACCGCGCCGCAATGGCATGAGCCCGCGTAGGTTTTCACCGCCATGGTCTTCTCCCGAACTCAGTGCAAAGTGCTCCGGCGACGCCGGAGCACTGATGCTACCTCCGCTTCGAGAAAAACGTTAGCCCAATAGCGCGATCGCTCCCGCAGCTTCACCAGCGCCCGAGCCTACATTCAACGGCGCTAACGAAGCGCGAAGCGCGGCGTCGATTGGCGTGTGCGGCTCGGCGCCCAGGAAGCTTACGAGCTTCGTGTTGTCGAGTTGCACATTTTGCTTCCACAAATAACGCATCTCCGCCATCTCACGGAACAAACGCACGAACGGCGCGAGCGCAACCAGAACGGGCCACGGAAAGCCAACAATCGGCGCATTTGGCGCAACTGCCGCGATGCGTATGCGTTCCGCGAACTCGATGCCGCGTGCAAAATATTGCCCGCCGAAGTGGAAGCGCTCGAACATCGCCAGATCGCTCTCACGCGCCAGCAACTGCGCAATCGTTTCAGCGAAATCCGGCAGATAAACGAAAGCATGGCCGACACCGCGCTTGCCGGGGTAGATCACGCGCTTCAGCGGGGCGTTCGCCTGCACCATGCCTTGTGAAAACCATGAGCTGTGGCCGTGCGGGCCGAAGAAATCGCCGCCGCGCAATATGAGCGTCTTCACGCCGCGCGCTGCTGCTGTCTCAAGCGCACGCTCCATCGCGACGCGGATCTTGCCCTTGCGCGTGCGTGGGCTCTGCGGATCGTCTTCGCGCAGGAGCGGGAACGCATCCGGGCCGTAATTGTAGATGGTGCCCGGCAACACGATGCGCGCGCCGTTCATCTCCGCCGCAAAGATCGTGTTCGCCAGCATCGGCAAAACCAGCTTCGGCCAATTGCGATAACGCGGCGGGTTGACGGCGTGGACGATGACCGACGCGTCACGGGCCGCCGCCACCACGTCGTCGCGGTCCATGGCATCGCCCTGCACCCATTCTGCGCCTGTCAGTTTCGGTGCGCGTGACGGATCGCGCGCCATCGCCCGCACCCGCCAGCCGTGACGGATAAGCGCCTTCGCGGTTTCAAAGCCGACGCCGCCTGCCGCGCCGATGACCAGAGCCAGTTTTTCGTTCGTCATGTTTGCCTCCGTTGTTGGAGCCAAACTGGTGCCGCGCGCTCATAAACGGAATTGCGATAATCTGTGCCATAGATATACGTAAATAGATGAACTCAATTGATCCGGCCTGGGACCTTTATCGCTCCTTCCTCGCCGTCCTCGACGAAGGCAGCCTGTCCAAGGCCGCACGCAATCTCGGTCTCACCCAGCCCACCCTTGCCCGCCACATCGAGCAGCTTGAGGCCTCGCTCGGCGCGACACTCTTCACCCGCTCGCCGCGCGGGCTGGTCGCCACCGACACGGCTCTGGTGCTCGCGCCCGACGCGCGGACGATGCAATCGGCAGCCGCCGCGCTCAAACGCGCAGCATCAGGCGCCGCTGACGTCATCGAAGGCACAGTGCGCATCACCGCCAGCGTGGTGATCGGCGCAGAGGTGTTGCCAGGCATCCTGCGCGATCTGCATGCCAAACATCCGAAGCTGAGCTTCGAACTCGCGCTCAGCAACGAAACCAGCGACCTGCTACGCCGCGACGCGGATGTCGCCATTCGCATGACGCGGCCCAAACAAACAGCGCTTGTCGCCAAGCGCGTCGGTGATGTGATGCTCGGACTGCACGCGCATCGCGATTACATCAGGCGTCATGGCGCGCCGAAAACGCTTGCGGAATGCGTCAACCACACGCTCATCGGCTTCGACCGCGATCCTGCGGGGTTGCAGTTTATCAAGCTACTGCGCTTGCCGCTAACGCGCGACATGTTCGCCTATCGCACCGACAGTGATGCCGCCCTGCTCAACGCCATTCGCGCCGGCTGTGGCCTTGGCGTTTGCCAAAACGGCATTGGCAAACGGGATAACCTCGTACGTCTCTTACCTCACGAACTCGAATTTCCGCTCGAAACCTGGATCGTCATGCACGAAGACCAGCGCTCCAACGCCCGCATGCGCGTGGTGTTCGATTATTTGGCTGAAGGAATGAGCGCATACGCGCGCGAGGGGTGATCAGGCAGCCCAGCGCTCGACGCGCTCTTCCTGCGCGATGAGCGCAAGGCCATAGGCGATGGAGACCAGCTGGTCGCCGGTTTCGATCTTTTCCGCGCCAAAGCGCGATTCAAACTGCCGCCGAACTGCGGGCACAAACGATGATCCGCCCGTCAGGAAGACGCGATCGATCGCACTCTCTTCCAAACCTGCTTCGGCAAGCGCTCGATCAACCGCAGCGCCAATCTCCTCCAATTCTGGCGCAATCCATTTCTCGAAGTCCGTGCGTTTGATCACGCGCTCGATGTCGACGCCAGCCACGTGCAGCGAGAGCGTGCCTGTGTTTGCTTGGCTCAGCTGCAGCTTCGCGGCGGAAACCGCGCGGTTCATCTCATAACCAGCGTCTGCATCGAGGAAGTTCAGAAACGCGCGAATTTTCTCTGGCGTAAGGCTTGTCTTCTCCAGCTGCTGCAAGTCGCGATAATCGCGCGAGTGGCGCATGACTGACAGCTCATTCCAGCGGCTGAACTTCGTGAAATACCCGTTCGGCACCGGCAGGATCTTGCCCCACGACGTGTATTCCGAACCTTTGCCGAACGCCCGCGCGATCACTTGGTCGATGATGCGATAGTCGAACGCATCGCCTGCGATGCCCACGCCCGAGTGGGCCAGCGGCGTGTAGCGCAAGCCATCCCCACCGCGCGAAAAGCGCACGACCGAGAAGTCGCTCGTGCCGCCGCCGAAGTCGGCGACGAGAATGGTGGCGTCCGAGTTTAGTCGCTGCGAGAAGAAATAGGCCGCCGCGACTGGCTCATAAACGTGATGAATTTCCTCGAACCCAACCGCGCGCAGCGCCGCTTCGTAGCGCGTGCGGGCCAGTGCTTCGTCGGGCGCGGCGCCCGCAAAGCGAACCGGCCTTCCCACCACCACCCGCTTCGGAAAGTCAGCGCCGGCATGCCGCTGCACCACGCGCAAGAATGCTGCGAGCAGATCCTCGAACTTGTAGCGCCGCCCATGGATCGAAGTGTCGGTGAACAACGAGCTAGCCGCGAAGGTCTTGAACGATTGAATAAAGCGGCAGTCGCCGCCGAGCTCGAGAAATTCATCGATGGCCCAAGGTCCGGCTTCGATGCGTGTGTGCGCCGCGTCCTGATCGTCGAAGGTCTGCCAGAAGCACAACACCGAGCGGAAAGCGTCGAAGCTCTCCTCCTCGTGGTTGAAGTGCAGCGCTTCCGCCTCTCCGTTTGCGTTGATGATAGTTGCCACCGTGTTGGTGGTGCCAAAATCGAGGCCAATGGAATTTTGCATGTCCGCCTCCGCAACGACGAAAACGCCCCGGCCGGAACCGGGGCGTTTCGTTTGATTTATGGGGCGCGGTTCGTGGCCTCCTGGATCGCTAGAGTCAAGCGGCGAAAACGACAAAAGCGCCCCACCTCGCGGTGGAGCGCTTCAGTTTCGGACTTGTATCGAACTTAGCTTTGCGACGCGGCGATGGCGGCGGCGGGATCGATCCGCACGCCAGGGCCCATCGTCGAAGATAGCGCGACTTTCTTCACGAACGTGCCCTTTGCGCCCGACGGCTTGGCTTTTGCCACCGCGTCCACGAACGCCTTCACGTTGGCGAGGATCTGCTCTTCGGTGAAGCTGGCTTTGCCGATGCCGGCGTGAAGGATGCCCGCCTTCTCGACGCGGAATTCCACTGCGCCTCCTTTGGCGTCGTTCACGGCTTTCTTCACGTCCATGGTGACGGTGCCGACTTTCGGGTTCGGCATCAGGCCGCGGGGGCCCAGCACCTTACCGAGGCGGCCAACGAGTGCCATCATGTCGGGCGTCGCGATCAAGCGATCGAAATTGATCGTGCCGCCATTCACGGTTTCGAACAAATCTTCCGCGCCAACGATATCCGCGCCTGCGGCTTTGGCTTCGTCTGCCTTTGCCCCACGCGCGAACACCGCCACCTTTGCGGAACGGCCCGTGCCGCTCGGCAGCGAGACGACGCCGCGCACTTGTTGGTCAGGATATTTTGGATCGACGCCGAGATTCATCGCGATTTCGATGGTCTCGTTGAACTTCGCGCTGGCGCGCGATTTCACCAGCTTCACCGCTTCATCGAGCGTGTGCAACTTACGCGGATCGATGCCCGCATGGCTCTTGGCCATACGCTTGGTCGTCTTCACGCCTTTGGTTTTGGTGGGTGCTTGTGCCATGGCCGATTACCCCACCACTTCCACGCCCATCGAACGGGCGGTGCCTGCGATCATCTTCGCGGCCTGATCGAGATCGGCGGCGTTTAGATCCTTTTGCTTCGCTTTGGCGATTTCCTTGCACTGCGCCATGGTGATCTTGCCGACCACATCAACGCCCGGCTTCTTGGAGCCAGAGCCTGGCTTCTTCACCGTCGGAAGCTTCGCGGCCTTCTTGATCAGGAACGACGCCGGCGGCGTCTTGATCTCGAAGGTGAAGCTCTTGTCTTGGTAGTAGGTGATCACGACAGGGCACGGATCGCCCTTATTCATGTCCTGCGTGCGGGCGTTAAAGCCTTTGCAGAATTCCATGATGTTCAATCCGCGCTGACCGAGCGCGGGGCCGATCGGGGGCGACGGGTTCGCCGCGCCAGCCGGCACCTGGAGCTTAATCTGCCCCAGAACCTTCTTAGCCATGTTGTCCTCTCAAGGTTTGGACCGGACTCCCGTTGTTTTGGGCGACCGGACCTGAGGGTGCGTGGTGCGGGCGGCTAGACCCCCCCACGCGGGAAGCGCGGGCTTATACGGGCGCTTACCGGCCTTGTCGATAGCCCGCCCTTCGCGGCATGGTTAGCCGAAGTTGGGGAGGGAATGGCATGTCGCGACCGGGTTGGATGACGGCGTTGGCCGTCGCCGTGACGCTCCTGGCAGCGCCTCAGGCCGGTGCACAGATTGCACTCTCCGACATCAATACGCGCATCGATCAGGTCGCGCCGCAGCTCATTACCTGGCGGCGCGACATCCACCAGCATCCCGAACTCGGCAACCGCGAAACGCGTACCGCTGCGCTCGTCGCCGCGCATCTCCGACGGCTCGGCATAGAGGTGCGCACCGGCGTCGCCGGGACGGGCGTCATCGGCATTTTGCGCGGCGGCCGGCCGGGACCTGTGGTGGCGCTGCGGTCCGAACTCGACGCACTGCCGGTGCACGAAGCGACTGGCCTCCCCTTCGCGTCGAACGTGCAAACCACTTACAACGGCCAAAACACCTACGTGGCGCATGCCTGCGGCCATGATCTGCACATTGCGATGCTCATGGGCGCGGCCCAAGTTCTCTCTGGTCTACGTACGCAGCTCCCAGGCACAGTTCTCTTCGTCTTCCAACCAGCGGAAGAAGGGCCGCCCGCGGGCGAAACGGGTGGCGCCGCGCGCATTCTCGCTGAGCACGGCCTCGACAATCCAGCGCCTTCGGCGATTTTCGGCGTGCACGTCGTCAATGGCGCGCCTGGAACGATCTTTTATCGCCCGCAAGGCTTCATGGCAGCGGCCGATGAGTTTCAAATCAACATTCACGGGCGCCAAACGCACGGCGCATTGCCATGGCAAGGCATCGATGCAATCTCGCTCAGCTCAGCGATTGTGCAAGCGTTCAACGAGCTCGCCGCGCGCACCGTTGACGTGACGCGGGCGCCAACAGTGCTCTCCGTCACCACGATCAACGGCGGCAATCGCTGGAACATCGTCCCGCAGGACGTGACGATGACGGGAACGCTGCGTACCTTCGATCGCGACGAACGCATCGCCATGCAGCACCGCATGGAAACGACGATTCAAAACCTCGCTGCGAGCTATGGCGCCACCGCCGACTTCCATCTCATCGAGCACGGCCACGTCACGTATAATGATCCTGCGCTTACAGCCTGGGCCCTGCCGGCGATGCAAGAAGCGGCTGGCGCAAGCAATGTCGATCCCGCGCACAGCCCTGCCATGCCCTCCGAAGACTTCTCCTATTACCAGGAGCATATTCCCGGACTGTTCGTGCACCTTGGCTCAGATCAGGACGGCCAAGCCGCCAACACTGCCGCGCCCAATCACTCGCCGCTGTTCAACCCGAACGAGCGCATCCTGCCATTGGGCGTGCGCGCGCATGTTCTCTTCGCCGTGCGCTATCTGGAGAGCGGAGGACTGCATCCGCAGGCGGCGTCAGCACCGCACTAAGCGGAGATATGGTCGATGCGCACCATCGCCCTGAGCGTGGCCATCCTGGCGGCAACACTGTCGGCATCTTCGATTGCTCAGAGCAATCGCGGCCAAGCGCTCACAAATGTCGATCAACGCCCTGCGCCCGGTGCATTTAGCGAAGATATTTTTGGGGTCCACATCGAAGATCCGTATCGCTGGATGGAAAATCCGGATCGAACTTCAGAGTGGCAATCCTGGGCGCGGAGCTCCAGCGCACACACACAAGCGCAACTCGCAAGCCTGCCGGGCCGCGCACGCGTCGCGGAACGGCTGCAACGGCTTTCGCGCGCGAGCACCGTTTATTTCGATCTCGCCCAGGCTGGAGGGCGGCTCTTCTATTTACGCACTGATCCCGATGCGACGGCCGCTAAGCTGGTGGTGCGAGAGCCCGATGGCACGGAGCGCGTACTCGTCGATCCGATGAGCACAACCGGCTCGGTGGCGGCGATCAACAACTACGCGCCCTCGCCCAGCGGACGACGCATAGCCTTTCAGATTTCCGAGGGCGGCGGTGAAGTTGGCGTGACGCGCTTCATGGACGTTGCTACGCGCCTGCTCTTCCGCGACCAGCTCTCGCCAATCTGGGGAGAGGAAGGCGTCAGTTGGCTTGACGATACGGCCGTCCTCTACACGCGCATGGACCCCAATTCGCCTGATCCGCTGCAGAACATGACGACGCGGATCCATGAGGTTGGCGGCCCAGTTGATGCAGACGTCACGCTGCTCTCGCCAGGACACGGCGTGGACTCACCCGAGTTTCCAAGCGCGTTTCATAGTCCGATTGGGCGCTGGACCATCGCCGTCGCCGCCGGCGCGCGCGCGGATGTGCGCGTTCTTTACAGCAGTAACCGCGCCATCTACGCGCGTCAGCCACGGTGGACCGAGCTGGCGACGTACGACGATCACGTCAGCTTCGTGGATGTCCGCGGCGACTACGCATACCTTCTCACCACGCGTGGCGCACCGAACGGCAAGATCGTGCGCGTCCTCCTCTCGCGCCAGACCTTCGCGAACGCTGATGTCGTCGTGCCAGAGACCGACATTGTGCTCACCGGCTTGTCGGCGACGCGCGATGGCCTCTACGTTTCTGCGATGCACGACGGCGTAAGCCGTTTGCTCTTCTTGCCGAACGCCACGGGCGCGCCGCGCGACGTGGCGCTTCCATTTGAAGGCACGCTCGCCAATCTCACTTCGAACGGCGACGCCTCAGCCGTCACATTCCAGCTTTCGGGTTGGCTGCAAAACACCCGTTACTTTATCGCAAGCGGCGGCGCAGCGGCGCCGCTCGGCGTGCAGTCGGAGACCTATGGCGGGGTCAGCAATTTCGAAGAGATAAACGAACAAGCCGTGAGCGCCGACGGCACGCATGTGCCTCTCTTCATTCTCGCGCATCGAGGCGTCTCGCGCGATGGCGGCAACCCCACCATTCTGTACGGATATGGCAGCTACGGCGTCTCGCAGACGCCGTTCTATTCGCCCAACGTGTTTGCGTGGCTCGAAGAGGGCGGCGTCTACACTGTTTGCGCCGTGCGCGGCGGCGGCGAGCGCGGCCGCGCCTGGCTCGAAGGCGGGCGCGAGCGCAACAAGCCGAATGCACAAGCGGACTTCATCGCCTGCGGCGAGCGGCTCGTTCAACTTGGCTACACACGCCCGGGCCGCCTGGGCGCTTTCGCGGTCAGCGCCGGCGGCTTGCTCGCGCCGGCGGCGGCGCTGCGGCGGCCAGATCTTTTCCGAGCAGTCGCCCAGCGCGTCGGCATGCTCAATGTCACGCGCTTAGGCGCGGCGGAGAATGGCCCCAATCAATTCGCGGAAATGGGCGATCCATCAACGTCGGGGGGCTTTCACGCTCTCTACGAAGCGGACGCCTACCAATGGCTCGCACGCGCGCACGAGAGCCCCGATTGGTTTCTCACGATTGGACTCAACGACCGGCGCGTGGCGCCTTGGATGTCAGCAAAGTTTGCGGCGCGTGCGCTCGCGCGATTCGGCGATCATCATCTCGTATTGATCAGGAGCGACGGTGACGCCGGCCATGGCATCGGCTCGACGCGCGACCAAGTGATCGAAGAGCGCGCGGACATCTACGCGTTCTTCCTGAATCGTTTTGGAGCTTCGGATTTTCAGGTCGCCGCGCCGGCGGCGCGCTAATTGATTTAGCGGATCTTTTCGACCTGGCCGTATTCGAGGTCCACGGGCGTTTCGCGGCCGAAGATCATGACCGCGACTTTCAAGCGGCCGCGCTCTTCATCGACTTCCGACACCATACCTTCGAAGCTCTGGAATGGGCCGTCCGAAACCTTCACCTTCTCGCCGATCTCGAAATTGATCACCGGCCGCGGTTTTGCGACGCCGGCTTCCGCCACGCGGCCAAGGATGCGCTCAACTTCCTTGTCGGTGACTGGCTGCGGCTTGTTTTGCGTGCCAAGGAAGCCCGTGACCTTCGGCGTATTCTTCACGAGATGATAGGCCTCGTCGGTCATTTCCATTTTCACCAGCACGTAGCCCGGGAAGTGGCGGTGCTGGCGCACCTTCTTCGAGCCGCGCACGACTTCGGTGACTTCCTCCGTCGGCACCTGGATGTCTTCGAACTGCTCTTCGAGGCCCTGCCGCGACGCCTGATCGCGGATCGCTTCGGCGACCTTGCCTTCAAAATTCGAATAAGCGTGCACGATGTACCAGCGTGCGCGGCCTGAGCCGCTCTTCGGCGACTGCGCTTCTTGAGGTTCTTGCGCTTCAACCATGGTCATGCGCCTTAGTGCCCGATGTTCAATATGAGATGGATGACAAAGCTGACGATCAAGTCGACGACGAAAAAGAACAAAGCGGCCACGACGGTGAACATCATCACCATGATGACGGACACCGTCACTTCGTTGCGCGTAGCCCAAGTGACCTTGCGCGCCTCGGCGCGCACTTCGCGCCAGAATTGCAGTGGTCCGCCTTTGCGCCGCGGTTCTATTTCTTGGTCGGCCGTGTCCATCGCCATCTGAATTCTAAAACTTTCCGTTCCGCCGTTTGTTCGCTTCAAGTCGTGTGCGCCCATCACGCCCGCAAGGCGCGGTGGCAGGAGTTGAGGGACTCGAACCCCCGACCCTCGGTTTTGGAGACCGATGCTCTACCAGCTGAGCTAAACTCCTCTACCGCCCTGTCGCCCCTCACCTCAGACAAAGGCCATGCGAGCAGGCACAGGAGCAGCGGCCGCGCTGACTTCTTCAGACTGCCGGCCGGTCAAGGCAAGGGCTTATGCCCGAACGAAACAAGACCGGCAAGGGCCGGAAATGCCAGCTACGGGGCGTCTTCATCCGTGGCTTGGTTGCAGAACGCCGGCTGCCGGGCTGCGTCCAGGAACCCGCAGCCGCGGCGGATTTCCGCTTCGATCACGGCGCAGGAATTGGCCGCGTTGCAGGGCGGATGGGTCGCCGGCGAAACCTGCGTGCATTGCGCCACCAGGCGCGCCGCTTCTTCGGCGCCGCGCGTCTGGGCGCAACTGAGCGAAGCGACGCGAATTTCTTCGGTGGCGGACTGGCGTAGATCGTAGCCGTCGCCACTGCGGATGTTGTCGGCGCGCCAGCCGTGTGGCGTCTCAACCATTTCCCAGGTTTCGACGCGGGCATCCCCCGCAACCGTGAAGCGCGCTTGGACTGTAGCGTGACCATTCGTCGGGGCCGCCGTCGTCGTCACGCTGACAGCGCTCAGCGGCGAGCAATCCTGACAATCGAGCACAGGATCGCCGTCCAGAAATGGCTCTTGGTTAGCGTCTGCCGCAACCGACGCTTGATGGACCAGCGTGGCGAGAGAGTCCGTCAAAGGCAGTTGGCCAACATCAGTCGGTTGCTGATGCGCGTTGCGCTGCACAGCGGCGTCGTAGACGGCCCGAACAACAGCGTCCGGCGATTGTGTTGGCGCCTGCGCTTGCTGGGCCGGCGCACAAGCCGCCAAGACCAAACCAAACCCCGCAATGAAAGTCGCACGCATGAGCCGCCCTCCAGCCACAACCTGGAGGATGCTAAGCAAATCGGCCGCGCTTCGCTAGCGCGGCCGATTGAACCTCAACAAGTCGAATTACCCCGCGTACAGCACTTCCCATGTGTGCCCGTCCGGGTCGGTGAAATAGCCGGTGTAGCCCTCTTCGTCGTCATGGGCCGCCGAGACCGTCGCGCCCGCCTTCTGCGCCTTGGCCATCAACGCGTCGACGTCTGCTTTGCTGTCGGCGAAATAGCTGATGATCATGCTGGCGTTGCCGCGCGTAGCCGGCCGGTTGCCGACCTGCTCAACATAAGCGCCAAAGCCGCTCCGATCGAGCAGCGTCAGATAGACGCCATCGACATCAAAGGCCGCGTGATCTTCATCTGCCTCTTCGGGCGCTAGACCCAAGCCGTCGCGATAGAACGCCAGCGACTTCTTCAGGTCATCGACGGGAATTGTGACGCAAGAAATCGCAACAGGCATCCTACCCTCCGCAAAGACGCAAGGCGCGTCGTCGGCGCGCATCGGTGGACGGATTCTGGGCGTCCGAAAAGCGTTCGGCGCTGTCATGAAAGCCTCGCGAGATGGAGGGCGACGCTTCTCCAATAAGGAGAAAACTCAAAGAGAATTCGCGGCTTGCGCAGTGTCTTTACCGCATCGCCCACGACGAATCCTTAGGCGCGCGCCTGTGCACAATTGCTGGTTACCGTCACCGCGCCCAGATGTGGGCTCCCCAGAATGGGTGATCACTAAGGGGTATGAACCACATGCGTACTTGGATTATCGGCGCTGCGGCATTGCTGGCCGTAGCGGCGGCGCCAGGCGTTGCATCGGCTGCCAGCGGCTACGTTGGCGTGACCTACAGCAACACCGACGTCGACAACGGCGGCAGCAACAATGCGTGGGGCGCGGAAGGCTCGGTCGTGTTTTCCGGCAGCTCGCAGATCTCATTCGAACTCGACGGCGCGATCGCTGACGGCGACGACACCGACACAGTGACAGCGGCCACGGGCCACGTTTTCGTCCGCAACGACAGCTATCTCTTCGGCGGTTTCGTCGGCGCTGCGCATTCGGACGATAGCACCACCTGGTCGGTCGGTCTCGAAGCCAACAAGTACTTCGAAGCCTGGACGCTCGCTGGCGCTATCGCCTACGCCAACAACAACGACGCGGACGTAAGCGGCTGGGGCGTCAACGCTCAAGCACGCGTCTTCCCGACCGACAACTTCCGCCTCCAAGGTAATGTCGGCTGGGCGCAGGTCGACCTGCCGGGCGGCGATGACGACAATGCTTGGACCGCCGGCGTCGGCGCCGAGTATCAATTCGCAGCTCTGCCAATCTCGGTCGGCGCGACCTACAACCACGTCGAGTTCAACGACACTGACGTGAGCGCCAACGTGTGGGGCGTCACGCTTCGCTACAATTTCGGCGGCGGCTCACTGCGCGATCGCGATCGCAACGGCGCTAGCCAGTCCGACCTCGTCAACTTTGGCTCGCTGATCGTCTGAGATCCGCTCAAGCCTGAGGTACAAACTGTCGCGCCCTGGGCATCGCCTGGGGCGCGATTTTTGTCAGTATTGTGCCCAACCTTTGGCGTTCTTCGCCAAGCTTGTATGCACGCGCGACACACAATTGGAATTTGCGCCGCATCCCCTTGAATTAGAGCGGGAACTCCGCCCATCAATCGCGCTTCCGGCGGTGGGCGTCACGGGGGACCCCGCTCGTTTCGGGGATCCTCCATTATGAAAAAGACTCTTGCGTTTATCGGCGCGGCCGCGGCCGCGCTTACGTTTGCCGGCGCGGCGCACGCCGACAATGGCGGCGGCTATGTCGGTCTCTCCTACGCCAACGGGTCCGAGAGCGACGTACGCTCCTGGAACATCGACGGCGCGGCAGAAATCGGCTCGAACATCCAGATCGACGGCAGCTACGACAACGTTCATGACAGCAACGCTGATCTGTACGCTGTAGGCGGCCACTTCTTCAGCCGCGGCGATCGTTGGCTCTGGGGCGGCTATGTTGGCTACGATCGTCTCAATGGGGGCGGCGATGACGTCAACGAATGGACGGTCGCCGCTCAAACGCAATACTACGCCGACAAAACCATTCTCAGCGGCAATTTGAGCTACAGTCGCACCGATTCGTCTTTCGCCGACTCCAACACCTATCAGCTGACCGGCGACGCGCGCTTTTTCGCAACCGACAATCTGAGCTTCAACTTGGATGCCGGTTATGGCCGTCTCGACGCCGATCTTGGCAACGAAAACTTCCTGACCTTCGGCGGCGGCATCGAATGGAAGCCGGATTCACTTCCAATCAGTGTCTACGGAAATGTCGCCGTGTTTGATCCGCACGAGAGCAGCAGCGACAACGAAACGACCTGGACCGTCGGCGTTCGCTACAATTGGGGCGGCAGCCTCTACGATCGAGATCGCAACGGCGCGGGCCTGAGTTCGCCGCATGGCCCCCTGGCTCAATTGCTGTAGCGCATTCAATCGACAGACTACTTTAAAGCCCCGCCGAAAGGCGGGGCTCTTTCTTCGTCGGCCGCGTCGACAAGTCGACGGGCGATCGCGACCAACAGCATTTCCTTTGTTTTCAACGGTGTAATGTGTGCCGCGCACGCCACAGGTTGGAAAACGGTTCGCAACTCCCTTGAGCAGGGAACGCTGTCACAGCATGCTCGGCCATCCATTGGGTATGGGAAGGCCAATTCCGGCCCTGCGGGTAGACACGGGGAATTTTCAAAATGAAAAAGCAAGTTGCCTTTTTAGGCGCAGCGGCCGCTGCGCTGATGATAGCCGGAACGGCGCATGCCGACGGCGGCTATGTTGGGCTTTCGTACAACAACAACAGTGACTCCGACATCAATTCGTGGACCATCGACGGTGCGTTCGCGTCCTCGAACTTCCAGTTCGATGCAGGGTACACCAACATCGACGATCTCGACGCCAATGAGTGGAACCTCGGCGCCCACCTCTTCAGCCGCAGCGATCAGTGGCTGTGGGGCGGCTATGTCGGTTACGACACGATTTCGGGCGATGGCAGCGACGACATCAACGAATGGACGGTCGCTCTGCAAACACAGTTCTACATGCCGCGCACAACCTTTAGCGGCAATGTAAGCTACAGCAGCATCAGCGATGTGCCGATCGTCGGCGACGTCAACACTTGGCAAGTCGACGGCGAAGCTCGGTTCTTCGCGACCGACAACTTTAGCTTCCAGGGCAATCTAGGCTGGGGCAGCCTCGATGCTGACGCCGGCGACGGCAACTTCTGGACCTATGGCGTGGGCGCCGAGTGGCAAGCTGACTCCTTCCCGGTTAGCATTTTCGCCGGCTGGCAAGGGTTTAGCAGCGACGACTTCGACAGCGACGGAACGTGGCGCGTTGGCGTTCGCTACAATTGGGGCGGCACATTGCTCGAGCGCAATCGATCGGGCGCTGGTCTCAGTCGGCCTGGCGGCGTCTTCGGCCTTGTTCTCTAGGGATCCGAAATAGTCGACAAACAACGAGAGCCCCGCCGAAAGGCGGGGCTCTTACTTTGTGCGGTTGGTTATTTTCCGACGTGCACGCCGCCGGAACCGCTGTCACGCAACTCTTCGACACGGCCTGCGTCGGAGACAGACACGTCGCCTGAGCCCGTGAGCGTCAAACGCGATGCTTCGGCGCGCCCGTCGAAAGTCACGCTCCCCGATCCAGTATTCACCACGCTCAGCGCATTCGCGTGACCGGCGCGCACGTTCACGTCGCCCGAAGAACTCAGTTCCAGCTCCATGTCTGGCGATTGTGCGGAGCGCACAGCGATGTCGCCTGAGCCGTCGAGGCGCGCACGGAGCGGCCCGCGCACATCGCCAACGCTGACATCACCTGAGCCGTTCAGGGCCAGCTGCGCGCCGGCCACGGAGCCCGCGCGTACATCGCCCGAGCCAAGCAGCCGCGCATCGAGCGCACCCGCGACGTCGCCGACGGCGAGGTCGCCCGATCCCGTCAGGCGCAGCGCCGAGTTTCCGCCCGCGCGAGCGACGACAACATCACCTGATCCGTTCAAAGTTGCGTTCAGCGCACCGCTCACTGTGCCAACGCGAACATCACCCGAGCCATTGAGCGTCAGATCAAGCGCACCCTGCGCGTCCGCCATCTGCGTGCTGCCGCAGCCATTCAACTCCACACGACCACCTTGCGATGCCCCAATCGTCGAATGCACGCCGCCGCCGACGCTGAGATTGAGACTGCGCGGAACATGCAGCGTGATGCGCTGCAAATTGTCCGGCGCAACCGTGCCATAGCCCGCGACGCGAACCGCTGACCGCGGTCCGCTTTGAAACCAGCCGCCGCAGCCTTGAATGCGCAGGCCGCCATCGACAACGAGTTGGTCGCCTTGCAAGCGCACTGTGGGCGCAGGCAGCCGCGCGCCGGCCGCCACTGTGGCGTCCACATCCGCACGATCTTCGGGCACAACCGTGAGCAGCGCAGCCGCATCGCGAACCTGGATGCTCGTTGCGTGAAATGCCTCCGCGCTCGCTTGCCCAACAAGCAAGCATCCGAGGGCGGTGGTGGTCATCAATAGGCGCACGGGCTCCTCCCCTGTTCGTTCCGGTCCCTTGAGGATGCTCCGCATCGCATGGGTGGATGCGGATTCAGAGATTTTACCAGCCCAGCAACAGGTTGTTGCGCCGCCGCCACACCCAAGCCGACACCGTCATTTGTTAACCTCCTGGCTTCCACCCGTGGCGCTCAATCCGGGCCACCCGCTGTGATTCCCCGCAGTTCCTCCCGGAGTGCTTTCATGAAGAAGATTGTTTTTGGGGCCCTGGCCATCGCCGCCACCACCACGCCGGCCGCATACGCTGACGTTACCGGCGCAATCGACGCCGGCTATCAGAATTCAGACTACGACAACAGCAATAGCTTCAACCGCGTTGCCTTGGGCGGCTCCGTCCAGTTCGACGCATGGACCGGTTGGTCGGTGCAAGCTGACGGCCGAACGATCCTTCAAGATTGGAGTGACTCACCAAATTGGAGCCATTCCTACGCCGCTGTTCACGCTGACACGAACACCGGTGCCTGGGACTTCGGCGGCTGGGTCGGCCTGATCAACTACTACGGAGAGGGCGGCTACCAGATTGGCGGCGAGACGCGGACGCACTTCGACAACATCTCGCTGCAGGGCTCGGTCGGTTACGCCACCTTCAACTACTACAACGACTTCAGTGCCTGGGACCTGAACCTTCAGGGCGCCTACTTCATCAATCCAGACTTCGCCATCACGGCTAATGTCACCGGTACGTGGTTCAATCAGGACAGCGGAACCGATTACGACGCAACCGAGTATGGCATCGGCGCCACCTACGGGTTCGGCAACGGCTTCGAAGTCTATGGCGGATATCTCCGCTCCGAGTTTAGCCCGGACGGAGGCACCGACTACAACGTCAACACTTGGCAGGTCGCACTTCGCTTCCACTTCAATGGCGGCACGGTGCAGGACTACACGAACCACGGCCCGAGCTGGGATGGCGCGGCTGTGCTGACCGACACGTTCTCGCGCTGGTAGATCAACGCGGCGAACGCCAACTTCACGGAAACGCCTCGGTTTGCACCGGGGCGTTTTTGTTTCGCCTAGCGCAACCAGGCGAACGCGTTCTCGATGAATGCGCGTCCGTCTGAGCGGACTGGGTCGCCGTGCGCCATCAGCACCTTCTCGGCGGGCCACGCCAGGATGCGCTCGACGCCCGCGCGCGCGGTCTTGCGATCGGTGAAGGCCAGCCGGAATTTGTTCGGCGTCCGAGGCATTGAGCCGATCATGCCATCCACCTGCGCAATGAGCGCCTGGGCGCCGCTGAACCAGCCGTGCGGGAAGTTCTGTAGGAGGTCTGCGAACAACACCGTGCGGCTTCGGCGATGGAAGAACACCACCTCCTCGGCGATGGCGTTGCCACGCATGATCACCTGATCGATCTGTCCCGCCCATCCCCGCGCCGGCTCAACGCCAAGATCTTCATCGAAGCCGATTTCGAGTCGCCGCTCGCGCGATCCGGGTGCGGCGTAGAGCACTGCGCCGGGATAGGCGTTGCGCCACATCGTGAGAGACAGATGGTGCATTTTCGTCGGCGTGACCAGGAAGTGCACCTTGCCCAACGCATCGACGGCGGCGCGAAGTTCGGGTGAAAGCGCAACCGGTGACCAGACGAACAATCCGCCGTCGTCGAGCCGGATCACAACCATGCGCGTCGGATAGCGGAAGCCGGCGCTGACCACGGTAGGTCCGCCCGCGATCCAGATCTCATCGCCGAATTGTTCAAGCACCGGCATTTGGTGCGGGTTTAGCGCGGCGCGTATTCCAACGCCACGACGCCATTGTCGAACGGCTTGGCCGAGATGAGCTCCAATTGCTGTTCACCGGTCGGGAAGAGCCGTTTGCCTTCACCGAGCGTCACCGGATAGCTCAGAAGCCGCACGCGATCGACGAGGCCGAGCGTCAGCAGTTGCTGCGCAAGATTGAGGCTGCCGTGGACGTAGATGTTGCCGTGACCCGTTTGCTTCAGCTTTTCGACAGCTTCCAACAGCGGCCCCTTCAGCAGTTCCGAAGGCTTCCAATCGACCTCCCGCAGCGTCGTCGACGCGACGTATTTCGGCAGCGCGTTGAACTTGTCGGAAAAGTCGCCGGTTTCCTTTGGCCAGTGGCCGGAGAAGATCTCATAGGTCTTGCGCCCGACTAGCATCGCGCCGCTGTCGGCCAGCTCCTCCTCCTTGAACGCCTGCATCTCTGCGTTCCAAGTGACGTCCTTCAGCCTTTCAACGTCAGCGAAGCCGTCGGCGCTGATGAATTCGGTGACAATGAGCTTTCTCATGATGCGCTCCGTCGGATCTGATGCCCCAAGGACGCTTGACCTTCGCCTACTCCGACACGGCGGCAAGAAAAAGGGCCGCCCTTTCGAGCGGCCCTTCGCATTTCAATCTACTGACCGAGCTTATGCGCGCAGCTTCGCCAGCACTTCGGCGCTCACGGCCCTCGGCACCTCTTCGTAATGGTCGAATTCCATCACGTACGAGGCGCGGCCTTGGCTGAACGAGCGCAGCGTGTTCACGTAGCCGAACATGTTGGCGAGCGGGACCATCGCGTTGATGATGGTCGCGTTGCCCCGCATGTCCTGACCTTGGATCATGCCGCGCCGCGAGTTCAGGTCGCCGATCACCGAGCCCACATATTCTTCCGGGCTGGTGACTTCGACTTTCATGATCGGCTCGAGCAAGCGCGGATCGCCCTGCTCTTTCAATTCGCGGAACGCAGCGCGCGAGGCGATTTCGAAGGTCAGCACGTTGGAGTCGACGTCGTGATAGGCGCCGTCAATCAGCCGGGCTGAGAAGTCGATCAGCGGGAATCCGGCCAGCAAGCCGTTTTCCTTCTGGTTCTTCAGACCCTTTTCCACACCCGGCACGTATTCCTTCGGCACCGCGCCGCCGACGATCTTGTTCTCGAACACGAAACCCGATCCCGGCTCGCCTGGCGCGAACTCAATCTTGACGCGGGCGAACTGGCCTGAGCCGCCGGTCTGCTTCTTGTGCGTGTAGTCGATGGTTGCGGCTTTGCCGAGCTTTTCGCGATACGCGACTTGCGGCGCACCGACATTGGCTTCGACTTTGTATGTCCGGCGTAGGATGTCGATTTTGATATCCAGGTGCAGTTCGCCCATCCCCTTGAGGATGGTCTGACCACTCTCCTGGTCGGTCGACACGCGGAAGGACGGATCTTCCGCGGCAAGTTTCGCCAGCGCCACACCTAGCTTTTCCTGGTCGGCTTTCGACTTCGGCTCGACGGCCACTTCGATAACCGGCTCCGGGAATTCCATGCGTTCGAGGATCACCGGCTTCTGCGGATCGCAAAGCGTGTCGCCCGTACGCACTTCTTTCAGGCCAGCGAGTGCAACGATGTCGCCCGCATAGGCCTCCTTGATGTCTTCGCGGTTGTTCGCGTGCATCAGCAGCATACGCCCAGCGCGCTCTTTCTTGTCGCGCGTCGAGTTGAGTAAGCCGTCGCCCGCGTTCAGAACGCCGGAATAGATGCGGCAAAACGTGATCGTGCCGACGAACGGGTCGTCCATGATCTTGAACGCCAGCAGCGACAGCGGTTCGCTATCGTCGCTCTTGCGCACGAGTTCCTTTTCAGGGTCGTCCATGTCGACGCCCTTGATCGCCGGGCGATCGACCGGGCTCGGCAGATAATCGACAACCGCGTCCAGCAGCGGCTGCACGCCCTTGTTCTTGAACGCCGAGCCGCAGAGCATCGGATACCAGGCCGCCTTCTGAACCGCAGTGCGGATCAGACGCTTCAGCGTATCCTTATCGGGCTCGTGGCCGTCCAGATATGACGCCATGACGTCGTCATCGAGTTCGACAGCCGCTTCCACCAGCGTGTGACGAAACTCGTTCGCACGCTCCTTCAGGTCGTCCGGAATTTCGACGATGTCGAACTTCGCACCGAGCGCCTCGTCCTTCCAGATGATCGCCTTCATCTCAACGAGATCGACGACGCCTTTGAAGCCCGACTCAATGCCAATCGGCAGCTGCAGTGGTACAGGACGCGCGCCGAGGCGCTTCTTGATGTCCTCGACGCACATGTAGAAGTCAGCGCCGGTCTTATCCATCTTGTTGGCGAAGATGATGCGCGGCACGCCGTACTTGTCGCCTTGGCGCCAAACGGTCTCTGTCTGCGGCTCGACGCCTTGGTTGCCGTCGAGCACCACGACGGCGCCGTCGAGCACGCGCAGCGAGCGCTCGACTTCGATGGTGAAGTCAACGTGGCCGGGTGTGTCGATGATGTTCAGCCGCTTGCCGTTCCAGAACGTCGTCGTCGCCGCCGACGTAATGGTGATGCCGCGCTCTTGCTCCTGCTCCATCCAATCCATCGTGGCCGCGCCATCATGGACTTCGCCAATCTTGTGGCTCTTGCCGGAGTAGAAAAGAATCCGCTCCGTCGTCGTCGTCTTGCCCGCATCAATGTGGGCCATGATGCCAAAGTTGCGATAGTCTTCGATTTTATACTGTCGAGGCATGACAATTCTGTCCGTGTGCTTGAACCCCGGCGCTCTTAGCGAGGCCGGGTTTGAGCCGGCCCTCTGAGCGCCGGCGATCCGTTTGGATTACCAGCGGTAGTGTGAGAATGCGCGGTTGGCTTCGGCCATCCGGTGGGTGTCTTCGCGCTTCTTGACGGCGTTGCCGCGATTGTTCGACGCGTCGAGGATTTCGCCGGCAAGGCGCTCTTCCATCGTGTTTTCATTGCGCGCACGCGCGGCGCCGACGAGCCAGCGGATCGCCAAAGCTTGCCGGCGCTCAGGGCGAACTTCGACTGGCACCTGATAGGTTGCGCCGCCGACGCGGCGCGAGCGCACTTCGATCGACGGGGCGACGTTGCCCAGCGCATCGTGAAAGACCTCAATCGACGGCCGCTTCATCTTCTTCTCGACCGAGTCGAGCGCGCCATAGACGATCTGTTCGGCGACCGACTTTTTGCCCTCGTACATGATGTAATTCATGAACTTGGTGAGCACGAGATCGCCATGAACGGGATCAGGCAGAACTTCACGCGGCTCGGCGCGGTGACGGCGGGACATCTCTTCTCTTCCTTACTTCGGTCGTTTCGCGCCATAGAGCGAACGGCGCTTCTTGCGGTCCTTCACGCCTTGCGTGTCGAGCACACCGCGGAGGATGTGATAGCGCACGCCCGGCAAGTCCTTCACGCGGCCGCCGCGAATGAGCACGACGGAGTGCTCTTGCAGGTTATGGCCTTCGCCCGGGATGTAGCACACGGCTTCGATGCCAGTGGTCAGGCGAACCTTGGCGACCTTGCGAAGCGCCGAGTTCGGCTTCTTCGGCGTCGTTGTGTAGACGCGTGTGCAGACGCCACGCCGCTGCGGACTTTCCTTCAGCGCCGGCGACTTGGTGCGCACCGGCTTCGGGTGCCGCGGCTTGCGGATCAGCTGGTTGATCGTCGGCATTTCGCCCTTTTTCCCTTCCCGCGCTTCAAACTCGAACAGCGCGCCAAGCGGCCCCTCCGGGGAGCCGCCTGCGGCGCGCTAGGTTGTAGGTCCAATCGGCGGGGCAGCCCGGACATGAGAGCCACAGCCGTTCCGAATGAGGCGGCCTAAATACGGGGGGGGCCGCCCCAGGTCAAGGCGGCGTCCAGCCGCAAAACCGGGCGTCAGACCGTGGGCGCACGGGGGTCCAGCGGCAGCCCTTGGGCCTGGCGACGCTTCAACACCCGGAGCCATCCGTGCAGCGCCTCGCAGTCGAGGCCGTGAAGCATCAGCCGATAGCCTGCCTGGAGCGTCGAGAGCGCCACCAGGGGGTGGCCGTTCTTGATGAAGGACAGGTGGTAATCTGAGCCCAGGATCTTGCCGATATAGATCGCCACCGGCTCGTCGAGCTGCAGTGAGTTCGAAGCGCGGATGAAGTCCGCCCGCGGCAGCAGCAGCGCGTAGAGAGGTGTGTAGACCTCCACAGCCGTCTGCACGTCGGCGAAATTGAGCAAACCCTTCTTTGTCCGCGCAACATCGAACGGCCCGTCCGTAATCATCGAGAAGTCCGGCTTGTCCACGGGCATCAGATCACGCCCCTGCTCGCGCAGACTCTTGTTTAGCTGGATGATAAAATTGAAGACGTTCAGGTCGTGCTGAAGAAAAACGTTCGCCTCAAGGTCCTTGAGCGTGCGCGGCCTGAGCGGCACGGTCTCGATTTGCACCGGCCCGGCGTTGGCCTTGATGAAAGCCAGCAATTCCGTACCGACGTGGAAGTGCCGCAAGATCAGGAAATTCGCATCCGGCGAGCCGAAAACTTTCAGCCCCCAATGAATCGTACGATGCAGCGTACCGTTTAGGTTGGGATGATGCGGTGAAATTCCGCGCAGGATCTTCACCACCAAGAACCACAAGAATACGAAGGGCCGGATGATGTTGAACATCCAGCGCCGGGACCAGGAGGAGGCGCCACGCAGCAGCGCCGCCTTCGCTTCCGCATCGATCGGCAAGCTTTGATCGAGCGAAAGCGCCAACCAGGGATTGGGGTCCTTTGGATCGTAATCGTCGACGCTGAAGTCGGCCAAGCTCACGCGAGGATTTCCTCGATCTGCAGCGCGTAGAGCCGCGCCGTCACTTGCGCAGTGCGTACGATCCGCTTCGACACCGCTTCATCGGGCAACACCATCGCCAGCATCTTCTTGAATTCCTCAATGTGCTCGGCGTCGTTCTCGCCATGATAGAGCAGGAAGCGCACCGCCTCATCCGGCAACTCAAGCGTCTCCTTCACACGCCGGCCCCACTCTTGCGCCTTGATCGAGCCCAAGCCCTCGATGATCCACATTGCGCCCAAGAGCCCAAAGGGATTGGGCTTGCCCGCTTCGTGAAACATCCACGCAGAAAGCGCCTCAGAGCCGATGTTCTTTTCGTCGCCCTGAATGACGGCGACCTCGCCGCCCGTTGCGACAAAATCCGCGTCCAGCAAACGAAAATCGCGATGCTCGGTCACCGCGTGCTTCATGAGCAGCGAGCGTAACTCCAGATGCTGCTCGTCGATATTCGATGCTGCTCGCGACATCCACAACGCGCCATCCTTCACCTGCTGGCGCAGCTGCATGAGGAACGCCTGGTAATCCGCCAATTCAAAGCGTCCGCGCGTCAACTTGCGGATCAGCGGTGTCTGCTCCAACCGGCCTTCAAACTCGGTGAAGGCAATGGTCAGCCGGCGCAATGTTTCAGCGACGTCGCTCATTGCGCCTCCAACACCATGAAGCCGACAAGAGCGCGCCCGCTCTCCGGCACAACGCACAAAACCTTCTGCCCGCGCTCGACTCTGCCGCTCTTCATCAAGCCATCCAGCATCAGCCAAATCGACGCCGAGCCGACATTGCCCTTCTCGCGCAACACCGAAAACCACTTCTCCTCCGGCACCATGCCGGCGGTGTCCTGCAGCAGGGACACGATCTCAGCGCGCAGTGATTTTGCGGAATAGTGCACGAGACAGTGATCGATCTCCGCCGGCTTGATGCGCCCCTCTTCCACTTTCTGTAGATAGACGCCGATCCAAGCGCGGATGACGCGTTTCAGGAGCTCGAAGTCCTGCAGTAGCGCGATCGACCCGGCCGCGTGCGCTGCAACAGGCCCGATTGTCCCCCAGCTGGTCTTCAGGTCCGCTCGCGTCTCCATCTGCGCGCCCGCCCACATGCAAGGATCGTAGCGATCGGCGAGCGAGACGATGTCGATCAGCTCGATTTTCAGCGCGCCTGGTCGCTGCTTGCTTTCGAGCACGATTGCGCCGGCGCCATCCGACAAAGTGAAGCGCAGAAAATCCGCTTCAGGGCGCAATCGCCCTTTCGCGTCCACGAGCGCCGAGCCTTCGTAAAAACTTGGCCTAAACCAGCGCGACGAGAACTCACCCGCGCAAGCCGCCGCGACACGGTGTTCACCTGCGCGGACTGCAAGCCAGGCGGCCTTCGCCGCCATTAGCGACGAACAACACACCGACTGAAAGCTTGCGATTTCCATCGGTCCGCCGCCAAGCTCAGCGTGCACGGCAGCTGCGTGCCCAGGTACGAAAAGATCGCCCTGCGTGGTGGCGGCCCCCAGAAAACCAACGTCGCTCGCAGCGAGCCCCGCCTCCTCCAGCGCAACACGCACCGCCAACGCGCACATCTCCGCATTGGAGTGCGACACGCTCCCGTCTGGCGCCATCGCGTAGTGCCGGGTTTCGACGCCATTCCAGCGGAGCGCTTTCTTGCCGAACAGACTATCGCGCCCGCCGATGCGGCCGAGATGATCTTCCATCCGGTCGTTGTCGATCGGCGCGCCCGGCAGAAATGCCCCCGTGCCCGTGAGATAGACATCCCTCAGTTGGCCCATGTCGGGAACCTACCCGTTGAAACGTGGCGGGACGAGAGGCGGCGTGCGGCAATTAGGGGGCGGGGGAAGGCTTCGTGGCGCGCAACGATCAGGTCGCCAGGCTGATTTCTTGCTACTGAAGCCGTCGAACGTGCATTGCGTCTGCATGCATCTGTTGGCATCGACGCAAATGCATGAAGGCTTACGCCACCCACGGCTACGCGTTGTTATCGGGGCTCGTTCCACCTGATGTCACGGCCGCTTATTTGCGACTCCTAAAAGGGGCGATTGAGCAGTCGCCAGCGCCGCCGACAATGGATCCAAGTCCGGTCCTGACAAAAAAGACTTACGAAGTCTATGGCTACCAATATCCGCCGATGCTGACGTTTCTGTGGGGGCTTACACCCACGATCCGCAAAGTGACCGGATTGGATTTACTGCCCACCTACGCCTACACACGCGTCTATCAACGCGGCGACATTTTGCGCGTGCACGCCGATCGCGACGCCTGCGAGCACTCTCTTTCGCTTACGCTGGCATACAGCGATGGGATAGAATGGCCGCTTGATATAGGCCGAGAGCGCCTGGAACTGCCGATTCCCATCTTGGACTCATTCCAAGGCATGCAGCACGTATCGCTTTCAATGAAGCCCGGCGACGCCGTGCTTTATCGCGGCGTCCAGCGCGCACACGGCCGACTGATGCCCAACCCCAACCGCTGGTCGGCGCACATGTTTCTGCACTGGGTTGAAAGAAGCGGTCCGCACGCGCATTGCGCGTTCGACGGTGTGGCCATGAACAGCCCCGTCGATTTTGACTTCGCCTGAAGCGTCGTACGCGGGCGCTTCCCGGGTTCAGTCCGGATTCAGTTTTCGCGGATGGTCCCTCGCCTTCTCGCTCAGCTGACACTCAGCCACGCACCTCGCAGCACAAGCTGGCTCAGGGACAGCGATCGCTGACACTCAAAAGAAATGGGGCGGACCGCGAGGTCCGCCCCAAAGCTTTGTAGCTCGTCGTTCCGACTAGAACCGCAGACGGCCCGAGATCGTGAACGTCCGGCCGAGCGGCCTGTAGAAGGTCGGGCTCGTGTTGGCCTGGCCGTTGAAGGCCGCCGGGTATTGTGGCGGATAATCGTCGAAGATGTTGTCGACGACGCCCGTAACCGAGAAGTTGTCGGTCACGTTCCACCGAGCCGAGACGTCGACGTAGCTCGAATCCGGCACCCGCACTTGGTGCGTATTCGGCGGTACGCCTTCGGTGCCGCCAGCGGTCGAGTCGAGCGGACCATGCGCCCACGTCCAGCGGCCGAGGAACGTCCAGTCGCCCAGAGCGTACGTAGCCGAGAACACAGACTTGTTGTCCGGAGACGCGCCGGCGAATGGACCACCGCCGATGCCACGGCCGATGTAACCGGCCGAGTCCGTCGAGCCGACTCTGAATTCGTCGAGGTGCGACCACAATTCATTCAGTGTCAGTTGGCCCGGTCCGAGCGGCAATGACCACTCAGCCTGCAGGTCATATCCCGACTGTTCCATCGTCAGCAGGTTGCCTGGCGACAGATTGACGTTCGCGACCTGACCGTTGGCTGGATTACGAGTGATCTTGCTGCACGCATTCGGCACAGCACCCGCACCTGGCACGCCGTAGCAAGCGTTGAGGATCGTCTGCGCGCTGAAGCCTGCGATGAAGCCGTCGATCTCGATGTGGTAGTAATCGAGCGTCACCCGCAGATCGCCAACCGGGAACCAGTCAGGCTGGAACACGGCGCCGATCGTGTAGGTGTCCGCGGTTTCAGGCGCGAGACCGGTGTTGCCGAAGGCAAGGACCTGCGTTTGGCCGTTGATCTGCGAGAACCCGGTGATGCCAACGGCGCCAACCGTCGGAGCACCGCCGGAGCCGCCGACGCACGTCGCAACCGGCGCACCGCTATCAGGCAACCCATCCGGCACTGCCGTGCCGGTCGTGTTGTTCAGAACGTCGGTGCAGGGGTCCGTATAGCCTGTGAAGCCCTGGTCGCCCGCTTGGAACAACTCGAACACGTTCGGAGCGCGCGTTGCCACGTTGTAGACGCCGCGGAAGCGCAACCAATTGGTTGGCGCCCACTCGCCGCCCAGCTTCCAGGTTTCGACGTTCCCCGCGCTGGAGTAATTCGAAATCCGGTAACCGCCTTCGAGACCCAAGTAATAGGCGAAAGGCTGTTCGCTGATCAGCGGAACGGCGAACTCCGTGTAGGCTTCGTAGACATCGATGGCGCCGCCGCGATCTTGGATCGCGTTGAAGCCGAAGATGTTGCCAGCGAGCTGCTGGCTGTCGACGTGGAAGTTTGCTTCCGTGTCACGATATTCGAAGCCGAACACCGTGCTGACCGGGCCTGCTGGCAGCTGGAAGAGATTGCCGCGGACATAACCCGAAACCCGGTTTTCCTCGACGATCGTGTTCGAGAACGTCGGCACCCGGATGAACGCCTGCGCTTGCGGGCTAATATTGTTCGGCCCGAAGATATCGATCGGCGCGCAACCCGGAAGAGCACCCGCCATTGGCTGTTCGCCATCGTCCGATGTGCCGACGATGCCGTCCGTACCCGGAGTCGATTCCGTGCAGCCAGCCAAGCCTTGCGCCAACCCTGTCGCGTTGATGCTGTTCTCAGCGCGGGTCAGGAATTCGCTCTGCCCGTAGGAAGCGGACAGGTTCCAGTCCCAATTGTCGCCGAGTTGGCCGTCAAAGCTGAAGATGGCGTAGAACTCGTTGTCCGTGTTGTGACCAATGCGGTTGCCGACCTGAGTCGTGCGGTAGTTCGCAATGAACGGCGCATACGGATCCGGGCGGCTTTGGAGGGCAGTCCACAGATCTGGGTGGCTGTTCGAGATCAGGCTACGCATCGTCGGCGTCAACGTGACCGTCAGGTTCGTGGCTGGCGTCGCCGCGAGCTGAATCTCTTGGCGGTTGTTGTTGTAGGACATCAAGTAGTTGAGGCGGACGTTGTCATTGATGTCGTAGTGGCCGTTCGCCGCGATCGAAATCCGCTCAGCCGGGATAATCAGGTAGTTGACCGGAGCGTAGTTGTAGCGCGACGACCCGCCGGAACGATCCGGAACAAGGCAAGCGCCATTCGTCGCGTAACGCGGTGTGAGCTGACCATTGGCGCCCGAGCCGTTCGGCAAATCGTTGAACGACAAGTTGCCCGAGTTGATCGGGCCATCGGGAATGCCATCGCAATTCGAGTCGGTGTTGCCGGCGCCGAATGTGCCCGGAAGCAGAGCGGCCAGGTTTTGGAACGGGTTACCTACGTTATTGGCGATCCAGCCCCATGGCGGCGTGCCCGAACCACCGGGGTTGCCGGCCCGAACGATGCCGCCAGCCGCGATAACGGCATTTGCTTCGGCATTGGTGTCGCAAATGAAGCGCTGCCGGCCTGTGGCGTCTGAGCTTTGGCAGACCGCGCCAGCGATACGCGAATAATCGTATTCGTCTTGGAAGACGCCTTGGCGGTTATAATAGTCCGCGTAGATCGTCATGTTGCCGCGGCCGTTGGCGAAGTTGCCGCCGAGCAGGATGTTCGCGTCGAATTGCGGAACGTTGCCCGTGCTCAGTTCGGAACCGTAGGTCGCGTTGATTTCGGCGCCTTCATAGTCATCCTTCAGCACGAAGTTGACGACGCCGCCCATGGCGTCCGAGCCGTACACGGCCGAGGCGCCGCCCGACACGATTTCGACGCGCGAAATCAAGCCAGCCGGGATGGTGTTGATGTCGACAACGCCCGTCGTCGACGAAGCCGGAACGCGCTCGCCGTTGATCAGCACGAGCGTGCGGCCCGGGCCAAGACCCCGGAGGTCGACGGTCGAGAAGTCTTCGCCGCCCACGTTGTTCGAGGTGATCGTGTTGCCGCCGACAACCTGCGGGAGGTCGTTCAGGAGCGTTTCGGTGTTCAGCGTGCCGGTCAGTTGGATCTGCTCGGCGCCGACGGTCGTAACCGGGCTGATCGCTTCAAAGTCTTGACGAACAAGACGCGTGCCCGTGACGACGATGGCTTCATCGTCGCTCGAGCTGGCGCTCGTGTTGTTCTGCGCCATCGCCGGCGAACCGGCCATCGCGGCAGCTGCCGCTGCGAGCACCGAGGCTCCCGTCAGCAGAGACTTACGCTGTTTTGACATATTTCGAACCCCCTAGAGCGGCCGGGCCAACGCCGCATTTACGGCGAACCCAAATTTTCCGGACCAACATGGTCCGAACGCTGCGGAAATGATCGTCGTCCCCCAGGGACGACCGAGCCGTGGCCCGGCGTCGACTCCCGCCATGCTGTGGCAACGCTAACGACACATTTTAATCAATCTCAACCCCCTCCTGCCGCAAATCCGCCTCACCACTCACCCTTGTCAAAACGTGTGGCTGGTATGTCTCACTGCGTCAGCGCTGTGACAGCAACACCGCGTGGGCCAACCTCCCAAATGCAAAAATACAGCGCAGGAACCGGTGCTTAGCCAGAGTGATCGCAAGCGCGGTTGAAGCACGCCGTTGCGCTCCTGGCGAATGCTGCAACAGCGGCTTATCTTGGCGGTTCATGCCTCGTTCCCCCAAGGGTCCCAATCTTCACGCGCCCGGCGTCGCCGAGGCGAGCGCCGTCTTTGACGACGCGGCCGCCATTTGGACGCCGCATCGGCCCGAGCGCGCCTGGGAGAAGCTCGAGGGCGGCAAGCGCTTCAAGATCGTCTCTGACTATGAGCCCGCCGGCGACCAGCCGACAGCGATCGCGGAGCTCGTCGAAGGCTTGCGCGGCACGGAGCAGGACCAAGTGCTTCTGGGCGTCACCGGCTCCGGCAAAACCTTCACCATGGCCAAGATCATCGAGACGGTGCAGCGCCCGGCTCTGATCCTCGCGCCCAACAAGACGCTCGCCGCACAGCTCTACGGCGAGTTCAAAGGCTTCTTCCCGGAGAACGCGGTCGAGTACTTCGTCAGCTATTACGACTATTACCAGCCGGAAGCGTACGTCCCGCGTACCGACACCTACATCGAAAAAGAATCCAACATCAACGAGCAGATCGACCGGATGCGCCACGCGGCCACGCGCGCGATCCTCGAACGCGACGACGTCATCATCGTCGCTTCCGTCAGCTGCATTTACGGCATCGGCTCGGTCGAGACGTACACAAGCATGACCTTCACCGTGAAGGTCGGCGACGAGTACGGCTCCCAGGAGCTCATCCGCAATTTCGTCGCCACCCAATATCGCCGCAACGATGCCGCCTTCGCGCGCGGCAATTTCCGCGTCCGCGGGGACACCATCGAGCTCTGGCCCGCGCACTTGGAGGATCGCGCCTGGCGCTTCTCCTTCTTCGGCGACACGGTCGAAAGCATCGACGAGTTCGATCCGCTCACCGGGCGCAAGACCGCGTCCATGTCAGCGGTGAAAGTTTACTCCAACAGCCACTACGTCACGCCGCGCATGACGCTCGAACAGGCGGTTTCTTCCATCAAAGATGAGCTTTCCCAGCGCCTCGCCTTCTTCCGCGCCGAAGGCAAACTCCTGGAAGCCCAGCGCCTCGAACAGCGCGTGAACTTTGATATGGAGATGATGCTGGCCACCGGCTCCTGCGCCGGCATCGAGAACTATTCGCGCTACCTCACCGGCCGCAAACCCGGCGAGCCGCCGCCCACCATGTTCGAGTACATCCCCGACAACGCCATCATCTTCACCGACGAAAGCCACGTCACCATTCCGCAAATCGGCGGCATGTATCGCGGCGACTTCAACCGCAAGAAGACGCTCAGCGATTACGGCTTCCGCCTGCCCTCGTGCATGGACAATCGTCCGCTCAAATTCGAGGAATGGGACATCATGCGGCCCGAGACGATCCACGTCTCGGCCACGCCCGGCCCTTGGGAGCTCGAACGCACCGGCGGAATCTTCGCCGAACAAGTCATCCGCCCCACCGGCCTCATCGATCCGCCGGTCGAAGTGCGCCCCGTGCAAGCGCACGGCACGAGCCAAGTTGATGATTGCATCGCCGAGGTCAAAGAAGCCGCGAAGAAAAACCTGCGCTCGCTCGTCACCGTGCTCACCAAGCGCATGGCCGAGGACTTGACCGAATACATGCACGAGCAAGGCGTGCGCGTGCGCTACATGCACTCCGACATCGACACCGTCGAGCGCATCGAAATCATCCGCGACCTCCGCTTGGGCGCATTCGACGTGCTGGTCGGCATCAACCTGCTGCGTGAAGGCCTCGACATTCCCGAATGCGGGCTCGTCGCCATTCTCGACGCCGACAAGGAAGGCTTCCTGCGCAGCGAGACCTCGCTGGTGCAGACCATCGGCCGCGCCGCCCGCAACGTCGACGGCAAGGTCATCCTTTACGCCGACAAGGAAACCGGCTCGATCCAGCGCGCCATGGCCGAAACCGCGCGCCGCCGCGAGAAGCAAGCCGCCTACAATCTCGAACACGGCATCACGCCGCAATCGATCAAGTCGCACATCAAGGACATCCTCGACAGCGTCTACGAAAAGGACAGCCTCACCATCGACCCGCGCGACCCGATGTCGTGGAAACGCGGCGCCGGTTTGAAGGAGCGCAAAGGCGGCGTCGGCGAAGACAGCTCACCGTTCATCGGCCACAACATCAAAGGCTACATCGCCGATCTCGAACGGCAGATGAAGGACGCCGCCGCCGACCTAGAATTCGAAACCGCCGCCCGCCTGCGCGACGAAATCAAACGCTTGCAAGAAACCGAACTCCTCATCGCGGATGATCCCCTCGCGCGCCAAAGCGATCTCAACGCGGCGGTGAATGCGTCGATGCGCGAGAGCGCGGGAAAGGCGCCGTCAACGCCACGTCCGCGCAACGCCTATCGCGGACGGCGGCGCAAAGGGCCTTAGACACAGGGGGAAATTGCGATGGCGGCATCTAGCGTCGAACCTGCGTTCGCGATCAAGGCTTTCACGTGTCCGCACTGCCAAGCACACGCGAAACAGTTTTGGTGGACCACATACATCCAAGAACTTTCGAAGAATGAAGTGCCGCGAATTGTTGCACGAGATCAAAGCAACATCGACATGAACAAGGTGAAGCCGGAAATGCAGGACAAGGTACGAACCTGGGCCGGTAAGATGGCCGAGGGTCTGCCACTTCTCGAAGAAGAAAAAAGCGACATTTGCGCACGCGCTGTTCAACGTGAACGTATCGCGATGCTTCAACTGCGATGATGTTGCGCTTTGGCTGTACGACAGGATGATTTGGCCGGTTCGCGGAAACGCGCCACCAGCAAACCCTGACCTCCCCGCTGCTATTCGTGCGGACTACGACGAGGCGGCGACCATTGCGGACCTATCACCGCGCGGCGCGGCAGCACTGCTAAGACTAGCGCCGCAAAAGCTGTGCGCCAGCCTCGGCGGGAAGGGTGAAAATATCAACGACGACATTGCGCATTTGGTGACGGGCGGCCTTGATATGCGTGTTCAGCAAGCACTCGATGTCGTGCGCGTCGTTGGCAACAACGCCGTTCATCCCGGTCAGATCGACCTCAAGGACGATAGAGCCACGGTTGGCAAGCTGTTCGCTCTTATCAATCTCATCGCTGAGATAATGATCAGCCAACCAAAACACGTCTCTGAAATGTTTGAGGGGCTTCCAGAAGGTGCGAAAGCAGCGATCGCGAAGCGAGACCGAAAATCGGATTAAAGATTGCGAAGAGTCCGCACCAATGTCGGACCAACGTCTCTTGCGAACGCGATTTGGGCGACTGTCACCTGATCTCCGTGCACGGCAGGAGAGCAAACGCGATAGGCCTCGCGCACCGCATTGGCTAGAGAGGTATCGAGAGTTTCGCTGCGTATCAGCGACTCCAGCAAGAACATCATCGGCTTGCGGGACACATCAATGTCGCGCTCAGCCGCAATGCGGCGCAACTCCTTCTCAATCGAATATCTAAGGCCGAGCAGAAACTGGACATCACTAGGAACGTCGAAGGATGAAACCTCGACCTTCGGCGGATGAACCTGTTCGGTTCGCTGCGACAGCATCGCATTGATGCGCTTCTCAAGTTCGGGTAGGAGCGAGTCCGGTGGGGCTCCCGGATACATGTTGATCTGGGGACTGACGACGGCTCTAAAATCAACAGCGGCTTTCACGTCATTCCTTAGAGAAGCCACTTCGCTTTTCACGTCGTCGATCTGTTGTTTGAGCGTAATCCCGAACATCGAGATCTCGACGAATAGCGGGGCGAGCAGAAGTGCCGCGAGAAGCACGATCGCGAGCGCGTCGATTCCAACGCCGCGTCCCGCGGCGAGATCGCTAAATCTGATCGCTATGAAAATGATCAGAAGTAGTACGAGCGCGATCCACCACGCGATCTTGGCCCAATTTGGTAATTTCATGCCCGGCTTGTAGACAGCTAACCTTTCTGAAACGCAACGCGCAAAGCGAATGCGGGGGATACGCGCCCATCCAATCCCCCACTTTTCCGCCCCCAAAACCCAGTCCCATCAACAAAAACGCGCGTCGCAATCCGACCGGGTTCAAACCGGGCGCATACTTCCGCGCAAACATGTCCGAAGCGCCAACACCGAAAGTCGAACACAAAAGACTCCCCTCCTCCTAGAGGGAGGAGGGGCCGGGGGTGGAGGTGATAGTGCAAACGTTAGCGCCGACCTTCGCACACCCTGCCCCTCTGTCCCCCTCCCCTCCAGGGAGGGGGAAGCGCTTGTGCGACAACGAGGAAACCATCGCGAGATTAGTCGCGCTCAATTGCAGTCGGACTCCACTTTGAATCGTGTGCAGCGCCGCATTGTCTCTCACCTCACCGGCCGACGCCGGGCGGATCACGCACTGCGCCGCGGAGCGGAGCGGCGCAGCCCAACCTAACGACGTCGGGGACCGCGCCGCTCCGCGGCGCATGTTGGCAACATGGATGGAATTTAGGAGGATTGGCCGGCCCCAATCCAACACTTTTTCGCTCCAAATCCCTTTAGACTCAACAAAAACGCGCGTGGCAATCCGACCGGGTCCAAATCAGACGCAGACTTTCCGCGCTCAAACCAAAAGCGCGCGATGAAGTCGGGACTTCACCGCGCGCCTCGTTCGAGAACAGTCAGTGCAGGGACGCACTCTGCCATTCCCGGTTCGATAAGACTCAAACCGCGCCGCTGCAAATCCGGCGCCGGATTAGTTCGTCACCGCCACGCTCTTCACGCTGCGGACGAAGGTCTCGATCTCGCTTTGCGACGTTGGTTCGCGATCGGTCACCATCACGGCTTGATCGATCAGCGCGTCCTGCAAACCGTCCGGCAGTTCTTCCCAGTGTAACACCAGCGCTTGGCCCAAGCGGCGCAACAGATGCTCTTGGCTTTCTTTGACCTTCAAGGTCACGGCAAACGCTTTGGGCGGGCGCGGATCGTCAATCATAGGAAACAGCTTCCAGCCGCGCTTCGTCGATGATGCGATCGAAATTCTCGCCATCGGCGCGCACGCGATATTGCTGTGGGCCGGCCTCGCGCGGCAGTGAGTTAAGAACAGAGCAAAAACCGCTCGCCGCCCCAAAGGTGTGGGCACGCGTAACCTGCACGCGTTGCCCCGCAGAGAATCGGGTCTGCGCCATGATGTTTCCTTTTCTTGAGGGTGGCGCGGGGCGAAAAAGCCGGGGCGTCACTGGTACATATGGGCGCGCGCAGGCCTTCCGGCAACTAAGCGCGCGGAATTAGGGGAATTGGCGCGCGCCAATCCAACACTTTTCGGCCCGCAAACCCTTACGCATCAACAAAAACGCGCGTCGCAATCCGACCGGGTCCAAACCGGGCGCATGCTTCCGCGCAAACATGTCCGAAGCGCCAACACCGAAAGTCGAACACAAAAGACTCCCCTCCTCCTAGAGGGAGGAGGGGCCGGGGGTGGAGGTGATAGTGCAAACGTTAGCGCCGACCTTCGCACACCCTGCCCCTCTGTCCCCCTCCCCTCCAGGGAGGGGGAAGCGCTTGTGCGACAACGAGGAAACCATCGCGAGATTAGTCGCGCTCAATTGCAGTCGGACTCCACTTTGAATCGTGTGCAGCGCCGCATTGTCTCTCACCTCACCGGCCGACGCCGGGCGGATCACGCACTGCGCCGCGGAGCGGAGCGGCGCAGCCCAACCTAACGACGTCGGGGACCGCGCCGCTCCGCGGCGCATGTTGGCAACATGGATGGAATTTAGGAGGATTGGCCGGCCCCAATCCAACACTTTTTCGCTCCAAATCCCTTTAGACTCAACAAAAGCAGCGTTTCCAATCCGACCGTGTTGAAACGCCCTTATCATCGTCCTCGCTTCACACATTGGAGCTTTCTGAGACGTCCGAAACTTTGAGAGGTGTGGAGTTTGGTCGGAGTGGTTCTGCTTTCGGGGAGTGAAACCGAAAGGCCCAGCGTGAGACGGAACGCGCTGCACTTCGAACCGGCGAACAGGGCATGGAGCTAAGCCCCGTTGGCGTCATCCTTCGATGGAGGGTTGCGCCATGACTGAAGCGCATCAGACGAACCGATGCGTGGAGGGCCCATCGTCCAGGAGGCGAGCTGACTGTTGTCAGCCTTCGTTCAACTCCTCGGCCCAAGCCGGGAAAAACGGCCAAGCAACGGGGCGCGCGAAGCGCGCGGCGATGTTCAGAGATGAGCATCGCACCCTAAAGAGACTACTCAGCGCGGATCGCGCGCCCCGCTCTCCTGCTTGAGGGAGCACAGACTTGATGCGCTTTTCCAGTCGCGGAATGGCAGACGATGAAGCGCGTCTCGTGGCTACTGCGTGCGCGACACCATTTGCCGCAAATCCCAGGCGTCGGCGCCGTTGCCGCTGCGCATATTGTCGATGCGCCAAGCGTTATTTTCCCAAACCATGTCGTAGACGACTTCCTGATGTGAATCGGCGTTCTGAAAACTCGCGCGCACCACCGCATGGCTCTGCGGCACAACGCTCTCGGTCGTCACGTTGAGATTGCTCAGCTGCCAATCCTGCGCATTCACGAACACATCGAAATCGATGCCCTCCGGATCGCCATCCTTCATCTGCACAAACCGCGCCTCCTGATCGACCATCGCTTGCCGCAAAGATGCCGACCACGGCGCCTGATCTTCGAGATTCGGATACTGAAATTCCGGCGCGCCCGGCATGTAGCGCGCATAGAGTGGCCGGATCACAGCAGCTGGATCTGGAGCAGCGCTCGCAGCTGGCGGTGTCGTGTTTTGTGTCGGCTGCGAACACGCCGCGAGCGCCGCCACGCTCATGAGAAAACTACGTCTATGCATGAGGCCCTCCCCGCGCCTTGCTTAGCAGCGTCAGGGCGCGACTGCGATCCCTTCGCGTTCCAAGGCTTGCTTGAGCGGGTCCAAAAGTGCGCCGTATTTCTTCCAGCGCCCGATCGAGGACGCATAAATCGGCTGGCGCACCTGCGCCCCGCTCGGCGTGGTGATCGCGGCGCGATTTTCGTGGAATGCGAGGCAACGATCATCCCAGTCCAGTCCGCAAAAATTGATCAGCTTGCGCGCCTGCCCCTCAAGATCGCCGACAATCTCCTCGTAGCGAATTTCCATGAAGCGATCGTCAGACAATGTCTCGCGCCAATGCGAAACCACTTTGCGATGGAGCGCATAGGCCTTCGCCGTGTCTTCGAGCTTGTAGATGTAGTCGTAATACCAATTGTTCACCGGCATCATCTGCCGATAGAGACTCAAACATGCGTCCATCGGCTCGCGCACCAAGCAAATGATGCGCGCATTCGGCAGAGCGCGATGAATGAGGCCAGCGAGCAGATAATTAAGTGGAAGCTTATCGACGAAGCGCGGCGTGGATCCGGTGATCGGCCGCGTGCTCTCGACGTAAGCTTGCCCAAGGGCGGTGACGTCTATGCTCTTCGCCGCACTCAGCGTCGTCGCTTCGAATGTGAAGGCCTGGCCCGTTTGCGCCATCGCCTTCATCAGCTCGGAAAAATTCGTGATCTCGTCGGCGGAAATGACGGCAGGATGGCTCGACACAATTCGATCAACCAGACTCGTTCCTGTTCGCGGCATGCCGACGATGAAAATCGGCTCTTCGGACGGGAAACCGTTCACGGCGCCGTCCACGAGCGCCATCGCCGCCTTGGCTGCGCGCCTGTTACGTTCCAGGTCATATGCGTGCGTTCGACGGCGAATAATTTTCGCCTTCTTGAGCCACTCGAACGATTTCGGCAGATCGCCCAGATCTTCATATGTCTTCGCCAACGCGTGGCCCGCATGTAGCGCGTTCATGCCATCGGAATCGGGTATTGCGAAAACACGCTCAAGCGCCGCGATGTGATTGTTGGCGATGGTCTGGCGCTCGATGGCCGTCAGCGCGTAATACGCATAGGCGTTGTCCGGCGCGACAGCGATCGCGCGGCGGATCGAAGCAATGGCGCCGCTGATGTCGCCGAGATTTTGCTGGCCCGCCGCGAGGCCGGTCAGAACCTCTGCATTGTTGGGCGCAAGCGCCGCGGCGCGCTGCCAGCACTTGAGTGCGAGATCGAAAGCGCCGGCCAGCGTCAAAGTTTGCGCGGATACGGCCTGGACGTTGACGTTGTCGGGCTCCGCCGCGGCCGAACGCGCCGCCGCCTCGCGCGCACGCGCGAAGCGGGTCACCAATTTCGCGACTTCGGCATTCGACAAGAGGAGGCTCCGACGTGTGCTGTCTCACGAGCACGGCGTTTCGCGTCAAGCGCATTCATGGGCTAAGCTGCACACAATGATTTGGCGCAAGACCTACGACAACTCCGAAGCGGTGCGGGTGAACAAATGGCTCGCGCAGGAAGGCGTGTGTTCGCGGCGCGAGGCGGAGATGCTGATCGCCGCAGGCAAAGTGCGGATCGATGGCGCGCGCGTCGACGATCCAGGACGCAAGATCGAGCCCGGCCAAACGATCGAGGTAATTGGCGATGAGTGCCCGGCTTTTACCGCGGTGCTCAACAAGCCGATCGGCTATGTCTCGGCGCAGCCGGAGAAGGACCAGATTCCGGCGGCGCGATTGCTCACGAAAGCGAATTTCGTTGGCGACGCCGCCATCGACACGAAGGACTTGAGCCTCGCTCCCCTCGGGAGACTTGATCAGGATTCGCGTGGACTCCTGCTGCTGTCAGAAGACGGCGTGCTGGCGAAAGCGCTCGTGGGTGAAGAGTCGAAGCTGGACAAAGAGTATCTGGTGCGCGTGAGCGGCCATATCTCAGAGAAGAAACTGGCGCTCCTTCGGCACGGACTTGAACTCGACGGCCGCAAGCTAAAGCCTGCGAAAATCGAAGCGGTCGAACCGCAGCGCTTGCGCTTCATTCTGAATGAGGGGCGCAAGCGCCAAATCCGGCGCATGTGCGAACTGGTCGATCTCGAGGTGACCGACCTGCTGCGCATTCGCATCGGGCCGATGAAGCTCGGCAATCTGCAGGAAGGCAAGTGGCGCTTGCTCGGTTCCCAAGAGCGGCACGCGCTCATCGACGGTTCCCGCCATTGAATACGGCCGCACGGTTTGGTCGCATCAATGACGCGGTTGGCCGAACGCGTCTCGACTGCATTGTTTTCACTACAGACGAAAGAGTTATGCAGAGACGAGCATTCTTAGTCGCCGCCGCAGCGCTTCCAACGACGCTCGCCGGCGTTGCAACGGCTCAGAGCGATCCGCTCACGCAAGACCTGCTTCGCTTGGAAAATGAGCGCCAGGCCGCTTACGTCGCCGGCGATCGCGCCGTTTTGGAACGCCACTTCGCGACGGAGTACGTCCACACAAATTTGCATGGCGGCCGCACCAACCGTCAGGCGGAGCTAGATTTCTACGCACCGGGAAGATTTTCGCTTGGCGCGGGACGCACCGAGGACGTCACAACGCATCGCTATGGCGCCGTCGCAACTTTGATCGGCACGGTTGTCTGGGAAAATGCAACGTATCACGCGACGCCGACAAACAGTATCGACCTCAGCGGCCGCTTCAGCGTCAGTCGAGTGTATGTTCATCGGGACGGACGCTGGCAGCTGGCGCTGTCGCACGCGAGTCTCGTGCCCCCGCCGCACGCAACCTGAGCTCCGACAACAAACGCGCGTCAAATTCGGATTCGGGAACGCCGTTCAAGTCCGTGATGAAGCGCCCCATTTCCGCGCGTTGACGCGCGACGGCGAGGCTTGGCGCATCGAGCAGATGGCGATCGAAAAGATATTCGTCCGACTCCCCGGTCAGGATGAAAGCCGGCGCCCAGTGAAATCCCGCGGCCTTCGCCAGCTCGTTGGTGCAGTTGGAAAACAGCGTGTTGTAATAACGCGGCGTGTATTCAAGCGAACGCGTGCGTTCCAACACGTTGCGCAACATCGTCTGCATTTGGTCGCGCGTGATGTTCACCGGAAAGATCATCACCCGATGCTGCAGCATCACCGCGCGGCGGGTCAGCAAATCGTGAGCCGTACCCCAGAGATAGGCGAGTTCGAACTGGTTGAAGGTCCCTGCGAGCGCCGAATAATCCTCGTTCGCCTCGCGGCGCGCCTCGATGGTGAGGCCTAACAGGCGGTCGCCGGGAAATTCGAACAGCATGAAGGTGTGCGCGGCGAAGGAGAGTGTCGGGTCTGGCTCAATCACGAACCACACCTCTTGCACGTCGGAGATATTGTAGGTTGCGCTGGTGTAGGTCTGGGAGGTCGGCCATGCCGCCGCGTAGCTCCAGTCCGTCACGGGCGCGACAGTGAAGCGGTCGCCCTGCAGTTCAACGCGCGTGGTGTGCGACAAATAGGGATACCAATTGCGCTGCAGCCGCGCCGGATGGTTGGCGAATTCCGTCGCGCCAAGCAGCAAGATCAGCACGATCGCCGCGATCGCGGGCCGGAGCGGATGCGCGCTGAACCACTTGAACACTCAGTCCTCCGCCGCGACGCACGAATCTCATAGAGGCATTCGTGAGCGCGGTTAAGGCGCGCTTGCGGATTGACGCATGCGCCCCATCTCCACATGACGGCGCCACGCGCGCCGTGCTAGACGAGCCCCCTTATCAGCCCCGAGGAGATCCTCCGATGGCGCTACGCATTGGCGACAAAGCACCCGATTTCGAAGCCCAAACCACGCAGGGCCCCGTCAAATTCCACGATTGGATCGGCGACCACTACGCCATCCTGTTCTCGCACCCGAAGGATTTCACGCCGGTATGCACGACGGAGCTCGGTTACATGGCCAAGCTCTCGCCGGAATTCGAGAAGCGCCGGGTCAAGGTGATCGGCCTTTCGATCGATCCCGTCGGCGACCATGACCGCTGGAAGAAAGACATCCGCGACGTCACCGGCGGCGATGTTCAATATCCGATGATCGGCGACAGCGATCTGGCCGTAGCGAAACTCTACGACATGCTGCCTGCCGACGCTGGCAATACCAGCGAAGGCCGGACCGCGGCGACCAACGCCACCGTGCGCACAGTGTTCATCATCGGCCCGGACAAGCTGATCAAAGCGACGCTGCAATACCCGATGTCCTCGGGACGCAACTTCGACGAAATCCTGCGCTTGGTGGACTCGATCCAGCTGACGGCGAACCACAAAGTGGCGACGCCGGTGAACTGGAAGCAAGGTGAAGACGTCATCATCGTGCCGGCGGTCTCGGACGACGAAGCGAAGACGCGCTTCCCGGACGGCTGGAAAACCGTAAAGCCGTACCTGCGCATCGTGCCGCAGCCTAAGGCCTGAGCATGATCTTCGAGCAGGTCGCCCAAGGCGGGTGCCAATCGTATCTGGTCGGCTGTGCGAAAACCCGCATGGCCGCCCTGATCGATCCCGAAGTGCGCCAGATCGATCGCTACAAGGCGCTCATCGACGCCCATGGTCTGAGCCTGCGCACTGTGATCGACACGCACACGCACGCCGACCATTTCAGTGCAGCGAAGGAACTAGGTCGTCTCTATGGTGCCGAAGTGGTGACCTCGGCGCCCTATGGCACGAGGCATCTGAAGGACGGCGACACGCTCGAGATCGGCAAACTCAAGCTGAAGGCCATGGCGACGCCGGGGCACACCCGCGACTCCATGTGCTTGATCTTCGAGGATCGCGTCTTCACCGGCGACACGCTGTTGATCGGCGGCACCGGCCGCACCGATCTGCCGACGGGCGATCCGGACATGCTTTACGACAGCCTCTTCAACCGCCTGCTAAAGCTGGACCCGAAGCTGTTGGTCTATCCGGCCCACGATTACAAAGGCCGCTCCTGCTCCACGATCGGTGATGAGATCGCCAACAATCCGCGCCTACAGAAACGCGAGCGCGGCGAGTTCGTGGAGATGATGCGCTCGCTTTCACTCTCCATGCCTGAGCACCTGACCGAAGCACTGCGGGTGAATTTGAGCGGCGCGAAAAGCGTTGCGCAATTGCTCAACGAAGCCGCGGCGACGGTGCCGCTCTACCCGATGGACGATCTGAAGGCAGGGCTCGGCAAGCCGAGCGATTTCGTCGTCATCGATGTGCGCGAGCGCGACGCCTATGAAGCAGCCCACATTCCGGGCGCGCGACACCTTCCGCGCGGACAGCTGGAATTGCGCGTGAACCAGGCTTTCCCCGATCCGAATGTGCGCATCGTCGCCTATTGCGAGGTGGGCAAGGTGTCGACGCTCGCGGCGGCGACGCTCAAGGAAATGGGCTTTCCGAATGTGATGGGCCTCGACGCCGGCATCAAAACCTGGATCGAGCGCGGCTACCCCACCGAAAGCGGACCGGCGCGGAGCTAAGCTTCGACGGGCGCCACTTCCTCCGGATGCCGCTGAAAGTACGCCACAGCGAACGAGCAGCTCGCGCGCAACTTCATGCCGCGCTCCTTCGCTTCTTCCACGATCGCGTGCATGAGCTTGGAGGCGTAACCTAGCCCCTGCGCTTCCGGCGGCGTCTCGACATGAGTGATGGCGCGAACTGCGCCGACGTCGCGATAGTTGGCGAAGGACAGGCCTTCGGGCGCATCGAGTTCGTAGCGGTGCTCCGACATGTTGTCGCGAAGGGCGCTCATCGTCAGGACATGGGCTTCGGTTGCCACAATTCAATCTTGCGGCCTTCATTGTCCATGATGTGAGCGAAACTTCCCATGCCTTCATCCGGGACGAGCTTAATCGGTTCTACGCCGGCGGCTTTGGCTCGCGCGAGAATACCGTCGAGATCATCGACCATTAGGTTGATCATGAATTCCTTGTCCGACGGCGCGAAATAGTCGGTGTCGTGCTTGAACGGGCTGAACACGGTCGCGGCGCCCGGATGCGCTGCGGCTGCTTCTGGTAGAAACAGCGCCCCGCCCCAGTCCGTGAACTCGATGCCCAGCACGCGGCTGTACCAGTCCCGCATCGCATCGCCGTCGCGCGACTTGAAGAACACGCCGCCGACGCCCAACACCTTGGCCATGCATTCTCCTCCCGCTAATGACTCGCCGTGAATTATCGCCACGCCTTCCACGCAGGCAACCACGCCGACGTCTTGAAGCACCTCATTCTGCTGTCTTGTCTCGATGCGCTGAAGCGCAAGGACACCCCGTTCGCCGCGCTCGACACGCATGCGGGACGCGGCACGTATGATCTGTTGAGCGACGAAGCGCTGCGCAGCCCGGAATGGCAAGATGGGATCGCGCGGCTCTGGGACTGGAACGCAGCGCCGGCGCCGGTCTCGCGCTATCTTGAGGCGATCCGCAGCTTCAATGGTGATGGAACTTTGCGCACCTATCCGGGCTCGCCAGCGCTGATCGCCGCGGCGCTGCGACAGGAAGACCTGCTCGATGCCTGCGAACGGCATCCGGAAGATGCACGAACTCTGCGCAAGACACTGCGGACGCCGAACGTGCGCGTGCATAAGCGTGACGGCTGGGAAGCGCTCGGCGCGCTGCTGCCGCCAGCGCAGCGGCGCGGTCTCGTGCTGATCGATCCGCCGTACGAGGAGCCAGGCGAACTGGAGCACGCCGCGCGAGCGCTCGGGCCAGCGCTCAGGCGCTTCGGACACGGCGTGTATCTGTGGTGGCGGCCGCTGAAGAGCGAAAGCGCACTCGATGCCGCCGACGCAGAAGTGCGCGCGCAAGGCGCGAAGGAAATTCTGCGCGCGGACCTCTGGGCCGATACGCCGAAGCCTGAAGGCAAGCTGACAGGCTCGAGCCTGCTGCTGATCAACCCGCCCTTCGGACTGCGCGACGCTTTGCAGGAAGCGTTGCCGCCGCTGGCGCATCGGCTGGCTGCCGGTAACGCGGGCTGGCGTCTCCAATAGCAAAGGGCGCGGATTGCTCCGCGCCCTTCCCCCTTGCCACGCGCGCCGCGCTCTTCAGGGCGGCGGCCATCGCGGCTTGGACTTAGAGGCCGGACAATTTCACCAGGGAACGCGCCCGGCAAGTCACAAATCCGTCCCGTCCGAACACACTCGTGGATAATGCCAAGGCGGCGCCGCAATGCAGTGACGACCGTCACGCGAGTGTTGCAACCGCGTTGCGCCGCGGAAAAACGAGATGAATCTGGCGTAAAGCACAGGTTTGCCGCTTGCGCGGTCAAAACCGCTCCCTCATAAGCGATGCCGCCGGCAAAGTTGGGCCGGGAAGGTGCGAAGTTCCGCAGCGTGCGGCAGAGTAGTCTAACCCCATCAAAGCAGAAATTCGCGGTGACGTGCGTGCGCCTTTGCGTGCGTGCGGCCGAACGCGTGCGCGTTCGGTTCGATCAGGACCATGGGAAATGAGTTTCGACGACGATTTTGAAAACGACGATAACGACAACGACAAGAAAAAGGATCGCAAGCGCGGCCGCGACAGGGGTGAAAGCACGCCGGAATTCGGCGGTGGTGGCGACAGCTTCGGCGGCAGTGGCGGCGGCTACGGCGGCGGCGGTGGTGGTGGCGGCTACGGCGGCGGCGGCTATCGCGGCGGCGGCGGCGGCTTCCGCGGCGGTGGCGGTGGCGGCCGCGAAGGCGGCGGCGGTTACGGCGGCGGCGGTGGCGGTGGCTATCGCGGCGGCGGTGGCGGCGGATTCCGCGGCCGTGAAGGCGGCGGTGGAGGTTACGGCGGCGGCGGTGGCGGCGGCTATCGCGGCGGC
>JADMIO011826983.1_pt1 | contig 65014 bp, 53 predicted proteins | sample 8958161 | NCBI WGS metagenome assembly JADMIO01 (sample SAMN16585339, study PRJNA669376) | soil metagenome | isolation source: Crop rotation soil | place: USA: Cullars Rotation, Alabama | collected 2011 | reverse complement strand
CCGCGACAACTTGTCCACGTGGAATTCTAAGCTTAGGATCCCAATGTGCTGGAAAGAAATGCTGCTGCCAAGAAAAGAGCTGGATGCAGAAGGTAATGAGATCGACCCACGTCAGGAACTGATCAATAAAATCCTCGAGTATAAAAGATTCAAGGAAGCCGCAGCTAAAATGGCTGAGATGGAAGCGCTGCGTATGTTAATGGTGAAAAGAGGCAACCTGCAGAAGGAGATCGCTCAGATAGGTGAAGAGGCTGGTGAGGGAACAGAGATACAAACAGTGACCCTGTTTAAATTAATGAAGGCATTTGAAAAGGTAGTATTAAAGTTACAGGACCGGAACAACAGGCCTGTGCATACCGTTGTTCAATACAATTATACCATGGAAGGCAGCCGTTCTTATATGCTGGATATCTGCAAATCAGAAAAGACCGTATCATTTGAAAAGATATTTGATGTTTGCGAAAACCGCATCCACGCCATATTCCTCTTCCTTTCATTGCTTGAACTGGTACAGCAAAGGTTCATGAGCCTGCTTACGGGTGAAGGCAGGAATAATTTCATCATCGAATGGAATGAGGACAGGGAGGAAGAGGTCAACAGCCTTCCCGAAGGCCTTATCCCCTTTAATTAATTATACTCCCCTTACGGGGATTTTTTTTGCAATTTTGTCAGGTGAATGGTTTGGTATCAATTTTGATGTTTAAACATTAAATAAATCAAAGATCATGAAAACAGTTTTATATAGTGCAGCCGACAGGGGCAGCGCAGACTATGGATGGCTGAAGCCGAATTACTATTTCAGCTTTGGGGATTTCCGCGATCCGGGCAAAGTACATTTTGGCTTATTAAGGGTACTGAACGATGATTTTATCGCAGGTGGCGGCGGATTCCCTACACATCCGCATGACAACATGGAGATCGTTACCATTCCATTTACCGGTGCGTTACAGCATAAAGACAGTACAGGTGGGCAGGGAGTCATAAAGGCGGGTGACATACAGATCATGAGTGCCGGATCGGGTGTACGGCATTCGGAAGCCAATGATTCAGCAACCGAACCAGTAACTCTTTTCCAGGTATGGGTATTTCCAAAGGAAAGGAATATCAAACCGAGATACGATCAAAGAACATTTGATACAAATGAACGCCAAAATAAATGGCAGGTAGTTGTCTCCCCTATCAAAGAAGATAACGGCTTATGGATAAACCAGGATGCCAGATTTGCTTTGACCAGGCTTGAAAAAGGAAAAGAGATAAATTACGAGACAGCATTTGAAAACAATGGAGTATTCCTGGTAGTGATCAATGGTGCAGCAAATGTAAATGGCCAGCAATTAAACAAAAGAGATGCGCTGGGTATTTCTGATACTTCTTCATTTACTATATCAGCTTCTGAAGATGCTGAGTTGTTAGCGATCGAAGTGCCGATGAACTAAACTTAGTAATATATCCATAATAATAAAGGCCGGGGGGATACATCGATGTATCCCTTCAGCTTTTGTAAGAATGCAGGTGCTACTGTTGGACATCCCCAGCTTTCACAAATGCTGAGTGGCGCTATTTCCTCGGTAGGAACACAGTCGTGTGAATGCAATACAACAAAGCGGTCATATGCCCTGTTGTTCGAATTATCAAGCCCATATAGTTTATACGCCAATCCAAACTTACCCGTATAAGATTTACCGATCTTATACTTACCTAAAGAAGTACAGTTGCTGTTGGGAATGTTTGAAAAGCTCAATCCCGTTCCATTCATATTGGAGCCGCTGCCATGTGTTACAAGCCCGGCAGCCTCTATAGAATCCTTTTCAAGATTATACACAAAAAAACGGTTCTTGCCCGAATGCAACCGCATGTCGATCAAAAAACAAAGGGAAGAATTATAGTTGTGATCATTCATAAAGGATCTCACTGATACTGCTCTTTGCTTTAGACGTATGAACGTTGCTTCGCTTTCCCTGTCTTTCTTTTTTAAGGTAGCTGAGCTATTGACCGAATGATGGCCAGGTTTTGACCGGTACCAAAAAAAGTAGGCAGAAGCTGCACTGGCAGCAAAGACCAGCAGCACGATGGCAGAGAGTTTCATAAAAAATTTCATGGAAGTTGTTTGGCTTAGACGGCTAACGCGACTTTTTCCATAAAATGTTTTCAGCTCCTGTTAAATAAAAATAAAAATCCGGTCTATTAAACCGGGCACCAGACACAATCAAAAAATAATTCCTAATGTGCGGCGAAATGAATGTTAGACCAGGTGAACCAGCTTGGTCCTGCTGTATATATTCCCTCCCAATATCCGGCAGATCCCGAAGAAGGCCCGTCCCCGTTTGTATCGCCTTTGAGGCTGTCATCGGTGTAAGCTGTAAATGCAACTCCAGGACCATTGTAGTTCTGCAACTGAACAGCTCCATCCGGCATTAAAAGTGAAAATCCCGGCGTGGTATACCTCGCGAACTTGATAACTACATTATCGCCAAGCACGAGTTTTTTTCCTAAGCCACCTGTCATTGCCCAGCTGTTACTGCTCCAGCCGCCCAATACATAAGCTACTTCAGTTTCACTCCAGGTCATTAGCGTAGCCTGAACCTGGGCATCTATCGCATCAACAAAAATCCCATTGCACACATTTGTTTGTGCAATATTAACGGGATTGTGAAAAATATTACTGTCATCAAAATCTGTTGACCTCCCTATAATAACCGGATGTCCATTATCAAAAAAAGTATTGTTCTGTGCCACACAACTTTGAGGGCAACGGGCCATATCCAATGCTGCATAAGCCTGGTTAATGCCTCCTGAAGTATGGGCAATAACAGAGTTGGTGATAGAATTATTAGCCCCATCTCCCATATTAAGCGCCCGTTCTGCGTTTAGACTTGCATAGCCGGCGTAAAATATTTTACAATAATTAAGGCTGTTGCCCGAAGAAGTGCCAAAGGTAATGTACGCCCAATCTCCTTTTTGAGGTGAAGTAGTTGTACCATCACCATTGGTATCTCCGCCATTACTGTCAGTTCCGTATACATTATCATCCTTTGAGGAAGTGAAGACCACAGGGTTTGCAGCATTCCCATTTGCAATGATCTTACCCGTACCCACTACTATCCCCTTTTGCGCTTCAAATTTTATTATAGCGCCTGCTTCAATGGTCAGAACAGCATTTACGGTTACAAAATTTGAGCAGTGATAAATATGACAGGACTTCCAGGTAGTTGCTGTACTAATGGTGCTGCCAACTTCCTCTACTATCCTGCAGGAAGGGTTCGCCAATTGGATATGCAGGGTTTTTGAAATACTATTTGAGTTGTTAACTCCTGTGGCCGTTAATGTTACTGTGTAATCACCCGGCATTATAAAAGTATGTTGCGGATTAGCTGCAGTTGAAGTATTATTAGTTCCCGAATAGGGATCTGCAAAATCCCATGAATAACTTGTTGCATCTGTTGAATTACTAGTGAAACTAATACTGTTGCCTGTAATAAGGGTCCCGGAATATGAGAAGTCTGCTATAGTTACTTTGGGCAGCATATCTTTAACACAGGAACTGTTACAAAGTATTACTGCGGTCATCATCATACAAAGGAATGTGTTCTTTATAAGATGGCTCTTGCCTAATGGCAGCAGCATGTGGGCGAATTTGTTATTTTTCATTTTAAAAAAATTAGAGTTTTGCCTACTCTTCACGGTTTTCGGCTTCCCCGTTTATCAGAATGATCGTACTACTGTTTAATAAATCTTCCGATTTGCATGGTTTCCCCATCTGACAGCCGGATAAAATATAACCCGGGCTTCAGTTCTCTTACCTCAACTTTGGCCGGCGTTCCATTTTTTACTGCCTGTTGTTTCAGCAATCTCCCATGGGTATCATAAATACTGATCGTTATATCCTTTTTCGGGAGCTGGTCAATACTGATGAGATCAGTTACAGGATTGGGGTAGATCGTAAACTGCCTGTTTGCGGCATTGATCTTTACCATTACTATATCGCTGTACTTGTATCTTCCATCGAGATCATTTGACCTGAGGCGATAATAATTATTGCCGGCTGCAGGAAATGCATCAAACCAATCATACACATTAGTTCCTGTTCCTTTCGCATCAATCACTCCTGCCTTATTGAAATGCGTACCATCAGTACTTCTTTCCACTTCATAATTTTTCAGGTTATTTTCATTTTCAGTAGCCCATTCAACTTCTACGCCCGTATTTTGTTTGTGTGCATTAATGTATTTGATAGTGACCGGCAGACTGGATGCAATCACCTGCAGGGTAATGTTCGCAGGATTATAATTTACACTCCATGACAGGCCAGCCGGTAAAGCAGGTAAATTAATATTAGAGAAAGCTCCTGTCGCAGAAGCGAATGTGATGATCTTATAACTATCCCCTATTGATGGTACGAACCCGTTCAATAAACTCACGTTGAGCGTTCCATCCAATACCGCAGTACCACTGGGAAAGGATACATCTGATGCAACAGCAATGGTATCATACGAAGTAGCAGAAGCTATTTCTATTTGCTGTACGGCTGTACTGTTTGCCGTATAGTTGCCAACGATCGTGAATTTTCCCGGTGAATTTCCCGGAGATATAGTGCCGCTATTAAGCAGTGATCCAAATATTTGTCCCACTCCTTTTAGGGTCCCGAAATTTTCCAATTGTGCTCCAGGATAGATCTGTATTACAGAATTGCAGGTTACCGTATTTCCGGTGAGGATAGAAGTATTGCCGGCAGAAAGTACAAGCCAGTGACCATTAGAGAAACTGAGATCCATATCCACCTGTGCAGATTTTCCGATCATTACGGCAAGTGATGATGAGATATCAGGAACCTGGTTGGCTATCCATGTTGTGCTTTGCGACCAGTTACTTGTAGAGCTGTTATTATTTGTTATTGGTAATATGGGTAAAGGGCCGTCCCCTCCACATGGAGTAGGGTCGCATACATTGGTCACCCTTCTAAAACGCATGCCGGTTACAAAACAGGCACAAACCGCAACTTCATTGATATTAGGATCACCGGTATAAATACAGGCGTCAGGAACTATCTGCCCGGTTGATACGTCTACTGTATAAAACCGGTTCCAGTAAAGTGGGATTATGGGATAATTTGATTGGGGGCCGCTTGCAAACCTTACTTGTATTGGCTTAAGCGCTTCAAATTCCGGAAGACAAGGCTGTGCAGTTGCAATGTAAATGGTAAGCAGGAAGCCGAGGTGCAGTAGTATTTTTTTCATTTTTTAAATTATTAGCTGATACAAAAATGGTAACTCCCTGCATGATATGCCTCCCCCAAAACGGTGATTCGCATTGCATCCTGTAAAAATCACCCGAAACTGGTATTTTAAAGGGAATGTTTGATTTTGTGAAAGGGAATGTCAATCTTTATGAACGTTATTATTTATTTCTCTATGCCGTTTCTAAGATCATATTTCAAGCTGGTGATTATTATCCTGGTATTGTATCCAGGCAACAGCTCCTTTGCACAAACGATTCCGGATAGTTTGCTGACTAAGCTGGCTTCTGCCTCCAATGATTCAGTAAAAGCAAGGACACTATTGGATATAGGCGAGGCCATTGAGGAAACACAGACTGAAAAAAGCTTTACCTATTACCAGCAGGCATTGGTCATCAGTAAAAAAACAGGCAACAACCATCTTATATTATCATCATTGAATGATATCGGTATTTGCTATATCGAGTTAAACAAAATGGATAGTGCCATCGTTGCTTTTGAACAGGCCATCCAGGTTGCCAGGCAAATGAATGACACATTAAGGATGGGGAGGATAATGGCGAATATCGGGAATGTTTATTTGCATAAGAATGATCGTACAAAGGCAATTGAATATTACATGCGATCTGCCCGCCTTTGGGAAAGCTGTTCAGATAAAAGCCGCTTGTCAGCATTGTATTCAAATATCAACTCATTGCTTACTGACCAAAAAGAATATGACAAGGCGCTTGAATATGGTAATAAAGCCGTGACTTTATCCGAAAGTCTTAATGATGATTATACTACTGTAAATGCATTATTAAATCTTTCAAAAACCTACGGCGAGCTAAATAATTCTGAAAAACAATTTGAGCTGTTGCAAACAGCATTGCCCTTAGCCAAAAAGGGAAAGGATATTGAGCAGATGGCCACGATCTATGACGCCCTGGGGGATTATTACTACCGGCAAAAAAAATATAAGCCGTCCTTAGAAAATTACCTGGAAGGTCATAAGTATGTATTGCAAATGGGCAATAAATATCATTTGTGCACTTCTTTTTCCATGCTGGCACAGGTATACTATAAATCAGGCCAGAATGAAACGGCTTTACAATATATCCTGCAGGCAGAGCAGGTGGCCAACGAAGTAGGTTCAAGAGCTGACCTGAAAGAAATTTATAAGACAAGAGCAGAGATAGAACAACAGGCAGGGAATTATAAACTGGCCAGCGAGTATTTTTCAAAAACGCTTATCCTTAGCGATTCATTGTTCAAGGCAGAGACCAGTGAAAAGGTTGCCGAAATAGAAGCCAGGTATCAAAATGAAAAAAAACAAAAGGAGATCATCGGGCTGGAAAAAGACAAGCAGGTGCAATCCCTTTCTTTAAAGCAAAAATCAACACTTAATTATTTTTTATTGGGTTCTCTGGCAGCTTTAATAATCGTTGGTTTTTTAGGCTATCGTAACCTTCGCCACCGGCAGCAACTGGCCAAACAACAGGATGAACTACAGCAACAGCGCATACGTGAATTGGAAAAAGATAAGCAATTAGTGGCTGTTGGATCTATGCTGCAGGGCCAGGAAGAAGAAAGGAGTCGGCTGGCCAAAGATCTCCACGATGGCTTGGGTGGTTTATTATCAGGCGTAAAATTTTCCCTAAGCAATATGAAAGACAATTTAGTTATTACCTCCGATAATATGGCTGTATTTGAACGGTCGCTGGATATGATCGATACTTCCATCAAAGAACTGCGGCGTGTTGCGCATAATATGATGCCCGAAATGCTGACAAGGTTTGGACTGGATGAAGCATTGAAAGAATATTGCAATACGATCAACGCTACCAACCTGCTCTCGGTAAAGTACCAGTCAATGGGAATGGATACAAGGCTGGAAAAATCAATTGAGATCATCATCTACCGCATCATTCAGGAGCTGCTTAACAATATAATGAAACATGCCACTGCAACAGAAGCAATGGTACAGCTGATCAGGGAGGATGACCGGTTGAGCATCATTGTAGAGGATAATGGAAAGGGGTTTGATACATCTTTATTGAGCAATAATAAAGGCGCCGGGCTTATTAATATCAGGTCAAGGGTGGATTATTTGAAGGGCCACTTAGATATACATTCAGAGGCAGGCAAAGGGACTTTGATTAACATTGAAATCAAAATATGATATGATCAGTGTATTTATCGTGGATGACCATCCTGTTGTTATAGAAGGGATACATTCATTGCTTCAAAATGAAAAAGACATTGCATGGGTGGGAGAAGCCATGAATGCGCAATCCTGCCTTGGATTCTTTGTGAACAATACTGCCGATGTTGTATTAATGGATATCAGCATGCCCGGAATGGACGGGATGGAATTATGCGGGCTAATGAAAGAAAAATACCCCGGCATTATGATACTCGGGCTCAGCACATTTAACCAGGGCCTGTACATAAAGAAGATGATGGAGAATGGGGCATCAGGATATATTTTAAAGAATTCATCCAAAGAAGAACTGGTAAAAGCAATACATGCCGTGCATGAAGGGTATATTTATTTTAGCGGGGAAGCAGGAATGGCCTTGCAGGAATATCAAAAAATTTCAAAGACAGAATTGCCTGCATTAACTGCCCGTGAAAAAGAGATTCTTGAATTAATAGCCGAAGGGTTTACCAATCCCCAAATAGCTGAAAAAATATTTTTAAGCCCATTCACTGTGGACAGCCATCGGAAAAATTTACTGGCCAAGCTTGCCGTAAAAAATACTGCCAGCCTTATAAGACTGGCAGTGGAAAAAAAATTGATATAGTTATTTAGTCAGGATCGCCCCGGCTGTTATATTTATTTTCACCATTTCTCTTATTGCCTCAGCAATATGGTTGGCATCCATTCCTATCTCGTCATACAATTGCTTGGGTGTTCCATGTTCAACAAGTCTGTCGGGTATGCCCATGATCTTCACTTCAGCTTTATATCCATGCTGGTTCATGAACTCAAGTATCGCACTTCCAAACCCACCTACTATTGTACCATCTTCAATAGTGATCACTTTGCTGAATTTTTTAAATACTTCGTGCAGCATTTTTTCATCCAGCGGCTTCACAAAACGCATGTCATAATGTGCCGGATCAATACCTTCTGCTTTGACATCCCTGATAGCAGACGCTGCGAAATTTCCGGGATGCCCGAAAGAGAGTATTGCGATCTCTTTACCATCCTTTAATTTTCTACCGGTCCCGATCTCTATTTCTTTCATCTCCGTCTTCCACTCCGGCATTACGCCCTCACCTCTCGGGTATCTTATAACAAAAGGCCCTTTTGTAGAATCAAGCTGTGCAGTGTACATCAGGTTCCTCAGCTCAGCTTCATTCATAGGAGCGCTCACGATCATATTGGGTATGCAGCGCATATAAGCAATATCATAGCAGCCATGATGTGTAGGCCCGTCCTCACCAACAAGTCCTGCCCTGTCCAGGCAAAATATCACCGGTAATTTCTGGATGGCAACATCATGGATCACCATATCATAAGCCCGCTGCATGAAAGAAGAATAGATATTGCAGAACACTTTCATGCCCTGTGTGGCCATACCTGCACTCAGGGTTACAGCATGCTGCTCACAGATGCCAACGTCAAAAGCCCTGTCAGGCATCTTCTCCATCATGAATTTTAATGAGGAGCCGCTCGGCATGGCTGGTGTGATCCCGAATATTTTTTTATTTTTTTCAGCTAACTCAATGATCGTATGCCCGAATACATCCTGGTATTTGGGAGCCTGTGGCAGATCGAATTTCTTCTTTTGTATCTCGCCGGTAACTTTATCAAATAATCCAGGTGCATGCCATTTGGTTTGATCTTTCTCTGCAAGATCATATCCTTTTCCCTTTACCGTTTTGATGTGAAGGATCTTTGGGCCGGGAATATCTTTAAGGTCTTTTAAAGTATCAACAAGCTTGGTGATGTTGTGACCATCAATAGGTCCGAAATAACGAAGCTGTAACGATTCAAATAAATTACTGCTCTTACTCACCATTCCTTTTAAACTTGCTTCCAGCTTGCTTGCCATACCCCTGCTGAATTTTTTTCCGACAGGTAGTTTGCCCAATGCTTTCCAGACATTATCTCTTAGTTCGTTATATGTATGGGAAGTGGTGATATCAGTCAAATATTCTTTTAATGCACCCACATTCGGATCAATGCTCATGCAATTATCGTTAAGGATGATGAGTACATTGCTTTTTTCAATGCCTGCATGGTTCATTGCTTCAAAAGCAAGGCCTGCAGTCATAGCGCCATCACCAATAACGGCAACATGCTGCCTGTCATTCTCACCTTTATAATGAGAGGCCATCGCCATACCCAAAGCAGCAGATATAGAAGTAGAGGAATGGCCAACGCCAAATGTATCATATTCACTTTCGCTGCGCTTGGGAAAACCGCTTAATCCTTTATATTTCCTGTTGGTTGCAAAATTATCTTTCCTGCCGGTCAGGATCTTATGCCCATAAGCCTGGTGGCCAACATCCCATACCAATTGATCATAAGGTGTATTGAAAACATAGTGCAATGCTACTGTAAGTTCTACCACCCCAAGGCTGGCGCCAAAATGGCCTCCATATACACTAACTATGTCGATAATATACTGGCGCAGTTCATCACAAACCTGGTGCAATTGTTCCCTGCTCAGTTTTTTTAGATCCTCTGGGTTATTGATCTTGCTTAATAATTCGCCGGCTTTTATGTCCATTGTTGAAATTTCGGGGTAAAGTTACATTTTTTTGTCTGTTGAAAGTGGTTACCAGACAAGATTTAACGAAGAATGGCTTCAAAAATTATAATTTATCATATGTATTTCATCATATCCAGTATAAGGTCAGCATCAGGGCAATTAGTTAAATATTTTTCGCTTTCTGATACCGAACATACTCCCGGAAAATCACCCTTCATAAACCACATATCCCTGATCACCTGGAAATGCAGGTGCGGGGGCCAGTTTCCGTTCTCTTCCGCCCTACCAAAATGGCCGATAACTTGTCCCCTTGCTATATAGGATCCCTCGCTCAATTGCGCAATATCATTCCGGCTGAGGTGGCCATACAGGGTGTGAAAAGTAACAGTCCCTAACTGGTGTAAGAGTATAGCGGTTGCTCCGTAATCACCAAATCTATCGTTATAAGCAAAACTGTGAACCATTCCGCCCAAGGGTGCATATATTTTTGTTCCTGCCGGTCCCCATATATCAACGCCAAGGTGTATGGTCCGGGGTTCTGCTCCGTCAAAAAGATCGCTCCTCCTGTACAATGTCCTGTTCTCATTATAACCCCCGATCCCATATTTAGATCCTGTGCTTTGTAATTTGTTATTGATGTAATAGGAAAATGCAGTCGTGTCCGCAACTTCTGATGGCCTTAATTCTGTGTTGGAAGAAGTAAAATCGAAATGATACAATTTTTCTTTGGCAGGATCCAGATCAACAACAGGATGAAAGTCTTGTTTATTTTTTATCAGCGTGTTCTCCAGTTCCGTTTTCATTGAATGAAGGTAGGAATATCTGGAACAAAAATTTTACCGCTGGTATTATAACAGACTGTTCATACAACAAAAAAAGTCCACCATTGCTGGTGGACTTTAGATGACTATCTGTTTAGGTGATTGTCTATTGTATTACGATACGGCACATCGTCAAGCGATTTCCGTTAACGTCTCCAACTTCAACCCAGTATACACCCTTACCGTATTTACGCATATCTACATCCATACGGTCGTATGGCCTTCCGATGGTGTAGTATTGCGATAACACCCTGTCTCCTTTTGAATCGTAAACAGTAAGTGTTCTTGGCAAGCCTGTATTATTGAGCGCACTATAATACCTCACCTGGAATATACCGCTGCTTGGGTTTGGATAGATGAAGCACCTTCCGCTTACAGAGTCTTTGATAGAAACTATGTTAGACAGGTTGGTACATCCATTCACATCTGTAACCCTTAACTGGTAATCACCAAGTGCATCAACAGTTACATTGAGTGTTCCTGTTGTTGCTCCAGCCACAGGCGCTCCGTTACGCAGCCAGGTGTAACCACCAGGGCCCGCAGCATTTGGCGTAACTGTAGAAGTAAGGATCGTTGTCAGACCAGGGAATAGCCTTGTATAAGGATTCGCCGAAACGACAATGATTGGTAATGGATTCACTGTTAATACCCTTGCCGCTGAAATAGCAGATGCACATGGTGCAGCTCCTGTTATTACCGCACGGTAGAAGTATCCGTTCATCGATACCGGTGGAGCAGTGATAGTAAGCGTAGCTGAAGTAGCTCCACTATAAACACCACCATTGCTTATGTTGGTGTAAGTGTTACCATTGTCAGTACTTACCTGCCATTGATAAGAGAATGGACCGGTACCGCCAGCTGTTACACTGAAGGTTGCAACCTTATCGGTACAGATAACCTGGTTAGCAGGTTGTGCTGTGATCGTTGTCGGTGAATTCACTGTAACGACCACTGTTCTTGCCGGCGAAGTACAAGCCGCTGCTGCAGCTCCTATGAAGTCAATAGATCCATTGAAGTTCCTTGGATTATTGGCAGGTGTGCCTGGCGCTGCAGGGCCACCCCATCCAACATTACCATCGGTGATGATATCAACACCACCAGAAGAATAGGTCTGGATAGTACCTGTACCATTGGTATAAGCAGGGAATGTTGCTCCTGTCATATCCAATGCTATACCATAAGTAGTTGCGGGTGGAATTACAAGTGTCAATCCTGATATCAGTGGGTTGAGCACATTGGCTACAACTGTATTATTGGCACCACCAAACTGATTCCATCCGTTAGCTGCACTGATGGCACCGGGGTTACCGGCTATCGGCGCTGCCTTGTAGAACACCCTTGATGCTACCGCTCCTGCTCCAAAGGCATTACTTGATATGCCAGTAAAAGTGATCGGATAGGTATTGTTATTCCTTACATTAAATGCAACAAGGTTATTACCATTACCGCCAGCCATTGGTGTTACCACCGTACTTGGAGGCAGCGGCAAACTTTGAACAGTTACCTGGTATGGATATACACCAGCCGGTGTTGGCCTTGCCCAAACCGAATCAACTGGAGTACCCGCAACATAAGGTGTTGTAGCAGAAGCATTAGAGAACAAGCCCGCAGCTGGACTCCATACTGCTGGTGTTGCTGGTACGCCTAGAACATAAGTGATCTTAAGTGTCCAGTTTTCAATAAATCCAACATCGCCTGCTCCATCATCAGCACCCGCTAAAGTCCAGGTACCGTTTGGAACAGAATACAAAGCCGCCCAATTAGGCGCAGTAGCAGGATAACCAGTCGGATCACCAAAAGTATAACCTGGTGTAATTCCGCCATTGATTAGATCTGCTTTAAAAGTAGCAGTATATGGTTGTGCTCCTCCGCTTAAGGCAGCAGTTCCTGCAGAACTGATCACGGTATTAGTGAAATTAGCACCCGGGTTACCCGTTGCCCCCATATTCTTGTCAAGATTTAAAACCTGGCCATTAGGTGCTTTTAAGTTAAATGTCATATCAGCTATGTACGTATGTGTCACATTCAGGGTAACTGAAACCGATGAAATAGTTGCTCCTGCAGGCACACCTGATACAGTTAAGTTGGTTGGTGCAGTTCCTGCTGGATCAGAATCCCCTATCGGAATGTGTATAGTACCAGACGGGAAACTCAATGTTGTTGTTGTTGAAGAAGAACTCTTCAGTAGAACAGCAGGATCTCCAAGACACATTGCCACTGCAGACGGTGTAACCGTTGGTGCAGGTGGTGTATAGTTGATCAGCGCTGTTGCTGTATTGATACAACCTGTTGCTGCATTGGTACCTGTTACAGTATAGGCAGTGAAGGATGTTGGCGCCGCATACACAGTAGCTGTATTACCACCTGTATAAGCTGTTGTTGCAAGAGTATTGGTATATAAGCCTGCCAATGGTGCCCATGTATAAGATGTAGCGCCGCTTGCTGTTAATAATAAACCATTGGTTCCTGCAATACCACCGCAACCTGTAGCCGGAGTTACTGTTACATTCGGCAATGCATTAACAGTAAGTAAAGCACCAACTGATATGTTAGCCGTTCCTACAGGAGGACATGTACCCGTTAGTACGCAACGGTAGCGGTTGTTATTCATCGCTACTGTTGTAGGATTGATGGTAAGCGTTGCCGTATTAACACCCGAATATGGTGCAGCATTGGCGAGGTTGGTCCACGGGCCACCTGGGCCTGTAGTGCTTACCTGCCACTGATACGCAAGGCCTGTACCAGTGCCCGCTACCGTAAATGTCGCCGTTGAACCGGAACATACAGTAGTATTAGCTGGTTGTGTAGTAACTGTAGGGCGTTGGTTAACTGTAAGAGTAACGTTCGCTGTACGAACACAACCTACACCACTATTATAAGTTACAGTATAAGTAGTTGTCACAGCCGGTGAAGCTGCAACAGGATTGGTTGTTGTTGAACTAAGACCTGCTGCAGGTGACCATAAGAAGGTTCCACCAACAAGTGGTATCAGGTTACCAGGAACAACACCACCTAAATTCAGGATGATATGCATGTTCGGGAAACCGATAGCTGCAAGGTCTGTTGGATTAGCGATACCGCAGGCAGCTGCAGAAATGTAGCTTGGGCCTGTTTGAGCAGCAGCATTACTTCCGATAAAGAAGGACATACCTGTTGCCTGTCCGCTTGGTGTGAACAACTCAACGATCAGCACCGCAGTATTAGGTACTACAACCGGTGTTGCAAAGTTTCCGGTAAATAGTGACAATGCCTGGTTAGGAACGCTGAAATTTTGTGTTCCTACCAACGTTCTTGTACCACCCGGGAATGCAGGTCCTGCATTTTGTGTATACAGGTTGACCGTTACCGGTTGTGGACCGCCAGTTGCCTGCTCAATACCGAATGTTACGTTATTGATCGTTACTGCGCCTGGCAGACCCATCGTAGACAGATCGTATGCACGCCAGTAACTGTTATCCGTATGCAATCCACCTGCGTTACATGATACAGAGTTGAATTGTGTGATCGCAGTTGATGTTGACTGCGTTAATGTTACAGGCGTATTACCTGTACTTTCATAAACGGTCAACGCAGCAGGATCTCCCTGGCAAAGTGTAGTTCCCGGAACAGCAACTATTACCAATGGATTGGTTGTAGCTGTTACAGTAGCTATCGAAGAATTTGATGCAACACAACCTGCTGCCTGAACAACGGCACGGAAATAAGTTGTTACCGTGATATTGTTAAAGGTCAGTGTAGTGGTTGTATTGGCGATCGGTGTATAAGGGCCTGCTATGTTCGTTGCAGATTCCCAGCGAAGTACGCTTCCCTGGTGACCTGACAATGTAAGCACACCTGTATTAGGAACAACGCATACCGCAGTATTTGCTGGTGTAACAGTTCCACCGATCGTGGTTGCTACAACAGACAGTACACCCGGGTTGCTGGTAGCTGCGCCACCGCATGCTCCTGTGATCAATACACGATATTGATACCCGTTCATACCAGCAGTCACACCTGTAAGTGTCAATGTTGCTGAAGTTGCACCACCATAAATACCACCGTTGGTGATATTATTCCATGGGCCACCCGCACCTGTAGTGCTTTCCTGCCATTGGTAAGTGAATGGACCTGAACCTCCCGCTACTGTTGTGAAGCTTGCATTACCTGTAGGACAAACCTGCGTATTGGTTGGTTGTGTCGCTACAGAAGCAGGGATACATGGTGTACAACAGGTAGGGCCTGTTGAGAAATTATATGTTATGTTACCATAGTTGGTAGCACCATCCTGTAATTGTATAGAAGCAGTGATCGTTGCACCGCAGGCAACGTTACCCGCAGTGAACGTGAAGTTGCGGCAAACAGCTGGTCCGCCGGCAACCACTACTCCATAATTCTGAGGGCCACTTGGAGCAGTTACGCCACCAGTTGCCTGTAAAGTTCCTACAAGGTTGGCAGTATTTGCCGTTCCTGTATTGGAGAGACAGAAGCTGATCGTAACTGTTTCGTTAGGATCGATACGTCCGTTAGCTGGCAAACAACTTTCTGAAGTGATCGTTGCCGTACCTGGAATCAATACAGGAGCAAGGTTATTAGAAGGAGGTACCTGTGCCCACCAAACGCCATAGCGGCTATTGTTATCAGGTGGGACCGTACCTGCACCTGTAGAAGCATACTCCTGTACCGTCCAAAGGGAATTATCTACCGGGTCGAGAGAAGAGTGACTATAGTCACCCCATCTTGCCCTGCCGCTTCCGAAATCTTTCCAGTATCTGTCAACACCAGCATGATACACCAATTCATCATCTGTTGTATTAGCTGCTGTTGATGCCTGTCTTGTAACATATGCGGCACCTACCCTTGTTGTTGTGGTAGATGCTGTATATCCGATAAGAACATCTTCATCTTTATTAACAGCAATAGCAGGGAACCATTTATATTCACCGGCATTATTACCACCCACACGTCCCTGTTGAAGAACATTACCAAATGTTGCACCGGGAGTTCCTTCCAGTTTCCACCACTGAACCGCAATACGGTCAGGAGTACCACTTGTAGGGAATGCAATGTGGTGTGCACACCAAATCTTTCCATTCATCATCACGCCACTGCTTATCCTTGCATCATTGGCAGCGAGTCTTCTTGTTTCTATCATCTGTTCCGCAGAGTTAGGCAGGTTACCAGCATTCCATGGAGTACCACCACTTGGGAATACTGCGGTTGCTGTATTCCAGGTAGCAGTAGGAATTGTTCCGGTAACTGTACTAAGTCTTATTGAAGTACCATTCCATGATTGGAGTATATATATGGTACCAGGTGAAGGGTTTCCTGTATTTGAAAATGGAGGATCATAAACAGTTACAGGGCATGGGGCGTCACCATCAGCAGCAGTTTTATCTATCTGCTGTGCGTTGGTACCAAAAGTTATTGCTGTACCTGCATACATGGCTGCTTTATCGATCAGGAACAAAGAAGGGCCTGCAAAACCTGATGGGAACCTTCTTCCTGAAAGAACGATCGTATTTGCATCAAAGCCCACATAAGGGTGATCGAGGAAGAATGTTGGAGCTCCCGCAGGAACCCAGGTTATCTTTCTCCATGTACCTGTGGGATCTGATGTATTTGATACCATCAGGATCATTGGGTTGGCGGTAGCCGCTGAGCAGTTGATCGCTGAGAATATCCAGCGCTGTGCAGTCGGATCATAGATCATATAAGGGTCACAAGTACCAGCCACAGCAGTAAATGTTGAAATACTTACCTGGCTAACCTGTGCACCACCAACCTTGTTGTGAATTTTTATAAAGTCATTGGTAGCTGTAATAACATGGTTCAATCCCACAGCACCATGAGTATCCGGAGGAATACTTGTTCCCGGATCTGTATGTCCAAGCCAATCCTGTGCAGGTGGCCTTGAAGGTGCCATTAATATTGGCCCCGGGGCATTGGTCACTGGCCCGCCATTGTCCAGTTTTTTGATGGTCGCTCCCGGAGGGAAAGGCATGTTGGGATTGTTCAATCCTTCCCAACCTTCGTCCGCTTCCCTGCTCGGACAAGTCTTACACGGCTTCAACAATTCAGGATGGGCTTTTTCCCAAGCAACCATATCCTTCCAGTTGACATACGTGCTCGTAACAGTTTGTGCTGTCACTAACTGCCCTATCGCTAGGAGCAGCATTAACGTAAACATCTTTTTCATAATGATCATTGTTTTGAATTACTATTTGTTTAGTAAAAAGTTGATGATTGTTCTTTTAGGTGATAATTAGTTTCAGATCATAGTGGATCTTTATTAAAGTAGATTTTTGTCATAGCGTTTTGTTTAGTTAAATGAATAAATTTTGTGTGTGTGATGAATACAGCCGGCAGTAATTACCTGCATGACTGGTTTGTGCGAAAGCGGTATGTGCAGCTATAGGAGAAAACTTCCCGCTGCTATGATAACCGGTAATGAAACCGTATGTTAAATGGATCCCGGGAATGAAAATGCTGGCATTATTTTCAGCCACAGTTCCGGGTAGTGCATGATTGTATTCACTTTCAGAATAAGTAAATACAGGAGAGTTAAGGCATTCGAAATTCTTTGGAATTGCAATGCCAGGATACAAGTAGGCCTTTTGAGTCAGGCTCATGAGAAGATATTTTACGGGTATATATCCAAGGTCTGGAGGGGGGGATACCACCTCCCGGGATAATGAACAAATATCTTCTTCGAATTCTTTAAATTTTGTATTTGAGGCAAAAAGGGTTTTTTTAATAAATGTGGCTACAGGCGGAGCATTTGTCCAGTCTCCTGTCTGGAACTTGACCGTTACCTGTTTGTCTTTATGATTGTTTTCGCTGATCAGCTTCTTGGAGTAAGTATCGATCAGCTTTTCCTCTTTGGAATCGTTGTAGCAATATATAAGTGTCTTCCCGTCTTTCACCCTGGTATGGGCTACATCATACATCTTCCCATCCAGCCGGAACTCTTTATCCTTTTCTTCCCAACTGATCTTTGATTTGTTGTCTTCAAGACAAACTACATCAAAGGCATGATCAGGTATGTTTGCAAGTATTTCCCGCTCAGCTTCCCTTTTTACCTTGTACATCTGGACGGAATAAAACAAAAAATTACCTGCCTGACTTAGAAAGAAAATTAATATGATGAATATCGTGGCTGGCTTTCTCAACAAGCATGAAAAGTTTGAAATTAAAATTAGTTAAATAAACATTTAGAACAAAATGAAATTTGACCTGCCAAAATTGCCAAGACAAAAAAAGTCCACCAATAATTGGTGGACTTTAAATTTATAGACCTCGTAATTTCTATTGTACTACTATCCTGCACATGGTCAGGCGGTTGCCATTCACATCGCCAACCTCAACCCAGTACAAGCCTTTTCCATTTTTGCGCAGATCCACATCCATCCTGTCATAAGGCCTTCCGATGGTATAGCTCTGTGATAGTACCCTGTCACCTTTAGCATCGTAAACAGTCAGGGTTCTTGGCAGTCCGGTATTACCGGCCACACTATAGTACCTCACCTGGAACTGTCCACTGTTAGGATTAGGATAGATAAAGCACTTACCACTTGCAGAGTCCTTGATAGAAACAATATTGGAAGTGTTGGTACAACCATTAACATCCGTAACCCTCAGACTGTAATCTCCAAGGGCATCTACACCTATACTCAAAGAACCGGTGTTTGCACCTACCACAGGAGTACCATTTCTTAACCAGGTATAACCGCCAGCTGCTGCTGCAACTGGTGATATAGTGGAAGTTAAGTTGGTCACCATACCCGGAAGCAGCCTTGTATAAGGATTAGCTGCAATCACAATAGTTGGTAATGGATTAACAGTGAGTATTCTTGCAGCTGAATTGGCTGCAACACAAGGAGCAGCGCCAGAAACAACAACACGGTAGAAATAACCACTCATTGACACCGGAGGCGCAGTGATGGTTAGGGCTGTTGTGGTAGCGCCGCTGTATACACCACCATTTGTAATGTTGGTATACGTACCACCGGCATTAGTGCTTACCTGCCATTGATAAGTGGGTGATGTTCCAGTAACGCCAGTTACAGTGAACGTAGCCACTTTATCTGTACAGATCGTCTGGTTAGCCGATGGCTGACCAGCTGGTATTGATACCGGAGTATTTACAGTAACCGTAACTACCCTTGGTGATGAAGTACAGTTCAGGGAGTTGGAAGTCATAGACACAGAACCATTAAAGTTCCGTGGATTATTTGCTGGAGGGCCAGGCGCAACGGGACCGCCCCAACCTACGTTACCATCAGTGATAATGTTAACACCGTTATTGGTATAGGTTTGAAGGGTACCTGTACCGTTGGTATAGGCCGGAACAATAGCTCCGATAAACTCAAGTGCAACCCCGTAGTTAGCATTTGCCGGGAAGGCAACGTTCAGGTTTTGTAATACAAGATTAAGTGTATTGGCTGTAACAGCTACGTTAGCAGCTGTTCCTGAAAGAACCCATCCATTGGCAGCAGTTATCGCTCCTGGGTTACCGGCAATTGGGCCACCACTATGGATGTATAGGTTCACTGTTGGTACCGTGCCTGAAGTAAACGCATTTGATGAAACTGACTTGAGGGTATAGGTAGAACCGTTAGTGTTCTGAAGATTAAAGAGCACCATGTTATTACCGTTACCACCCGCCATTGGCGTAGTTACAGTCACCGGAGGTGTTGGCAGGCTGTTCACCGTTACATTATAATTATAAACACCGCCTGGTGTAGGCTGAGCCCATACACTGTCTACCTGCGTACCGGCAACATAAGGTATGGTACCTGCTGCATTACTGTATAAACCAGTAATTGGTGACCATGTAGCCGGTGTAGTTGGAACGCCTACATAGTAATCGATCTTGATCGACCAGTTAGTAAGTGTACCGATATCAGCCGGGCCACCATCAGCCAATGCAAGTGTCCATGTACCATTTGGTACAGAATACAACTGGCTCCATGAGGTCGCAGTTGATGCGAAACCTGCTATTTCCTGGATCGTGAAAGGTATAGCACCATTTAACAGGTCTGCCTTCCATGTACCTGTAATTGGTGTTGAAGTAGCACCACCCAGGGCATTTACACCGGCAGAACTGATTATAGCATTTACAAAACCGGAGTTAGGATAAGTTCCGGCCTGTGTAGCTGTACCAGACATATATTTATCCAAATTCAGGATCGTTCCGTTAGGCGCTTTCAGGTTGGCGATGATATCACCAACATAAGTATGCGCAGGAATTGACATCGTAACAGAAATGCCTGTTATAGTAGCACCAGCGGGAACACAGTTCACTGTCAGGTTCGAAGAAACGCCATTTGCAGTATTATCAGGAATTGGTATACTGATCGTACCTGAAGATACCGAACATGATCCTGGTACTGCACTGGCACTCTTCAGTTTTACAGGAGCATCACCCAGGCACATAGTAACAGGATTTGGTGTCACTGTTGGTGCAGGAGGCGTTGCGCCCACAATTACGGAAGCAGTGTTGGTACAGCCTGTTGCATTATCCAAAGCCGTCACTGTGTAAACTGTATACACCGTAGGAGCAGCGTATACTGTTGGGGTTTGCGTACCTGTTACGTATGGAATTGTTGCATTAGGATCGGTATACAATCCTGCTGCCGGAGCCCATGTGTAAGAGATAGGTACTGCCGGGTTTGGTGTGGTATAATCGATCTTTATTTGCCAGTTTTGCAGGGTTCCCGCATCTCCAGCTCCAGCATCAGCCATAGCCAATGTCCATGCACCGTTTGCAGATCCACCTGTAGTATATAGACCTGAGAAACCAGTTACATTTGAAACATACCCTACAGGATCACTACCAGCCGGGTACCCCGGATTGGTTGATCCATTAAGCACATCAGGAGCATAAGGACCTGCAGGAGCAGTTACTCCGTAACGATATGGCGTTGGTACAGATTTGAATTGAACAGCAGATGTGTTGTTGACTACTGCATTAAAGAATCCCGCAGTTGGTATTGAAGTCGCACCGTTGTCAGTTTGCGTATTGTGTTTATACAAACTCAGAACATTATTATTTGGCGCTTTCAGATTAATTACCAGATCAGCCGGGTAAGTATGAGGCAAGGTCCATGTAACTGATACACCAGTGATAGTCGCATTAGCCGGAATACCAGCAACATTCAGAACATTGGTTGTTGGATTCATGCCGGGGCTTGGATCAGGAATAGGGATGCTGATCGAGCCAGAGTTAACGGTTACAGAACCAGGGATCGGAGGTAAACTACCACCGCCTGTTGTCAGCATAACTCCATTCACACCAGGTATACCACCGCATACAGGACCAGCTGGTGTTACAGTAACTGCAGGTAATGCATTAATAGAAAGCAATGCACCGTTTGAATTTGCAGGAACAGGACAAACACCGCTTACCACCAGGCGATAACGATATCCATTCATTGAAGCCGCTACCGGGTTAATGGTTAAAGTGGTAGTGGTAGTTCCTGCATAAGGAGCAGCAGCCGGAACATTACTCCATGGTCCGCCAGCACCAGTAGTGCTTAACTGCCATTGATAAGTAAGGCCAGTTCCGGAGCCAGCCGCGGTAAATGTTGCAGTAGTTCCGTTACAAACTGTAACATTCGAAGGCTGTGTTGTAATAGCCGGGCGTTGATTTACAGTGACAGTGATACTTGCAGTCCTGACACAACCAGCCCCATTATTATGAGTAACAGTGTAAGTGGTTGTAGTAGCAGGGGAAGCTGCAACAGGATTTGTTGTTGTTGAGCTTAATCCTGCAGCCGGAGACCATAAGAATGTTCCGCCGGTTACGATGCCACCCGTTCCCGGAACAGTTCCTGTCATATACAGGATAGCATGCATGTTGGGGAAACCGACAGATGCTACAGTTCCCGGGTTAGCAAGACCGCAGCCAGCAGCAGAAATATAAGTTGGTGCTGTCTCAGCGGCAGTATTACTTCCGATGAAAAATCCGTTAGCAACGGTAGAAGCAACTTCCAGAATAATAGTTGCAGTATTAGGTACAGTGATCGGCGTTGTTAACGTAGCTGTATAAATGGTATTATTCTGAGTAGGTACAGCATAAACCTGGCTGCCTATCAATGTACGGGTACCACCAGGGAAGGCAGCGCCTGTTTGATTATAAATATTCACAGTTATATTCTGTGTAGCAGGGATAGCTGCTTCGATACCAAATTTAACTGTAGTGATCGTGAAGTTACCTGTTACAGCAGGGAATGCTGAAAGTGTATAAGCACGCCAGATACTGGTTGGAGGAGTAGGACAAGCTACAGAATTTCCAGCAACGATGGTAGTGTTGTTACTTGATTGTGAAACTGTGACAGGAGCCGGTCCGGCACCCTCCATTGCAGTAAGCTTTGTTGGATCACCTGCGCAAAGCGGGGTGTTTGGATCAGCATCAATGAATAAAGTAGCAGCACCCGGAAGCACTGTAACAACACTCACTGATGAGTTAGCAGCAGCGCAACCTGAACCCTGAATAACTGCCCTGTACCATGTAGTTACCGCAACATTAGTTACAGTAAGTGTATTGGTAGTATTGGCAATAGGTGTTGTAAATGGCCCGCCGGCGCCGGTAGTTGAAGATTCCCAGCGTACAACAGGGCCGATATTACCTGTTAAAGTAAACGTATTTGAATTTGGAATTGTACAAACTGTAGCACTTGCAGGACTTACAGTTCCACCAACAGCTGCTGCGATCACAGTTAGCGTCGCATTGTTACTTGTAGTTACACCGCAGGTACTTGTTATCTTGAGACGGTACACATAACCGTTCATCGCATTGGTAACAGGGTTGATATTAAGTGTAGTGGTGGTAGTTCCTGTATAAGGAGCGGCAGCCGGAACATTACTAAATGGTCCACCAGCACCTGTTGTGCTCATTTCCCATTGATAGGTTACGGTACCTCCGCCAACAGTAACACCAACTGTAAAGCTTGCACTTGTACCATTACATGCAGTAACATTAGAAGGTTGCGAAGTAATAGTAGCGCCAGACGGTACTGTAAAGTCCGCTACCTGGTCTGTTGCACTGAAAGAAGAACCCTGTGATGCGTTGGCACCCATACCACGTTTTGCAAATGCTGCCCATATCTGGCAGTAGTGTGCTCCGCCATATAAATTCTGATCAGCCTGCAATATTGCATTTCTGGCATCGATATAACCGGGAGAACAAGGCTGCAATTTCAGTCCTTCCATTACAAGTTTATAGGCCACGGTATTACCACCGGCGCCGCTTGCATTGAACAGGTTGGCATTGATACCATCAGTCTGAATGATGGACCAGGTCATTTCCCAAACCGCCATACACCAGATCTCACCAATGTTGTGAACTTCTGTTCCTACCGGTGCTACACCCATGCTTGCATAAGTAAGCGGGTTGACCGATATATTGGTACAATAAGGATAAAGACGGATACCTGCACCATTTACTGTCTGGCCAAATGCATAAGTACCCATTGTCCTTGGCTTATTAGCACCATCGGTAGGTAAAGCAGTTGCCCAGTTGGTTGTAAGCATCAAAGCATTATAGTCGCTCCATCCTTCACCACCCTCTTCTGCATTGTTCAAACAGTTTGGATTGGCAGGGCCACCTGTCAAACGACCGCTCACGCCATGGAAGAACTCATGGCAAACAATACCGTTATCAATATCGCCATCCAGCATAACCGTACCCGCCGGAGTTGACGATAATGTTACGTTCACATTGTTTGCCAATTGTGCAGCGATGGTAGCTCCATCCACATCAGAGATCATGACCGCAGGTATAGTAATGGTAGCATCCGGACCGCCACCCATAACGATTGGGGGACCTGTAACGTTGTTTACCATAATAACTGCAACAGCTCCGGATAACTGGGCATTCTTTACTTTAACTGTAAAGTTGCAGTTACCCCTGTTGATCAGGGCGATCTTTCCTGTAATATTATTTGCTGCAAGGCCAGCGCATCCATCATGTGTTGTGCCTGCAACATCATCATTATAATATACAACCTGTGCAGTAACCGGACCAACGTTCGCTAAAAGATTGGCAGGACTGAAAGCTCCTTCCACCGCATTATACGGACCGGCGATAGAGGCTGGTGTATTTACCACCATGGTCAAAACCCCATGTGCAGGATCCCAGAGATACATTTGCATCCTTGGCCTTCCACCGTCTGCCGGTGTTCCCATGTTTGCATTGTTAGTACCTCCTGCATCCTGTGCATCAGCAATAACATAGTCATTTTGCGCACCACCCCTTCCAAGGTTATCGTTCTGGAAGTTACCGGCAGGCTCTGTAAATCCGTAGTTATAAGTTATATCATGTAAGATATTATTCCAGTAAAACAAATTCGTGATTGCGAATTGCTGGAAATCTGTTGTTGTAGGAGCAAGGTTATAGTTTATCGGATAAGTAAAGTTCAACGGATCGGGCGTAGTAGTTGAGTTAGCCGGCGTTCCGAATGTGTTGTTGTTATTATCCCTGTCTTCCTGTGCATACACATTATTACCTCTTGAATAAGTATAATCTGATGCACCATCATTATGCCATCCTAAAGTAACCGCATTACCACCAGCAAGCGTCCATGGATTGGTACGTATAGCAGCAGTACCGCCCGGGTGAATAGGACTTTCAGCAGGGTAAGGAATAACAGTATAGTTAACCGTATTTACCAGCGTTGGCCCTTCCCACATATGAGTTCCTGTAGGCGTTGAAGGTATCTTATTGCCTTTTGCCAGCATTGGGATATGGTAAGGTAATTGTGAAGCCGTACTTCTCATACCCATATTATGGTTATCAGCAAGCGCTTCATAAACAGTAAGGTTATTTTTATCGATCACCGAATTTGTGCCTGCATCAACCCTTACATTCCACATATCAGCATTGGCTTTCGGGAAAAGCTGAACCTGCCATGCAAGCTTTACAGAAACTATTTCACTTGCTGGGTCAGATGAGACTGCATTAGCTGTATTGCGTGGAGCGATCTTATCAGGCTGTTGTGTGCCTGCAATATCCTGGGGCTGTTGTGTGATTGCAGTACCTCTTACAGGCACCCACATCAACTCGGCTGTTACATTTTCAGTAGCAAGGCCATTCAGTTTACCAAAATCATATTTCCTGCCATTCTCCAGTGTTTTTAAAGGAATGACAAAAGAGGGCGCTGCCAATTTTGCATCCGCGATGGCGGTCCTTACAGCTGCTTCTGCAGCCACCGATGGGCTGGCAGAACCTGTATTGACCTTTGATTCCATGCCAGACAGGAATTCACCTGCTTTTGAGATCAGCTTTCCATCTTTGAAAGCAAGTACCAGTAGTTGGTTATAAACAGGGAGCCCTTTATAGCCCTGCTGCAAATAGACCAATTGCGTACCGGAGACCTGGTTGAAATACGAATTGCTTACAAAAGCACTGTTGAGTGCATCCTGGGAAATCCCGATAGCAGATGCATTCTTTGTGACCAGTTGTCTTGCGAGAGCATCATCATGGTTCTGCGCAACAACAAACAGGTTCAATAAAGAAAATAAAATAAATAGTAATCTTCTTCTCATAAAACTGTATTGAAGGTTAATTATTGAAACAGTAACTGTTTCGTTTTATTAATACGCTTTACTAATGTGCGAGCCATTAATTTTTTAAGGCTATGCAGTAAAGTTTAAAGACTTAAATCCGGAGTTTTTGGGGGGTGGGGATTTTACTTCTTTTTCAGAAGCAACTTCGGTATCATTAAACAACGAATATTTTTCAGTCATGATCTCATCAACAAGCACCGGGCGCTGTATATAAGCTATCATGTCGGTTACCTGGAATTTAATGGTTTGTTTTCCATCTTTATTTCCAGTCTGTTCATTGCTGGTTTTTATAAGATCCGACAGCTCTTTCAAAAGCTGTTCTTCTTTCTTGTCATTGAGGCAATACGCCAAATGCTTCCCATCGTCTTTTTTTAACCTGGCTACATCAAACAATTGTCCATGCAGGTAAAATTCTTTACCCTCTTCTTCCCATTGAATGTTTTTTTGATTTGCAGTAAGGTCGATCACTTCCAGCTGGTTTTCGGGGATAAGTGAAAGCAATTGCTCTTTCGCTTTTTCTTTTAATTCGTGTTGCTGGAAAAGATAAATGAAGTAATAGCCGGCCTGGCTGATAAATAAAGCCATCAAAAGCAGTATAGTAGTCGTTTTTTTCAACATGTCAACGCTTGCCAGCCTGCCAAAACAAATTACATAACCCGGATGATCCGGTACCAGTCAATAATTGATTTTAACGGGGCTACAGCAGTTTATAGATGATGAATATGCTTGGTCAATGTTTCGGGGTTAAATATAGGAACCATTATCTAATAAATCAATTATTTTTCCCCGTTCATGAGTATAGAACAATGATCTTTTGACAGAATTATGGCATTGAGTTTAAATTCTTTAGATCAATCCCCTGTTTCTGTTCAATCATATCACCACATTCACCATCTTTCCCTTTACGAAAATGATCTTCTTGGGGGCTTTACCCTCCAGCCATTTTTGAATAATGCTGTTCTCAAGCACCATCTTCTCTACATCAGCAACGGCAGCATCAAGGGGTATATTGATATTGGTTCGGAGCTTGCCATTGACAGAGATAGGATATTCCTTGCTGCTTTCCACCAGCAATGCCGCATCATATTTGGGAAATGCGGTATCAAGAACAGATTCCGTATTACCCAGGTCATGCCATAGCTCTTCAGCTATATGCGGGGCATAAGGCGTGATCAGTATCAATATCTTTTCGAGTATTTCTTTCTTATGGCATTTTGCATCAGCCAGTTCATTCACACAGATCATGAATGTACTTACTGCTGTATTAAAACTAAAACGCTCAGTATCTTCTTCTATCTTTTTAATGGTGCGGTGCAGGATCTTCAATTCAGCATCCGTTGCTTTATCTTCATTCCAGGCCTTTCCTTTTATATCGTCATAAAACAAACGCCACAACTTTCTTAAAAAGCGATGCACACCTTCGATGCCCTTTGTATCCCAGGGCTTGCTTGCTTCCACCGGGCCAAGGAACATTTCATACATGCGGAAAGTATCAGCGCCGTATTTGTCACAGAGAACTCTCGGATCCACGGTATTAAAATATCGCTTACTCATTTTTTCAGTCTCAACACCACAGATATATTTACCGTCTTCTTCTAAGATAAATTTTGCATCTGCATATTCAGCCTTCCATTTCTTAAACGCTTCTATATCCAACTCAACGCCATCTACAATATTTACATCAACATGTAACTCCTGTGTAAACAATGATCCAAATAGTTCAGGATTTACATTATCACCTTCATTGTACCTATTTTCTTCAACTATTTTTTGGATAACAGGGTCATTACTTACATGTTTGATTGCATTTAAGTAAATATTTTTAGAGACAAATGTATTGGTCTTTACCAACCGATACACAAACCTGCTACTCCCCTGTATCATCCCCTGGTTCACCAGTTTCTTATAAGGTTCTTCATAACCGATCAAACCAAGATCATACATCACTTTCGTCCACATACGGCTGTATAATAAATGTCCGACCGCATGTTCGGTTCCTCCTATATAAATGTCTACCTGGTTCCAGTAATCACTTACTTGCCTGTCGCAGAAAGTTTGGTCATTGTGCGGATCCATATAGCGAAGGAAATACCATGATGATCCTGCATAACCCGGCATGGTGCTGGTTTCTCTTCTTCCCCCGGCTAAAGCCGGAGGCAAATCAGTCACCCAATCATTCAGATTGGCTAACGGGCCTTCTCCATTTGGCCCGGGACTATATTTATCAACGTGTGGTAATTCAAGCGGCAGTTCTTTTTCATCAAGAGGAATTGCGATCTCATCTTTCCATACAATAGGAAATGGCTCGCCCCAATAGCGCTGGCGACTGAAGCCTGCGTCACGCATTTTATAATTCACTTTCCGTTTCCCGATCCCCATCTCTTCCACCTTATTTATTGCCACAGTGATCGCATCTTTCATCAGCATCCCATTCATGAAACCGGAGTTCTCGAGTACTGCATCTTTTGTTGGATTGGCTTCTTCTCCATTGTAATGAATACCGATAATATTCGTGATGGGAATATTAAAATGCTTTGCAAATAAAAAATCCCGCTGATCGCCGCAGGGCACTGCCATGATCGCTCCTGTGCCATAGCCGGCCAGCACATATTCTGCTATCCATACAGGAATCTTTCTTCCATCAAACGGATTGAGCGCATAAGCTCCCGTAAAACAACCGGTGATGGTTTTCGCCTCCGCCAGTCTTTCTCTTTCACTCCTGCTTTTTACATAAGCGAGGTATTTTTCAATTTCTTCTTTTTGATCAGTTGCAGTTATTTGTGAAACCAATTCGTGTTCCGGCGCCAATACCATAAAGTCAACACCGAAGATGGTATCTGGACGGGTGGTGTAAACACGCAATGACGACGGACCGCTGACCACCGACGATTGCTGACCTTTTGTCGCCTGTCGTCCATCGTCTGTCGTCTTAATTTCAAATTCTATCTCCGCTCCTTCGCTCTTCCCTATCCAGTTGCGCTGCATTTCTTTCATCGCATCACTGAAGTCGACTGTTTCCAGTCCCTGCAACAAACGGTCAGCATATTCAGTAATGCGCAGGAACCATTGACGCATCTTTCTTTTTTCAACAGGAAAGCCGCCCCTCTCGCTCACTCCATTCACTACTTCATCATTGGCCAGTACTGTTCCCAGCGCTTCGCACCAATTTACCTCACCATAGGCACTGAACACCAGCCGGCGTTTCATCAAAATATCTTCCTGCTCCTTTTTTGAAAAGCTATTCCATTGTTCGGCAGTGAAATGTTTACCGGGTATAGGTTCACCTGTTTTGGGCATTGCACCCTTTGTCTCATACTTTTTGATAAGCTTAGAGATGGGCAATGCTTTTTTTTCTGTGTGGCAGAAATAACTATTGAACAACCGGAGGAATATCCATTGAGTCCATTTATAGAATTGCGGATCGCTTGTCCATACTTCACGGTCCCAGTCATAGCAGAAGCCGATCTTATCGAGTTGTGATTTAAAAGTGGCAATATTTTTCTTTGTTGTCTCTGCCGGGTGCTGCCCTGTCTCCAGTGCATATTGCTCTGCCGGCAATCCAAAACTGTCGAAGCCCATTGGATGCAATACATTAAAACCCTTTAGTCTTTTATAACGGCTGTAGATATCGCTGGCGATATAACCCAGCGGGTGGCCAACGTGCAATCCAGCACCGCTTGGATAAGGGAACATATCCAGTACATAATATTTCGGCTTTGTAGATCCGTTGCTTATTTTATAAGCTCCTGAATCCTTCCATTTTTTTTGCCACTGTTGTTCGATCTTTCTGAAATCGTATTCCATTGCTGATAATTTTTCCATTTATTTTTTCTGCTGACCGTAAATGTGAAAGAAAAGTTATTTAACCCCCATTCACACAACATCGCATCCACTCATAAAAATAAATAAGGCAGGCAATCGTTTTGCAGGAAGCAAAAATAATGCAATACCCGCAAATTGAATTAATTTGCAACCTGTTAATCAGTACTTACTAACCATTAAATAATAAAGGGTATGGCTCAATTCGGAAAAGCAAGCAGCAAAAGGGGCAAGCCAACTTATGCATATGCCATCATTGGTGTGGCATTGGTGTTGTTTTTATTCGGCATCGTAGGATGGTTCTTTTTAAACCTGCGCAAGACGGGAGACTATGTAAAAGAGAATATCCAGGTACATGCCTGGCTGAATCCAGATGCATCGAAAAAGAATATCGACAGCCTGAAGAATTATGTTGCTTCACTTCCTTTCGTGAAAAATGCTGAATATGTTACCAAGGAAATGGCCATGGAACAGTGGAACAAGGACAATGATACTACCTGGAAGAAATTCCTTGACGAGAACCCATTACCTGAGAGCATTGATTTTTATATAAAGGCCAATTATGTACAGAAGGACAGCCTTGATGCGCTGTCTGTGAACCTTATATCAAGATACCCGGGACTGATCAAGGAGTTTCAATTTCCCACGGAGACCATCACCCAGGTAAGTAAGTTCGTAAAAACGGCAGCCTATATATTCCTGGTTGCGGCCATCATACTGACCATCCTCGTGGTGTTTTCCATCGATAATACCATCAGGCTGGCCATGTACAGCAACCGTTTCCTGATCAAGACCATGCAGATGGTAGGAGCAACGCGATGGTTCATTGCCAAGCCCATTAATATAAGAGCGATCATCAACGGGCTCATCGCATCAACCATTGCCAATACAGCCGTTTGGGGAACAATACTGATGGTGGAGAAATTCGCTCCCAGCTTCAAAGTATTGCATGACAATGCAAGCATGTTCCTCTTATTCCTTATCATCATCATACTGGGTATCTGTATCTCGCTTTTCAGCACGCATCGATCGGTGATAAAATACCTGCGCATGAAATTGGACGATTTATACTAATTTGCGAACTCAATCAACAACACATGAGTAAAGAAACAAAACAAGGACCTGCCGGCGGAGCATCCAATAGTTTATTCGGGAAAGAAAATTACAGGTGGATGCTGATCGGCCTTGCCGTACTGGCACTCGGCTTCTTCCTGATGTCGGGAGGAAAGAGCAGCGACCCGAAGGTTTTTAATGACAGCGAAGTTTACAGCACCACCCGTATCACCATCGCACCGTTGCTGATCATTGGAGGATTCATTATCGAGATCTTCGCCATCATGAAGAAATCAAAAACCAATTAAGAATTAAAAACTGATAATTGATAATTAAAAGCGAAGACAATTACTTCGCTTTTTTATTTTTGCCAAACAACTACCTTATCAATGGATACTATTCAAAGCATCATCATCGCCATCGTGGAAGGATTAACTGAATTCCTTCCTATTTCTTCAACAGCCCATATGAAATTTGTAAATCCAATGCTGGGAGTTGTACAAACGCCTTTTAGGGATATGTTTGAAATAGTAATCCAGTTAGCTGCAATCCTGGCCGTAGTAGTATTGTATTGGAAAAAATTCTTTGACCTCAAACGCTTTAATTTCTATATCAAGCTGATCATCGCAGTCATTCCTGCTATTATCGGAGGTTTATTATTAAAGAAATACATCGATTCCGCATTGAATAACCTTACTTTCATAGCCTGCGTAATGGTAGCCGGTGGCATTATCCTTCTGTTCATTGATAATATTTTTAAAAAGCCAGTCATTGATTCAGAAGAAAAGGTGACCAACAAAACTGCCTTTATCATAGGATGCGGGCAGGTATTATCCATTATTTTCCCCGGGCTTAGCAGGAGTGCTGCAACTATAATTACAGGAATGAGCCAGAAACTGACCCGCAGCGCTGCGGCAGAATTTTCTTTTTTTCTTGCCGTACCAACCATGCTCGCTGCATCTGCAAAAAGTTTTTTAGATACTTATAAAACAAACCCCGAAGTTTTAGGAAAGGATAACTTAACCATCCTTGTAACGGGAAGCGCAGTAGCATTTATTGTTTCCCTGTTGGCTATTAAATTCTTCATCAGCTTCTTAAAAAAATACGGTTTCCGGATCTGGGGCATCTATAGGATCATTGTAGGTATCATCATGCTGGTATTGATCTGGAAGGGAATCGTACAATAATTGCGGCATTTCAATTATTAATTATTAATTTTTCATTCTTAATTATTGTGCATGCAAACTGCTTCCAAGAAGGTCATCAATGGTTGGGCCATGTTCGACTGGGCTAACTCGGTTTACAACCTGGTGATCACTTCCACCATTTTTCCTGCCTATTATGAATCAATGACGGCCGAACGAACAGAAGGAGAAGTTGCTTATGTTCATTTTTTAGGAAGGGAATTCGTAAATACTTCTTTATATAATTATACACTTGCATTTGCACTGATGATCGTGGCGATCATCTTACCCTTACTTACTTCCATTGCCGATTATAAGGGTAATAAGAAAAGTTTTATGGCTTTCTTTTTTACCATCGGCAGCATTGCCTGTGCAGCTCTTTATTTTTTTAAAGGTACCGGCACCCTGTGGGTGGGCATCACCTGTATGATCGTTGCCTGCATTTGTTTCTGGAGCAGCTATGTTTTCAGTAACTCTTTTTTGCCCGAGATCGCTGCACCGGAGGACAGGGACAGGGTGAGTGCACGTGGCTTTGCATATGGTTATGTGGGCAGCGTGATCTTACAGGTGATCTGTTTTGTATTTGTGATGAAGAATGATTGGTTTGGCATTACACAGGGAGAGGGATCAAGGATATCTTTTTTACTCGTGGGTATCTGGTGGCTGGGCTTTGGATATTTTTCACTTTCCCGTTTGCCAAAACCCATTGCTGCAGGGAATACTGCCGCACCCGGAAATGTGATCACCAATGGATACAAAGAACTGATCAAGGTATGGAAGCAATTGAAGCAGATGCCGGTGATCAAACGATACCTTGGGTCATTTTTCTTTTACAATATGGGTGTACAAACAGTGATGCTCGCCGCCACCCTTTACGGAAAAAGTGAACTGGAGATCCCGGTCCCCAACCTTATCGCCGCCATTTTGCTGATACAGCTGGTAGCCATACCGGGCGCATTTTTTATCAGTAAGTTATCAGCCCGCATCGGGAATTTTAAAGCATTGATGATCGTGATCTGCTTCTGGATACTGATCTGCATTGCCGCTTTTTTTGTTCCCAAGCATGCCATCGTTCAGTTTTATATTTTGGGCGCCTGCGTTGGTTTTGTTATGGGAGGAATTCAATCTTTGAGCAGAAGCACCTACAGTAAACTAATGCCGGAAACAAAGGATACCGCATCTTTTTTCAGCTTTTACGATGTAACAGAAAAAGTAGCTGTTGTGATCGGCATGCTGAGTTTTGGATACATTACCGAACTTACAGGATCACAAAGAGGATCGGTGCTTGCATTAGCGACATTCTTTGCGATCGGGCTGATCATTCTTTACTCGGCTTTGAAAAAACAAAATGAAGAATCTGCATGAACCTCTATACCATCAACACAGGATATTTCAAATTAGACGGCGGTGCCATGTTTGGCGTTGTTCCCAAGAGCATGTGGAATAAATTGAACCCCGCAGATGAGAACAATATGTGCAGCTGGGCCCTCAGGTGTTTGCTGATCGAAGATGAAGGAAAATTAATTTTAGTTGATAATGGCATGGGTGATAAGCAGGATGAAAAATTCTTTGGCCATTATTACCTGCACGGCGATGATACATTAGACAAATCCCTTGCAAAACATGGCTTTAATAAAAATGATATCACTGATGTTTTTTTAACACATCTTCATTTTGATCATTGCGGAGGGAGTATTGTAAGGGAAGGAGATAAACTGGTACCGGCATTTAAAAATGCAATTTACTGGAGCAATCAAGCCCATTGGTATACCGCAACACAACCTAATCAAAGGGAAAAGGCCAGTTTTTTAAAAGAAAATATTCTACCTATTGAACAGAGTGGAAAATTAAAATTCCTTCCACTTCCTTTCGATAAATATACAGACCAGGATATTAAAGATAAGGGGTGGTCAATTTTACCTCCAACTCCTCATGAAGGAGAAGGAATCATTAAAGACATGTCTGTTCTTTTTGTAGACGGTCATACCAGCCAAATGATGTTACCCAAAATAAAATACAAGGATAAGACCATTGTATTTATGGCTGACCTGTTGCCTTCAGTTGCACATATTCCTATACCTTATGTTATGGCATATGATATGAATCCCCTGGTAACATTGCTGGAAAAAGAAAGGTTTCTTAATGAAGCGCTGGAAAAAGATTATGTACTTTTCTTCGAACATGATCCGCAGAATGAATGTTGCACACTCCAGCAAACAGAAAAGGGAATAAGGCAAAAAGATGTATTCAGGTTAAGTGAGCTGTAATATTACCTCAACCCTATAAAGGAGGTGAGCGGGTAGCGCAGGTTTTTGTAAGACATCATATCCACTTTTATACTGCCGACAGAAATAGGGCTCTCTGCTCTTAATAATAAATGGTTTTGGTCATCGCTCAGCCAGGCGTTCATTTTTTCGCCGCCTTCAAAAATGGTACCCTTGATCAGCAGCGGCTTTATCTTGATCGCATTGAACCTTCCATACCTGGTCTTGATCCTTTCTTTTCCCATATAGCGGATGTAAAGATGATATACTTCATCATCCAGGAACATATCAAAAGGTATCTTATCATTCACCTGGTACTTATCAAAATTTATATTGCGTGCGTAGTATACCATGCTCACCACATCCTGCATACAATCTGTGATCTTAAAAACACCATTCGGGCTTACAGCAGTATTGGCGTCCTGGTTGAAAGTAACATTGTCATACTTCTTATACCCGCCTTCATATACATTGCGGATAAATTTATAGGGCAGCATGGTGGCCGTATCGATATAACTTTCATACCTGTCACGCACTTTAAAAAAGTTATCGAAGGTTGGATAGGTCTTCCCGTCCCCCACCAGGTGATAAACGGGTTTGCCATTGTAACGTTCCTGTGCTATGCTGAAAGTGGCCTCGCCTGCGCCGATGTACATTCCGAGCGTGCTGTAAAAGATCTTCATATGCACTTCCTCATCCGCTTTAAAAGCAGTGTTCCTGTAGCCGCAAAAACCATCGTCTTCATTTACTGTGAAACTCAAACAACAAAGGCATGAGATCAACAAACCGAGCTTAAGGTATTGCATTATTTATCTTTCTTTATTTTGATACTCAAAATTAATAAACTCCCTATCAACGCTGGTATAAAAAGGTTGATGAACCATATCCCGAATGTGACTGCCAGGATCCCGATCGTATTATTTGCATAGGAAAATAAGGTGTTTGCAACGGTACCCCTTATGCCCAGTTCTGCAATTGCAAAAGACGGGATGATCATCAGTATCCAGAACATTACAGCTATTAACCAAAAACCCGTCCAGATATTTTGTTCCACCTGCATCAACTGTAACATAAAGATGTATTGTAAAACGAAAACAAAGTACCTGAACATGGATAAAGAAAGTAACCTTAACAAAATTTTCGCATCAAAGCCCTCCAATACGTTAATGTATTTGGAAAGACGGTCAGCATAAGGCAATTTTTCAATGATCTTTATCAACCATCCCATTCTGAAAAAAAAGAACAGGAATACTACTGAAACGATGATGCTTCCATACAGCAGTACTGTCATCCAGAAAAGGGAAAGCCCGGGTAGCAACAATGGCGTTCCCTTTAACATCAGGTAACAGAGCCCAATGTTACCCATGAACATGGTTATTATCAGTTGCGCCATGCTTCCTGCGATGGACAACGGGATGGATTGTAAACGGTATCCCTCTTTTACAAACAATATCCTTCCTCCGTATTCGCCTATCCGGTTAGGCGTATTAAGCGACATGGTAACACCGCAGAGCACCGATTTAAAAGCGGTGATGAAATTCATTCGCTGAAGAGGGCTCATTAATAATTGCCACTTTCTTGCTTCAATTCCCCAATTGACAAAAACGAGCAGGATGACCAGCCAGAATTTCCAGGCTCCCGCACCAAAAGGCAATTCTTTCACTAAAGCAAGGGCAGTGTCAAGATTGGGCTGTTGCTTTACCTGCTGGTATAATGAATAGAACAACCATGCTGCCAGCAACGGCCCGACGAACCACTTGAGGAATATTTTGATACTTTTGTTCAATACGCAATGTTACTTCAATTCCCGGGCTGAAAAAATTATAACTGGTTTGCAAAAGACAACAAGCATTATTTTAGGTATTGATCCCGGCACCATCATTATGGGTTACGGGTTGGTGAAAGTGCAGGGTAATAAACCTTCGTTACTGGAGATGGGTGTATTGCAGCCGGGAAAGATAAAAGACAGTCATAAGAAATTGCAGCTCATCTTTAATACGGTAAGTGGCCTCATAACAAAATACCAGCCCGATTGCCTTGCCATTGAAGCGCCTTTCTTTGGCAAGAATGTTCAGAGTATGCTTAAACTGGGAAGGGCCCAGGGTGTGGCGATTGCTGCGGCCATGCGGCATGGTATTGATGTAACCGAATATTCTCCCAAAAAAGTAAAACAATCCATTACCGGTAACGGCAATGCGGCTAAAGAACAGGTGATGAAAATGTTGCAGCAGATACTTCTTTTTACCGAAAACCCGAAACACTATGATGCCACGGATGCTTTGGCTGTGGCGCTTTGTCATCATTTCCAGCAAAGTTCTTTCTTACCCGCATCGGCAAATAAGGCCGATGGATGGAAAGATTTTATTGCTAAGAACCCGGGCAGGATAAAGAAGTAGTACCCGCTTAACCTGCGCTTAACAAAACTTAATCCAGCTCTCTTTAATTTCATCTTTGTAACGCTTAACAGGATGGTCATTCGTTCAAAAACATTGCGGTTGGTGATCTTAACCAGTACGGTACTGGTCACGATCATCATTGCTATCCAGCTGGTATGGCTGCAGAAGGTATATTTATACGAGGAAAAGCAATTCAACATCAATGTTTCAAAAAGTATCCGCGGGCTATATGATGATATGGAACTGGTGAATGATGTATCAGATAATGTGCAGAAAAAGATCGACAACCCCAACCCGGATCTTTATTTACTGAAGATAGACTGCAGTCCCAACCTCGACAGCCTTTGGCTGAACCTGCAGGCCGAGTTCACCGACTTTGACGTATATACCGATTGCAGGGCAGGTATTTACAGTACCGAAAAAAATAAATTACTCGTTGAGAAATATATCGATCTGCCCGACTCCTATCATCCATCAGACAAACAAAATGTCACCCTCCCCGTCATTAAAAAAGATTATTCTTATATTCTTTTATTCTTCCCACATCGCGGGCAATATATCATCAAGCAAATGATATTCTGGATAGCGTCCAGCGGATTATTGTTACTTGTATTGATCGGTTTTGGGGCCAGCATATTCTACCTCTACCGGCAGAAGTTCTTCAATGAAACACAAAAGGATTTCGTAAACAATTTTACCCATGAATTCAAAACGCCTTTGGCGGTGATCAAAATAGCCGCCGATGTTTTACAGCAGAATAATATTGTTGAGAAGCCCGACAGGTTGAAAAACTATGCCGGCATTATCAATGAGCAAACCTCGCATCTGCAGGCACAGGTGGAGCGGTTGCTGGAGATCGCTTATACCGACCGCAGTTCCCTTCCACTGGAAAAAGAGAATTTCGATGCCAATATCCTGATAGAGGAAGCCATCAATGACCTGCAGCCCCTGATCGAACAAAAGCACGCCATCATCAATACAAGTTTTACTGCGCCATCGAGTATGATCAGGGCGGATAAATCGTACCTGAGGCTGAGCTTTATCAACCTTATTGAAAATGCGATCAAGTATTCGGCATCACCCGTCATTGATATTTCCACGGCTACTGAAGCGGATGAGTTCTGCATTTCCGTTAAAGACAATGGTATTGGGATCGCCAAAGAACACCAGAAAAAGATATTTGACCGCTTTTACCGTATCAAGGAAGGAGAACTGCATACCAGTAAAGGGTTTGGTCTTGGCTTGAATTTTGTGAAAAAGGTCATCGACACACATAACGGAGAGATTGAAGTGGAAAGTGAGATCGGAAAAGGCAGTACGTTCACCATAAAAATACCCCGTAATTAAAATTCAAGCCATGGCTAAAGCAAAAGTATTACTGGCGGAAGATGATCTTTCTCTTGGTTTCGTGATCAAGGATAATTTGCAGGACGTGGGGTATGAGGTAACCCATTGTCCTGATGGTGAAGTAGCCTGGCAACAATTTCAAAAGAAAGACTTTGATATATGCCTGCTGGATATAAACATGCCGGTACGTGATGGCTTTTCATTGGCAAAAAAGATCCGGCAACTGACCGATGTGGTACCGATCATTTTCCTTACCGCCAAAAGTATGCAGGAGGATAAGCTGAAGGGCTTTCAGTCGGGCGCTGATGATTACATCACTAAACCGTTCAGCATTGAAGAGTTGATCATGCGTATGGATGTGTTTTTAAGGCGTACAAAAAAATTACAGGCAGACACGGTTGAATCTTACCAGCTCGGCAAACTCAGGTTTGTCTTTAATGAACTGAAGATCTATACACCTGATGGTGTGATCCCCCTCACACAAAAAGAATCCGACCTGTTACGCTTCTTTGCCCAGCATGTAAATAAGGTGTTGAAGCGGGAAGAGGTTTTATTGAATGTCTGGGGGAAGGATGATTATTTTTTGGGAAGGAGTATGGATGTGTTCATCACGAAATTGCGCAAGCATTTTAAAGCCGATCCGAATATCATCCTGGAAACGATTCATGGTGTTGGTTTTCGGCTGCAGGTAAACCAATAGATCATAGTTGCGCCAGTATCTTTTCCTGCACAACTTTCAGTTCTTCCTGCGAGCAATTTAGTTTAGCCCTTGTAAAATTCAGGTCGTTCGAAGAGTTGATGGGTACCAGGTGCATATGTGCATGTGGCACTTCCAGCCCGATCACACTGATGCCACACCTTTTACAGTTAAATGCTTTTTCAATGGCGTGTGCGATCGGCTTGGCAAACACCAGCATTTCTGCCAGGTAATCATCGGGCACATCAAATATCTTGTCCACTTCTACCTTGGGTACTACCAATACATGCCCCTTTACCAAAGGCTCAATATCCAGGAAAGCAATGAACTTATCAGTTTCGGCAATTTTGTGGGAAGGTATCTGGCCTGCAATTATTTTTGAAAAAATCGTCATGTAAATATTTTTATTAATGATAAGATACAAAAAACCCATCCGTCAGTTGGCGAATGGGTAGAAAATATTTTTTTTAGAAAGATCAGAGTTCGATCTTTTCAACCTGGAACTTAAGTGCTCCGGCAGGCACCTGTACATCTACAATATCGCCCACTACTTTTCCGAGCAGGCTATGCCCGATCGGGGAAGTAACAGATATCTTACCCAGCTTCAGGTCCGCTTCTTTTTCCGAAACAATTTTATAGGTCACTTTCTTCTTAGTTCCCAGGTTGGTGAGTGTTACTTTGGTAAGGATGGATACTTTGCTGGTATCAATGTTGTTTTCATCAAGTATACGTGCATTAGCGATAACACCTTCAAGGTATTTTATCTTAGCTTCCAGCATTCCCTGTGCTTCTTTGGCTGCATCATACTCTGCATTCTCTTTCAGGTCGCCCTTTTCCCTGGCTTCGGCAATGGCATGACTGGCAGCAGGGCGATCCACCGCTTTCAAGTGCTGTAACTCCGTTTTCATCCTTTCAAAGGTTTCCTCCGTTACATAATTGGTCTCATTCATAAAATTCCTTTTTAAAAAACAGAAAAAAAATACAACGCCTCAGATTTCCTAAAGCGTTGCATGTATTACAAAGTTAATAAAATTTTTATATTCCAAGCTTTTCTATAATCACCGTTCCCATCTTATAGAATGCTTCTGCGGAATAACCGGCAATATGTGGTGTAAGCAATACATTTGGTTGATTAGTAAGGAAATTCATCTCTTCTTTTTGTGTAGCGGATAGGGTATCCAGTTTCTCATTTTCCAATACATCCAACGCTGCTCCGGCAATTATATTTTGCCGTAAGGCTTGTATCAATGTAGCTGTTTTTACAATAGGGCCGCGTGATGTATTGATAATATATGGTTTTTGCTGTAATGCATTGAAAAATGTTTCGCCTGCGATATGTTTTGTCTCGCTTGTAAGTGGCAAATGAAAACTAATTACATCCGCATAACGGCAGATCTGTTCCAGGCTGGCTTCCTTGATATATCCCCCACCAAAACCAAACCTGTATTTATCATAGGCAAGAATGGTGACATTAAATGATGCAAGCAACCTGGCAAATGAACTTCCTGTATTACCATACCCGATAATTCCGACAGTTTTATTGGTTAATTCTGTTCCTCTGTTTGCATCCCGTATCCATTTCCCGTCCTTTATTTCGTTGTAGCTGCTGCCGATCCTGTGCATTAAGTTCAGCAACATCCCTAAAGCATGTTCAGCTACCGAATTACGATTACCCTCAGGGCTGCTCACACATTTGATTCCTTTGCTTTCAGCATAAACCACATCTATCAGTTCCATACCACTTCCCATTCTGCCGATCCATTTTAGTGTTGACGCCTTGTCGATCACCTGTTTATCGATCACCAGCCTTGTGGTCACAATAATACCTTCTGCTTTTCCGATCTCCAGTAATAATTGGTCATAGCTTATCTCAGGGGAATACTGAGTTGTGTATCCTTTTTTTTGCAAAGCTTCTATGAAAGAGGGATGGACTTTGGCTGTAATGATGACTGATCTGTCGGTATTCATTTTCTATCCTCATTTTGAAGCGATCATACTGATCTCAACATTCACATTTTTGGGAAGGCCTTTTACTGCAACGGTCTCACGGGCAGGATAGTCAGCATCAAAATAACTGCCATATACCTCATTCACTTTACCGAACAGCTCCATATCGCTCAAAAAAATTGTCGTTTTCACCACGTTCGCAAAACCCATTGATGCTTCCGCAAGTATAGCTTTTAAATTTTTCATTACCTGGTTTGTTTCAGCAACTATATCAGCGTTTGACAGGTCAGAAGTTCCCGGTATCAATGCTATCTGGCCTGAGATGAACAGCATATCGCCGGTCAATACCGCCTGGTTATAAGGACCGATGGGTGCAGGCGCATTGGGAGTATTGATTATTTTTTTCATCTGGTAGTAATTTATAGAAATACAAATATATCTTTTCTCAACCACCTATTTTTGTAAAAAATTATTTATGAAGATAGTTGTGGCAGCAACGGATGAGCAATGGCAGGAGCTTAAACAATCAGAAGGGAAAGAATGTTTATTAAGAGTAACAACCACGGGTGAATTTCAATTACATGCCGATGCTGATGCTTTTTTTAACCTGCTGAACAATACTATCGATCCGGTAATTGTCTCATCCAAAAAACCTGTTTTCATCAATTCAGTTATACAGACATTGCAGGAACTGAAGGCACCGGAAAATGTTTTACGTATCAATGGCTGGGCCACTTTTGTGCAGCGCCCTGCCTGGGAAGTTGCTGGTGTGATCAATGAGAATATTAAAAAGATTTTTGATACCCTGGGTATAAAGCTCAATGCTGTACCCGATGAACCGGGTTTGATCGCCGCAAGAATAGTAGCTATGATCATTAACGAAGCCTGTTTCGCAGTTGATGATAATGTGAGCAGCAAAAATGAGATAGACACTGCCATGAAACTGGGCACTAATTATCCTTATGGGCCATTCGAATGGTTGTCAAAGATCGGTCCTCAGCATGTTTTGGAACTGTTACAAAAATTGTATGAAACAGATAAGCGTTACAAGCCTTCACCACTATTAATAACTGAAGCAAATCAAAACAGGTAATGGGTCTTTTATTAAACATAGATACTGCCTCTGAAAATGCGCACGTGAGTATTGCAAAAGATGGATCCGTGCTTGAGTGCCTTTTAAGTAATTCCCAAAAGGACCACGCTTCTTTTTTACAAACATCCATCAAAGAGCTGACAAAGATGGCTGGTATTCAATTGACCGATATAGATGCCATAGCTTTAACTGCAGGGCCGGGATCATATACCGGGCTCAGGGTTGGATTGTCGAGTGCAAAGGGTTTATGCTATGCCTTAAAGAAGCCTTTGATCGCATTAAGCACACTGGAAGTAATGGCTGCTTCTGCTATCCAACTTTATTCTTCTGACGATGAACTTTTATATTGTCCAATGATGGATGCCAGGCGTATGGAAGTATTTACCGCTATTTACGACAAAGAATTAAAAATGATCATGGAACCGACTGCTCTCATACTAAATGAACACTCATTTGAAAAAGAATTATCAGCAAACCGGATCATGTTTTCGGGAAATGGCGCATCAAAGTGGGCATCTATTTGCCCAATAAATACAACATTTAAAAATGTTTCTATACTGCCTGCAGCGATGAGTAAAATATCTCATACCTATTTTATTAAAAAGCAATTTGCAGACCTGGCTTATGGTGAGCCTTTCTATCTAAAAGAATTCCAAACAGTTAACGGAAAGTAAGCGTTAAACATTACCCAAAAGTTCAACAATTAACAGTCATGAATCGGATTGTATATTCAATAATTGGTATATTTGTTGTGTTCAACATTGTTCAAGCATATTTTAAAATTTAAATCTTATGATGGTTGCGTCTCAATCACAGGAGTCTGATTCATTGACTTCTGCTAAACAATCGGATTCCTCAATTAATGTGGATTACCATGCGCTAAAAAAAGCGGCATTGGTGTTAAGGGCTTTAAACCATAAGCTCCGTCAGCAGTTACTTAAATTGATCGAGGAAGAGAAAAAGATCACCGTGACAGAAATTTACGTTCGGTTACGCCTGGAACAATCTGTAGCTTCACAACACCTTGCGATATTACGTAAAGCGGGGATCGTAAATACAGAACGTGACGGTAAATTTATATACTATACTGTTAACTACAAACGTATAGAGGAAATAAGTGAGTTTGTCAGGAACCTGGTAGGCTAAGTTCCTGACCAGTACAATTTTAGGCGGATGCACAAGCATCCGCTTTTTTATTTTTACCTTTATGGCAGATTTAATCCCTTAAAATATATTTCTCATGTTCATCAAACAATTATATACCGGCTGCCTTAGTGAAGCTGCTTATTATATCGAAAGTGAAAATGAAGCAGCCATCATTGACCCGTTAAGAGACATCAATGAATATATCCAGCTTGCCAAAGAAAGAAATGCATCCATAAAATACATTTTTGAAACGCATTTTCATGCTGACTTTGTAAGCGGGCACCTGGACCTGAGTAAGCAAACAGGTGCACCCATTATTTACGGGCCTGGCGCTGAGACCAGCTACAAGGTTTATAACAGTAAGGACAACGAGATATTCAAATTGGGTAAACTGAGCATCCAGGTTTTGCATACACCAGGACATACATTAGAGAGCAGTTGTTATCTTTTAAGAGATGAAAACAATAAACCGCATGCGATATTTACCGGCGATACATTATTTGTGGGTGATGTTGGACGCCCCGATCTGAGCAGCGGGAATATGTCAAGTGAAGAACTGGCGGGTATTATGTACAACACTATTCAAAATAAGATATTGCCTTTGCCGGATGATGTGCTCGTTTATCCTGCACATGGCGCTGGAAGCAGCTGCGGAAAGAATATGGGGCCCGAAACTTTCAGTACCATCGGCGAACAAAAGAAAAATAATTATGCATTGCAACCTCAGTCAAAAGAAGAGTTTGTTGCTGCTGTGACAAACGGGCTATCTGTTGCTCCAAAATATTTCGCCATCAATGCAAAAATAAACATGCAGGGATATGATAGCCTGGAGCAGGTAAAACAAAAAGGGCTGACCGCATTGAGTATACAGGATTTTAAAAAACTACAGAACGAGGATGTTCTGGTGCTCGATACCAGGCATGCCTCGGTATTCACAAAGGGGTTTATCCCGGGAAGTATTTTTATCGGACTTGAAGGCCGCTTCGCAGAATGGGCTGGCAGCCTGTTACCATTTGACAAGCCAATGATACTTGTTACAGAACCCGGCAAGGAAGAAGAATCAGTTATCCGCTTATCCAGGGTTGGTTTTGATAATGTGCAGGGGTATTTGAATGGTGGATTTGAAGCATGGATGAGTGCAGGCGAAGCAACGGATATGATCATTGATGTGGAAGCCGATGAACTGGCAATGGATATCCCACATGATCCCAATCTGCTGGTGGTTGACGTGAGAAGAGAGACTGAATTTGCAGATGGCCATGTTAAGAATGCGAAAAACCTGCCGCTGGATGAAATGACAGATGTCGCTAATCTTGCTGGTTTCGAGGATACTCAAAATTTATATGTTCACTGCGCCGGAGGTTACAGAAGCGTTATTGCATCTTCCTTCCTGAAAAGAGAAGGTATCCACAATATCAGGAATGTATTGGGGGGATGGGGTAAGATAAAGAATGAAAAAAATATCCAGGTAGAAAAAGAAAGCAGTGTACTGAATTAATATCCGTACTTATAAATTTCCCTGATCTTTAATAAGAACTGTTCTTTCTTTCTGCGACTCACTTCTATTTCTGCATTCTTGCTCATGATCACAATCCCACCTTCACCACGCTGGTATTCCTTCACATGCCGCAGGTTAATGAGGAAGAATTCATAGGTACGGGAAGACCGGTATGTCCTGCATGCTTTCATATTCGATCAATGGCTTTGATACGGTCACCGTCTTCTTGTCTTCCAGGTGAATTACAGAATACCTTCTTCCCCTTACAGTACACGATTTCATCCAATTCTCAAAATTAACTGCACAAACAGCTCCGGCCTTCATGTACCGCCGTTCGGAGATCCATCCCCACACTTTATCATACACAATTTGCCTATTGAACAATGGGAAGGCGAAAAAAGCTTTTTAGTGACAACCCGTATGAAAAGAAATCTCTACCGTTTGGAAGAAGGTCGTTGAAACCAGCGGACACAGATTATAGGTTTGCACCTCAATTATAAAAACAAAATCATCACAACTTAAAACAATTAAAAAATGTACACAGTAAAAAACATGTATCCGAATCTATTTTTAAAGACCATGCTATTTGCAGTTGCTCTCACAAGTTGCAAAAAAGACTATGAAGCTGACACGAATTCAGTTTCCTGGAAAATCGCCAATAGTGAGAACATGGTGCTTCCTGCATCGATAGCCATTCCTGACAACCTCCCGAACGGGAATACCAGGGTAGCTACTTATTATGCAGAAGGCGTACAGAAATACAAGGCACAGCCTAAAGCAGGTAGTCTTCCTGTTGTTTATGAATGGGTGTTTGTAGCACCGCAGGCTGACCTGTATGATGCCACAAATAAAAAAGTGGGTACGCATTCAGCAGGGCCCACATGGCAGTTGTCTGCTGCAGATTCTATTTATGCGCAACAATTCACTCCTGCTAAAACAGCGAGCCCCGATCCAAAAAGTATCGACTGGTTATTATTAATGCCAAAGGATGGGAAAACAGCCACCGGCATTTTCGCAGATGTTGCTTACATACAGCGTATCGCTACTAATGGTGGCAAAGCCCCTGCTACTCCGCCATCAAGCGCTACTGAAACTGCAGAAGTACAATACACTGCCATTTACCGATTCACGAAAAAAAATCCATGATCAATACAAGAAGGAAGAAAAAAATAGTGATCACAATAAAATTCTAAAACGGGAAGACCTATCCATGTTCCATTGAAAAACAAATTTTTATTAAACACATTCATAACAATTAAAACTTAATCAAATGAGCACAAAAGAGATCCAGGGAAAATTATGGAGCGTTGCTCCGCAATACTGGTCAAATTATTTTGAACCGTTCTTTCTCCCCCTCTACAAAAAAACACTCGAACAGGTAAAACTTAATGAAGACAATATGCTGCTGGATGCAGGTTGCGGATCAGGCCTGTTCAGCCATATGGCCATATCAACCGGCGCACAGGTGATCGCCGTGGATGCTGCGCCAGGATTACTGGAAGTAGCAAGGGAAAGGAACCCAAACAACAGTTTCATGGAAGAAGACCTGGAATCGTTACCGTTCACATCAGATAGTTTTGATGTGGTAACCGGTTTCAATTCTTTCCAGTATGCCGGAAATTTCACCAACGCATTATCAGAAGCAAAAAGAGTATTGAAAGAAAAAGGAAAACTGGTAATTGGTATATGGGACAAGCCTGAATACAGTGATGCAACAAATGTATTGAAAGCCATCGGCTCATTATTACCGCCACCACCACCCGGCACACCCGGCCCTTTTGCATTATCAGAAGATGGCAAGATCGAAACCATATGCGAAGCGATCGGGCTTAAGGTTGTTTACAAGACAAGGGTAGCATGTCCTTTCCTGTATCACACATTGGACGAAGGCATTAAAAGCTTCCTGGGCACGGGACCTGCAGCAGCAGCTATGAACCATGTTAAAGAGAGCCAGGTACAAAAAACAATTGCCGGCGCTATGCAACCATATCGCCTGGCAGATGATATGTATCACCTGCAAAATAGTTTTCTTCTTTTCATTGCTGAGAAATAAGGATCAGACAGTAGTTCGTACCGCCCCGATCAAATAATCGGGGCTTTTTTTGATCATGCATCAGGTGCCGGCTTTGTATCGATCCACCTGTCTTTAAATTCGGCTTTGTATTCCGACTTCCACCTGCGGTGTGTCCATAAATAATTATGCGGCTCTTCTTTTATAATTTTTTCGAGGAAGTCACGGAAACCACGGGTTATCTCACCAGTTCCTGTTGATGCGGCATTTTCTGTAAACAATGTGCATTCATAAGAATAATGTCCTCTTTTAATTATCCTTGAACGCACAAAAACAATAGCTGTATTATTTTCTATCCCCCTCAATTCCGGCCCGGTGATAAAAGGCGCTGCCTTGCCAAAATAGTATTGCCAATAGGCGGTAGGAATATAACCAGGGTTTTGATCAGCCGCTAAAAAGAATGCAAACCTGCCCTGGGCTATTTCATCACGCTTTGCCCGGAAATCACTTGATTTGATAAATTTTGTACCATACCGCTGCCTCATGTTTAAAAATATTTTCTCCATCGCCTGGTTTTTCAATGGGGTGTACACAGCGTAAGTGGGAATTGTTTTTATAGATCGCGACAAACACAGACTTCCATATTCCCAGTTGAACTGATGGCCTGCGTGAAGCTGAATGTTCTTCCCCCTTTTTGCCAATTCATCCACAACAGCAAAGTCACCTGTGTTTCTTTTTTCAAGCGCCTTATTACTTATGGATATCAGTTTGATCATCTCCACAAAGGTATCTGCCAGGTTGCGATAGAATCTTTTTGCTATTTCATTATGCTCTTCCATTGATTTTTCAGGAAACACAAGGCGCAGGTTATTCAACACGACCTGCCTGCGATACTTAAAAACTCGGTATAATAAAAAAACGATCGCATCGCTTAACAGGTATAAAATAAAAAATGGAAGGAGGGAAAGCAGGTATAGAAATGCATAAACAAAATAATACATCAAAAGGGTTTATCGTATAAAACGCCGAAGATACATTTATTATCATCGGTAAGGGCCTATCCTATTATCTCTCCATACTCCGGCTTCCATTCGTATTTGAATCGTTTGTGGCTCCACAGGTACATATCCGGTTCCAGCCTGATCGCTTCCTCGATAAAATCCCTGTACATGATTGTAAGTTCTCCCGGTTTTAAAGCTGATGCGTCCTTGCATGCAAGCATTAATTCTGTCCTGTACTTTCCTCTTCCCTCTTTAAATGCACGCCCGAAGATCACCGGGCATTTTTTTAAAGCCGCATTTTTTTCCGGGCCTGCCATAAAAGGAGTTGTACGGCTAAAGAAATTCAGCCAGTAGTTACCGGTGGGGACGGCCGGCTTTTGATCTGCTATCAATACCAGGGCGTGTGTTTTTCTTCTCCACGGAAGAAGCGTTTTGCTATTGGTTGCGGGTAAATATATTGCCCCGAATTTTGTACGAAGGTTAAAGAAAATCCTGTCCAGTGGTTTGCTGCTTATCGGCATATAAACAACTACAAACGGCTGTTTAACTTTCATCGACCAATACAGGCTTACCCATTCCCAGTTGAACTGGTGACAGGCATGCATCTGGCAACTTTTATTTTCTGCAGCCAATTCATCAAATATGGAAAGGTCGCCGGTGATATGCTTATCATAAAAATTGCGGGGTGCAGAGAGGCTCTTGATAGTCTCAATAAAAGTATCTGTAAAATTCCTCTGGAATTTTTTTGTGATCTTTTTTCTTTCATCCGGTGTTTTTTCAGGAAAGGCTATGGCAAGATTATTATAGATCACTTTTCTCCTGTATCCAAAAACCCTGAATATTAAAAAAGCAAAAAGGTCACTCAGTATATAAAGAACCCTTAGCGGCAATAATGAAAGAAGGTAAAGCGGTACATAAATAAGGTAATACATGTCGCGATATAATTATAGAACGATATTTTGTATCATTTGGGATTTTGCAGGGTAATCAGTGTTGAAATGCAACCCGCGGCTTTCATGCCTGAACTCGGCGCACTTGACGATCAGGTAGGCAACAGTGATCATATTCCTCAGTTCACATAGCTGTGGCGATACTATGGTTTTCTGATACAGGGCTTCTGTTTCGGCATACAACAGGTCAAGCCTTTTCATAGCCCGGTGCAGCCTTTCATTATTTCTTACGATACCAACATAGTCACTCATCAGCAGTTTTAATTCTTTTACGCTTTGTGTGATCAGGATCATTTCTTTTGGTGATGTAGTACCCGCTGCATTCCAGTCGGGGATCAGCTTGTCCATATCAGCAGCTGTGGCTGTCCTGGCATTTAGATTTGTAACCGAATCAAGATAGGCTCTGTGTGAAAAGACCATCGCTTCCAACAGGGAATTACTCGCAAGACGGTTGGCGCCATGCAGTCCGGTACATGCACATTCGCCGGCGGCATACAAATTTTTTATTGAAGTTCTTGCATGCTCATCGGTCTTGATGCCACCGCAACTATAATGTGCTGCAGGAGCAACCGGTATCATGTGCTTTGTTATATCAAGCCCGATACTCAAACACTTTTCATAAATATTGGGGAAGTGTTCGGTGAATTTTTCTTTGCTGAAATGCCTGCAGTCAAGATATACATGCTCTGTACCGGAAACCTTCATTTCATTGTCGATGGCCCTTGCCACGATATCACGCGGCGCCAGGTCTTTTCTTTTATCATACCGTTCCATGAATGCTTCGCCTGCGTGGTTACGTAATATACCACCATCCCCACGCACAGCTTCAGTGATCAGGAAACTTTGCCCTCTTACACCCGGTTCATATAATGCTGTTGGATGGAACTGTATGAATTCCATATTCTCGATCCTGCCTTTGGCACGATAGACCATCGCCACACCATCACCCGTTGCAATGGCAGGATTGGTCGTTGAGCGGTATACCTGCCCGTTCCCGCCGGTTGCCATCAATGTGATCTTAGAAAGTATTTTCTCAATCTTATTGGAGTTGAGGTTGAGCACATATACACCATAACATTCTGCATCGGGGGTTGACTTGGTGATGAGGTATCCCATGTGATGCTGTGTGATGATATCCACAACAAAGCAATGGCTTATAAGATGGATGTTCTTTTGTTTGGCAATAGTATCGAGTAAAGCCCTTTCCATTTCTTTTCCCGTTACATCTTTATGATGCAAAATCCTGAATTCGCTGTGGCCGCCTTCTTTTCCCAGTTTAAAATCACCCCCGGAGCTTTTATCAAAACGTGCTCCCCAGTTAATGATCTCTTCGATACGTTCAACACCTTCTTTCACTACGATCTCTACAATATGTTTGTCGCAAAGGCCATCACCGGCGATCAATGTGTCTTCAATATGTTTTTCGAAACTGTCGTTATTAAAATCCATCACTCCGGCGATACCACCCTGGGCATACTTGGTATTTGTTTCGTCGCTTCTTGTTTTGGTGAGAATGGTGACGGTCTTATCAGGGCAATCCTGTGCGACTTTCAAAGCGTAGGTCAATCCTGCGATACCACTGCCTATTACGAGGAAATCTGTTTCCATACCCCTAACCCCTAAAGGGGAATTAATATGTTTTGTTACTAAATCTTATTACACTCATTGCTTCAATTCTAAATAACAGAAGGGGTTTCCACCCATGCGTCATTCTCTTTCAGCAAATTGATCAGTTCATCAACTGCTACCTCGCTGGCGACATTTCTTTTGACCACTTCTTTACCACGGTATAAAGTGATCTTGCCCGGACCGCTGCCTACGTAACCAAAGTCTGCATCGGCCATTTCGCCGGGCCCGTTCACAATACATCCCATGATGGCGATCTTAACGCCTTTGAGGTGATTGGTGACGGCTCGGATCTTTGCAGTAGTTTCCTGCAGGTCGAATAAGGTCCTTCCGCAACTGGGGCAACTGATATATTCTGTTTTTGATATCCTTGTCCGTGTGGCCTGTAATATTCCGAACGAAATGGAGTTCAGCAATTTTGCCTGTGGGGCTATCTTATTATTTCCATAATGATATCCGAAACACACTCCGTCACAGAATCCATCCAGTAATAATCCTCCTGCTTCAATTGAATAGAGGATCAGTGCTTCTGCAGTGGTAGCATGGATACTGTCGCAAATAATGATGGCCGGATTTTTTATATTATTGTTCATCAGGTCCACGAACATGCTGCGTATGTTTTGCATCGCATTCTTATTGGTAGAACTAAAGCATATCACTGCGGTATGATCTTCCTTCAGTTTCTCAAATAGTTTTTTTCCTGCCGCTGAATGGTAACCATCCCAGTGATAATCCACCATTACAAAATTCACTTGTGCCGATCTTTGCAATCCATCATTCAGGTATTGTTCCGAATCCAAAAGAAGAACATATTTTTCTTTATCTGCAGCGGCAAGCCATTGATCGTGGTAGAGCAGTACTTTTAATGTGCCGGGCAATTCAAAATCCAAAACATTGTTACAGAAAATATAATCAGCCGCCGCGTCACCGATGTTCCATTTATCTGTTGACGCATCATATGTATAACCGATGTCCTGCAGGCTGGAAGCTGTTATCTTTTCGTATTTACTGAAGTCAGCTATTACAATCGGAACATGTTTGTCGCCAATATTAGAAACAGCAAATGTTTGTCTCCGGTTGTATTCAAAAGGAGAATAGGGAAGTTTATTATTGGTTTCCTGGTTACTGTTTACTGTTCCCGGTTTATTATTCTCATACCTTTTTACGATATCCTTACACACCGGTATTTCCAGTTCGGGGTCTTCCGTTAATGAAACACGGATCGTATCTCCGATGCCATCTTCCAGCAATGTTCCGATACCGATAGCTGATTTTATTCTTCCGTCTTCTCCATCGCCCGCTTCTGTAACACCCAGGTGCAGGGGATAACATTCGCCGAATTCTTCCATCATATGATTGATGAGTAAACGGTAGGCCTGCACCATCACCTGCGGGTTACTGCTCTTCATGCTGAGCACGATGTTGTGGTAATCCTCCGACCTTGCGATACGCAGGAATTCCATTGCACTTTCCACCATACCCATCGCTGTATCGCCGTAACGACTCATGATCCTGTCGCTGAGGCTTCCATGGTTGGTGCCGATTCGCATAGCAGTTCCATATTCTTTACAGATCTTAACAAGCGGCGTGAACCTGTCTCTTATCCTTTCTATTTCTTCTGCATATTCCGCATCTGTATATTCAAGTTGCTCGAATTTTTTCTTGTCGACATAATTACCCGGGTTAACTCTTACTTTCTCCACGATCCTTGCGGCGATCTCTGCCGCATTCGGCGTAAAATGAATATCTGCCACTAAAGGAGTATCGTATCCTCTTTTCCTTAATTCATCTTTTATGTTCTGTAAATTTTCGGCTTCCTTTTTTGAAGGGGCGGTGATACGGACCAGCTCAGCTCCTGCTTCAATACAGCGAATGGACTGCTCAACCGTGGCCATGGTATCCATGGTATCGGTGGTTGTCATGGTCTGAACCCGGATAGGATGGTTATTTCCCAGCAAAAGCTTTCCGATCTTAACCTCTCTCGTTTTAAGCCTTTTATATTCAGTCAGTGATTCACAGTAAAATTGCATGCTACTAATATTGTTGCAAAAATAAGACAATAAAACAGGTTTATGGATTTGGTGAGACGAAGCCTTCAGATCAGGTTTACCAATCCTTATCTGGCTTGCCTGATGAGGCTGTGTTGACTTTCCTTAATTTATCCTGCAGGTTCTTTTCCTGCTGAAGCAGGGCTTTGAGTTTTTCTTCAGCATCCTGCTTGGTAAGTTTGGAAGGCTGGGGTTTGGGTTGCTGGTTCTTTTCCTCTTCCTTGGGTTTTTGTTCTTCTTTTTTCTTCTTTTCTTCCTTTGGTTTCTTCTGCTCCTGCTTTTTATCATCCTTCTTCTGTTCCTGCTGTTGTTTCAGTAATGCCTTTTGAAGATTCTGCCTTGCGTCGTCATCTTCCGGGTTTAGTTTCAATGCATTTTTATAGGCTTCGATGCATTCGGCAAGCTTATTATTATTCTGTAGCACCACCCCCTTATTATAAAATGACCTGGACCTGTCTTCTTTTGATGTATAATTTGATAAGGCATTTTCATAAGCCTTGATGGCTTCATCTGTCTTACTGCTCTTATAGAGAGCATTACCAAGGTTAAATTGTGCAATGGGATTTACTGGGTTTTTCTCCGTCGCCTTCTGATAATTCGTTATTGCATTCTCATACTCTTTCTTTTCATAAGCCTCATTTCCTTTTTTGATCAATGGCTTTTCATTCTGAGCCTTTGAAGCAAGGGGTAAACAGATCATCAGTAAGATGGCGACTGCAACTTGAGAACTGACGACTGACGACTGACGACTGACGACAGGCGATTGACGATTGACGACCGACCTTCTTTCAGATATAAAGAATTCAATGACCAGGAACAGCAATGCTGCCGCAAGGAGGTAAGGGAAGAAATTTTTATAATTCACCAGGGAATCTTCCGTGATCGTTCTCTGATCCATGCCGGCGAGTTGTGACCCGAGTTTTGAAACAACTTCGTCAGTATTACTGAACAATTGATAGCTGCCATTCGTCTTCTCGGCGATCTTCATCAGTTCTTCTTCATTGAGTTTTGTCACAACAATATTACCTGCATTATCTTTTTTGGCTTCGTTGGTTGTTTCGTCAGGGATCGTTGCACCCTGTGGTGAGCCAACACCAATTGTGTTGATAATGATCCCCTCGTCTGCCAGCTGCCCGGCAGTTGATAAGGCACCTTCATCATGATCTTCGCCGTCGCTGATCAGGATGACCGTTTTATATTTTTTTTCTTTTGCGTTGAAAGAAGCATCGCAAAGCTTAAGTGCATCGGCAATAACTGTTCCCTGTGTTGGGACAACATCCGGTGTTGCAGAAGAGAGATACATTTTGGCGGCAGCATGATCACCCGTTAAAGGCATTTGCAGGTAAGCCCTGCCAGCAAACACAACAATCCCAATCCTGTCATTATCCAGTTTATCGATCAGTTTACTGATGGCCTGTTTTGCTCTTTCAAGCCTTGTCGGCTTTATGTCCTGTGCCAGCATGCTCTTGCTCACATCCAGTGCGATCATAATGTCGATACCGGTACGGTTCACTTTTTCCATACCCTGTGATGTGCGTGGATTGACCAGCGCCATCACGGCCAGTGAAAAAGCAATGACTATCAATATGAATTTAAGTGCGAATTTTTGCGGGGAGTAATTTCTGATCATTTCTTTCACCAGTGCAGGGTCGCCGATCTTTTTGATCGTCTTTCTTTTCCATAACATCACCAGGAAATACAAAAGCAGCATGAGCGGCACAGCGGCAAATGCAATAAAGAATTCGTTATGCTGAAAACGAAACATAGGTAGCAAATTAATCATTCAGCCGGTAAGAAAAGTGTTAAAGTAAACACCGGACAATCATCTTTTGCCTTCAAAAAAGCCGAGTTGTTTCAAAATGCCTTTGGTGATATTCATCCGCACAACATTTATATCCGTATTTGCATCCGGCGCTTTTACAAACGTAACGAAGAAATAAACGTGCCTGTTCTCTTCGATCCATCCTACTACCCAACCGATACTTTTTCCATCAACATCATCTCCCCAGCCGGTCTTATAACTCAATTTATATGCCGTATTATTTTCCTGTACCATTACATCCCTCACTATTTGCTGCACACTTTTCATGAAAGGCAACTGGTCAAAATATAATCTCTTCATCAGCCCCAGCTGTTCATCAGGTGATATCTTCAATTTATTATTCAGCCAGAAAGAATCGATAGGCCCGCTGATATCCTTATTGCCATAACCAAGGCTATCGATCCATCGCTGCATGGTGTCTCTTCCGATACGCCTGGCCACTTCCTGGTAATAGGGAACACAACTGACCTTGAATGCCTCTGCCATGTCCATATCTTTATTCCAGGATTCCACCGGCCTTTTGATCCCATCCCATTTAATTACCATTTTCTCGTTAGTTATCCTTCCCGTCTGCAATCCGATCAGTGAATTAACGATCTTGAAAGTTGATGCCGGAGAAAAACGCATCGTGTCATATTTCATATTATAGACCGTTATTTCTCCATCAGCATTATTGAGCAGGCTGAAGCAACCATCTACTTTATTCTCATCGAAATATTTTTTTAAGCTATTGTCTGTTTTTGCCTTGTTGACGGTACAGGAAGAAAAAGTAATAAGCAATACACAACAGGCAATAAGCAAGAGGGAATTATTTTTCATTTTAAGTGTTTAGCAGTTGCGTCGAGGGCATCATAGAATTTCTGTCCGAATTTCCTGATCAGCGCTTCTTTCAGGAAAACATATACAGGTACTTTTAATTTTTTACCTAATGCACAGGCAGCTTTACAGTTGTCTTCACGTGGCTCATAATTCACATATTCATTATCACTGTGTTTACTTTTTTTTGTGATGACGGGAAAAAGGTGACAGCTGATAGGCTTTTTCCATTTGATCTTTCCATCAATGTAGGCCTGCTCTATGCCGCATTTCACAATCCCGTTCTCATCTTTTATACCGTAAACACATACTTTGCTTCCGATCGTTGGGGTTACCCATCCGTATTCCTTATCATAAACATACCTGCCCTGCCGGTTCAGTTCTTTTATACTTTCTTCATTTAAATAAGGCAGTACTTTATCATATACCTGGTTCAGCTTGTCCAGCTCTTCTTTTTGTAAAGGAGCGCCCGCGTCTCCATCCACGCAACAGGCACCTTTGCATTTTGAGAGGTCACAGACAAACTGTTCTTTGATCACTTCATCACTTACCAGTATGTTATCAATTGCGATCATAATTGTTGCAAAAATAGTAAAAGGACGTTGTTAACCGGCGTCAAAATGTATAATGAATGGTTATTTATTGGTCCATTTGAAGGTATTGATGAGATGCTCAATATCCTTTTGCAGGAAATCCTGTACGGGCCTGAGTGAATCAGCATTGGGCGTTACATCAAAATACAGGGCGCCCCTAAAGAAATTTTTAGTGGTATCGCTGAGAAAAAATTGTTTTGAAGTTGCGGCATTCCCTCCCACTTTGAAAAAGACACCTGTGACCTCATTGGGTGTATGCATCAGGCTATCGGTAATGGAAGAAGCAATGGATTCATTCTTATTGGTAAGCTTAAAAGCGTCGCCGACCATCTTGTCAAATACGTTAATGCCTATCGAATCTTTATAAGACCCGTCAGCCTGTTTCACCTTGTAAACCGATGTGCCGCCAACGGCTTTATAGCTAAGGAATATCCTGCCGTTGAATTGGGGGAAGTCAACATTGATCCAGTAGGTATTACCTGCGTCCCTGTCAAAATAGGTGCTATCTTTTACGATCTGTGCGTAAGCCGGGTATTCAAATGTATAAGGGAAGCCTTCCTTTTGAAAAGTCACATATTTTCTTTCGGGGAAATCTATTTTATAGTATCCTTTCTTTTTGGAAGTATAAGTGGAATTACAAGCCTGAAGCAATAAACAATTGACAATAATGAACAGGCAAACTGATCTCAAATTGAATATCGAATATTGAATATCGGGCATTGAATATTTTTATGTCGTTTCCTGCTTGACGGTAACTTTTACCTTATCGATCCTGTTCTTGTTTATCTCAAGTGGTATAAAAGTAAAATCGTTATTGATCACCTCTTCGTTGATGTGCGGGAATTTTCCTGCTATTTCCAAAACCAGTCCTGCCAGTGAATCACTGTCTCCCCGCACGGCATCGAAGGTATCGGTTGGGAGGTTCATGGCTTTACAAACATCATTGATCATTGTCTTGCCCTCAAAAATATAATTGAAGTCATCTATCTTTTTATTGTTGCTTTCCTCATCATCGAATTCATCTTTGATGTCTCCTATGATCTCTTCCATAACGTCTTCAAGTGTGACAATGCCCGAGGTTCCTCCAAATTCATCAACAACTATAGCGAAGTGCATACGCCTGTTCCGGAATTCCTGCAACAGGTCTTCTATCAGTTTTTGTTCATGCACAAAATATGGTTGACGCATTAAGGTATGCCAGTCGAAGTCTGGTTGTTCATCCAGGTAAGGGAGGATATCCTTTGTATGCAGCATACCTACCACTTCATCAAGGTTATGCCGGTAAACGGGCAAACGGGAATAATGCAGCTCTTCTACTTTTTTTATGGTGTCGGCAAAACTGATGTCAAAATCAATACCGTTTACGTCAAGCCTGGTGCGCATTACCTGCTTTACGGTAGTGTTGCCGAATTTGCGGATGCCTTTTAGTATTGATTTCTCTTCCGTAGTGGCTTCGTGTTCGGGTAAAAGATCGATAGCATCGTCCAGGTGGCTTCGATCCATGGCAGAAGAACTGTTGGGAGAAAACCTTCTTTCTATTTTATCGCTGAAACGAACCATTCGTTTGCTGAACCGATAGAAAATACTGGTAAAGATTTCCACCACTAAAGATGCTGTTGCGGCAAACCAGATCTTATGATGCGTTGCCCAAACCTTTGGCAGCACTTCACCAAATAAGAGTAATAAAAAAGTAACGAGCCCTACTTTAAACAGGAACACCGGCCAGAAGTTCCAGTGCATGCCAGCGATCCAGTCGTCGATCAGGATGTTGGAGATAAGGATGATACCTATGTTGACAAAGCTGTTGCCGATCAACATCGAGGCAAGCAATGTTTTGGGATGATCGAGCAAGCCAACAATACGCCTGTATGCCGGCTGGCGCTTTGTCCGCAGCATATTAATATCCTTGAACGTAAGGGAAAAAAAAGCGATCTCTGACCCTGCCAGCAAAAAGGATAAAATAAAAAGTATGAATACTATAAAAATAAGTACAGTAGAAGCGGCAATGGTTATTGCCAATAAATGAAAAGAGAAGAAGCCTGAAAATTCAATGACCGAATGATAGTCCAAAACAATTAGTTTATGTAAAAAAATACTCCGTTAAGATGCAAACAGAATATACTGATCAAAATGGTAAGCGTTCGGTTCCATCATCTACCGGGGGAATATTTGAATCATTGTCCATTCCTTCGATCCCTTCTATTCCCTGGGAAGCATGAGTTCCATCACTTCTTTTATCCAACATGATAAGATTATCCCCTACAACTTCCGTGGCAAATTTCTTATTTCCTTCTTTATCCTCCCAGCTTCGTGTTTTTAACCGTCCTTCAATGTAAACCAAACTTCCTTTGTGCAAATATTTTTGAGCCAGTTCTGCCAATCCTCTCCAAAGAACTACTGTATGCCATTCTGTTTGTGAGATCAGTTTTCCGCTCCTGTCTTTATATGTTTCTGTTGTAGCGAGAGAAAATTTTGCTACTCCTATATTTCCTTCGAGGAATTGCATGTCCGGATCCTTACCTAAGTTACCAATGAGCATCACCCTGTTTACGCCTCTCATAAAATTTATTTTAGATCAATGTACTGTTGGTTCATATTGCGTTACAGCAAATTTAAAGATACGATTTTATCTTTTAAGCGAGCCGGCTCCATTTTCTGTCAAATACCCCGTAATGAGCCTCGGGAAAGGCAGCCTGGCCATAGCCCGGGAAGAAACAGGCTTGTATCCGGTCAATGACAATGGTTTTTTGATCTTTATATGGATAAATTTTCCCTGCAGGGTTTGATGTGTCAACTGTTGAGTATACACTTCAGAAACATTGCTTATTTCAAATTCATTTCCATCAAATATCTCCTGGAATTCAGGCATTGATCTGATCTTTTTCAAGGTTATCTCTGCAGGCGTTTCGATCAGCATGAATTCATATAGATTTTCCCAGATATCTTTTGGCCCTCTTTTACGAACATATATTTTTCCTTTATGTTCTATGACCAGGTAATAAAACCATCTTATTTTTTTGCTGATACTTTTTTCTTTTACCGGGAGGCTGTTCACCAGATCCTGCAACCTGGCACTACATTTATTTTTCAGGGGACAGGTATTACAGAGGGGATTTACCGGCTTACATACAACAGCTCCGAAGTCCATTATCGTCTGGTTGTAAACACCGGGTCTTTGCTTATCCAATAATTCATGAGCGAGGGAGGTGAAGGTTTTTTTTCCTCCTGTGCTGTCAATTGGCGTAGTTATTCCAAAAAATCTTGATAACACCCGAAATACATTCCCATCCACTACCGCATGTGGTAAATTAAAGGCAAATGATGCGATAGCGGCTGCAGTGTAAGGGCCAACGCCTTTTAAAACGAGTATCTCTTCATATTTTGAAGGGAATTTTCCTTTATAGTTTTTTGCGATGATCTTTGCTGTTGCGATCAGGTTTTTGCAGCGTGTATAATAGCCAAGGCCTTCCCATAATTTGAATGTTTTTTTTTCGGGGGCTGATGCTAATTTTTTTATATCAGGATATGCGATCAAAAAACGTTTGTAATAATTCAAACCCTGCTCTACCCTTGTTTGTTGCAGAATTATTTCACTAAGCCAGATTTTATACGGATCTTTTTCTGCTTTCCAGGGCATTACCCGATCATTATCCTTAGTATTCCATTTCAACAGGTTTTTCACGAAATATTTCTTAGCATCAATCATTTATGTCTTAATTTTTAAAGAATATCCTGTCAATATTTTGCATTTATGCTATTAATTATCAATTAGTTATAAAGGGAAAATGGGAATAAGCCTTTTTTTGTTAACCCACAAAGTAATTGATAATCACCATCTTATTTGAAAATTCAAATTTTTTGTCGTATTTTTCTAACAATTAATATTATAAAAAAATAAACATATGAGAAAAGCCGACCTCATTAATCAAATTTCTGACAAAACCGGCATACCTAAAGTAGATGTTTTGGTAACATTAGAAACTATGTTTAAAGCTGTAAAGAATTCTCTAGCCGCCGGTGAGAATATCTATATCCGTGGATTTGGCAGCTTTATAACAAAGAAAAGGGCCGCAAAGATCGGTCGTAATATTAAGAAAAATATTGCTGTAGAAATCCCTGAACACTTTATTCCTGCATTCAAGCCTGCCAAAGAATTTATGCTGGAAATAAAATCATCAAAAAACATCAAAGAGAGCCACGAAAAAGACGAGGACAGGGAAGAGATGACGTAACTTTGCCGCCTAAATTGATAAGGTGAAGAAACAAATCTTACTTACCCTTAGTGGGCTTTTCCTGGTAATCGTGCTTTTCTTTTTTGGGAAAACAGTAGCGCCTAAAAGTAAAATAGCTGATGCACCCGTAACAGCTGCTATAAAGGCATTTGATATTAATCATTTCATCGAGGAATCAAAAGGTCATTTGACTGCTTCCCAGGCTATTACCCTCGGTAAATTGGAAAATGCCGTAACCCGTGGAGATGTTTCAAGCCAACAAATAATAGCAAATACGCAATTAGCCAATTTCTGGAAGGACAGTATTCACTCCTTTGAGCCTTATATCTTTTACCTATCTGAAGCTGCTAAATTGGATAAGTCAGAAAAAAACCTCACCTTTGCTGCCCAATTAATTTTGGATAACCTCCGTGGAGAACAGGATGAGGCTAAATTGAATTGGAAAACAGAGCAGGCGATCGGTTTATTTGAAAAAGCAATTGAACTGGATCCTGCCAATGAAGATCTTAAAGTAGGCCTGGGCAGTTGTTATATTTTCGGGAAAGGGCGGACAGGTGGTCCCCAGGAGACAATGAAAGGCATACAGCAGTTGTTGGAAGTGGCCCGCAGGGACTCTAATAACATGAAAGCCCAGCTGATGTTAGGCATCGGTGGTTATGTTTCAGGACAATATGACAAAGCCATCGAGCGTTTACAGAAAGTATTGAAAGCCGAACCCACTAACCTGGAAGCCGTTGCATTCTTGGCAGATACATATGCTGCAAAAGGTGATAAGACGGAAGCTATAAAGTGGTACCTGATCAGCAAAAGAATGGTAAATGATCCGCACTATAGCCAGGAAATAGATGAACGGATAAAATCATTACGGTAAAATGTCGAAGTAAAATTCGATTTACATATTTTAAAAATTATTTAAAACAAAAAAAGACTAGTTATGCCTTGTGGTAAAAAGAGAAAACGTCATAAAATTGCAACACACAAGCGTAAAAAACGTTTAAGAAAGAACCGTCATAAGAAGAAATAATACTTCTTAACGGTGCCCTGGTTCCCCACCGGGACACACATTACCTGCATACATTACGGCTTATGAATTAAGTTGACTAATGCATGACGTGTATGTCTTCCTTCCATGATGTAATGGTCTTATCAAAAAATTGAGCTTGACCAAGGAACTAATTATAAATGCCGCGCCGCAGGGCGTTGAAATTGCCTTGCTTGAAGATAAAAGACTGGTAGAACTGCACAGCGAAAAAGCTGATGCCAGTTTTGGCGTGGGCGACCTGTACCTCGGAAAAGTTAAAAAACTTATCCCTGGACTTAATGCTGCTTTTATCGATGTTGGTTTTGAAAAAGACGCCTTCCTTCATTATACAGATCTCAGCCCTTACGTTCGTTCCATCCTGAAATTCACCACCGAAGCAATCAATGATAAGACTGAAGGCGGCGCAGATTTTTCGAAATTCAAAGTAGAACCGGAAATTGTAAAGACAGGTAAGATAGCAGAGGTATTGAATGGAAGACCCAATGTACTGGTTCAGATCCTGAAAGAACCTATCGCTGCCAAGGGGCCCCGCCTGAGTTGTGAGCTTTCTTTGCCAGGACGATTTGTGGTTGTTACCCCATTCAATGATATCATTGCCATTTCACGGAAAATTCATTCCTCTGATGAAAGGAAAAGACTGCACAAGATCATTGAAGCCATCAAGCCAAAGAATCTTGGGGTGATCGTAAGAACTGCTGCGGAAGGAAAGCATACTGCAGAATTACATGAAGACCTTTTAAGCCTGATAGCAACATGGAAGACGATCCAAACCAATCTTAAAGGTGCTGTGCCTCCTGCAAAGATCTTAAGCGAGCAGGGAAAGACCACCAGCATTTTACGGGATCTCTTAAATGAGGATTTTAACCGTATCGTGGTCAATGATAAGAATATCTTCTCCGATACGAAAACATATATCCAGCGTATTGCTCCTAATAAAGCAGACATCGTTTCTTTCTATAATAATGGTTCACCCATATTCGACAGTTTTGGTGTTACCAAGCAGGTAAAAGCTGCATTTGGAAAGACCGTCAATCTGCCAAGTGGTGCTTACCTGATCGTTGAGCATACCGAAGCATTGCACGTGATCGATGTAAACAGCGGCTATAAAAGTGTAAGTAATAACCAGGAACAGAATGCACTTGAAACAAACCTCGAAGCGGCAGAAGAGATCGCCCGGCAATTAAGGCTGAGGGATCTCGGCGGTATCATCGTCGTGGATTTCATTGATATGAAGCTGGCAGAGAATAAAAAGAAGCTGGCGGATGCAATGGATACTTTCATGCGCCCCGACAGGGCCAAGCATGCCGTACTTGCGATCAGTAAGTTCGGGCTGATGCAGATAACAAGGCAGCGCATGAAGCCAGAGATGACCATCAATACCAGCGAGGTCTGTCCAAGCTGTAACGGTACTGGAAAAATATCATCTACGCTTATACTTGAAGATGAGATAGAAAAGAATCTCAGCTACCTGATCATGCAGAAGCATAAAGGATTAACCATAGAGATCCACCCTATCCTGCATTCTTATCTTACCAAGGGCTTTATCTTTTCAAAACTTTCTAAATGGCGCCGCAAATACAAACAGCGGATCAAACTGAAGCCTAACCTTAATTATCACTTAACCGAATTCCATTTCTTTGATGAGAATGATGAGGAAATAAAACTGTAATAGCGCAGCATCCTTTTCCGCATCTTACCGATCTTCTTTCAAAATATAGAAGCTATTGTTAAAAATGGGGCATGATTGTTTTATGTATTGCTGCCTTTATAAGAGTAGTTGCATATTTATGGCTACTTTCTATGGGGGTTGAAAAATTAAATTCTCTCCGCCAGCTTTCTGGGGCTTCTGAATGTACTCCGGTAAGCACTACACATCCTGAACCATAGCTACCCTGAACAGTCGCTGGAGTACCATCCGGATATTTTGAAACTATATCACCCCAGCCACTGAATTGAGGGCCATCTTCCCAATAGTGTTCGATTATTGTCCCATCTGCATTGACGATAGCAACTGCCGCTTTTCTTATGCCTTTATCCTCAGCTGAGTAAAATTTAAAGCGTACAGCTTTGGTAATATTAAAACTATTATTTCCGGTATTACCTGCTAAAAAGCCGCCAGCACAAATTCCCAAATAATTTAATCCTTCATAAACTGCCTGTTGAATATTGTCTGTAGTTTCTTTAGTGAGATTTTTACCTATATCTATAAAATTGCCTCCTGGTATGATAATCAGTTTATACTTTCTTAATTGACTTATATCTAGCGCATTTAGTTCAGCAGAATTGATCAAAACAAAATCCATATGATTTGAAGACAAAATATTTTTGATTGCCTCTACATCGTTAGGTGATGTGCCTGTGCCATTAAAAAGTATAATTGAAGTTTCTTTTTGCCCGGTTTTACAATTTGCAAAAAATAATGCAACTATAAAATATATAAAATAAATAAGTCTATTTTTCACTTTACCAATTGCTAATTTCGTCACGAGTATTGCATTACTTAATTCAATGGCATCATTCGTAAGTGGGATTTTGGACATAGAAGCATCCCGATAAGATCACATTACCCTTTAAGCCATCACAATGCGCCATGAATAGAGCTTTCATTCCTTTGGTAAGATTTCTTGTCCTTCTCTTATTTAATATTTCACATTGTACATCAATGGGCGATGGAGCACCATCGAGGATTATCAGCACGCCATAGTCATCTGTTTCTTTTATATCTTTTACTATTCCTTCAACAAATATGGGATAATCCTGCTTCTTGTATTTCTTATCGGCAAGCGATTGGCCGGCAGCATAATCCGCAGCTAGTTTTTTAGCTTCAATTATATCTTCCCTTGGAATAGGAGGCGGAGGTGGTGGTGGCGGAGGTAATGTCGTATCCGGCGGACCCGCAGGTACTGCCAATCCACTATCTACGTTATTGATGGCATTTGAATCTGCTTTTTTATTTTCAGCATCATGATTAATGCATGATTGGAGCAGGAGCATACTTATGATGAACAGGACTATAAGTAAACGCATAATAATTGAGTTGAGCCAAGTATTTGTTGTTGGTACTTTTTCATGGCCCGATCTTATTGGCCAGGTAATCTGTATTGTTCTTTATCAGGGCATCCAGGCAATTAAGTACATCAATTTCAGTTTGCCCCGCTCTATCGGTCATGTAGTTATCGTCAATTTTTTCTTTCAGGCCGAAAAACGCTTTTACTTTTTTAGGGCGTTTATAAAAGATTTGATATTCATAATTATCAGGGTCGCCAATCGCTGAGATTACCATCCCGTGTTTTGTTTCTCTATTTTCTATTTCCAGCGATGGAGAATAATAAATTTCATTTTCAGGCATTATTTTAATTTGCTGTAAATGATCTTTCCAGTTAATACTTTCGAATTTTGCAATAATATTTTCTGTTTTAATATCGCCAAGCTCAATAATATCCGGTTGTAAAGGATCGCAGAATGAAGCCCTGAAATTCATCTTAATTTATTTATGTTAGAATCATTTTATTTACAATCCGTTTAAAACATAGTAGTCAAAGTGGCAGGATTAAAGAAACGAATTTTGTATGACAATGCTAGTCCTATTATTGAATATTTTCCCACCACTCAACGCCTGTTACAGGATCGTTCAATTTCACTTCTTCACCGATCATAGGATGAATGACAGGAAAATTCTTTCTTTTCGCTTCGGCTACAAATCTCCTGATCGGCTCGTCCCAACTATGTAATGAGAGGGAGAATTTCGCCCAGTGCACCGGCATTATTTTCTTTGCTTGCAGGTCCTCTCCCGCCTGTATCAATTCCTCCGGCATCATGTGAATATATTTCCAACTCTTATTGTATTGTCCGCATTCAAGAATAGCCAGGTCAAAGGGACCAAATTGTTTACCGATAGCAGCAAAATGTGAATCGTAGCCTGAATCACCACCAATATAAATTTTCATCGTGGGACTTTTCAGCACAAACGACATCCATATTGCCTGCTGTCTTTTAAATGTCCTCCCGGAAAAATGTCTTGCGGGAGTTGTATAAACATGAAAGTCATCATCCAATACTACTTCTTCGTTCCAGTCTTTTTCTATGATCAGATCCTTATCAAATCCCCAGTGTTCCAAATGTTCGCCCGTACCCAGGCCGGTGATTATCTTCTTTACTTTTGGCTTTAGTTTCAAAACGGTTTCATAGTCGAGATGGTCCCAATGATCGTGGGTAATGAAGAGGTAATCGATCTGAGGCATATCATCGGTGGAATAAATATCCGAGCCTTTGAAACTTTTCGTGGTAAATTTTAAAGGAGAAGCATGGCCGCTGAACACCGGGTCCACTAATATTCTTTTCCCATCTACCTGCATAAAATAAGAAGAATGCCCAAACCATACCAGTACATTGTCAGCAGGGCTCAATGAATGCAGGTCCGTCTTTTGAGAAGGCAATGGGCCTGAAGGCATGCTTCTCTTATTTTTATTAAAGATGAAATCTTTAAGGATAGAGAAAAAGGTAGCGCCTTCTGTAAGATCAGGTGTTGGACTTTGATTCTGAAATTTGCCCTCACGATAATTAGAGGATGCGAGGATCTTTTGCAATCTTTCACCTGAAGGGGCTTTACCAAATTTCGGTTGCTGCATGAAAAAATATACATAGCCGGTGAGTACAATAATGATCGCAGCAATTATAAGCAGCATATTATCCTTTTTCTTTGGAGACGTTTGACAAGGCAATATATTTTAATAAAAATCCCCATCAAATGATGGGGATGTGTCGTTTCAGAAGTATATAATAATTAATAGCCGCTTTTTGCCGCTTTCCAGGCCCTTGTTCTTTCCACCCTTCCGCTCTTCTTATCCCTGGCCCTTCCGATGGCATATCCTGCACCGCCGCCTATAACAGCACCAATGATCCCGCCAGCTACGCGATTGTTTTTACTAAGCACAGCACCTAAAATAGCGCCCGCTCCTCCACCGATCGCAGTACCCTTGGCTGCATCACTCCAGCCTTTATCCCTTTGCGGATAAACTGCATTGCTGGTTGTATTCATTTTTGAAGCAGTATATGCTGTATTACTTTCCAGCACAGTGGGATCCGAAGCTTGGAATTCACGTGACTTGAAGTCGCGGCC
>JADMIO010603942.1_pt1 | contig 65017 bp, 56 predicted proteins | sample 8958161 | NCBI WGS metagenome assembly JADMIO01 (sample SAMN16585339, study PRJNA669376) | soil metagenome | isolation source: Crop rotation soil | place: USA: Cullars Rotation, Alabama | collected 2011 | reverse complement strand
GCGACTTCAAGTCACGTGAATTCCAAGCTTCGGATCCCACTGTGCTGGAAAGCCTATAAGCCCATAAGCCCATAAGCCCATAAGCCCATAAGCTTATAAGCCTCCTGCGTATAACTAAGGTTATATTTTTTAAGGCCTTGTTTGAAAATAGGTTTGTGACATTCTTTCATTAAAACAAAAATGTCATGAAAACCTTTGCATCTCACCCAATTCCCAAATGCTGGAAGGATTCAAAATCCTGGTTTGGTAAATCCTTTTTCCTCTTCTCATTCCTTTTTCTTTTGCTCCAAAATCTCAATGCTCAACTTGTCTACAACATTGATGAGGTGAATGGTCAGATACTGGAGTTGCCGGGAGGGGATGGCACAATAACATTATACGATTCAGGTGGTCAATTGGGTGATTACCAGAATAATGAAGATTATTCAGTAACCATATGTTCAGGTTTTCAACTAGCAGGATGTCCGCCTATTCCTGAACTGAATGCTCAATTCTTTTCTTTCGACGTGGAAGAAGAGGATGGCTGTGATTATGATTATCTACAGATCGATGTTTTCGGAGACTATTGCAATGGCAATCCTCCTCCATTGGCAACATTCGCCTCTATTGGTTTTGAGAGTCCGGAAGGATGTATGACACTGCATTTTCATTCTGATGCTTCTATCACAGGTGACGGATTTATAGCTGTATTTTCTGCTGATATGATTTATACACAACCTGAATCCCTCTCATGTGGATCCATACTTGAAGATGAATGGATTGGACTTCCGATTGAAGGATGTATCACATGTACAGATTACTATGATTGTGGTGGCAATACGTACGGCCCCTATTTCGGTGGCGAAGTTAGATATGATATTGAAGCCTCAGGGGTTACTACGCTCACCATTGATGGAGATGTTGATTTTTTCGTTTACGGATTATGGACACTTATCGGACCAAATTTTTGCCCCCCTATTGCATCCATAGCCTGCGCTGTTGGAAATCAGACATCTGTAACATTTAATGCCGATGATTATCCATATGGAGTTTGGGTTATAATTGATTCAGAATTTGACGGAAGCTTTGATCTCCAGGTACAATGCGGCGGACCGTGCCAGACATGTGATCATTGCTTCGCATTCCTCCCCAGATTTCAGGCACCCAATATTGTGGATTTTCAAAATCGATATTGCGGCGATGGAATTCTAGGTTTACAGGATGATGAAACACATCTTCGCACCGCGGCATTGACGTATGAATGGGAAGTGCCGAATGCAAACGAACAATATACCAGCGGCACAAATTCCGGATCAGAAAATCCCTCGATCATTTTTCCGGGTGCCGGAACCTACACCGTATGTCAGACGGTATACAGTGGTGCCACAGAAGTGTTTCATTGTTGCAATACCGTAGTCATCGGAGCGTGCAATGTACCTCCGGTAGCATTTTTCACAGCGACACTCGCCCAGTTTGATCGATTTATACTCAATACAAATGGAAATGGGAATAATATCCAGTGGACTTTTTCTGATCCCGATGTTTTCTTCTTCCAGGGAGGTCCAAATTCAACCAACCCGGTCATCGTTATCCCCGGCGGAAGCTGCGTCACGGTTTGCCTGTACGAAACCAATGCATGCGGTTTCTCATCCTACTGTCTTGAGCTATGCCTGGGCAATTCATCTTGCGGTGGATCTACCCCACCTGTTTACATCACAAATGAAATACAACCTGTTGTAGATGACCTTGAAATTTCTATCAATCTTCCCACTCCGCCATCTGGAGGCCAGGCAACCTATGCATGGGATTTTGGGGATGGAGAAGTAGCGACAACAAAAAACATATCCCATACATTTCCTGCTTACGGCAATTACATGGTATGCGTTATCGTCACCGTCGGTTGTCGCACCTGGTGCTATTGCTGGTGCATCAATCTCAAACCCTGCACACCGATTTATACCTACAATGACGGAGAAATAGATGTGGAATTCTCCGGCACTGAAAACAAGCTGACCTATACCTTCACCTCATTCACACCCATCGCCCCGGGCGAAGACTGGGTTGTCAATGGAAATCCCGTGAGTGGCAGTTCTTCGCAACTAACATACACATTCCCTGCTGCCGGAAATTATACCATCTGTTTCCCTTACCTGCGTAACGACGGATGTGTAGGGTATTACTGTATCGAAGTAGGTGCAGGAAATCCATTTGCATGCAATACAATTACATGGCAATTTGATGCCACCAACGGTTATCGCTTCAGTGTGCCTTCCGGACAAAGCGATGTCCTGTGGACGATTGATGAGACACATCAGGACATCGGTCACAACCTCACAAGCAACTGGGTTCTGCCGATCAATCCATGCGGATGGAAAACAATCTCTGTACGATATTTTGACGGCGTTCGTTATCGCATTTGTTGTCTGCGTATTTATTTGTGTCCCCCTGATGAATGCTATGGTTCAATAGATTATGGATATCTCGCGACAACAAATCAGGCAACATTCAAACTCAACACCACCGGCAACACAGATATCAGTTGGTATTTTGATGATGTTCCTTCACAAACACTTGGAACTGCACAAACACTTGCGATTCCATATCCCGGCACTTGCGTTTCAAGATGGATCTCTGTCAAATACAAAGACAGTTTTGGAAGATGGCGCATCTGCTGCCGGTACATATACTTCTGCAATCCTGCATCATGCAATATCATTAAGGTAAATTATAATGCGACGAACGGATATTCTTTTACGGCACAATCTGCCCAGGAAAACATGTCCTGGATTGTGGAAGAAACACAAACATCTCTAGGAAGTAATCTGACAAGCGGTTATCTGCCGGTCAGTGGCACATGTGATTACCGCACCATTTCCTTACGGTACTGGATCCCGGGATTTGGATGGAAGCTGTGTTGTATCCGCGTCTATTGGTGCAATCCTACAGCATGCGGAGATAACATCACATTCAGCACGAATAACAATACGGTTGTACTCACTGCACCTGATTATTTGCAATCCATCACCTGGTCGAAAGATGGAACATCACTAGGTACTTCCAATCCACAGACAACGAGTCTCTCCAGCAATGGTACGCACACCATATGCCTCAGTTATCTTGATCTGTGTGACAATGCATGGAAATATTGCTGCCGTACATATACACCGAGTGGTTCTTCCAGCAACCTGGTTTTTGATTTTGATAACAAAGTGTGTGGAGCCCTAAATCAGATTGTTGATGTGCCACTCAGAGTGAGAGGCTTTACCAACATGAAGAATTTTCAGTTCAGCGTGCATCTTGAAGATTCACTGAAAGGACGCCTGATTGAAATAAGACCGGAATCGATCAGTGGTGATTTTGAGACCTCTGTTCAAAATGCAATCACCGGCAGGGTGTTTTGGGAAAGTGGTACAAGTGTAAACATCACTGACAATACCGTTATTGCCACAGCACGCATCCGGGTTGTATCCAATACAAGTGGTGAATCAAAAATTACGATCACGGGCACACCTATTCCGATCTACGCAGAAGACGGATCAGGCAATGAAATCATTCCTGTCGTCAATGAAGGATCCTTTTGTTTCGAGCACCTCGTGAAAATCTGCGGCAGGATTACGCGCGAAGACAATCAACCCATCTCCAATGTCAATGTAAGTCTGAACGGATGTAAGCGATATACCACGCAGACGGATGAGAATGGTCAGTATTGTTTCGAAGATATTCCTGCGGGAACGGGTTATGAGGTGCGTGCATCGAAAGATATCAATTACAAAAATGGTGTCAACACCGGTGACCTCAGTGCGATCAAGCGTCACATCCTGGGTACTGTCAAACTTAACTCACCCTATAAGATGCTTGCGGGTGATGGCAAAAACAGCAACAGTATCAATACAGGTGACATCTCAGAATTGCGTCGCCTGATACAGGGTGTATTTACCGATCTGCCGACATGTGAATCATGGGAATTTACGGATAAGAAATATGTGTTTACAAATCCTGAAAATCCATTTTCTGTGACCTGGCCACAAGGGGTGGTGATAACCAACCTGGTGCAGGATGTCAATGATGCGGACATGACGGGCTGGAAAATGGGGGATGTCAATCTGACCAACAATCCATTGGCCTTCACGGATGAGCCCGAACTGGAAGTAAGATCTGCCACAGATTTGTTTTTGTCCCTGTCATCTGCCAATCTTCCGCATGAAGACACATTCTTCCTCGATGTTACCGCTCGCGAATTCAATTCTATAGCAAACGGGTCTTTCTCTATTCATTTTGATGCATCGCAGCTTGAACTGGCAGGTATTGCAAATAAAAATGCGGCACTTGATCTGGGGGATGAGGATATCGTTATCAATCCATCGGGTAGTATGGTATTTGTTTGGGAAAAAACCTCTGGTGTGACCGTCGCCGACAATAGTGTGTTATTCTCATTGATGTTCATTCCGAAGGTGTCAAGTATTGATCTGACATCGGTAACATTTGCGAATGAACCTGCAGAGATCTATTTCGAAAATACGAATGGGGATATCCTCAATGTAATCACGGCGGATGGCAATGTCAATGTACCTGTAAAAGAACTTCTCTCCGAACAGATCCATATCAGTCCTAATCCGGCAAGAGAATGGATCAGCATTCGTGCCCGTCTTGACAAACCTTCGAAAGTGGAAGTGCGACTGATGAACGAAATGGGTGTAGTCGTCAGGCAGATCAAAGTACAGGATCAATCCAGCTCATACTACGAAGGAAAACTTGACTTAACCGAATTGTCACCTGGTGTCTACTTCATGCAGATCTCCACGGATGCCGGACAACTCACCCGGAAAATAATACATTTCTGATTTGATGAAAGCGAAGTTCCCGGCTATCCATTCTGACTCGGTGGATAGTCCGGGGGCATCAAAAAGAAACTTAAAGACAATAGTTGTGTATAAATTTTTAGTTCATCGATGAAAAAGGGGAAGGAGAAATCAAGTACTACAATGGTAGTACCTGAGATCTTCTTCCCTTAAATTTTTGTGTGCTTCCTCAATCCAAATTTTTCATCCCCATTTTTTTCAACCATTAAACCGATAACAATGAAAAAGCTAATGTATCTTGGTCTATTGCTCTCCGGACTTATTATTGTAGAAAGTTGTCAGAAAAACGAACCCATTGAGGCAGACGGATTATGGGAAAGAAAGATTATTTATTCAACTGACACCATTGTTATCCTTGATCCTGAGATCGGCAATGAGATCAAACAAGTGATTGTAAAAACAGACACCCTTTGGATTATTCAAAACGAAAAATGAAAATATTATTTTCCAGTATTTTTTTATGGTCGTGTATTACTCACTTTTCGTTTGCCCAGGATAAAGAGAAATTATTCAACATCCTGCATCCTTCTCAAAACAGCAATGTTTATATCTACACAAGTCCCTGTCATCATTTGACATTTCTTTCTTCTATTGACGGGTTGAATGTGTATGACGGCTTAAGTATCAGGACCTATCGAGAAAGTACCCATTCGATACATGGGTACAATATCCAAAGTAATTTTTTTGAGGATAAAACCGGATTGATTTGGTTTACGACTTATGAAGCTTTGAATGTTTTTGATCCCGTAACAGAGGAATTCAAATATTACTTCATGGTCAATTCCTGTGGCGATACATTAAAGGACAATTATAAAGCGTTCTGGCTGGACGATAAAACTCTCTTTTTGAAAGCGGGTACAGAGTTTTTTGCTTTCGATATTTATTCCGGAAAAATTGTAACAACTTATGGCCTGAATCTTTCTAATTATTATGAATTAGCTGGTTTTAGTTCGGGTCCAGCAACTACTATTGTTTATGGAAACATAAGCGGATTACATTCTTCGAAGATTTATCCGGATGGCTCCTTCAAATTGCTTGATTCGCCCTTTACAGATGTTGCCACCATTTATCCGTGTGATGGTAATTCAGTTTGGCTGGGGACATTCTCAGGTGTATTGACAAGATACTTTCCAAATGAGAAATCTTTTCGTGATAGCATCTTCATAGCAGGCAAACCCATTAACGGGATAACCCGAAATTCCAATAATGAAATTATTGTTTCATCTTCAGGGAAACTCTATACCATAAGTCTTCAGTCTAAAGTCGTGCGTGATTCAATATTACCTCTCATTTCTTCTGCAAGAGAAAGCGTAAAATATCTGGACGTTCCATACATTGATAATGACTCAACATTATGGATTTGTGCTGAAGGCAAGGGTACCCTTTTCAGCAATTTAAAAAAGGTGAAATTCAAACATTGGTTAAATGCTGTGTCTGTTACAAAAATTTTCAAACTTGAAACGGGAGAATATATTGTATTTACTCATAATTCAGGAATATATCACTTGAATCATACTGGTGAAGTGATCAGACACTGGAATAAATTACCTGATCAGAAAGAAAATTTTACTTCTTTGTCGAGTATTCAGACAAGTCCTACCACTTTCCTGTTTTCATATTTTAATCGATTGTTCAGACTAGAACTTAAAGAAGGAACAATTACTGAATTAAAGCAAAAGTCCGGATATTCAATTAGATACATCGCCCAATTAAACCGATTGCAAAATGGAAAAATCATAACAAGTATTTATGAGAATATGCTTTTTGAAATTACATTTTCAAATGAAAACTATATCCTTGCTCCATATCTGGATTGCTCTTCATTAACCCGGAAGACCACTTATTTCGAGGAAGCACCTGATCAGTCTCTTATATTAAGTAATGATGAGGTGAATTTGTTAGTCTTTAGGTATAATTCAGCTCTACAAAAACATCAATATGCTTTTTCGTTACCTATTTCGGGCGGAATTCGTTCTCTTACAAATGGTAAGAATCCAGAAGATATATATCTAGGGAATGCTGTAGGCTTGTTTAAAATAAATCTCTATAAACAGGAACAAAGTCAGGTAATTGACCTCAATTTACTGTTATTACAAACTATCTATTCTTCTTTGACAGACCGCTATGGTAATCTTTGGCTGGGCACAAACCATGGACTGGTAAAATATTATACTGTAAATAATGAATCCAAATCGTATTCATTTATGGATGGCATACAGGATCTTGAGTATAATACTCACGCAAGCTTATTGACACCAGAAGGTGAAATGTTGTTTGGCGGAGTAAATGGAATAAATTACTTTCTTCCAGATCAGGTCTATCCATCTGAAAGACCCGCACCAGTGTACGTAAGTGAGATATTAATTAATGACGAGCCTGATTCCGCATATAGGACATCTCATTATATTGATTCATTATCATTACCCTTTTCCAAGAATACAATTTCATTTGCCTTTCATTCGATTGATAATGGAGATCCGGAGGCTACCCGTGCAAGGTACATTTTAAAAGGTAGCGACCATGACACATTAGACACAAGGTCGGCTGATGGCTTTGCCAGGTACGCTAATCTGAAACCAGGTAATTATACGTTTACAGTATGGTCGCGAAACTCAGATGGCTTCTTAAGTAATAATCCCAGAGAAATATTTATTAGCGTAGAGAAACCGTTTTGGATGAAGTGGTGGTTTATCACTTTAGTGATTGGAACTTCAATACTAATCATCTATTATTTTGTCAGGTCATATTACAATCGCAAGCTTGAAAGGAGTAATCAAATCCTTCGAGAACAAGCGATGATCATTGAAAAGCAACAAGCAGTTGAAAATGAACGAACACGAATTGCTGCCGAAATGCATGATGACCTTGGTTCAGGATTGACTACGATCCGGTATCTCAGTGATAAGGCCCTAAAGGGTAACGAAGACTCCAAAGAAATAAACCAGATCCAACGGATTGCCGACCAGAGCAATATGCTGATCCATAAGATGTCAGAGATCATCTGGGCCATGAATTCCAGGTATGACAATACGGAAGAACTGATCGGATACCTGCGCCGATATGCCTCCGAGTATATGGAAGAATACAACATACCTGTTCATTTCATTCTGCCTGAGCAGGAAATGAAGGAGTTCACCATAGGTGCAGAAAAGCGGAGAAATATCTTCATGGTATTCAAAGAAACACTTCATAATACGGTCAAGCATTCCCAGGCTAGGTCTATTGAGATCCGGGTGGAGGTAGACAAACAATTTCAAATACACATCTCAGAAATGGGAGGAGTTGGCTTTGATACTACTGCATCGTTTGATAAAGGAAACGGGTTGTACAACGCGGGTAAACGAATAAAAGCCATAAATGGTGATATTCGATATGAAAAGATGGAAAAATCAATGGATATTCATATCACTGTTCCCTTAGAAAAATAACCCATGGACAACATCCGGATAGCGGTTCTGGAAGATCTGAAAGACGTCGCCAACGAGCTGATGGACATGTTTAATGCCGAAGAAGGCCTGGAATGCCGTCAGATATATTATAATGCAGAAGACGCCATCCATTTTCTCCCTTCCAATCCAGCAGATATTCTTATTGTAGATATTGGCCTACCAAGAGCCAGTGGAATTGATGCCATGAAAGCCCTTTCCGATAATTGCCCTGGCATGCAGTACTGCATGTTCACAGTTTATGAGGATGATGACAAGATCTTCAACTCCCTGCAAAGTGGTGCGAAAGGTTATATCCTCAAAGGTTCCACAAAAGAAAAGATCCTGGATGCAGTTAAAGAATTATATAAAGGTGGCTCTCCGATGAGCCCTAGCATCGCCAGGCGCGTCCTGGATCAGTTCCAGCGAATGAAAATCACACCAGTGATCGTATCTCTTCCATTATCTGACAGGGAACAGGAAATTTTAAGTCTATTGGCAAAGGGATTGCTATATAAAGAAATTGGAGAATTACTTGCCATTACCACAGGTACCGTAAAGCAACATATACACAGGATTTATGATAAACTGCAAGTGTCGAACAGGACAGAGGCAGTGAATTTGATGAATAAATTTTAATTATACGAATATAACTAAAGTTATTTTTATATAAATAATTGAATTGTTATTTTTGAAATATAATATTTTTTAATAAAAAAAACAATAAGTTTTAATATATCTGTCATAGACAATTAGAATTATAATGTTTAATATATTTACATGCCACGCGTAATAATTATATTCTCTATAAATCTATTTTAAACTATCTAAATTAAATCCATCATGAAAATACGAATTGGCATACTAATATTCATTTACGTCCTTTGCTTTCAGAAGAACTGCATAAGTCAGGTTTCTCTGGAGTTCGATCAGGCTACTGGACAATTAACCATTCTGCCAAATGCAAAATGGCGAGTTGGTAAAATCCTAAAAATTACAGTAAAGGATTGTGCACCATCAAAGGGAAGATATGATATCTCGTATTCCTCAACAGAGAATATCAATAGTAAAGGTCTTGATTTATTTTCCAAATTAAACTCAGAAATGAAATTGCAGGATGGCACTTGCCCTGATCAGTTATTGACTTTTAGGATAGAAAATAAGGATTTTTCACTAATAACTATCACCTTTTATGATTCAAGTAATGTTCTTAAAAGCACGAAAATATACACTTACCAAGTAACTGGTGGAATTAAATTCGAAGTAAGTTCAGGAGCTTTTTACACTAAAATGCACGATGAGTCTTATATTCTTAAAAAAGTTGATGACACAACCAATCAAATTCTACGAGAAATATCGGGATCATTTAGGATTGGAACAGGCTTATTAGCACATTTGCACACGCGCTGGAATACATTATTAAACTTTAGCATCTCCTCTGGATTTGAAATAAATAATGATGCTAAAATTGGTTTTTTAGCCGGCCTGAGTTTAGTTATAGGCAAGGAAAGGAAGTTTTTCCTAACTTTTGGAGAGGCATTTAGCAAGAAAAATGTATTGAGCAATGCATATATTGAAAATGAACTAGTTTCTGACGAACTTACAGTTGTTCCAGTTGTATCGGTTTGGGATAATAGCTGGTTTTTCTCTGTAACATATAATTTTTAGTTAACTTTCTGTATAACTATATCCATAGCGAATCGCTTTTCAAATTGAAAGTTGATTCCAATCCAGATACTATATGACATATCCTAATAAGACTAACCTTATTTATTAGAGTTAATTGCAAAGTTTTCATGTCGGATCAACCAAGAGATATCAAATAATTTAGTAGAATTGAATTAATAATAGATTATAGCCTTCCCCATAATTCGGACAGTTTAAAAGTAGACAAAATCACCTAATGAACCTTACCCCAAATTTAAGACACCTGTAAAAGACAATTTCTCGGTTTTCTCAAAGTAATGTCAGACAAAAAAGCATTATTTGGAATCTGTTCAAAATAAAATTAATTTGATAATATTTTGAGCTTAATTTTTTCTAGGAACATTCAGCATAACAAAATCATTTACATACTGTATTGACCCCATAGACAAACAAATCATTCCAATTTCATGACAATCCTCTATTTTTTGAGTTAAAGAATAAGATTTAAAAAATCCTAATGAATATCTATAACTTGAGGGATCACTCATGCCTTGATCTTTAACTCCGGCAAACAATGTCATCGGTATGAAATAATTGTATTTTGAAAAATGTCCCTTTGAACATGCGTAATCAAATAAGTATATATCTTGATTCTCCTGATATCCCTTTAACAACTCTTTCATATCATCCTTATTCAAATGCTCCTTATTTTTAAGATCTAATATACCATCAAGGATATTGTATCCATTTTTTAGACTACCATGTCCCCAAAGTACCAATAAAGTTGGTTTAAATTTTCTAAGTTTTGAAATTATTTCTTTTTTATTATTTTCAATTGGGCGAATATGTTGCCCGGTAAATAATTCGATTGCAGCAATTGTTCTTTTAACATAAAATATCACTGATAATTCCTGGTTAAGAAGGACATTATCAGTATTTTTTACAAAATAAATTTTTCGCATATTTGATGATTTCACCTCAAATAATAGTAAATTCTCAATATAAATCAAATACTCAACATAATTTAATAATTCATACTCTTTAATAGTATCGTGACATGAAATCAAATAATTTTTACATTCTCCAGCATCGTTCATTAGATAATAAAGAATAGCCAAATAAAGATTAGAAATAAATGTGTAGTTAATTTTTTTAATCTCGTCAATGTAATATAATAATTCCGTATTAAATGATTTTTTGAATATTACTTTATCTGTCACTGCAGTTCTTATATTCAAGTAACTATCTTTTAAATTATACAATATATTATATATCTCATTACTGCTGAAAGAAGATAACGTTTTAACCATTAAATTTTGAACTTCTATATCAGGCCAGACAGGTGTAATTATTCCATTGTTTATTTCAACCAGGCTTGAATTAATTATCTGAACTATACTGTTAGGTTTTATTAAGTTATTTTGCCACAAATACTCTCCATTAGGCAATGACAAGGCTGAAAAATAAGAAAATACAGATGATATTTTTTCATCCAACAAATCTTTGTTAAATCTAACTCTATCAAATAAAATCGGAGAATATGAAACCATCTTGTTTAATTGTTAAGCTGAGACTTAAAAAATGTTATTAAAAATTAAATTAAAATTTATTTACAAGATTATAATAGGGATTAAGCCATAGTTGGCTTAATCCCTCCAATTATTTAATAAATTACCCTTTAGTTTTTGTTTTTTTACTTTTTCCTTTTCTAAATCCAACACTTTCTCCAGTTTCAAATGGCGGATTTGGAGCTTCACATTTATCCTCTGCATCTATATCCCACCAGTGAATTATATAAAAAGCACCTTCCTGAACAAATTTATCATCCTTATTCTTTTTTATGCATTTTGCTAAAACGTAAGACCAATTTGCCACAGTTGGGAAATCATTCTCATTTGGAGGATCAATGGTTACGGTTCCTGCCTTTTGAAAATTAGCTTTTGGATACTCTTTCCATTCTAAACTCATATTTTATTAATTTAAAGGTGAATAATATATTTATAATTTTTAATCAATCTATTTAATCCTTATCTTGACTTACAAGTATAAGGGGTAATGCATTTGGCGATAAATGAAGCTATCTATTCATCTCTTGAATCTTTAATTTGCTTTTCACTAGTAAAATACAAAGGCCATGTCAACAATCTTACTGGAAATGGATCTCCAGTCTTATAATAGAAAATAACAAGTAAAGTAAACAATAACCCATAGAATAAAAATCCAACTCCCAATCCTAGTCCATACCAACCCAATAATTGCAAACTGCCTCCAAAAAAGCTAAAAATTACTGCAGTCATAAGAGCCGTAGAAATGGTGGCTATGTCACCAATCCCAACGCCAGTTTTTGCCCTATGCCTATTTATAAAATATAAATTCCATCCTATGACGAAACCAATAAAAAAAGCACCCCAGCACATTACAGATGACAAAGGCTGAATTTCAGGTACAGGAAAGGCATCCAGAATATTCTGCCCAGACAATAGAATGGTATCGCCTTTGCCAACATATTTATAAAACAAAGTTGGATTTAAAGTGATTATTGTATCTTCGAAAAGTCTGGTATGTATAATATTATCCCTGATTTCCCTCCCATATACAACAATGGTTTCTGGCTTATTCAACCGGTATAAATCTTGAGCAATAATCTCATGTACTTTGAGGGAGTCCATTGAAGAATTTTATGTAAAAAAATAGAATTACTTATTCATCGCTGTATAACTTAAGTTATAATGACATATATAATAAATTTTTACGACTGATACTAGAATAATATTATCAATCAATCCATCCATTTATTCTGATTATCCCCATACATCCTCCTCGTCCGCACCCTCTCCTTCTGCCGGTCAATAATCAACCCGGCAATCCCACGGGCCACAGGGACCGTAGACGATTGAAGCGCCGCCTGGATTTTATGCTCCTCCACATCCAACCGATAAAGCGAACTCAGCAAAAGATCCAGGTTGTCGCGCATAAGCTCTTCAACACGCGTGGTAAAAAGATCAAGGAGTGCCTGTTCGTCGAGAATGGAATCGTATTCCGGGATAAGGTGATGGAGCGGATCCAGTGATGTGTTGTCGTCTTCCATCCGGATATCAGATCTGGTTGGGCTGACGGAGCGGGTGGCTGATGAAGCTCAGCACTTCTTCGAGGATGATGCGGTCATTGGACAGACGCGGGATCTTGGCCTGGCTGCCCAGCTTGCCTTTTTTCTGCAGCCATTTGTTAAAGGTGCCTTTCGGAAGAACGGTGATCTTTAATCTTTCCAGCGCCATGTTTTGATACCGCTTGGCTTCATAATCCCCGTTGAGACTTTTCAGTGTGAGATCCAGGGTATCGGCAAATACCTCCACATCAGCAGGCGCATGATCAAATTCAATGAGCCAGTGATGACCACCCTTGCCACTCACCGTCATGTGTACCGGTCCTACAGAATAGTCAGACACCGCAACATTCAGTTTTTTTGATGTGATCTCCACCGCGCGGTCCGTATTGTCCACCATGACTTCTTCGCCGAAGGTATTGATGTATTGCCGCGTACGGCCTGTAACACAAAGCCGGTATGGATTCGTAGATGTAAATGTCACCGTATCACCGATCTTATACCGCCACAAACCGCCATTGGTGGTGATGACCATCGCATAGGGTTTGCCGGTTTCAACTTCGCGCAACGGAATGGCTACAGGGTCAGCATGATGCCAGTATTCTTCCGGGATAAATTCATAATAGATGCCATTGTCCGGAAAAAGGAGCAATCCTTCCTTGCGGTCGCTTGTATCCTGCGATGCAAAATACCCTTCCGATGCATTGTAGATCTCGTGATAGGAGAAGCTATCAGAAGGAAATAATTTCCGGAACTGCTCATCATACGGACCGAAGCCAACACCGCCATGCATGTAAACAGAGGCATTGGGCCAGACTTTCATCATATCGGTTTCGCCGGTAAGCTCGAGGATACGGCGCATGAGTACTAGTGTCCATGTGGGTACACCTGCAAACACGCCTACATCCTGGCGGCTGCTCACCCTGGCCATGATCTCGATCTTTTTCTCCCATTCGGGCATGAGGGAGATATGCATGCGCGGGGTGAAAAACGGACGGCCGATCCAGGGCATGTGATGTAACATGATCGCTGAGACATCCCCAAAGCGGATATCCGGATGAGGTGTCTTTGAGATACTCCCTGTCAGCACCAGATTTTTGTCTGCGAATACCCTTACCTCCGGATTGCGATGATACAGGAGCGCCAAACTATACCAGCCCGCGCGGTTGTGTGTATGATTAAGGTGCTCGGTGGTGACGGGGATAAATTTGCTTTTGTCACCCGTTGTGCCGGATGATTTGGCAAACCAGGTAACAAGGCCAGGCCAGAGAATATTGGTTTCCCCCTGCATCATCCGAAGGATCTGGTCGCGTATGGCATCATAGTTCCGCACCGGGATCTGCTGCGCAAAATCCGTGTATGTTCGGATCGAGGAAAAGCCATACATCCGGCCTGCTTCTGTGTTCCGGGCCTTGTGGATGAAAGCCGCTCTCATCTTATCCTGGTGGGTATGGATATCCTGGCTGGCATGCTGCAGCCGACCATGGAGACTGGTCAGGTACTGTGAGATAAGGGAGTTGATCAGGCTTCTTGGTCTCATTTCCGTTGATTGCCTTTACTGCAGGGCAGGGTAAGTATACTCTAAAATATTAAAATAAGGGAAAGGTTGTACATAGAGGTAAAGGATAAAGGGTAGAAGGGATTAAAGAAGGAAGGGATTAAAGAAGGAAGGGATTAAAGAAGGATGATTTTTCTACTTAAGCGCCCTTTTCATGATGTCCCACAAAACTTCATAAGGTATGATCTCGGTTTCGATGTTTTCACCGGATCCTGCAAGTTTAACCTGTTCTAACTGTCTGAGGAGATCCTTTGTATATCGTTCGGTCCGGACCAGATTAAAACCTGCCTTTGTCATCTGGATCACCATCTTGATCATACAGTTACTTCGGAAAGTGTCGTCCTTTCGAAGATACTTATATGCATATTGGTTTAGAGAATCAGTGCGATCGATGATGTCATCATACTTTTTCTTTTGCAATAGGAAAGCGATATGCATGAGGCGGGAAGAAACCCTTCAAGTAAAAAGCCATAAAGAGAACCAAAAATAGAGTTAGTAATAAAAATCAATTTAGTGGGCAAATTAATTAGTTATTTGTAAGTCTATAATGGTATTTTCTTTCTGCGATGTTGATCACTTTATATTATTTCAAAAAAAATGGACGTTAAAGCCTTTTAAATAAAACGAACATCTGAATACGATTACAAAAATAAAATCTCCAGAAGAAAACCTCCTGGAGATTTTTCACTAGAAAGAGATTAGCTAATTTTTTTTCAAATTGGATCATTACAATCGCCAATAATGTAAACACTTGGGCCTATACCAGAATAAGTAAGATGATACTCACAACCTCCTTCGGTAGGTCCATAGTAATCACATGTGAGTATTTGATTCATAGGAATTACGTAATAAAGTGAAACTCTACTTTTAACAATTAGTGGACATTGAGAGCAATCCCCTCCATCACGTTTTGTTATTTTTTGTTCCTGGTTGTGGGAAGTGGAATTCGGTGCAACTTGCTCTGAGGAACAAGAACTAGTAGCAATGAGAAAAACTGTGAGAATGGTAAAATAAAAGTTAAACCACCTCATTTCGTGTGAATTTTCCATATTATAAAGAATTTTGATTACAAGTAGTGCTGTGAAATATTCATTAGTCCTAAAGGCGTGTAACAATCAATTAAAATCAATAGGCGTTAGGTCTTTAATTATTCATTAACAGCCATTGCCAGTTTCTTATCATGGAAAAGGAACAAGGAGCTATTAATAATTTAATATTCTTTGAAATAATTGCCTGAATACATTTGGGTTTAGTTTCAATTTAGAATGTTAATAAAAATTAGAATTCCAATATAACAAATATTCCATGATAAACAAATTTTCTGTTTGTTTAACTAAATCTAAATTAAGTACCTCCCAAGCTTGTTACAACTCGAGGAATTATTAAGTTTAATCCAGAATCTACTGAATAAATTGTAATTGTTCAGTAGATTCCGGAAAAAAGATTTCAATTAACAGCCTTCAATATCATCTCCAATAATATTAAACGATGAAGGGCCAATTGTTCCACTTGTGTATGTCAAACGATATTCACATCCACCTTCAGTAGGTCCATAATAGCTGCAGGTTAATATTGATGCTATTCCAATTTGGAATTGAGCTGCAACCAAAGATTTTACATGAGCTTCACATTGCGTGCATCCGCCTCCATCCCGTTTCGTTAATCTAGATTCAGTTATCTCTTTTTTGAATGAGGGAGAAACATTTTCTTGAGAGCAGCTGAAAAGAAATGCAAAGCAAACCAGCAGAATAGAGTAAAGTAAAAATGTCTTTAATTTGAATAAGTTTTTCATATGAATAGAATTTTAGTTACACCCAAGATATAAAACGAATTCAATATACTGAAATATTTGTACAAAACAAATAACGCGGGCGACTAAGAAATATTAGAAATGACTAAAACTCTAAAAATAGGCTCAACGACAAATGACATATCTTTCTCGAACCATTATTTGGAATATTTTAGTCAGTAGTGAAACATAGAGAAAGTTTGGTTACATTTTGATACAAATTCCGGAAGGAAAATCCTTCCGGAATTGACCTTTAGCCAGTTTTCCTTTAAAATCTGGCATTTTATTTAGCTTTTATAATTTAAAGTATGGTATCCATCGGAATTAGAATCCGTCATTAATATCCCCAATGATTTGGGTTACAAAATAAACTTTGGGTCCGTTATATTGTGTGGTCAAACGATACTCATAGTATCCCTGGTCAGTCTGTCCGTAGTAGTAGCAGGTAAGGATTTCATTCAGCGGAATATTATCCCTGACAGAGACCTTTTGTTTAATTACCTGAGTGCTTACTGGGCCATCTGTCCTGCTTGTGATATGGCTATCAATTGACTGATTTTCCGCGGTAGGAAATGCCAGCTCTTCTGAACAACTGGAGACTGTCATCAGGAGAATTGAAAAGAAGAAAACAACTTGGAGGAGAGTGAATTTGAATGTGATTTTCATGATAAATGAATTAAAATGTTTAGATAAGTGGATAAATAGGATTGCGAAGCCATAGGCCTTAATGCCTTGACATTCAATGAATTACGATAAAATGAATGGAGTTCTGTAGCGCAAAATTATGCGCTTTTGCTTATTTGTCCTTAGAAAATCATGAAATGGATTTCTTCATTATGGACCACAGCAGTTCGAAAGGAATAAATTCTGTCTCAATATTCTCGCCGGATCCTGTGAGTTTTATCTGGTTTAGGAGCTTGTATAATTCATTTGTATAACGTTCAGTCCGCTTCGGGTGAAAATCGGCTTTGGTCATCTGGATGACCATTTTAATCATGCAATTGCTTCTAAATGAATCATCCTTCCTAAGGTAGCGATACACGTATTGATTGAGCGAATCAATCCTGTCGATAATTCCATTGTAATCTTTACGTTGCAGCAAGAATGCAATATGCATCAACAGTATGCTTACATTAATCCCACGCTTATCCTTACTGAAAACCGGAGTCGCATTCAGAAATTTTGCAAGTTTAAATTCGGGTAGAAGTTTTCTGACTTTATCAGGATTTTCAACAAAACCACTTTCCACTATTAAATGAATGTAACCCAATGTTGTATTGAACAATTCTTTATAACTCTCTCCTAACTTTTGGAATTTTGAATTTTCAACAATCACTTTAATAAAATGAGCTGCCTCAACATATTGGGACTGATACAACTGCGCTTTTAAGACATAGTGAGCCATCAAATACCATGGCTGGCTACCGACTGGTACTTTGTCAAGCTCTGCATTTCCTATGGTAATTGCTTCAGCAAATGAACCGGTTTGTATTAATGCATAAATCCTTCTCAGATTAATACTGAATAAGGCTGGACCTGATTTATAATCCGGAGTACTGAATTCCTTCAATGCGTCCTTAGTCAGTTCAAGCATTGAAACGAAATCCTTCGAATATTCATAATAGGTAGCTTTCACCCTGAATCGATAGAAACTAAAAAAATAGGAACGGATGTTTTGGGCCGCGTCTAAGTCATTCACATAACTGATTGCCTTATTTCTTGTTTCCGGGCTTGCCGTAGCCAATGATTGATACTCCGACCTTAATAAGTCATGATAATAATTTTCTGCCTTCAGCTCCCATGCGTAGATAGCCAGATATTTTTCCTGGATATCTAGGTATTTAGTTAGTTTATATTTATTGTATTCCACCTTACCGTAATGGCCAATTAAAATCCTTGCATGAACAAGTACGTTTTCTGTTGCATGAAATTTCATGGATCGCACAATAGCTTTCTCCGCAATCTCAATCGCCAGATAATCTGATTTTCTTGTAATGAGAAGTCTTTCCACCAATGCATACCTATAACCATTGATAGTTTCACTTACTCTGGAATCACTTGAATCTTGTGTCGTGTTTTGTAAAAGGATCGAACGAATTAACAGATCTTTCAGTCTGTCTTTTAGTCTTGAAAAAGCTGCAAGATTTCGCTTGCCGTATACTTCCAACATAGCTTCCTCATCATTGAGGATTTCTTCCTTAAAAACAATAGTGTAAAGCTTCTTTAAAGGGCTGGATTCTTCATCAGGCAATAATGAATCCGAGATTTTCTTATACCTTAAGTTAAATTTTGCGAGTTCATAGATTGAATTCATTATTGACAGCGATAGTAAAGGTTACAAATACTTAATCAATTTTCATTATTCTGATACTATTAAATAATTATTTATCAGCCACTTACATATATCATTATTCAAATTGACTTATTAAAATCAATGTAAAATTGAGTGTTGTTTTGGTTTTTGATTCATCGAAAATACCCTAATCTTTACATCAAGATAGCAACAAATAGTTTTTTCTCGACTTTGTGATCATCAAAATGTTGATTGTCATATAATTGTGTCTCAATATTTGGCTAAAATTGGCACAATTTATTTGTAAATTCAGTAGCATAAGTGTTAATGACGTGGGGTTTCTGTTGACATAAATTTGTCTTCACAATCAACAAACTCAATCAACATGATGGCTTTAGATTTGATACTCAGACTACTTGGAATTATTGGAGACTGTAACGACGGTTTCTAGTTTAAACATAAATAACTATTTCATCCTGAGCTAGTTAGGATGATTAATATAAGAATCATTAGTTCTTTTTTGGGTGTTATGCAATGACCACCTGCTTCTTCTTACGCATCGATCCCTTCTTGCTTAAGCGGTAGGTGGTTTTTTTTTGCCCCTAAGTGACTATCTGCCAGGTAGTTCCACCCTCAGGAAATCGGCTGTATGGCTGTCTCTCCGCTCCGCGAGCGCTTCCGGAGTACCCGCAAACACAATCTTTCCACCTTCTTTACCACCGTTGAGCCCGATATCAATGATATAATCGGCCACTTTGATCACATCCATGTGATGCTCTATGACAATCGCCGTATTGCCCCGGTCGGTCAGGCTCTGGATCACGCGCAACAAATGCCGGATATCTTCAAAATGCAACCCCGTCGTAGGCTCATCCAGGATATAGATCGTCTGCCCGGTATCACGCTTGGCCAGTTCTTCTGCCAGCTTCACCCGCTGCGCTTCCCCACCTGACAAGGTCGTAGCCTGTTGCCCCAGGGTAATATACCCCAATCCCACTTCCTCCAGCGTCTTCAGTTTCCGGTAGATGGAGGGAACCGGTTCAAAGAATTCAACCCCCTGCTCCACCGTCATCTCAAGTACATCACTGATGGATTTGGTTTTGTAATGAATCTCCAGCGTCTCCCGGTTGTATCGCTTGCCCATGCAGGTCTCGCATTCCACCATCACATCCGGCAGGAAATTCATCTCGATCACCCGCATCCCGGATCCCTGGCATGTCTCACAACGGCCACCTTTGACATTGAAGGAAAACCGACCCGGCTTATAGCCCCGGATCTTGGCTTCCGGAACTGCAGCAAACAGGCCCCGGATATCTGTAAAAACCCCGGTATACGTGGCAGGATTTGATCTTGGCGTACGACCAATTGGCGACTGGTCAACCTCAATCACTTTGTCCACATGCTCCATGCCCTCAATCTTATCGTAGGGCAATGGCCTTTCCAGGCTATTATAAAATTCTCGTCGCAGGATCGGGTATAGCGTTTCATTGATCAGCGATGACTTACCACTTCCCGACACACCCGTCACACATATAAATGTTCCCAACGGGATCTCAAGCGTCACATTCTTTAGGTTATGTCCTGTGGCCCCGCTCAACACAATCTTTTTCCCATTGCCTTTACGGCGCTGCGCCGGAATTTCTATTTCATGTCGGCCACTTAAATAACCGGCTGTCAGGCCATTGCCTTTCAACACTTCCTCTGGTGTACCTGCAGCAACCACTTCTCCACCATGTATACCTGCTCCGGGCCCAAGATCTATCAGGTAATCCGCCGCAAGCATGATATCCTTGTCATGCTCAACGACCAGCACCGAATTGCCGATAGCAGCCAGTTCCCGCAGGGAATGGATTAGAAGTTGATTGTCACGCTGATGCAGACCAATCGAAGGTTCATCCAAAATATAGGTGATCCCTGTCAATTGCGACCCAATCTGCGTGGCAAGCCTGGTTCGTTGCGTCTCCCCACCGGAAAGTGTGCGGGATGGACGATTGAGCTGCAGATAATGCAGCCCAACACTCACCAGGAATCCAAGCCGGTTGTGGATTTCCTTGATGACATCACGTCCGATTACTTTTTGTTTCTCCGTCAGGCGGTCATCCAACTGATCAAACCAGGCCAACAGATCGCCCAGGTCAAAACCTGCAAGCTGGCCGATATGCAAACCGTCAATTTTGAAATATCTCGATTCCTTTTTGATGCGATACCCTTCACAATCGGGGCACACATCGACCGTCATAAAGCCTTCGGCCCATTGCCTGATCTTTTCGCTCGTGGTGGATTCATACCAGCGCTTCAACATATGCACAATTCCTTCTGCACCGAGGTCAAACACCAGGTCATGCGGCAGGTGGTCAGGAGCCGATGTCGTGCCCGGGCTCCCGCCATTGAGGATCATGTTCATTGCCTCTGCCGGTATCTCGCGAATCGGGGTGGCAAAGGTGAACCGGTATTTTTTTGAGATCTGCCGGAGTTGTTTGAAGGTATAGTTGTCGCGGACTTCACCGAAAGGGGCAATACCCTGGTCATTGATGGATTTGGACGGATCGGGGATCACTTTGTCCATATCCACCTGTGTCACCTCTCCCAGCCCGTTGCAGGTGGGGCATGCACCGTAGGGCGAATTGAAGGAAAATGAATTGGGGGAAGGCTCCTCATACGATATGCCGGACACGGAGCACATCAGTTGGCGCGAATACATGCGGACATTTTCATCGCCCGCCTTCATCACCATCAACATCCCTTCTCCCAGACGTAATGCTGTAGACAGGCTACTGATGATGCGGGCTTCTTTGTCCGACTGAACTGTCAGGCGGTCCACCACCAGTTCGATGTCATGTGTTTTGTATCGGTCGACCTGCATCTTGGGACTGAGATCGATGATCTCGCCATCGATGCGGACCTTGTTGTAGCCTTGTTTGCGTAGCTGATCAAACAATTCGCGGTAATGTCCTTTTCGTCCCCGTACTACCGGTGCGAGGATGATTATTTTTTCGTTGGCAAATTGCTCAAGGACGGACTGGTGAATCTGGTCTTCGGTGTATTGAACCATTTTTTCACCGGTTACGTAGGAATATGCTTCACCGGCGCGGGCGTAGAGAAGCCGGAGGAAATCATAAATCTCAGTGATTGTACCTACTGTGGACCGTGGATTCCATCCTGAGGTTTTTTGTTCGATGCTGATGACGGGGCTGAGTCCATCGATTTTTTCTACATCGGGTCGTTCGATGCCGCCCAGAAACTGGCGTGCGTAGGCGGAGAACGTTTCCAGGTATCGGCGCTGGCCTTCGGCGTAGATGGTGTCGAAGGCGAGTGAAGATTTGCCGCTGCCGCTGATGCCGGTGATCACAACGAGTTTTTCGCGTGGGATGCGGATGTCAATGGATTTGAGATTGTGTTCCCTGGCCCCGATGACTTCGATCCAGGAGTCGTCTTTCGCGATTTCGGGTGTACTTGCTTTTCTCTTGGTTCCGGCCATCGGTGGGTTGAAAAAGGGTACAAAGTTACGGCATTGTGGGGTGAAATGCAGGGGTAGGTGGATTATTCATAAGAAGAGATGTTTTTTGTGGAAAAGATGGCGGGACTTTATCAGCACGAGTTGATGAACTGATGGTTTTATTTCTTAGTGAGAAAGTTATTTCAGAATTAGTTAATGAACCACTGGCGCATGAGGCTTTGAAAGCGGCAAAAGATCATATTGTGGAAATAAGGCGCATAATCAAACCTTAAAAATTAAAATCCAGGGACGAACTCATCCTTAAAATGAAAGCATACTTTCAATCGCAAACGGCAGTCACTCGAGCCTGTATATGTGGATCATTTGCAAGAGGAGATGACAGCCCGGAAAGTGATATTGATGTGATGATGTTGTAATGTTAAATGGCGTGAAACCGGAAATGAAAAAAGAATTATTAACAATCAAATTCTTATTTATAAAGCGTGATAAACAAACCAAGCAGGAACAAGTTGAGCATGCGATCAAAGCCATAGAAAACATACTACATTTTCTTAAGGAACATGATCTTCAAAGCTTCCTTCGGGATGAACGGACGATTTCAGCTTGCTTGTATCAGTTTTCAATCATTGGTGAGGCTACTTACCAGGTGGAGAATGATATTCTTGAGAAATATCCTTATCCATGGTATAAAATCAAATCATTCAGAAATTTTATTCTTCACCACTACCATGGAATTGAAATGAAGTTAGTTTGGGATACGGCTACCAATTTGTTGCCTGAGCTAAAATTGCTACTTGAAAAAATTTTGATGGAAGAGTTTAAGAATTGAGGAAGCAACCTGTTTAGATAATCCTAAATTTCTAAAATAAATCCATATAATTTTGTGCATATAATCACTGCCATGTTAAAAGACAACACAAGAGCCTATAAAATTTTATTCTCCAGCGTATATCCTTTATACATCAAAAAAGTGGAGAAAAAAGGAAGGACAAAAGAAGAACTGGATAAAGTAATCTTCTGGCTAACCGGGCACAATGCAAAAACATTGCAGCAGCAAATTGACAGGAAGAATGATCTGGAAACGTTTTTCAAAGAAGTTCCGAAACTGAATCCAAATGTCTCAAAAATAACCGGGGTGATCTGCGGATACAGGGTTGAGGATATTGAAGACAGACTCATGCAAAAGATCCGGTATATGGATAAGGTGGTGGATGAACTGGCGAAAGGAAAAGCGATTGAGAAGATATTGAGAAGCTAAGCTGACGTTTCGACTACATTTCTTACATTGAAGGAAGTTATATACCACGCTAACCACATTCATTCATTCCTAAACCCAAAATGCGACAATGAAAACACTACTTTTTCTGCTCCTGATGTTATCGTTAATAAATGCAAATGCTCAAACCTATGTTGATATTCCATGGCATGAAGGAACGGTCACAATCAATGGTGAAACAAAGGAAGGAATGATTCGAATGGGTGGAGGACTGCACCCGCTTTCACTCAATCATCAAAAAACATATTTCGTTACCACGGCTGAATTTGAAGGGGCTAAAAAGCATCCGGGCAACAAGATCATTAAAGAATATCATCCTGAAGACATACAGGGGTATTCAACATTTGCCATAGATGAAGCAGGAAACCGTGTTGAATTTAATTTCATATCCGGTGAAGTGACCTACATGGATGGTCTGGCCAAAAGAACGCAAACGGTATTTCTTCGTGTCAATGAAATCGGTCCGTTAAGTGCCTATACCTTCATTCCAAAAGCAGAACGAGAATCCACACCGGAACTTCAGCATCAGGCGGAACAAAATGCAGTTTTACAATCTATCCTTTTCCTGAAAAAAGGAGACGGACCATATCTGATAGCCGGTAAAAAACAGTTATCTGAGTTGCTTACGGAATGCCCCGAAGTCATAAACAAAATCAATACCGGGGTTTATGGTTTCGCAGATCTCAATGACCGGCCAAAAAAGAAAGGTTTGATGAAGACGATAACCGCCGGAGCCAGTGATAATGATTTGGAACAACAGATCCTGCTGGCGGTAGGTGACTACAATCGTTGTGTGAAATAGAATTGTAAGGTTCTCCCGAAAACATTCGATTCAATCCAGTCTTAATATCGGATACGAACAATCGTTCGTATTTCGTTATTTTTGCACCATGAGCAGGTACTTTCCCTTGAAAATCAGCAGGATCGAGCGTGAGACACCCGAGAGTGTGTCGGTATGGCTGGACGTACCTGAAGAGCTGAAAGAAAAATTTATTTACCGTTCAGGCCAGTATCTGCCATGCAGAGCGGTGATCGACGGCGAAGAAATCCGGAAGTCCTATTCCATTTGTTCGATGCCTTCTGAATCCAACCTGGTGATTGCAGTAAAGGAAGTATACGGGGGACGTTTTTCCACCTTTGTGAATCAACACCTAAAAGCAGGAGATACTTTTGAAGTGATGCCACCGGAAGGAAAATTCACCCTTCCTGCTACCCTCAAACCTGATGCTTCTCTTTTGTTTTTTGCTGCCGGCAGCGGTATCACCCCGATCATCTCTCTGATCAAACATTTTCTCTCAACCTATCCTAAAGGCCAGGCAAAACTTTTTTACAACAATAAAACCAGTGATACGATCATCTTCAAGGATGAACTTGAGTCGCTGAAAAATATCTACATGGATCGTTTTTCCGTGTATCATTTACTTACCCGGGAGATATCCGGTTCAGAATTATTGACAGGCCGCATTGATGCAGAAAAATGTATCGCTTTTGCAAAACATTTGTTTGATGTCCGCGAAGCCGATGCGATTTATATCTGCGGACCGGAACACATGATCCTTAATCTTAAGGATGGATTTCTGAAACTTGGATTAAAGGAAGAGCAGATCCGTTTTGAATTGTTTGGCACTGCGCCTGTTGTTGAATTTAAAGACAAAAAAGTACAGAAGATCGAAGCGGGTGATGATCGGGTATCAAAAGTAACTTATCGGATGGATGGGCATGAAGTAGATCTGGAGGTGAAATATCATGGACAAGATGTGCTGGATGTGGCATTGAATTCCGGGTTTGAATTGCCCTATTCATGCAAAGGCGGTGTGTGCAGTACATGCAAAGCACTTGTGGTGGAAGGCAAAGTGCATATGGATATTCATTATGGCCTGGAGCCGGATGAAATAGATGCAGGATATGTGTTGACGTGTCAGAGCCATCCGAGAAGTGAGAGGTTGATTTTGGATTACGATATACAGTGAGAGGTGAGAGGTGAGAGGTGAGAGGTGATGGGGTGATGGGGTGATTTTATAAGTTGTAGAGGCGTTGTTTTATCGCGCACTGATATGGTAGGTGTTTTTATTAATGCAGAACGATTCACGACTCACGATTCACGACTCACGATTCATGACTGACGATTAAATTTCTAATCAATAAATCAAAAATAATTTCCGGTATTAAATGCCAGGATTAAATACAAACAGGAAAGAGGAAATTCAAACTGCTGCTGCCAGGTTGTTTGGGGAGAAAGGCTTTGCGGGGTGTTCGGTGCGGGATATTGCGAGTGCGGTTGGATTGGGGGCAGCAAGTTTGTATAATCACATGGGATCGAAAGATGATCTGCTGACGACGATCTGCTTTCATTGTGCAAATGAATTTCTGGAAGGGATGGAAGTGATTGATCGGATGGAAGCGGGACCTGCAGAAAAAATAAGATTACTGATTCGGTTGCACATTCATATTGCATTGAATGATAAGAGTTCAGTGACAGTATTCAATGATGAGTGGAAACATCTGCAGGAACCTTTTCTTGGACAATTCCTGGACTTGAGAAGGAAGTATGAAAAGACCTATCTTAGAATTATTCGGGAAGGTATACTGTCGGGCAGTTTTCAGGCCATTGATGAACACATCATTTATCATCATATACTTTCTTCGCTGCGATGGCTTCATCTGCCCCATCATAAGAAAATGAAGTTTACACAGGAAGAATTGACTGAACAAATCACAGGAATTATAATTAAAGGAATAAGGATATGAGCGTAATAGATATCGAACGGACATTCCAGGAAAAAATCGACCAGGATATCCGCATTGAACCACGCGACTGGATGCCTGACAATTACCGGCAGACACTGATACGACAGATTAGCCAGCATGCCCATAGTGAGATCGTAGGTATGCTTCCTGAAGGCAACTGGATCACACGTGCTCCTTCCTTACGAAGGAAAGTTGCCCTGCTGGCGAAAGTGCAGGATGAAGCCGGACATGGCCTTTATCTGTATAGTGCTACTGAAACACTTGGCATTGAAAGAGATGAATTGATCGCACAACTACACAGTGGAAAAGCGAAATACAGCAGCATCTTCAATTACCCTACATTGACATGGGCTGATATGGGGGCGATTGGATGGCTTGTCGATGGTGCCGCTATTCTAAACCAGATTCCGTTGTGTCGTTGTTCGTATGGTCCGTATGCGCGTGCGATGGTACGCATCTGTAAGGAAGAAAGTTTTCATCAGCGGCAGGGATTCGAGATCATGGATACCCTATGCAAAGGTACTCCTGCGCAAAAAGCGATGGCACAGGATGCACTCAATCGATGGTGGTGGCCAAGCCTGATGATGTTTGGACCAAAAGATGAAGCATCAACCCATACGGCACAATCGCAACGATGGGGTATTAAACGATTTACAAATGATGAACTTCGTCAGAAGATGGTGAATATGTGTGCCCCACAGGCGGATCACCTCGGCATTACAATTCCGGATCCGGATCTGAAGTGGAATGAAGAACGTGGGCAATATGATTTCGGGGAGATTAACTGGGATGAGTTCTGGCAGGTGGTGAAAGGTAACGGACCTTGCAATAAGCAACGGCTTGAAGCTCGTATAAAAGCATGGGAAGATGGCGCATGGGTCAGGGAAGCTGCATCTGTGTACGCTGCTAAAAAAGAAAATCAACTTAACATTAAAACACAAGCCGTATGAAAGCATGGCCTTTGTATGAAGTATTCATTCGTTCCAAAGCCGGACTAAATCATAAACATGCTGGCAGTCTTCATGCTGCAGATGCACAGATGGCGATTGAAAATGCTCGTGATGTGTATTGCCGACGGAATGAAGGAAATAGCATTTGGGTAGTGTTGTCTTCTGACATCACAGCTTCAAATCCTGCTGAAAATGAAGAAATGTTTGATCCTGCAGAGGATAAGATATACCGGCATCCTACGTTTTACCATGTGCCTGATGGAGTAAAGCACCTGTAAGACAGTAAGACCGTAAGACCGTAAGACCGTAAGACCGTAAGACCGTAAGAAAGTAAGAGGTGATTTAATTAAAATTGCTTTATGGAAAAGAGTTCAATTTTTAATCAAAATTTAATCAGTACTTGGGGGTGGATATGATTTTGTTTGTTCTTTCATTGAGTATGTGGCTGGCGTGTGGTCAGGCGAAGGTGCCTGTGGTGGAACCAGAGAAAATTTCAATCGTTGACACGGTCCCTGTAGAGGTGGATACGGTTCCTGCGAAAAAGGAGGAAGAAAAATTCACTGTGGATTATATCATGGGGCATTTTGATCCGGCGCAGCATCCTGATTTTATTCGCATCGATATAAAGTACGCGGATCGCGAAGGATTGTATCTGCGCAAGGATGCTTACGAAGCATTTGGACGCATGTATACACGCGCCCTTGCAGATGGAATTCGTTTGCAGATCCGTTCGGCTACACGAAATTTTAACTACCAGAAAGGGATCTGGGAGGCAAAATGGACAGGTGAAAAACTGATTGAGGGAAATGAAAACCTGGCTGAAACCACACCTGATCCAAAAGAACGTGCATTGAAAATACTTCGGTATAGTGCGATGCCCGGCACAAGTCGTCATCACTGGGGTACTGACATTGATCTCAACAGTTTTGAAAACAGTTGGTTTGATGCAGGTGAAGGGCTTAACATCTATAACTGGTTAAAAGAGCATGCTGCTGAGTTTGGTTTTTGTCAGCCTTACTCTGCCGGCCGGCCTAATGGATATTTTGAAGAAAGATGGCACTGGTCTTATATGCCGGTATCTGTGGGCCTCACTGCATCGGCAAAAAAGGAATTAAAAAATGAAATGATCAATGGTTTCCTGGGAAGCGAATCTGCACCGATGATTGATGTGGTGAAGAAGTATGTGTTGGGAATTAATGAGGAATGTAAATGAGCAGGGAGCATGCCTTCGCTAAAGCTATGGCATACGGTGCAGGTCGAAGTGAAGCGAAGATCCCGCCATCACGCAGTGATGCAGCGAGAGAGCAGCAACCCTCGTAAATCTAAAATCGTAAATCTAAAATTGAATGGCTTATACAGAATCTAACATGTTGCCGCTTGGAAGTGAAGCGCCACCGTTTGCATTGCCGGATGTTGTATCAGGTGAGATGGTGCGTTTGAGGGATATTGCTTCTGATAAAGCCACAGTGATAATGTTTATTTGCAATCATTGTCCATATGTGTTGCATGTCAATGATGAGATTGTGCGAATTGCGAATGAATATCAATCAAAAGGGATAACGTTTGTGGCCATTAGTTCGAATGATGTCGGGAAATATCCTGAGGATGGTCCGGATAAAATGAAAGAACTGGCTTTAGGGATTGGGTATTCATTTCCATATCTCTATGATGAAAGCCAGAATGTAGCCAGGGCTTTTGATGCGGCTTGTACGCCGGATTTTTATGTATTCGATGGTGAGCTGAAATTAGCTTACAGGGGGAGGCTTGATGATTCGCGGCCGAAGAATACAAATCCCCTCACTGGAAAAGATCTGCGGGATGCATTAGATGCAATCCTAAGGGGTGATCCTGTTGCAGAGAAACAATACCCGAGTGCGGGTTGTAATATTAAATGGAAAGGATGAGACGAAGCTGGAGGCTAAAGATTAATTTTCATATTCTACCAGATATATTTATTAACTCCGGTAATTATTCTTTTTTTCTTTCATTGTATTCAGCGGCCATGTTTTTCAAAGTAGCGATTTCGCGGAATTTACTTCTCGTTTCGGCTGCAGGATATCCAAAATAAGCATGTCCTTCATCAAGATCGGTCATCACACCGCTTTGGGCATGAACTACTACTCTGTCCCCAATTTGTAAATTTTGTGCAATTCCTACCTGGCCATAGAGTGTGACCCAATCACCGAGTATGGTTTTCCCGGCAATTCCTACCTGGGCAGCGATAAGACAATTTTTACCAATCACTACACCGTGCCCGATCATCACCTGGCAGTCAATTTTAGTTCCAGCACCGATAATGGTATCACCGCTTACTCCTTGTGCAATTGTTGTCCCTGAACCAATCCAAACATCGTCTTCAATGATTACGCGACCACAACCCGTCCAGGCTTGGTATCCTTCCGGCCATTTTTTAAAATAAAAAGCATGGGTGCCGATGATCGCTCCTGAATGAATCGACACGCGATCACCGATATACGTATATGGCCTGATTACAACACCGGCATGAATGTGACAGTTTTTACCAATCCTCACATGTTGGCCAATGATAGCTCCCGGTTCAATAATGGAAGTTGGATCAACATGATATTCTTCCCGCGCTTCCGTATTTAGTGCGGTCCATGGTCTGTACCGGTTGACGATATGCTCATATGCCACAAACGGTTTTTCCACTACAAGTAAGGCTTTGCCGGGAGGACAATCCACAACTTGTGGTATGATGATGACAGAAGCGGCAGACTGCAATGAGACATTAAAATATTTAGGATGATCCACAAACGTGATGTCCCCTTTCCTTACTTTATGTATTTCATTGATGCCTTGAACAAGCAGGTTTTCATCACCGGCGATTTCTGCCCCGATCCAGGAAGCGATTTCCCGCACAGAAACCGGAATATCAAAATTCATATAACTGAGATTTTGTCATAAATTTAGTTAGTAAATCAAAATTCCACTATGACGACAAATCTATCCCGCAGGTCCTGGCTCAAACAGAGTGCACTTGCGGCAGCCGTTCTTCCTGTAAGCAATTGGTACCGGGGTGAAGATCATTTTCTTACATCTGTCACTCGAGCTGCTGAGGATGGTAAGATCAAGCTGAATTCAAATGAAAATGCCTATGGACCCGGAGAAGCAGCTAAAAAAGCCATTCTTGAAAGTGTGAAGGACATCAATCGCTATCCCTGGGATATCATTTCAACTTTGAAAGAAGAGATTGCTAAAAAGGAAGGGGTGACGAGTGATCATATCATTATCACAGCCGGTTCTACTGAATTACTTGGATTGGCCGGATTGACATTCGGGATCAATGGAGGAGAAATGCTGTCATGTCATCCGACATTTGATTTTTTATTGACGTATGCTACACGCGTTGGCTGCACATGGCCAAAAACACCACTCACTTCGGATTATCAGTTTGACCTGGGGGCCATTTCAAATGCGACGGGTGTCAATACAAAATTGATTTTTATATGTAATCCAAATAATCCAACTGGTGTTGAATTGCCGTATGATGATCTTAAATACTTCTGCGAATATCATGCGACAAAATACCCGGTTTATATAGATGAAGCCTATATTGAACTGAGTCCAAACGGAAGAGCATCGAGTATGGTGGGATTAATTGAAAAATTGCCTTACCTGATTGTAGGCCGTACGTTTTCAAAAGTGCATGGCCTTGCCGGTATGCGGATCGGATATGGTGTCGCGCAACCTGAGATCATTGATGCCATGACACGTCTCAATATGGGCAGATCGATGGGAATATCTGTTCCGGCTGCTGCGGCTGCATTGGCTTCCCTGCATGATTCAAAATTTGAAACCCTGAGCAGAACAAAAATTACGGAAGGACGTAATTTGGTTTGCAAAGCTTTTGATTCGATGGGAGTTGAATACATGCCCTCATCCACAAATTTTGTATTCTTCAGGAATGACAAATTCCAAACGGATCCTGTGACTGCAATGGAAAAGGAAAATATCCTGATTCGGAAATATGATTCATTTCCAGGATGGACAAGAGTGAGTATTGGTACAGTGGAGGAAATGAAACTGTTCGTGTCTGCCGCAACCAAGTACATCAGCTGATTACAGGTTTTTCTTTGCGTTATAACCTTTGCCTTTCACCTTTAATGAGCTTCAAGCCAATTAATTCCAATACCCATTCCAACCTCCACAGGAACAGGCAGGTTTGGAATGGCGTGTTTCATTTTATCTTCTACCATTGCTTTCATTTCTTCAGCTTCAGAATGGTGCAGATCGAATACCAATTCGTCATGTACCTGGAGCAGCATTCTTGATTTGAGTTTGCGGTTGCGGATCTCGTGATAAATATCGATCATGGCCATTTTGATCATATCTGCTGCGGACCCCTGGATGGGTGAATTAATGGCGTTACGAGCGGCCTGACTGCGGACAACTGCATTTTTTGAATTGATATCCCGAAGATATCTTCTTCGTTTCATGATCGTCTCGATGTATCCGTGCTCCTCTGCAAATTTGACCGTATCCGTCATGTATTTCTTGATGCCGGGAAATTTCAGGAAATAATTGTCAATGATCTCTTTGGATTCACTTCTTGAAATACCCAGCGTCTGGGACAATCCAAATGCGGACTGACCATAAGCCAATCCAAAATTGACTGCCTTCGCTTTGCGTCGCATATCTTTTGACACATCTGCCAGCGGCACACCAAATACTTTTGAAGCCGTAGATGCATGAATATCCTCACCCCTGTTGAATGCTTCAAGCATGCCTTCATCCTGCGTTATGGCAGCAATGATCCTTAATTCAATTTGCGAATAGTCGGCGGATAAAATCTGAAAATCATCATTGCGCGGAATGAATGCCTTGCGAATTTCTTTTCCTCGATCTGTGCGGATTGGAATATTCTGAAGGTTTGGATTATTAGAAGCAAGACGCCCTGTGGCTGCAATCGTCTGTCCAAAAGTAGTGTGTAATTTACCCGTGGATGGATTGACCAGCGCAGGCAAAGCATCTACATACGTTGACTTGAGTTTTGTAAGTTCGCGGTAATTGATGATCAGGTCAATGATTTCGTGTTTCTCCCGCAATGGTGAAAGGATGTCTTCACTTGTGCCGTACTGACCCGTTTTTGTTTTTGCACCTTCATAGGGGATCTTCATATGTTCAAACAGGATATCTCCAAGCTGTCGCGGTGAATCCAGATTAAATTCGACGCTACTCAGTTTGAAAATATTTTCCCTGATGCCAAATAATTCTGTCCCTATGGTTTTAGAATATTCACTCAGAAAGGGTACATCCAGTCGAATGCCTTCATGCTCCATATCGGTAAGCACATGAATCAATGGGAATTCGATTTGGCTCACCAGGTTATCTGCTTTGACATCTTTGAGCATTTTATCCGTTACGGCTTTCAGTTGCAGTGTGATGTCTGCATCCTCAGCAGCATATTCCTTGATTTTCTCAAGGTCGATGTCCTGCATGGAGAGCTGGTTCTTTCCACGTTTGCCAATAAGATCGATGATTGGAACGGGTGAATATCCCAGGTATGCTTCAGCCATTACATCCATCTTGTGGCGGATGTGAGCATCTGCAACAAAATGGGCTACCATCGTATCATAAATCGGATCAGCTACTTCGACACCATAATTTCGAAGCAGCTTCATGTCAAACTTTATGTTGTGTCCAACTTTTATTGCCTTTGGATTTTCCAATACTTCTTTAAAAGATTGCACTACTTTTTTTGCACCTTCAAAATTCAATGGCGTAGGAACATAATATGCTTCTGCAGGTGTCATTGAAAAAGACATACCTACGATTTCCATTTCTGCATCCAAACCCGAAGTCTCTGTATCAAATGCAAATTCTTTAGCACCAAGCAACATCTTTTTTAGATCAGCTATTTCCTGTTCGGTGGTAACAGCATGATACGTGTGTGGTGTGTTGGTGATGTTCTTTCCTTTTGCCGGACCCCGTGTGAGGCTATCCTCTTCTTCCAGATCCTGTAATAAACTGCTTTGAACATTGCCGGGAGTAGCCGTATTCTTAACCGTTGCCTCAGGACTATTTACATTTACTTCATATGCATCGCCAAGAATCCGTTTGCCCAATGCACGGAATTCCAGTTCGCTGAAAATAGAAGAGAGTTTTTCCGCATTTGGTGCCTCAAGGATAAGCTTGACGGGTTCGAATAGTACAGGTGCATCAAGCAGAATGGTAGCCAGTTTTTTGGAATCAAAAGCATTTTGCCTGCTCTTTTCCATTTTGTCTTTCAGCGCACCTTTGAGTTGATGGATATTTTCATAGATCGCTTCAACAGAATGATACTCATGAATCAATTTTGATGCACCTTTTTCCCCCACACCTGCTACACCCGGAATATTATCTACTGCGTCCCCCATCAAAGCCAAAATATCAATGACTTGTTCAGGTTTGTGAATGCCATAATTTGCGATCACTTCCTTTGGTCCCCACACCTCTGCATCACCTCCTTGCCGGGCAGGTTTGTAAATGAAAATATTTTCTGATACAAGCTGACCAAAGTCTTTGTCAGGCGTAACCATATATACTTCATACCCTTCTTTTTCCGCCATCTTGGCTAATGTACCTATGACGTCATCTGCTTCATATCCCGATGCTTCAAGAATAGGGATATTGTATGCTTCGATAATGTTTCGAATATAGGGTTCTGAGATACGAATATCCTCAGGTGTTTCCTGGCGATTGGCTTTGTAATATGGAAATTCCTGGACACGGATATTTGGCGATTTATGGTCAAAACAAACCGCAATATGTGTCGGCTTGCGGTTATTGATGACATCTTCCAGTGCATTGACAAATCCAAACATGGCACTGGTGTTCAATCCCTTGCTATTGATCCTGGGATTACGCAGAAAGGCATAGTAAGCTCTGAAAATCAATGCATATGCATCCAGCAGATATAAAGTAGGCTTTGCCATGAGGTTGGAATATTTTCAAATGAACGGGGTGTAAAGGTAAGATCGGTCATCGGTTTTCCACTATTCCTTAATAGGCATTCTCATTTCAATCAGGAGATTACTGAATCCTGCTTTTTCATATGCTTTTATGGCAGGTGTATTTTCGGCATACACCTCTAATCGCATTTCAGTAAGACCTTTTGACAGAGACCATTCTTTTAGCGCATCAAGAATTTTTTGATTGATTCCTTTGCCTCGATATTGTGCTTTCACAAACATAAAACCGAGGTATGCATATGTTTCGTAATTCAAAAATGGTTTTGCATTTAAGATTCTTGCATAGCCTGAAGCAATGATTTCATCTTCCATTACAGCAACAACAACATGTACTGTAGGATCGCTTAGCATACTTTTCAAATCGTAGTAGCTAATTTTTTCATCCTTCAGTGTAGGATCGAAAGGTCTTTCTGCTGTAATTACGCCTTGCTCGAATGTTAAAAGCTGCTCGAGATCATTTCCATTAGCCTGCCTTATAGTGATAGTTTCCATATTCAATTTGACATGAGAGGGAATTATTATTTCTGGAAAATTACTTTCAATCTATTTCCGAATAGACCTGTACGCTTTACTTTTATAAAATCCGGATTGACCATTTCAGACTTGATTACCGTATTTCCATAAGAGATACTACTAACCGTCAGTATATCTTGAAGATTGGCAGGATCTTCTTTAGCCCATTTTCCAAATCCGTTTACCATATTCAGTTTTGATTGTTCCCCTTCTGCACTGAATTTAAAGTGATAGGTATCCTGGTACGTCAAAAAGTACTCGGTATCCGGAAGGGAAGGGATATCGAGTGATATATCTCCATGCGATTTATTGATCATGGTAATATTTTGTGATATCGCAGGATGCCATACACACCAGCAGACTGGCGAGAGAGAACCAGTATTTCATATTCGAACTTTTAGTATCATCGAAACAAAAATATATAAAACGCACATTTTGAATACATCACGGTTATACTTCGAAATTTCATCGGTCGTTGTGATCCAAGGTAATCCTATGTCTTCTGGGTCTTTTTGTCGAAATTTGCCGGCTTAGAAATTGCACGTGGCAAAAACAATCAAGAAACAATTAAAGAGCGAGGTACCTGTTTCATTTGCAGGCATCCCGGTATATCGGATCGGTCCCCTCTTTGCAATACTCGGTGCTCTTTTGTATTTCCAAACCGTGAGTTTTGAGTATACCCAGGATGATGCCATTGTCATCAATGAAAACATGTACACCACAAAAGGTGTGGATGGAATTTCAGGTCTGCTGAGTCATGATACATTTTATGGTTATTTCAAAGATGAAAGCAAGACCCGACTGGTGAGTGGTGGCAGGTACCGGCCCCTGACGCCAATCATGTTTGCAATAGAATATGATATTGCAGGTAATCATCCGTGGTTTAGTCACCTGATCAGCGCGATTTGTTATGGATTATTGTGTTGGGTATTGTTTGGTTTTCTGAGAGAGCTACTCACTCCAAGGATGTCATCGAGTGCATTGCAGATATCCATTGTTGCCACATTAATTTTTGCACTTCATCCGATTCACACTGAAGTAGTAGGAAACATCAAAGGGCGTGATGAGATCATGGCAGCCATGGGAGCACTGGGTGGACTTTGGCTCATGCTGATCGGTGTGCGTGAATCGAAATCATGGCCGTGGGCATTTTTATCCGGCGGCGCATTTTTTCTTGGCCTTTTATCCAAGGAGAATGTCATCACCATGCTTGCAGTTGTTCCATTGACGCTGTGGTGGTATTCAAAAAACAAGCCGGTATCATGGCTTACTGCATTGGCACCCGTAATCATTGCTTCAGGCATATTTCTTTTTCTGCGGGGCAATATGACCGGATGGAATAAAGGTGATACACCCATGGAGCTCATGAATAATCCTTTTGTGAAAGTTGAAAATGATATTTATGTTCCTTTCACCCTGGGCGAGAAGACTGCTACGATCACCTATACCATGGGTAAGTATGCCCAGTTGCTTTTGTTTCCATATCCATTGACGCATGATTATTATCCAAGACATATTGAGATACAGGATTGGGGTAAACCACTCGTGATATTATCCCTCTTGTTTTGGATCACAATGCTGGCGATTGCCATTAAAGGATTAAAGAACCGGACATGGTGGGCGTATGGCATCTTGTTTTACATTTTCACGATGTCCATTACTTCCAATCTTGTATTCCCGGTTGGTACAAATATGTCTGAGCGTTTTGCTTTTCTTCCTTCGGTGGGTTTTGCTTTGATTGCCGGATATGCTTTTTCGCTTTTATTGAATTCATCCATGCGTAAAGCTGGCGTGGTGCTATTAGCCTGCATCATGATTGCATTTGCCGGATGGACTTTTATGCGAAGCCGGGTTTGGAAAGACAACCACACCCTTTTTACCACTGACATCAAAACCTCGGCTCGCAGTGCTAAGCTCTTGAATGCAGTCGGAGGTGACCTGGTGACACGATCAGAGAATGAGAAAAATGAAGAGATTAAAAAGAAACAACTGGTTGAAGCCCAGGGCTATCTCAAGAAAGCACTGGAAATCCATCCGAACTATAAGTTAAGCTATTTGTTAATAGGCAATTCCTATTATCATCTTGGCAATTACACGGATGCTATCACGTATTTCAGGCATGTACTCAAGATTGACCCAGAATATGGGGAAGGAAAACGCAACCTTGGGGTCGCGCTGCGTGATGCCGGAAAAGAACAAGGTGAGAAACTGAATAATCTGACGGGTGCAATTTCGTTATTGGAAGAGGCTTTGACATATCTGCCGGCTGACTTTCAGACGTTTCATTTGCTTGGGGTCGCTTATGGCCAGAAAGGAGAAACTGAAAAGGCAATTTCCTTTTTTAAAAAAGAAATTGAGTTGGCGCCAAAAAATGCAACCGCTTATTTCAACCTCGGCATTGCCTATCAGCATGCAGGGGATGAGGTGAATGCAAAAATTAACTTTGAAAAAGCGAAATCCATTGACCCAAACCTTCCGCAATTGCAGGGAAAATAAATATTCCCATGATTGCTTCGTATTCAATGGAATTTCAAATCAGAACAGGATTGGCTTATTGAAATGAAGTATACGCGTATTAAATATTTTTTCCTGGTTTTTGGTCTTGTCGTGGCACAAATTTCCTATGGGCAATCTGTGAACAGGGTTACATGGGTGGATTCTGTATTCAATACGCTGTCCCTGGATGAAAAAATTGGTCAGCTTTTCATGATTCGGGCTCATTCAGATTTAGGTGATGACCATATCGCTTCCGTTAAATCGCAGATAAAAAAATACGCGGTCGGAGGAATGTGTTTTTTCCAGGGCACACCACAAAAGCAAGCAACACTTACCGCTGAATATCAAAAATTAAGCAAGGTTCCTATCCTGGTAGCCATGGATGCCGAATGGGGTCTTGGAATGCGGTTGAAAACAAAAGCGCTTTCGTTTCCACATCAGCTGATGCTCGGCGCAGTGCAGGATGTAGATCAGATTGAAGCTATGGGTTATGCCATTGGTAAGCAATTATCCGGACTGGGTGTGCAGCTTAGTTTCTCCCCTGTGGCTGACATCAACAACAATGCACTAAATCCGGTGATCGGTGATCGTTCTTTTGGTGAAGATAAAAATGATGTTGCGAAGCGAGCCATTGCTTACATGAATGGACTCAAAGCAGCAGGTGTAATGGCTTCCGGCAAACATTTTCCTGGCCATGGGGATACAGATGTGGATTCGCATTTTGATCTGCCTGTTATTTCCCATTCAATGGAGCGGTTGAATGATATTGAGTTGTATCCATTTCGTGAACTTATCAATGCAGGGCTGCCCAGTATTATGGTAGCACATCTTCATGTCCCTGCCATTGATTCGACACAAAACATATCAAGCACATTAAGTCCTGCCACCATCCAGGACTTACTCAAAAAGGAAATGGGCTTCAGAGGGCTGATCATTACTGATGGTCTTGAAATGAAAGGTGTCACAAAAAATTATGATGCTGGCCAGGTGGCTACAATGGCTTTCGAAGCCGGTAATGATATTCTTTTGCTTCCGGACAACATCGAACTTGCATTTAGTACTTTGAAAAAAGGATTTACCTCCGGCAAGCTGGATATAAATGTCCTGAATGAAAAAGTAAAGAAGATTCTTCTTGCTAAATATGAGCTGGGGATGGATAGCCTCAAATTACCTAATCCAGAAAAAGCAGCACTGGTTGCATTCGATCCAAACGCAACAGGTGTTAAACACAGGCTTATTGAAGAAGCGATTACAATCGTTCAAAATAAAAGAGCACTCATTCCGATGGTTGATCTTCAGCAACCAAAGTTTGCCACGCTAAGTATTGGAAGTTCCCAACCAACACCTTTTCAAAACAGGCTCGATGCATATGTAAATGCAAAACATTTTAATGTGCCTTCATCCTTGTCCAATGTGGATGTAGTTTCATTGCTGCGGGATGTACAAAAATATTCACGTCTTGTTGTGTCGATTCATGGCATGACCAACAAACCGGGAGATCAATATGGCCTGACGAAAGATATTCTTCAGCTTGTACAGAATCTTAACCGGCAGCAGGAAATCATACTTGTTGTTTTTGGAAGTCCGTACAGTCTGAAATATTTTGAAAATATTGATCATGTGATAATGTCCTATGAAGACACACCGGAGACGGAGGATATCACTGCCCAGGGCCTGGTTGGTGTATTTGGATTCAAAGGTCATTTGCCGGTTACAGCGAGTAATATTTTTCCGCTTCACCAGGGATATACTACGCCATCGCTCGGCCGGATGGGTTTTAGTGTGCCTGAAAGAGTGGGCATGAGTTCTGACAGTCTCAACATGATCAGTGATATTGTCAACCAGATGATAAAGATCCATGCTGCCCCGGGTTGCCAAATTTTAGTAGCGAGAGAAGGAAGGATCATTTATGAAAAATCATTCGGAAATCATACCTATCAATCGGATGATCCGGTGTACAACAGTGATCTGTATGATATTGCGTCCGTGACAAAAGTGGCAGCAACTACACTGAGCGTGATGCGCTTATATCATGAAGGTGTGCTTTCCATTAAAAATACATTAGGTTATTATTTGCCCTGGCTGCGCGGAAGCAACAAGGAGAATATGGTACTGGAAAGAGTAATGGCGCATCATGCCGGTCTTCAATCCTGGATCCCCTTTTATGAAGCCACTTTACCGCAATACAGGTTGCGACATGGTTTGACGCGAGAAATTTATTGTTCAGAACCAAATGAAACATATTCTATCCCGGTTGCCAACGGGATGTACATGGATAAATATTACCTGGACAGCATGAAGCAACAGATCATTTTCAGTGGTCTCAACCAGGATGGACAATACGTGTACAGTGACCTTGGATTTATCATGCTTGCTGAGATTATTAAAAACGAAACGGGTGTGACCCTCGATAAATATGTTGATAGTGTGTTCTATAAACCTATGGGACTAAGCCGGATTGGGTATAAACCGATGAATCGATTCAGTCCTGATGAAATTGTGCCGACAGAGGATGATCAATATTTCAGATGCCAGGTGATACAGGGATATGTGCATGATATGACGAGTGCAATGATGGGGGGTGTGAGCGGACATGCCGGTGTATTTTCGGATGCACAGGACCTTGCTATTTTATTTCAGATGTTGATGAATAAAGGTTACTACGGTGGCAAGCAATACCTTGACCCGGATCTCATTGATTTATTTACCATGCGCTACCAGGGATCGACCCGAAGAGGGATTGGTTTTGATATGAAAGAACTGGATCAGAGCAAGACGCAGCTCACTTCGATGTATTCTTCCTATTCCACTTATGGTCATACGGGTTTCACAGGGACATGTGTCTGGAATGACCCTGAGACTAAATTGGTATATGTTTTTCTTTCCAACCGAACCTATCCATCGATGCATAATGGCTTATTGAGTGCGTACAACATCAGGGAACGGATTCACAGCAGATGCTATAAAGCGATGGAAGGTTATAAAGGGTATGTACGAGATAAGGTCCAGGGATGAGATTATCTTATACATTGATGATTGCTTGGCGTTACATCCTGGGAAAGAAAAGTTTCCAGGCAATCAATATGATCACGGGTATTACGACGGTTGGTATTGCGATTGGAGCTGCGGCTTTATTACTCATTCTTTCGGTGTTCAATGGCTTTGAAGATTTATTGAAGGGCTTATACAATTCAATATATACGGATCTTAAAATCTCGCCGGCCGAGGGAAAATATTTTGTGCCAGATTCGAGTGACCTGCTGACATTGAAATCATGGCCAGAGATAAAAGATTTTAGTCTTACGCTTGAAGAAACGGCATTGCTTGATTATAAAGGCAATCAGGATATCTGTACACTGAAAGGTGTGGATAGTCATTTTAAAGCTGTGACTTCTATTGACAGTGTGTTACTTGACGGTGATTTTCTATTGAAGCAGGGACAAGTGGAATTAGCCATACTGGGTGCGGGAATTGCGCAACGACTGAATGTGGATCATCTCAATCCATATGAAGCCTTAAAAATTTATTTGCCGAATCGCAAACAACGTGGACCCCTCGATAAAGCGTTTAAAGAGCAAAATGCGTATCCTGTCGGAAGATTTTCTATCAAGCAGGATTATGATTACCAATATGTATTTGTGTCGCTTGATTTCATTCAGTCGCTTACGGATGCACCGGGTGCTGTTTCGGGCATTGAAATTCAACTTGCACCGGGAGTGGATTCAGAGAAAATGAAAAAGCGGATCATGGATCTGATGAAAACACCAATAAAGATCAAGAATAAGAATGAGCAGAATGCTGCTTTTTTTCAATTGATGAACATTGAAAAGTGGATCTCCTATGCGGTGGTATCGCTGACCCTGATCATTGTTTCCTTCAATTTGATCAGTGCATTGTGGATGATCGTACTTGATAAAAGAAAAGATATCTCCATTCTGCAATCGATGGGTTCCTCTCCTTCTGATGTGAGAAAAATATTTTATCGTTCAGGGTGGCTTATTTGTTTTATTGGGTTGGGTATAGGCATTCTGCTGGCATTGTTATTTTATATTTTGCAGAAACAATATGGGATTGTTCCTATTCCCGAAGGATTTGTAGTGGATTCATATCCGATTGTATTACGGGGCATGGATATTTTGATTGTAGGATTGACGGTGTTTATTATTGGATCTATAGCCTCCTGGATGCCCGCCAGAAAAGCCTCCAAAATTGCTGCCTACATTCGAAAAGAATAGATCTTTTGCCCCTAAAGGGGACTTTCGATTAATACCAAATGAATGATTGAATTAAAATTTATTACGTTTATACTTTATTACCGGCTAATTGGTTGAATATAATGCAGAAACGTTTTTCAAAGTTCATTTTACTAGTTGCATTTCTTGTGCAGATTGCTTGTGGCACAGATTGCAGTACGGTTGATTGCGCATCCCAGGGAGGAACCTTGCATTTCAGGGTTTTCAAAGACGGAGAGAATGCATTATTTGGCGATACAATCAGAATTCCACATGACTCCATCCGATTCTTTGTTACGATCACAGATACGTCCAGATATGATATCCCGATAGAATACAATAATAGTGAGCAAAGTATTCTGCTTTCCATGGAACAGAATGTTTCGTACATACTGCAAATTGATTCACTCACATCTGATACATTCAGGGTGCAGGCAATCCCGGCAGGAATGGATGATTGTTGCAAAATATATCAGCTCAACAGTGCCACTAAAAATGGTCAGGCCTTTTGCATAGAAGGTTGTAATGCCATTTTTGATATACAGCTTTAGATTTCCTGTTGAAGCTGGATAAGAATGCAATCTTTTTTGATTTAACTTTTATTGTTTTTTCCTCCTAACCTGGCCTACGAGCGATTTTTCAAAAACAAAAATCAGGATCAGGTAACCCAACAACAGGATTGTATTGACAAATAATATCACGGCCAATTTGTCAGCGTAAAATCCACGCAGCCATTCCATTAAAAAATACACCAATAACGCAATTATGATCCACCCGGTCATGCGGAAAATTTTATACGGGATAGGGAAATATTTTTGCCCTTGTACATAAGAAGCAATACACATAAATAAATAGCAAATGAATGCCGTCCAGGCTGACCCGATCACTTCCATCCTTGGGATCAGGTATAAATTAAGGCCTATTGTCAATGCTGAACCTATACCGGCAATCAATGCTCCATAAAAAGTTTTATCTGCCAGCTTATACCATGTTGAAAAATTATAATAAATACCAAGCAACAGAAATGAAACCAGTAAAATCGGCACGACTTGTAGTCCGGCCCTAAAATTACTGCCTAACAGGTATTGGATCAGGTCGATATAGGCCAATATCCCAAGCATCATCAAAGCTCCTACAAGGGTAAAGGCCAGGGCTACATCTGCGTATACCTGTTTCGCATTGTCCTTATCCTTGTGCGCAAAGAAAAATGGCTCAGCCGCATAATTGAATGCCACAGTAAACAAATTTAAAAGGATGGCCAATGAAGCCGCAGCAGAGAACACACCCCCATCAGAAAGATTCTTTTCAAGCGAATTGGGCAATAAATATTTTTGAAAGGTGATGTATGATGATTGGTTAATCACGCCTGCTATGCCTACAATGACGAGGGGCCAGGCATACATCAGCATTCTTTTGAGGAATGCCACATCCCATTTCAATTCCTGTTTCCGCATTAAAGGGAGCAGCAGTAGCAGCGTAATTCCACTCGAAAGAAGGTTGCCCAGAAAGACATAAAATAATTTATTGTCCGGAACATATATCGACTGAAAAAAACCACCCTTCGAAGCTAATCCCGGGAGCAATTCCAAAAAGAAAAGCACAAAAAACAAGTTGATCAAAATCGACCCAAGGCGTAAGGATAAAAACATCCATGGACGATTTTGTTGTCTAAGACTCGCAAATGGAACAGCTGTCAGCACATCAAAAAACAAGATCCATGCCAACATAACCAAATGGGTGGTCATACCCGGATAATCCATTGCACTGGCTATTTGTGTTTTGAATATCCAGACGAATCCTACAAACAATCCGGAAAGCGTTATAAGGAAGGTCATCGACATGGCGGTTACCGATGGTCGACTTTCTTTGGCAAATCTGAAATACGTGGTCTCCATCCGGAAACTCAAAATGATCAGGAAGAGTGCCATGTAGAAATACAGTTCCCTGTAAATTCCAAACTGACTTGGTTGATCATTAAAAGCACGTGTGAGATACCAGGTGAAGAGGATATAATTCAATACCCGATTAAGGATAGATCCTAAACCATAAATGGCCGTTTCACCGGCAAGTTTGCGAAGCAGTGTCATGTAATCAGGTGTGAAAATAGAAGAGAAATCGGGAATTTTGATTTCCACTCCAAAGATTCATTCACCTGAATCCAGGATCCTGCTGTGTGCTGCCCCGCGATCAGATCCTTTTCTTCAATAGTATCCGGCGATGGGTTACATCCATATTGGGGTTGATCAATAGAGTATCTTCACTCAGTTTGAAATTGCATGCTTCAACATAATCCATCACACCATCACATCGCATCACACAGTTGGTACAGGTTGAATCGGAGGCACAACCTCTAAAGAAAATAGAATCACCATGCATTACGAACTTTCCCTTAGCAAAATAATCAGTCACTCGTTGACATGGATCATCCGGAATGCGGACATCGGTCCAGGCAACATAAGTAAGTTGATATGTTGAATCCGGATTGAGACGCAAAGAAGTAATTGTACTTCCTTCAAATTGCGGAATATCCAGGGATTCATACTCTTCCCAGTTCCTGAAGATGGAGGGAGAGGGAACGACATTTACTTCTTCACAGGAACAAAGAAAAAATAAACAACCAAGCGCGATTAAAGTATTTGTTTTCATATCCGTATTTTCTTTGGTTCATATTATTTACAAGACTTCATGTTGTATTGTTTAGACTTTAACATATGAGGGGGTGTACAGTATTTCTTCAAATTGTTATACTTAAATCATGTGTGTATTATTAACCGCTCACTATCTTGTGGTTATCCAATGTTAAAACAGAACTGATCTCCGCATTGACAGATGAATTCGTTTGAATTTTTATTTGATATACCCTACTATCAGAAGTCACGTCATCCGCAACAAGTAGCTGGTGGCGCCTGGAGACAACAGATTATTTCAAAATACAGTACGGATCAATTTATTCAACTATTACAATCAATAGCTATAAAGCTTATTGAAAAAGGTGTTACGAAAAATGATCGGATCATTCTGTACACGGATCATTATAGCATGGAGTGGCTTGCGATTGATATGGCCATCATGACTGTGGGTGCAATCTCGGTTCCGCTCAATTATCCTTTGAAGCAGGAAGAAATCAGTACGATTATACATCGACTGGAACCATCTATACTTATCTGCCATACACAAGTCGATCGTTCAATACCTGCGGTTGCGTATATCAATATGCATGAATTGACTTCAATGGCTGATGAAATCACGGCAGACCATATTACCCGTCTCAATCTCGCGCGCCAGAAATTATCGATACATGATATTGCCACTATTGTTCATACTTCGGGATCATCAGGTGAGCCAAGAGCGGTAATGTTGTCTCATGCCAATTTAGTTTCGAATGTGATGTCGGTGCTTGCGCTGGCTCCGTTTACTGCAGGAACAAAAGTGATTAGCTTTCTGCCCTTGAGTCATATTTTTCAAAGGATTGTTTCATACGTGTATCTGGCCAGTGGTGCAAATGTTTACTTTCTTGAAAGTTATCGAAATGCGATTTTTGCATTAAAGGATATTCGTCCGGCATATTTTACAAGTGTTCCCCTGGTGCTTGAGCGATTTGCTTCTGCTATGGAAGACAGGCTGGAAGAAGCATCCTGGTTTACAAGGTGGGCATATGATTCATGGGAAAAAACCAATCGTGGGCTCCTGTCACATGTTGGGAGCCTGATCGCACATCAATGGATCATCAAGCGATGGAAAAAGAGAATGGGAGGACGACTGAAGGGTATTATTTCTGGTGCTGCATATCTTGATCCGAAAGTTGAACGTCTTTACGAACGCAGTGGAATTAAGATCAGGCAAGGTTATGGCCTGACTGAAGCTTCACCTATTGTATCAATCAATCGATTCGAACCCGGTGGTCATCGCAGGGGTACGGTGGGACAGCCTATCCCGGGTGTGGAGGTGAAAATTAAGGAGGATGGGGAAATCATGGTTAAGGGTCCAAACGTAATGCTCGGATATTACAAAGACGAAGTTGCCACGGAAGAAGTGATCAAAGATGGTTGGCTGCTCACAGGAGATGTGGGTCACTGGGAAAAAGAGAATTTCCTGGTGATCACTGATCGGAAATCAAATATTTACAAACACGCATCCGGAAAATTTATATCCCCTGCTCAAATTGAATCCAGGTTGGTGCATCATCCGCTTATCCACCAGGCGATGATCATTGGATTTCACAGACCATATACCATTGCATTGATTATTCCGAATTTTAATGCGTTGCAAAAAATTTGCCAGGAAAAGAATATTCATTGGACCGCCCCAGAATATATGGTTTTTAATACTCTGGTCATACAGATGTATCGTGATCTGCTTGATCATCTTGGTCTTCAAAGTCATGAACGAATTGAAAAATTCATTTTACTTACTGACAACTGGACGGCTGAAAATGGATTGCTGACTACAACATACAAGCCCAGGCGGAAAGAAATTGAAGCGAAGTATCAGAAAGAAATAAATGAAATGTATGAAGGATAAAGGTCGCACAGACGTGATAAATCGCATCTCAATGTCTGCGGAGACGCGATAAATCGCGTCTGTACGATCATTCATCATGGATTACATCCTACTTATTTCTTCAAGCTGGTTGTAAAGCGTTTTCCATGACAAACTGTAGATCGGCACTGATCTTTACTTCTTCTCCCAATGCAATCCCTCCTGTTTCAGTAAGCATACCAAAGCTCACTCCATAATCCATCCGGTTTAATTTGCCATTGACCGTGAAACCTACTCTTGTATTGCCCCATGGATCCTGTGTTATACCGCCAAAATCTCCTTGGAGGATTATTTTCTTCGTAACACCTCTCATTGTCAGGTTGCCATGGATCTCATAGTTCTCATCCTCCTGTTTAACCAGTTTGTCAGAGACAAAGACAAGTTGTGGATGATTGTCACCATCAAAGAAATCGCTGTTTTGAAGATGAGCATCCCTTTGTGGATTGTTGGTGCTGATGGAATCCACGTCAGCAGTAAAACGGGCTTTCGCGGTGCTGAAATCTTGTCCGTTCGTTTCTACTGTTCCCTGGAACTTAGTGAATTGGCCTGTGACGTTTGAAATCATCAGGTGCCTTATTTTAAACTGGATCTCTGAATGGGTTGGATCGATTGTCCATTTGGTTGTATTCATGATTGACATATTTTTAAATGCGTATGATTTGATACCCCAAAAGTAGGCCACGATACTATACAATAGTAAGTACTATACTGCTGTATAGCACTATACATTGGTATAGCACTATCCTTGAGTATAGTAGACTCTTAATATATAGTCCTTAACTTTACCGGGTAAAACCACCCATTATGGCAGGTTCAAAAGCAAAAGAAGAAAGAAATTATACGGAGTGCACAAAAGTGCTTCTTCCCGTTACCGATGCGCTTGACATTCTGCGGGGAAGATGGAGAATTCCCATTATTATTTCGCTCACCTTTGGACCTAAGCGATTCAAAGAAATTTCAAAGGAAGTGCATGGCATTACGGATCGCATGCTTTCAAAGGAATTGAAAGACCTGGAGGTCAATCATCTTGTGAAGCGTACCGTATATGATGACTTTCCTCCTGTCGTGGAATATTCAATCACATCTCATGGGGAGTCCCTTGAAAAAGTAATTGAGGAGTTAAGGAATTGGGGGATAAGACACCGGAAGAAGATTATCGGGTAATAAATTTTTTACCCCTGAATCCCTTAAAGAGGACTTATTTCCTTCATCGACCCATGTGTACAAGTAACACACTTATATCTGATGGCGAAACACCACTGATCCTGCTCGCCTGCCCAATCGTGCGAGGGCGAAGACGGGATAATTTCTCGCGGGATTCAATGCTTAACGAATTGATCTTTGTGTAATCGATTCCCTCGTGAAGATGAAGCGATTCAAGGCGGTTCATTTTGTCTACCATTTCCTGTTCGCGTTCAATATATCCTCTGTACTTTATATCAACTTCTGCAAGTCCAATCATCTCCTCGTCGAATAATGACAAGGCTTCAGCCAGGGGAGGCAGATGTGGCGTTAAGGTGTCAATACCGATATGTGGTCTGCTAAGCAATTGAGAAGCTCTCGTTTTCTGTTGGATGGGTGCACTTTCGACAGATATCAAAACCGGGTTGATCAAATCCGGATCCACATTCATTTCTGAAAGGATCTGGTCAATTCTTTTGATGCCTTCCGTTTTTTGCTGTACCCGATTCATCCTTTCCTCCAATCCATGCATACCGATTTTTTGCACTAAAGGTGTTAACCGGATATCAGCATTGTCTTGTCGCAGTAAGATGCGGTGTTCCGCTCTTGAAGTAAACATGCGATATGGCTCGATGGTACCTTTATTGATCAGGTCATCTACAAGAACTCCAATATATGCTTCAGAGCGTTTTAAAATAAAAGGAGCTTCTTCATTTATAGAAAGATGTGCATTCAATCCTGCAATCAATCCTTGTGATGCGGCTTCTTCATACCCTGTCGTACCATTGATCTGTCCTGCGAAAAACAAATTCTTCACTAGCCTTGTCTCGAGCGATGCATTAAGTTGAGTGGGAGGAAAATAATCATATTCAATTGCATACCCGGGTCTGAACATCTTGCAGTTTTCAAATCCGGGCACCTTTCTCAATGCTTCGTATTGCACTTCTTCAGGCAATGAGGAAGAGAATCCATTTACATACACCTCAACCGTATCCCAGCCTTCCGGTTCCACAAAAAGTTGGTGCCTGTCTTTGTCTGCAAAGCGATCGATCTTGTCTTCAATCGATGGACAATAGCGAGGCCCTATACCACGAATTCGTCCATTAAACATGGGAGATCGATCGAAACCTGTACGCAATGTATCGTGTACGGCTTCGGACGTGTAAGTAATGTGACAAGGTCTTTGTTTGAGCAGAGGTGGTGTATCCGTGTATGAAAATTTACCAGCTGGCTCATCACCGGGTTGAAGTTCCATCCGGAGGTAATCAAGTGACCGTCCATCTACGCGAGGAGGTGTTCCGGTTTTCATACGGCCAGCTTCGAAACCTAAACTGACAAGTTGTTCAGTAATACCCGTTGCTGCCTTTTCCCCTGCACGGCCGCCACCAAATTGCTTTTCACCTATATGGATGACGCCGTTTAGGAAGGTTCCATTTGTAAGCACAACCGCTTTCCCTGGTATTTCCAGCCCCAGCCCGGTCCTTACGCCGGTGATCCTTCCATCCTTTATCACAAGGCCACTTACCATCTCCTGCCAGAAATCGATCAGCGGATTGGCTTCCAGCATAAGTCTCCACTTTTCCGCAAAACGCAACCTGTCGCTTTGTGCCCTTGGGCTCCACATCGCGGGTCCTTTGGAGCGATTGAGCATCCTGAACTGGATCATGGTGTGGTCCGTCACTATGCCACTGTATCCGCCAAGTGCATCTATTTCTCTGACTATCTGACCTTTAGCTACTCCGCCCATAGCCGGGTTACAGCTCATCTGGGCGATGGTATGCATATTCATCGTGGCCAGCATAACGCGACTGCCCATATTGGCAGCAGCAACTGCGGCTTCACATCCGGCATGGCCGGCGCCTACTACGATGACATCATACTCTGGAAACATGCGGCGCAAAGATAAGGGAAAGGCAGAAAGGGCGGAAAAAGCAGAAAAGGATTAGGTTGTAAAGACGTCGATTTATCGCGTCTCTATTTGGCAGAAAGCGCGGAAAAAGCAGAAAAGGATTAGGTTGTAAAGACGTCGATTTATTGCGTGTTATACGGCCGGCAAAGGCTGAGGATAAGAAAGAACTTAAGATTTAACAGCCACCTGGCGGATTTCACCCAGGTAATTTCTCAGATCGCGGAACGAAACAGTTTTGTCCCTAAAAAATTCAAGAGCCTTAAGGGATTCCTCTTCTGTAGCTTCCAGGCGGAGAAGCATATTGTGAATGTGCATTTTCATATGGCCTTTCTGGATGCCAGTAGTCACAAGAGAACGAATGGCGGAAAAATTTTGCATGAGACCCGTAGCTGCAATTACCTGCATCAACGTCGGGGCATCCGGATTGCCAAGCATTTCAAGAGAGCGCTTTGCTAAAGGATGCAATGTCGTCAAACCACCAACGGTTCCGACTGCAAGAGGTATCTCAAGTTCAAATCTGAATCGTCCTTTGTGAATGGTGCACTTGCTCAATCCAACATATGAACCATTGCGAGCGGCATATGCATGACCGCAAGCTTCAACTGCTCTGAAATCATTGGCTGTCGCAAGCACCACTGCATCAATGCCATTGAAAATTCCTTTGTTGTGCGTGACTGCACGATAAGGATCAATATGCGAAATCCGAACGGCGGTGTAAAAACGGCGTGCAAATTCTTCCGGACCAAGATCACCTTCAAAATCACCAAGATCAATGGTGGGACATTCTACCCATGCAAGGACACGACACTCCGGGTTGTAATTTGAAAGAATAGACATGAGTACTTCCGGAGCAGGTACTTCGCCACTTATATTTTTCTCAAACCAACCTGGTAACGCCTGTGCACATTTTTCCAAAACGGAATTAATAAAATTCGCTCCCATCGAATCCTGCGTATCCACTTCAAGCAACAACTGGTAGTATCCAGGTTCTTTTCCAACCATATTGAGCAAAGAAATCTGCTGAATTCCTCCGCCTCGCTCATCCATATTTTTTGTGATGTCCGAACAGGCACCAATGAGATAAGCAGATAATTCCTTTTGCTTTGACGCAAGGATATCTGCATCACCATACCAGAGAAAATGGATTTGTCCTGTCTTACGTGTCCCCAGTATTTTTGTGTGAATCCCACCCCGATCGAGCCAGAATTTTGCTGCACTTGCAGCTGCTGCAACAACAGAACTTTCTTCTGTTACCATTGGCACGCAATATTCCGTTCCGTTGATGAGGAAATTTGGCGCAACACCCAAAGGCAGTGGATAATTGCTGATCGTATTTTCACTGAAGCCATCGAGTATGCGTTGCTGTTCTTCATTGGCAAGCAGGTAACTGGCCAATTCGCGTTTTACGGTCTCCGGATCTTTGAAAAAATTTTCAACGAGCCATTTGATCTTGCCTACTTTTGAAAGTTTTGAAAAACCCGATATCCTTTTTTCCCCCATTGTGATTATTTCACTTTCAGATATGCCTTGGCTAAACGCAACCCATCAATTTGTTTCCCAATAAATGCATCAAGTGCATCCTGGCTTTCTTTCGCATACTTTAGGAATGTACTCGCTTGTCCATATACTGATGGTAAATTCAGCTTTTCCATCCAGTAATACCCATCCAAAAAATCTTTGATGCCACCTGATATGATGATCTGTTTGCATTTTATCTCCGGACCTGGATCGAAAGTCAGTTGATTGATCCAGCTTACCATTTGTTGCACAGTATGTCCAATGTCTGCTATGGAACCAAACATTTCCTGTGAATGATGGTTTGAGCGGAGAAGTTCAAGTTTTGAAAAATTTGTACCCCCGTGTGCAGCGAGTTCGATGGCTTCGATGGGCAACGATAATAATGCAGAAAGACTTTCCCAGCCCATTCCCTGTCCCACTTCTTTTACAATCACAGGAAAAGAAACGACTTCAAGTAATCGGGTGATCGTTTCAATAGGCGGATGTTGAATGCGATCTCCTTCTGGCTGAAGCCATTCCTGCAATGGATTGACATGAATGATCAGGCCATCCGCAGAAAGTGTTTCGATTAGTTTTTGAATGTCTCCTACCCTGCCCTCAGCAAGCAGTTTTTCGACTTGCGCAATGCCAAGGTTTGCATACAAGGGAAGATCCGGACCTATGATGTCACGGACGTTGAAATCATTAAGCCGGTTGAGACTTGAAAGCAATGGCCGGCATGAACCAAGACCCATCCCAAGCCCAAATTTGGCACAGGATGAAGCAAGTCTCCGGTTGATCATGAGCGCCAACTCCGTGCCACCCGTCATGCTGCTGATCCAGATCGGTGCTTTTAGAATTTTCCCTGCAAACGAAAGACTAAGGTCCATGTCAGCCTCAGGATGACCTGATAACATTGGCTCATAGCGAAACCGAACATCAGTTCCCAGGTTGCCCATATCTGCCTCAAAGGCCAATTGGATATGATCCTGTTTACGGTCGCTATCGCGGGGTTTGATGATTTTTTCCTCCATCCCGGCGCAAAGGTATGGAGTAAATGGATGCCCGGCTAATGGATACCGGATACCAGACTAATGGCACATATGATATGTCAGTGTGGTGTAGCATCCGGCATCCTATTAACGGTATCGAAGGATTTGGTATGCTAAATATTAATCCCTCTTGAAAATATATCGCGTAGTAAAAATCCCTTCACCATCTGCAGTACCTCCATCACTTTCTACACCTGATGTGACGAATGCAAGAGTCCAACCGGCCTCAGACATTTCATTCAGTTTAGCAGAAACGATCGCATCATTGGAAGCAATATTTTGAAAATTGATACCACCAAGACTATAAAAATTGAGCAGCTTGGTTTCATCAAAATTGTCAATCTTAAGATCCTTGCGTTTAACGGAGCTCATATCACTCTTTTTTCCATCGGTACGTGAGGTAGTGAAATTGGCAGTGTTGAGATCTTCTTTGTTTGAGATCATGCGGGAGCGGCCAAGCCCTGCAGGAATAATAGATTCAACTGTAGTGACCACCGCATATTGCGTTTGTGCACTTACGTGGAATGCACAGCCTAAGAAAAGTAAAAACAGAATAGAATTTTTCATAATTGATTTGATTTTATGGCAAAGCTAATTGCACACCGAATGTCGTGCAAGTATTTAATAGAAGTTTAAAGGAGAGGTTAAGAAAAAATGAAAATGATACATGCGGGCCTGATTTTGCATGAAAACAATTGCATGCGTAAATCACCTGTTGAGAATCTTATACAGGGCTTTGTGATATGACTCAAAAGAAGGAAGGTTGTTGTGGCGGCCTCCTTTAATTGTAATCAAAGTAGTTTTGTCCGGAACCAGTTTTTGCAATGCCACACCCTGCTTATAAGAAATTAAAAAATCCTTATCCCCATGAATGATAAATACCGGGCATTTTACTTTTTGCAAATATTGCCAGGTTGGGATTTTATATTTTAAAATAAATTTCAACGGCAACCACCATACAAACCGACTGATCTGGTATTGAAAACTATAGTAAGGAGAATCCAGGATCAATAATTTCGGATTGTTCCATGCAGCAACGCGGGCTGCAAACCCGGTCCCAAGGGAACGCCCGAGCACCACGATCGATGACTCTTCATATTGTTGCGTAAGCCAATTGTACACAAACTCCGTATCGCTATAAATTATATGCTCCTTTCGCTGACCCCTGCTTTTACCAAAACCCCGGTAATCCATCATAAAAAAGTCATATCCTTTTCCCACATAATCTTTCGCGAATTTTCCCCATCCTTTTATACTTCGACTATTTCCTTTCAAAAAATAAACAACTCCTAAGCTATTTGGAACTTTAAACCAGATAGCATTGATCCGTCCTCCATCCGGAAGCTCAAAAAGTTTTTCTTCAAACGGAAATGAATATTGATACTTAAAATCAGACGGTAATAATTCAGGACGAAAGAAAAAAAAGTCCTGGAGAAAATAGAAAATGAAAACGATAAACCCGTAGGTAACACAAAAGATTACCAGGAAGCTCATACGTCCTTCTTCTTATAGATCGAACCGAGATCCCTGCCCAGGCCATTATAATCAAGACCGTATCCAACTACAAATTCATTGGGTATTTCCATCCCCTGGTATTTGATAGAATCAGGATACTTATAAGCGATCGGTTTTATCAGAAGGCATGCAATTTCTACAGAGGCCGGATGCTGACTTTTAATTTTATGATTGAGATGATGAAGGGTGTGGCCTGTGTCAACGATGTCTTCGATGATCAACACATCCTGTCCTTCCAGCGGCATGTTCCAAAGAAAATGCTCTCCCAGTTTTCCGGTGGATGCTGTCCCTTCGTATGAACTTACTTTTACAAAATCAAGCCGGATCGGAATAGAGAGACGTCGAACCAAGTCGGCGGCGAAAATGAACGCCCCATTCAGTACAATGAGTAATACCGGATTCTTGTCTTTATAATCTCTATCAATCTTTTGGGAGAGAGCGAGTACTACTTTTTCAATTTCCTGCTCAGATATAAAAGGCTCAAAAGTCAGGTTGTGCAACGTAACGTCTTTCATAATCCTATACCATATTGATCAACGAGATAAATAAATGAGGTAATTGCTGCAGCACCTGATTCTAATTCTCTCGGGTGTACATTTTCAAGTACATCATTGTCAGAATGATGATAATCAAAGTAGCGAGAACTTTCTGGTCGCAAGCCTATTAACAATCCTGCAACCGGCTTTAGGGCACTGATGTCTGCACCTCCTCCCCCGGCTTCCAGCTTAATGTAATATTGCTCCAAAGGTTTGAAATATGGCTTCATGTATGCAATCCGCTGGTTCACCAATGTATCTGCACCGGCAGAGCAACCGAATGCCTGGGGCGATGTGCCACCTCCATCAGATTCAATCGCAACCAGATGAAATTCATTCTTTCGTATCGCTTCAGCAGCATACTCCTTGCCTCCGCGTAACCCATTTTCTTCATTCATAAAAAGAACACAACGTATGGTATGCCTTGGCTTATAACCACTTTGTGCCAGCCGGTAAAGCGCCTCCATGGAATGTACCACCCCTGCTCCATCATCATGCGCTCCTTCCCCTACATCCCACGAATCGAGATGACCTCCGATAAGGATAACGGTATCAGGTGAAACAGATCCGCGAATCTCTCCGATAACATTGTACGATTTGACAGAGTCGAGCATCTCGCATGTGGTCCGGATAAATACTTCCGTGGGCCCCAGGCTAAGTGCTTTACTTAGTTTCTCTGCATCATTTGTACTGACTGCTACGGAAGGGATATTTTTTACCACATCGGAAAGATGTGTAGCGCCTGTATGGGGTGAATCATCCAGTCGTGGGCAAAGAGACCGAACTACAGCTCCGATTGCTCCTTTTTCAGCAGCGACTACGGGTCCCGTACCACGCTGATCACCAGCGCCGCCATATGCTGAAAAAGTATTTATTACACCATTATCCATGGGGCGGTTGAAAAAAATAATTTTTCCCGTTACTTCTTCATCCCGCATGGCTTTGAGCTGCTCCAGGGATTTCACTTCGACCACTTGTCCGCGTATTCCATCATTTCCGGTACCGGGTGAATTGCCAAGAGCAAGTGCTGAAAGAGCCACTGCTCCGATTTCTTTTGAAAACATGATCAGGTTTTCGTTATCGCCCCGGACCCAATGTGGGACCATCACTTCCTGCAACCAGACTTTATCCAGGCCGCAGGTGTCAAGCACTTGTTTACCCCATACGACCGCCCTTGCCGCCTCTTCAGAGCCAGTCACGCGATGGCCGATATCCTTGGTAAGGGTGGTGAGCCATTTATAAGCCTTTTGTTCAGAAAGGGATTTCCTGTAAATGGCTTTTATAAATAATACGTCGGCATCGAACTGGGCCTTGAGGCCACCGGAAGCCAGGAAGCAAATCGTCAGTAATAGGATGATGCGCATGCAGTAAATATATGAAGAGGACAGGAGGTATTAGAAAGATGATTTCGGATTGTGATTTAACAGGGCTGAGCCAAAAATTAGGCCGAAAAAGTTATTCATAATTTATAGTCATTCTAAATAAAATTAGCTTTGCTTCCCATCAGCACCTCAATGTTAGCTTTGCTGGAACAATATTTTAGGATGTCATGCCCAGCGGTTGCGTGCTTTGAATGGTTTAACCCTTTTTCCTGCTATTATGAAGTGGATCATCAATATGCTTACCTCCTCGATCGGCCAAAAATTGATCATGAGCCTCACCGGGATCTTCCTGATTCTTTTTTTGATTGTACACCTGGTCGGTAATCTTCAGCTCCTGTCTCATGACGGAGGTGAATCCTTTAATGTCTATGCCGCATTTATGTCACACAACCCGTTCATCCGTGTCATATCCATCGGGCTGTACGCTTTCATCATCCTGCATGCTATTCAGGGCATTGCATTGTGGCTGGCTAACCGAAAAGCAAAAGGTCCGCATTCGTCAAAAGGCAAGGTGGCCGGGGCAAACTGGGCATCGCGCAACATGGCGCTTCTTGGGATCCTGATTTTTGCATTCCTCTGTTTTCATATGGGCGATTTCTGGTTTAAAATGCGCTTTACCGATGTCCTCCCGATGGTGAATTATCCTGATCATCCTACACCGGTAGAAGATATCTACAGCCGGGTTCATATTGCATTTCAGAATCTTTGGATCGTAATCATTTATGTAATAGGTGTGATGGCATTGGCGATACATCTTGTACATGGTTTCCAGAGTGCTTTCCAGACATTGGGTCTGAATCACAGAAAATACACACCGATCATCAATGGGATTGGATGGATCTATTCCATTGCTTTTCCACTTGGCTTTATCATCATCCCGATCTATCACTATTTCTCTTTTTAATGGCGCATCGTGACGGATGCTTTTTTGAAAAACAGATACTACGCTCATGACAATATTAGATGGCAAAGTTCCTCCCGGTCCGATAGCTGAAAAATGGGAACGTTACAAATCAACCATTCCGCTCGTGTCACCAAACAACAAGAGAAGACTCGATGTGATCGTGGTAGGTACCGGTCTTGCAGGTGCATCAGCCGCTGCAACATTTGGCGAGCTGGGTTATAATGTAAAGTGTTTCACATTTCATGATAGTCCACGCCGGGCGCACAGCATCGCTGCACAAGGCGGGATCAATGCCGCAAAAAATTATCAGAATGATGGTGACAGTGTGCATCGTCTTTTTTACGACACGATCAAGGGAGGCGACTACCGTTCCCGAGAAGGAAATGTGCATCGCCTTGCGGAAGTAAGCACAGATATCATTGATCAATGTGTAGCACAGGGAGTTCCTTTTGCAAGAGAATATGGAGGTCTGCTTGAAAACAGGTCCTTTGGTGGTGTGCAGGTCTCAAGAACCTTTTATGCAAGAGGTCAAACCGGTCAACAACTTTTACTCGGTGCATACCAGGCTTTGTCCAGGCAGATTTCATTAGGTACGGTTGAGATGTTCAACCGCCATGAAATGATGGACATCGTGACTATCGGTGGTAAAGCCAGAGGAATCATTGCACGTAATCTGCTGACCGGAAAACTGGAGCGCTATGGTGCACATTGTGTGGTACTCGCTACAGGTGGTTATGGCAATGTTTATTATCTGTCTACCAATGCGATGGGATGCAATGTATCTGCTGCATGGCGAGCGGTAAGAAGAGGCGCATACATGGCAAACCCTTGCTTTACACAAATTCACCCTACATGTATTCCGGTATCAGGTGACTATCAAAGCAAACTGACATTGATGTCTGAGTCATTGCGAAATGACGGAAGAGTGTGGGTGCCAAAAAATAAAGCAGATGTGGAGCCGATTCGCTCACGAAAAATTTCACCTGCAAGCCTGAAAGAAGAAGACAGGGATTATTTTCTGGAGCGGAGATATCCTGCCTTTGGAAATCTTGTGCCACGGGATGTTGCATCAAGAGCGGCTAAGATGGTGTGTGATGATGGTTTTGGAGTGAATGGAACCGGACTTGCGGTATTCCTGGATTTTGATTCCGCCATCATGCGGTATGGCAAGTCAGATGCGAATGCGAAAGGAATGCATGATGCAGATGATGCTACCATCAGAAAATTTGGTGAAGCAAAAGTCGCGGAATTGTATGGTAATCTTTTTGAAATGTATGAGAAGATCACCGGTGAAAACCCATACAAGACCCCGATGATGATCTATCCTGCCATTCATTATACGATGGGTGGTCTTTGGGTTGATTATAATTTGGAAACGAATATCCCTGGATTGTTTGCTCTTGGTGAATGCAATTTCTCAGATCATGGTGCAAACCGTCTCGGGGCAAGTGCACTCATGCAAGGGTTGGCGGATGGATATTTTGTCATCCCATACACTATAGGAACATTCCTTTCTAACGATATACGCACACCACGTATTGATACAAAGCAAGGTGAATTTGATGAGGTTGAAAATGCAGTGAAAGCCCGAATGAATCAAATCATGTCGGTAAAGGGAAATCAATCTGTTGAAAATTTCCATCGACGTCTTGGTCAGATCATGTGGCACTATTGCGGTATGGCAAGGAATGCAGAAGGTCTTGAAAAAGCTGCAAATGAAGTTCGCGCCCTTCGGGAAGAATTTTACAAGGATGTATTCGTACCCGGTGTTGAAAATGAATTCAATCCTGAACTGGAAAAAGCATACCGCGTAGCAGATTTTCTCGAGATGGGAGAATTACTCATCCGGGATGCACGTAACCGCAATGAATCATGCGGAGGACATTTCCGCGAAGAATATCAAACCCCGGAAGGCGAAGCCATGCGTAATGATGATCAATACACCTATGTCGCGGCATGGGAATGGAAGGATATGAATGCAGACCCTATTCTCCACAAAGAGGAGTTGAAATTTGAAAACATCGAATTGAAAACAAGAAGCTATAAATAAGAATAAAGCATAGCGGATAACATAGTAAACAAGAATTACTGGGATGTGAGATGTCGTATGAATATGTAAACTGCTTTATGTAAAACAATAATTTTCAACAAGCAATACATAGTACTCAATACGCATTACTCAATACTCAGTACGCAATACAACAAACATGAAACTTACACTACATATCTGGCGTCAGCGATCTGCAAAAGACAAAGGTTCTTTTGAAACATACCAGGCAACAGCCAATGAACACATGTCATTTCTGGAAATGCTTGATGTACTCAACCAGGAGTTGATCGAGGGAAAGAAAGAACCGGTTGCGTTTGAGCATGATTGCCGGGAAGGGATTTGTGGAGCCTGTAGCATGACAATCAATGGTCGTCCGCATGGCCCGGTACAAGGGACCACAACATGCCAGGTACACATGCGACATTACAAGGACGGCGATCATATCTGGATTGAGCCATTCCGTGCGCATTCATTTCCTGTCATCCGTGATCTTGTAGTGGATCGCTCATCTTTTGACAGGATCATTCAGTCAGGAGGTTTTGTTTCTGTGAATACAGGCCAGGCAGTTGACGGCAATTCTATCCCCATTGAAAAAGATCAGGCCGGTGAATCAATGGATGCAGCTGCATGTATTGGGTGTGGTGCTTGTGTAGCAGCATGTCCGAATGGTAGTGCAATGTTGTTTACTGCAGCCAAAGTTTCGCATCTCGCCTTATTGCCACAAGGAGAAGTTGAAAATGAAAGAAGGGTCCAATCCATGGTCAATCAAATGGATAAAGAAGGTTTTGGGAAGTGTTCCAATACCTATGCATGTGAAGCTGAATGTCCAAAGGAAATATCAGTGACCCATATTGCACGACTCAACCGTTCTTACCTGAAAAGCGTCCTCTCGAGCAAATAAAGATTCAATTTAATTTTTATCGACGGAGTTGCTGTGTAATTTTCTCCTTCCGTGCATCATCTTCCCGAACCATCATATTCGAACCATGCGCACGCTCGGTGTTATGCTGACAGTTGTCGGAATCCTTTCTTCTGCATTGTATTTCTTTCATATGAATTTTTATTTCCTCAGTTGGATTGATGATTGGGGACAGAACACCGCCTGGGCGATCAGGGCAGCCTTCCTTGTCACAGGTATTGTGCTCTGGCTTACGGGCAAACCACGGATGGAAAGGGCGTAAGGAATATGTATCCTGCCGGGAGGATTTAGTCTTATTCCATTCCATTATCTTCCGTGTATGAATATAAAATTTTGCGGAGCTGCAAGGCAAGTCACCGGAAGCAGCCATCTTCTGACACTTGACAATGGCTATAAAATTCTGCTGGACTGTGGATTGTTCCAGGGCAGTTATGCGGCTGACCTCATAGCGAACAGTGAATTACTTTTTGATGCTTCCAAAATCGATTGCGTTGTGCTTTCACACGCACACATGGATCATTCGGGTCGTCTTCCTTTCCTTGTAAAAAAAGGCTTTAGGGGCAAGATCCACTCCACACATGCCACAAGAAGTCTTTGCGCCATCATGTTGCTTGATGGTGCTTTTATTCAGGAAAAAGATGCTGAATACTTCAATAAAAAACACCAGGGAAAACATGGTGATACTGAAGTACCCATGCAGGAACCGCTCTATACTACAGAGGATGTGGACCTGACCATGAATTTATTTTTAAGCTATCCGTATGACAAATGGAATCAGATCTGTGATGGTGTGAAAATCTTATACACGGATGCAGGTCATATCCTCGGAAGTGCTGCCGTGGCATTGGAAATTGAAGAAAACGGGAAGAAAACAATCTTTGGCTTCACAGGTGATATCGGTCGACCTAACAGGCCTATTCTGAGGGATCCACAACCCTTGCCGGATTGTGATTACCTAATCTGTGAATCTACCTATGGTGACCGAAAACATGAATCGCTTCCAAATGAAATGGATCGCTTTCTTGAAGTCATCAGGCATACTTGCATCGACAAAAAAGGAAAGCTCATCATCCCTGCATTCAGCATTGGACGCACCCAGGAAATTGTATACATGCTTGACCAGGCCAGTAATGCACATCGGCTGCCTCCGATCAAAGTGTATGTGGACAGTCCTCTTGCGGTCAATGCAACTACTGTTTTTGGTTCCCATCCGGAGTGCTTCGACAACGAGCTTAGCAAGTATATTCTCAAAGATGATAATCCCTTTGGCTTTAATGACCTGATCTATATCCGTGATGTCGAACAATCAAAAGCACTCAATACAAGTAAAGAGCCTTGCATCATTATCTCAGCATCAGGCATGATGAATGCAGGACGTGTCAAACATCACCTTGCCAACAATATTGAAGACAATAAAAATACAATTCTCATTGTCGGCTATTGCTCGCCAGACACACCAGGCGGCATACTGAGATCGGGGGCAACAGGCATTAAATTGTATGGACAATACAAAACCATCCGCGCACAGATTGAAATCATGGATTCCTTTTCAGCACATGGCGACAGGGATGAAATGCGAGATTTTATTCAAAATCAAAAATCGCGTTTGAAAAAATTATTTCTTGTGCATGGTGAATATGATACACAACAATCCTGGAAAAACTTTCTCGTGCAAAACGGTTTTAAGAACATAGAAATCCCGGAAAAAGGGTCTGTTATTGAATTATAACTTCTATGCAATGTTATTCACGATCATCTCTTTTTTCTGCTGATCGATTGATACAAGTTTATTGCTGATCGTAATTTTTTCCCGTTGCAATTGATCCAGAAGCATCTCTACCTGTTGCTTTGTGCCTCTTACATTGACAAGTGATTTGTTGATCGTTTTCCGGATAATCCAGTCCGTGATAATATTCTGGATAAAATATTCTGAAAACTTACCAAAATCTTCGAGTTCGATATTCAACTGCAATAGACGTTCGGGATATACTTCACGATATTCGTTTCCAAACCGGATCAGGGATTGTCTTGATTGATAGGCCATATCCCTTGCATAATCAATGGCCTGGCGATTGACATAGGAGCTTTTATAATTCCTACCCCACATTTGTTGACTGGGGAATTGTCCTTCATTGAGATAGTATTCTGTTTTTCCAATTTTTTCCAAAGAATCCTGCCCGGCCCTGATTGCTTCATCTACTTCTACTTCGTATTTGTGAAGCCGGTCAAGTTGATTGTATAATTCTTTGAGCACGGCTGCCGCTTCAGGTTCCATTTTCACAATTTCTTCTTCGCGACGTTTCATCAGGGCCACAATCTCACTCTCTACCACACCGAGATTTTGTTCTTTTTTATTGAGGAGATCAAGTTCATACCGGATGAGTTCAACGGATTTATACAATTCATTGTATTTGAGTGCAGCCGTAACATAATCCTGTCTTTCTCTTTGGAGTCTCTCTTCACGGTCACCAAGAAATTTATGCAGCATCGTGGTCAATCCTTCTTTTTCGAGCAATTCGACATCGCGCTGTTCTTTAGCCAGCGTTGTCTCCATAACGGCGAGTGCCTTTTCTTCTTCTGCAAGTCTTGATATAAGCTGTGAAGTATGGGAACGAATTTTACGGATCGTTTCAGCTTCCTGTATTTTTTCTTTTAGCCTGATCTGAATTTCACTCATGTGCAAAAAAATATTCACGCGGATCGACGAAATCCGAATGCCTGCGTTTGTCAATATTTGTTTAAAAAGATAATTGGCGTAAAAAGTTTTCTGTAGCATCAATATCTGACGAAAGGACCCTGTCACCTGTCAATGGAGCCACAACCTTGCGATATGCGTTGTATTTTTCCTCCAGTTCCTCAGAAGATTTCAAAGGCCGTCGGTATTCCATTCCCTGGCATGCAATCATCCATTCTATGGCCAGGATTTTCCAGACATTATTTACCACTTCGTAAAGTTTCATTCCTGCACCTGCCGCCATGCTTACATGATCTTCCTGACCGGCACTCGTTACAATTGAATCTGTAGAAGCGGGGTGAGATAAGATTTTATTCCGGTTGACGATAGAAGCCGCAGTGTATTGACAGATCATCATTCCAGATTCCACGCCCGGATTTTTTGCAAGCATAGGAGGCAAACCGCGTTGTCCGCCAAGCATCAAATATGACCTGCGCTCAGAAATGCTTCCCAGTTCTGCCAGCGCAATGGACAGAAAATCTGAAGTCAAAGCCAGAGGTTGTGCATGAAAATTACCACCGGATACAATTCGGGTCGTCTCTTCTCCCGAAAACACAAGTGGGTTGTCAGTCACTGCATTTATTTCATTTCCGGCAATTGACCTGGCATAGGTTATTGCATCCCTCGTTGCTCCATGCACCTGTGGTGCACACCGGAATGAATACGGATCCTGTAAATGCTCTTTTTTGTTGGCCTGAATTTCACTTCCTTCAAGCCATATCCGAATTGCGGCCGCTGTATTAATCTGGCCTGGTTGCCTGCGTTTAGCATGAATTTCTTCGTCCAGCAAAGCCGGATGACAGTCGTATGCTTCCATTGACATTGCAGTGCACATTTCGATTACATCGATGAGCCTTCCCGCATTTTCAATCGCATACACAAGCCATGCAAGTGAAAACTGCGTTCCATTGATTAAAGCAAGTCCTTCCTTTGAAGCAAGCTGTATGGAATCCATGCCACAGGATTGTAAGGCCCTGCCAACACTAATTTGCTCCCGTCTGTATACAACTTCCCCTTCACCGATCATGGGCAGGCATAAATGTGCAAGCGGTGCGAGATCTCCGGATGCACCCAATGAACCCATGGTCGGTACCAACGGAAGTATCCAGTGATTGTGCATATCGATCAAAAACCGTATAACATCCTTGCGTACGCCGGAATGACCCTGTGCAAGACTTATGATTTTGAGTATTAAGGTCAATCTTACAATACTTGCAGGCGCTGCAGTTCCTACGCCGCATGCATGAGACCGGATCAGGTTGGATTGCAATTCCTGTATCTGGTCCGGTGAAATCCGGATTGAATACAAGGATCCAAATCCGGTATTAATTCCATAGTAGCTAGTACTGGTTGAAGAGGTCAGATCTTCCAACGCTTTGCGATTGGCATCCACCTTTTCCCAGACAGCTTCTGAAAGATCAAATTTGCCTCCCAGGTAGGAAAGGATATCCTCTATGTGCAGGTCACGGCCCTCAAAAATCTTTTGATCCATGGCTTCAAAATTAATCATCTGCCTGCCCTGATGTTAATTTGGTTTATCAAAGGGTTAAAGGTTGGTTAAAAGAAACGATATATAATTCAATAATAAATATGTTAGTACCTAACTGCTAATATATTGTTGTCGTTTGTTTCTCCGTTATCCCATTTTCAAGATGAAACTTTTGATTTCGGGTTGCCGTCTACATGCTAAAGAAGAGCCAATAATTGAAGTATTTTTGGCGTCTCTTCTGAGAATATTTAATCAAACATATATTAAGATGCGTAAAATCATTTGTCTACTTGTTTTTCTGTCCATGGCGGGTATTGCCCAGCTAAGTGCCCAGCGTATTGCTATCGTGGATATCACCAAGGTACTGGAAGAACTACCTGATTATAAATCTGCACAGGGCGACCTGGATAAACTGGCCGCTGACTGGCGCCAGGAAATTGCTTTGCAATACGATCAGATCAAAGCGATGTACAATAAGTACCAGGCGGAGCAGGTCCTCCTCACAGAAGATGCCAAAAAAGCAAAGGAAGATGAGATCATGGAGCGCGAGAAATCAGTGCGTGATATGCAACGTGAGAAATTCGGTCCGGAAGGAGCGCTTTTTAGAAAAAGACAGGACCTCGTACAGCCCATCCAGGAGCGTGTGTATGCTGCCATCCAGAAATATGCAGAGGACCGGGGCTTTGACTTTATTTTCGATAAAGGAGGCACTGGTGGCCTGATTTTCTCCAACGCTGAATACGACAAGACCGAAGATGTTATCCGCCTGCTTTCCAAATAAGGCCGGAATCATTAGTTTTGCACACTTTTTAAATTAACCAATTTTCATCATAAATGAAACTCATACTGAAATACACACTTACCGCTATCCTTGCTGCCACACTTAGTTTCAGCCTGGATGCACAAAAGATTGGATACGTTGATTCAGGCAGCCTGCTTGAAATGATGCCCAAAGTCAAAGAAGCTGAATCTAACCTTGAAACACTTGGCAAGCAATTGCAGGCAAAAGGTCAAAAGATGATGCAGGATTATCAAACCAAAGCTCAGGATCTGCAGCGCCGTGTACAAGCAGGTGATATTGCACCAAAAGATCAGGAAGCCCAGGTAGCGATGCTCAAAGATGATGAGACCAAGATCCAGGCATTTGATCAGGATATGCAAAAACAACTGTCTGACAAAAGAGAAGCACTGTTATCTCCTATCCTGAATGAAGTAAAAACTGCTATTCAGACTGTGGCTAAAGAAAATGGCTATACCTATATTTTTGACGGAAGTCCGGGTATCGGAGTGTTGTTATATGCTGACGAAAGCACAAACGTAACAGCGCTGGTAAAAACAAAACTTGGGATCTGATTTCCCATCACCACTTAATGACAAGGATCCCGCCACAAGCGGGATTTTTTTTGCGTAGAGTTGATTACTCTTCCTCTTCGGATTTCTTCTTTTTAGGTGTTTTTATTTCAGATTCCGAAGCCTCCAATTTTTTATCATGCACTTCCTTGTTGAGGAATTCATTGATGCGATCGATTTCAAATGTGGATTCCATTTCTCCGAATGTATTCACTTTGATATCAAAGCCTTTCAGGTTTTCATGAAATGAGGGTCTTGAGGACTTAGGAATTTCGGTAGTTTTTTTCTTTCGTGGCATAGTGAAAACATTCTGAGTAAAGAAATAATAACATCTCCGGTAAAAAGCTGTTTAAATTATTTGGGCAGAAATTGTCGAAAGGCCGAAAGGCCCGCCAACATTACGTTATAAACATTAAGTTATAGTTTATAACTGCAGCCTCACATTATATAGCAAAACCAACCTGTTCCTCAATTTTTATCCTCAAATTCATTTATTGAATCCCCCCCCTTGGGCCATCTTTTCAAACCGCTCAATGGTTCTTGCAGATCCAAGGATCGCCGCGATTTCAAACACATCAGGCCCGTGTGTAGTTCCGGTCAGTGCAGCTCTTTCCAGCACATTGGGATCCTAAGCTTAGAATTCCACGTGGACAAGTTGTCGCG
>JADMIO011153568.1_pt1 | contig 65025 bp, 61 predicted proteins | sample 8958161 | NCBI WGS metagenome assembly JADMIO01 (sample SAMN16585339, study PRJNA669376) | soil metagenome | isolation source: Crop rotation soil | place: USA: Cullars Rotation, Alabama | collected 2011 | reverse complement strand
CAGCACCGCCAGTCCAAGCGCAAGGCCGGAGAGACCCGCCTTCCAGACGAGCTTCAGATTAAGGGTAGCTCCAAGTGCAAATGCAAAGAACGGAATGAGAACTGGAGCGGCCTTGCCGAGGAAGTCGCGAAGTTCGGGATCGAGATTTCCAAGGAGCATGCCGATTGCGAGCGGCAGAATTGCGCCGACCAGGGCTTGCCAGGGAAACGCCGACAGACCTGCCACGCCGAGAGTGACCATCGTGAGGAATGGGCCCGATTCAAGCGACATGACTGAATAGGCCGCCGCATCGTCAGCACGACCAAACTGATTCATCAGAGCCATATATAAGCCGCCATTGGTGTCATTGATGGCGGCGACGACGGCGAGCGTGGAGAAGCCCGAGAACCATCCGGCTGCCACGGGCTCAATCCCGATCCAATACCCGACAATGACCCCCACTGCAATTCCGAGAAGAACCTTGGTCCCGAGCAGGACTCCACCTTTCTTCAGTACTCGCGGAAGGGATCGAACAGAAACGGTGGCGCCAATGCAGACGTAGAAGACTGCAAGTATAGGCAACGAACCTGTAAAGAATGCGCCCGTGAACGAGCCGAAGAAAGCCGGTGCATTCGGGGCGAAAGTGACGAGAAGAGCGCCCGCAGCGAGGGGCAACGTCATCATGCCACCGGGCACGCGATCAATGAATCGCTTGATCGGGATCGCCATCAGCGCCGGCCTGAATTCAGAGGTGTGAGTCGGATGCAATGCAGGGCGAGTTTAGCATGATCAGTCCGCAACACTGACGGACTGACGCACTTTCGCGAAGGTATAGGGCCCTTCAGGTACCAGAAGAATTCTTGCATCTGGGGAAAGATCGGCGGTCGCGGCAGTGACGGCATCCCTGAGAGTGGGGAAGTAGCGGTTCTGCAGGATGCCGAGATCTTCGGCATGGACGCCGGGTGTGTAGAAGAAGAGTTCGCTGCGAAGGGCCGCGAGCGCCAGCTTCTCAACTTGCCACTGATCAATCTGCACCGGAGGAGCGGCGATCTCATCGAGGTATTTTTCGAACGACTGTATCTTCTTCAGACTAGTCGCGAACTCGCTTGAACCTACGCCTTCCGCGCACTCGGCGATGACAAGGATGCTTCCGCCTTTCTTGATGAGGTGTTGAGCTGCTGTGACCGCCTTCACGCTCTGATAAAAGGTGAGGTCGAGAGGGAAGCCTGCTGAACTGGTGATCACCAGATCGGCTGGCTCTTCCAGATATGCAAGACAGGATTCTTGAACAAAACGAACACCGTCTGCATGAGCAACCACGGGATCGCCTGCAAATACGCCGGAAATCTGCCGGTCCCGGGTCAAGGTGACGTCGAGGATGAAATCGTGGCGCGCAATGCTGGCAATTTCGAGCAACTCCTTGTGCAGCGGGTTGCCTTCAATGGATCCCTCGGTGGCCAGAGGCTCGCGCATGAATAGAGGCGAGTGAATTGCCTTGATGGTCGGTTCCGCAGCGACTCCGGGAACAACCAGCTTTCTTCCGCCGGAATAGCCGGCCATCAAATGCGGCTCGATGAAGCCGAGCGTGATGCGGAGGTCGGCTCCTACGAAATCGTTGTGGATGTAAATCGGTGTTCCACGGCTTGAGGTGCCGAGATGGCAATGCTGCCCTGTGGCTCGTGCATCGTTGCTGATGATGCGGTAGGATCTCGCGACCTCGGGACCGACGATCTGGTCCACTTCAGCCTGCGTGGCGGCCCGATGCAAACCTGTTGCGATCAGAATCGTGATTCCGTCCCGGCCGATGCCGGCCTCGTGAAGCCGATCGAGCAGAGGCGGAAGGGTGATGGAGTTTGGAGCGGGGCGCGTGATGTCGCAGACTACGATGGCGACTGTCTTTTTGCCTTTGGCAAGCTCACGGACCGGAGCGGATGCCAGTGGATGATCGAGAGCATGCTGGAGTGCAGCGTTCGCATCGGGAAGAGGCGCTACATCCCTACTCTCAACGATGGCGCAATCGTAGTTGTCCGGGATTACCAGGTCGATGGCGCCTTTGCCGAACGCGAATGTCGTATTCATTACGGTGCTTCCCAGTGTGCAGAGCTATGATAACTGTCCCCTTGCACCTGTGGCTCGCGTTAGCCGGCTTGAATCTCGACTACCGCAACTGTGTATGGGTCCAGGTCGACTGTGAAATCTTTTGCGTATGGCATGGCCCGGCTCTTGGGCGCGATCGCATCCGGGTGTTCGAGCGATGCGGATTGCGTCAGTTGCGCGCTGACTGTGTGCAGTGTGGCTGTGGCGCCGATTGGAATCTGGGATCCCCGGAGCCGGACGAGCAAGGCGTTTCGCTGTGGCGAATAGTTGACGGCCTTGATTATGATGCGGCGCCCGTCGGTGCTCATTGTGGCGATCGCGTCCATGGAGCCGGGAACCCATTCTTCAGGGATGAGAGTTGATATTTTGTCGAACAGGCGGCTTCGGTCGGGAACATCTCGAATGGATCCTGTCGCGGATGCGAGAAATCGCTCTGCGTAGTGTTCACGAAACAGTTTTTCGACGACATATCCGGCACCGGGGAACCATGAGACGTGATCGTGATAGATGAAGGAAGTCCATTTCGGATCGTCGGTTGTATTTCGCATCAGCAAAGCCGGGCAAGTCATCGTTAATCCCGGGCTGAGTTCTTCGTAGAGCATGAGGCTGCCGGCGGTGTGGAGACCTGCTCGCCAGTCGTAGGTGTGTTGCAGGCTCCACTCGAGCACGCCTATCTCGATGTTCGGGTGCTTCGAGGAGCGTACGTAGTCTCGGAGCTTAACCAGATAATCGCGGATGCGCATTAACCCGGTCTGGAAATTGACGGGCTCGTATTCGTAGTTGTGACAGCCCAGTATGTCGAAGTTCTCTCCTGCAAGGTCGATGACCTTTTCGCTCCAATCCATGTCGCTGGAGCGCTTCTGGCCGCACGCTACGATCCGCGCTTTGGGAGCAATCTCCCGCAATCGTCTTCCGTACACATTGACGATTTCGGCATACGCCTCGGGCGTGAAGCCGTTGTTCATCGGTTCATTGTCGATCTGAAACAGAGCTACGCCGTAGGGCTCCGTGTGTCCGTTGGCGGCGCGCTTTTGTCCCCACTCGGTCGATGGTGGATCGTTGAGGTAGTGAACCCAGTTCATGGCGTACTCGATCTGCTCCGTTTTTGTGCCGGGCGCAGCCAGAACGATCAACGGTTCGGCACCTACCCTTTGGCATAGCCCCATGAACTCATCGGTTCCGAAGCCGTAATAATCTGAGTAGCCTCCCCAGAAGACATTGGGATGATATCCGCGCGAGGCATATGGTCCGATTCCCTCATCCCACTTGTATGTGGAAGCGAACGAGCCGCCCGGCCAGCGGATGAACGACGGACCGAGATCGCGCAAGGCCTGCAGCAGGTCTGGCCGCAGCATGCCGTCGCGCCGAACATCAGAGCGCATCATGGAAACGAAATCCAGGAGTATCGAACCCTTTCCGGTTGCCGCGATCTCGATGGAAGCTTGCGTGTCCCGTAAAGGGCTGGTGAATTCGAATGGAACCTGCTGCCACTCCGACCCCTTGACCGCGAGCGGTAAGGAAGCGATAGCTTCTCCTTTGGCGCTCTTGATTTGAAGCGATACTTTGGGTGATCCTGCTTCGTGCTTCATCCAGAGCGATCCATCGTACTTCAGGCCTTCTTCGAGATAGATGCGACCTTGCCGGATCGCCGCCCTGCCGCCCTGGGAATGCAGGCGCACACATTTCTTGCCGTTCTGGAAGTCAACGTCTGCGATGGCAACCTCGCCACGCTCAGCTGAAGGTTCCCAGTATGTTTTCAAGTCTTCGCCTTCGAATCCGGCGCCGCGGATCTGTTCGGCAAAGAGGCCGTCCTCCACGGAGTGATTGATGTGCTCGAGAAACTGCCCATAGATACGCCGATCAATCGGGGTTGGGATTCGGTCGGTGTCGACCAGCAGGACGGTCACTCCCGGCTCGCCAGCTCGCTCAGCTTCGAGTGGTGCGCCCGAGAGACCACCCAGGTGGAATGCGGCGCTGGCCGCCATTGAATCTCGAAGGAATTTGCGTCTATTCATAGTTGGGAGTGTCCGGGACAGATCAGCTTGCGAGCGCCGGTGCCGCATCGACGCTGGCTGCTATTCTAGCGAACCGCGCGGAACCTGCGAGTTGAAGGCGAGGGCTGCAGCGGATGAGTAGGGAGTCAGGAATTCGGGAAACGTTCGGTGGGGATTGCAGCAGGAAGGATAGAGAGTAGCCTGCCTTCGCCAACTACCCATATGGCGAAGTGCTGCCAAGCCACCGAAGTTCCGACCAGGAAGGCGAGCCAAAGCAGCACAACTTGAATGAGTGCCCATTGCGAAAAGACCGGATGAACCTTTCGCTGTGCCAGCCGGTCGAGTAGTACAACAACCGCGATCAGAAGCGACCAGATGATCAGTGGGATGACAAAGCTCGGAACACGAATGATTCGAACAATGGCGTTCGGCAGCATCGACAAGGTGGCGAGCAACATCAGCCGCTTATGAAAGTCAACACGCTTGCGAAAGAAGAAACCGCCCACTGCAAAACCAGCGAACAGCAGCATCTGAGTTAACTCGAGAGCGAGAACGACGATGACGATCCACACGTCCTGGGCGTGGGCAAGCACCTCCCGGCGAGCCGCGATCACTGTTGCAGAAACGCCGAAAATGGGTACCAGCGCAGCGGATACGATCCCCAGGATCCCTAGCTTCCGGTGAATCTCAATCTGATTTGCCTGGACGAGCAGTGTCTGAATGAGGAACAAAGCAATCCACAAACTCATCGCGGCCGCATGCACATGGAGAAACAACGTGAGGTCAGGCTTATGAAACCAGCGATGAAGGTAGTACGTCCGAGAGAAGCCCACGAACACCGAGATTGCAATCAGCACGGCCGCTGAGGCAAAGAGCCTGTGCGAAGATCGCCGAATACGCATTGGGGTGGGACTTCTTTCGGTGACAGGCGCTTGGTTGGTCTTGGTTCCTTTCTGGTCCATGCAGAGGTGTTCTCGGTGTCCTGCAGAATCAATTTTGTGGCGAGTCACTTGGTTCCGTGGATGGTGACGGCCCGCTTCAGAGGGCCGCCAACCTCGCCGATGTCGCCGGTTTGTGTGAAGGAAGTCGGCGTAATGTTCGACCAGACTTCGTGCCAGACCATCTTCTTGTCCTTTTGCGGAAATTGCATGTCGATGGTCAGTTGCTTGCCATCCCATTTGAGCGTGCTGTTGGAATAGGTGTCCACGTTGCAGGCTGCCGGTCCTGAGTTGTTGCAGAGCAAGCCGCGAAGACTGTTCGTGCTCTTGTCCCACCAATGGATGGCGAACACGAACATCTCTCCAAACGGAGCGTGGATATCCTCCTCTTCCATCAAAACGAATGCGCCTGGGCTGGTTCGCCACACCTCGTGTCCGTGGCCAGTTCCCGTGACCTTCGGTCCCATACTTCCGGGATCAAATTCGTAGGTCGTAGACCATTGACCAACGAGCGCCTTCTCCAGACTGAGGATTTCTGCGGGGGGTTGCGGAGCTGCTTGTGATTGTCCGCGTGCTTCCATGGCCAGCGCGACTGTGAGAATCAAAGGAGAGAGCCACACCATGTGGCCTTTCGAGTTCCAGTTCATTTGATTTTCCTCTCGAATCTGATTTGAGAATTTGCCCGTCCGTCGAAGACCGAGGCCGAAATAACCTGCCCCTGCATGGTCACTGAGGTTTGCATACTGTACCGATGTAGTCGCCGCTCGTAGTGCCGGATACCGCATCGAACTCACCGCGCAGCCGAATCTGTCCGGTCGCGTTTGCCATGGAGCCAGTGCCGCCAGTGAATGTGATCAATGAAGCAAATCCTCCGTGCCCCGGAGGTAGATCGAGCGTTCCGGTATCGGTCCCAAACAGTTGCTCGCCGTTTTTTAGAGTGATGATGCTATGGCCGGTGAAGAAAGAGATTGTCGGCACTTCGGGTTCGCCGTTGGGAATGATTTTGTCCATCGTGAAGCGATACTCGCCCTGGATCCCTCCCCAAACGCGCCCGGCCGTGCAGAATGGCCCCGGACAGGTGTTCGCTGGTTGAACTTCGGCTTCGAAGCTGCCGACGAGCGGTTTGCATTGCTGCGCGGCAACCGGAACTACCATTGCAGCTGCGAGGAAAGCTCCGAGGCCTGCATGGCCGATACTCACGAGTAGACTCATGACCTATTCTCCTTTTGGCCGTGTGCGTTCTCAAGTGAATGCACAGTTTTTCTGAATACTGTTGATTTCTTCTGTTCCTATTTGGTGGGGAAGTAGCTGAGGTCCGGTCGAAACTCGACCACTTCCGAAGTGAAGAAACCCCCTGTTGCGTTCTCGACTTGTTGGACAATGGCCTGTCCCTCGTTCGGACCAAATGCTTCCCGGACGATCTCGGGCGGGGACTTCACCGCTGGATCGTCGAAGCTTGCCCACGTCTTATGGGAGATGACCACAATCCAGGTTCCGGATTGGCCGCCTTCATCGAGCGAAAACCAGCTAGCATCGATCGGGGTCTTGGTCTTCTCGACGGCCTCGCGAAGTTTGCCAATAGCAGCGACAAAGATACCGGTCTTGCCGAGCGGAACATGGAATGTGTTGATTTCGTAGAATTTCGCGGGCCGGTCAGACGTTGCGCCGGTCTCATGGCCCAGCTCGAAAACCTCTTCATACATCTTCGATACGGACTTGTCCCGGAAATCTCCGAGCGCTTTCTTAACTTCCGCCTGGTGCTGCGCTTCGGGGATCAACTCAGATTCCTTATCCAAATCAGCCCACTTGAGTCCACGCCGCACGAGAACATAGTTGCCCTTGCTCTCGCCGGTGCGAACTTCGAAAACAACAAGCGCGTGAGGATCTTTGATGCTCGCGTGCCACGCGGCCAACTGTTTGGGACCGGCTTCATACTGTTCGCGTGCGCCGGACTTTACGGTCTCCTCTTGAGTGGTCATCAAGCTACCGGGCTTCTCTTGCGATTGTTGTGCTGGAGACAGAAGTGTCGCGGTGAAAACCAGTATGCAAACCGGGAGACCAGATGCAATGCGTTGATTCATTGTGAGAATCTCTCTTTCCGGATGTAAAAGGGTGCACGCCGAAGCTGCTGCCTGAGTTTGTGGTGTGGACATGCGCCGAGGTGGAACTGCCTTGGCGCGATCAGAGTCCAGCCTGTTTCGCCGCAATGGCGCCGATAACCGGAAGCTTGAATGTCTTCTTCTGATAAGCGCTGTACATGAGGAACGCCCACAAGCAGAAGCCGCCCACCATCAGCAGCAGGTTGATGGGCATTTCAATGAGGAAGAAGAGGCCCTTTGTGAGTGCGCCGAGAACCAGGCCTACGATCATCCATACAATCCAAAGCCCAATCCATGCGACGTTGAAGAAAATGGATTGAAAAGAATGAAACCGAACAAAGCGATCGCTTTTGAACGGATCGATGAGAAGGAAAATGATCCCCGTGATGAATCCTGCGAAGTACGCAAGGGCTCCCGCTGCGTTTGAATCCATGCCTGTGGAAGCTGGAGGAGCGACCGCAACCGCCGCGCTCGTTGCGTGGCTGTGCCCGGCGCAGATAGCGCATGGTGCGCTGCTTTGAGATAGTAGGGCACCGCAATTCTGGCAGAAACTCATGACCTGTTCTCCTTGATTGCTATTCGAGGCTCAAAGCTGGCTGATTACTTTTTCTGCGAGAGGCTTGATGGCATCTACGCTGCAGGGGCACTCGTTGAACAGGAATTGCGCCATGGTCTCTCCCTTTCGAACCATCAGCATGGTGCCGCCCATTGCGTAGGCCTCATCGCCCAGACCGCTCAGATCGCCCGTTCCTGTTTGCCCGGCCGAATCGGGACCGGAGGCGCCTGGAACGCCCTGCTTGACGTGATCGAAAGCGGCTTTATTCAATTTCATGGCCATTCTCGCTGCCCGTGACTCGAAACTGACCGCAAGCACGATAACCTCTCCTTTCGCTGCTTCCGCGGCGAGGTTTTTGTCGGAGGCTTGCTGTTGCTTGAAGAAAGCGCCGGTTATTTGCTGCATCATCTGCTGCTGCCTGGCGTCGATGTCCTGGCCATTGGCTCTGGCCTGATTGGTGACCATCGAGGCCATGTGCTTGGAGGTCATCTCGGCAGGGTCGCCATGAGCGATGTACATGCAGCCCTCATCGCCTTTAGCCTCGGCACGAATGATGGTCACACCCACGGCATGAGAGACATCCGCAGTGCTAAGGAACCGGCAGGGATTTCCCTTGATTGTCGAATCATCGTCAGATGCGCTCCGGCCCTTCAGCAGCGAAGCAAGACCGCCGCCCTCATCGGGCGTTTTGTCGCCCGACACCTGCCGCGCGACTGCATGTACTTTCTGGCTGACTTTGTGCCCAACGTAGATGACTCCGGCTACGGCTGCCAAACCGCCAATTGCAACGACGGCTACCGCGGCAATCCCGACTTTCAACAGGGCATTCGATTTAGGGGGGAGGAAGCCAGGGAAGAGGCGCTCGGGGAAGGCGTTTGCGGCGAAACGGAGTGTTGAACGGGCTGGTACGGCGCGTCCTGACCAGGCGCTGTCTTTCTTGCGCCACAGCCGCCACAGAATGAGGCTTGTTCGCTGAGAGGCGCTCCGCATGTTCCGCAAAAACTTGCCATACAAACTCTCCCGACCCGCTGAACGAACTGGGCCATAAGCTGCGCTGGGAGAGATGAAGCACCGGAATCGCGGAAGGATCAAGCTAACTGAGCATTGAATCATCCCAAACAGATAAGCCAAAGAGATTGAGAAATTTCCGCCGCACCCTAAACTGACGGGCTAGTGGACTGCGAGGCAGGAACGCGAAGCTTCGCTTCGGGCGGACCGCAGAATGGGGACGTCAGGGTCCGCATCCTTCCAATCGCGGAAGAACTCCTGATATTCCGTGCAGCTTTCCTTCATTCGATGGGCTGCCTTGTGTGTCCGCGCCAGGCCAAGGTGCGAGAGCGGCAGTAAAGGGGAGGTCGGGTCGACTCCACGATTATCGAGCAGACGTTGGAATTCCCGTTCGGCTCTTTGCTCTTCACCCACGTCTTCCAATGAAATCGCGCGGATGTATATGGGCAGCAAATCGGCATATTGTCCCAACTCGTACGGAACTCCGGGCGCCATGACATCCAGGATTTTGTCCGCACCCCCGCCGCTCCGCCGCGCCATCAGCCCGGCCACCATCGGTCGATAGACTCCGACGTTATAGGTAGATACCGGGTAAGTCTCGTCCATTTTCCGAGTGAGTTCGGCGACTCGTTGAGTGTCACCGAGTAGTGCCATCGCGACCATGGCTTGCCCATATCCCACTTCGCCCGCGGCATCTGAAATGGATGAACGGGCGAGCCGGCGTGCCTTGTCTTTTTCCCCGACAAACGCCAACAGAATGGCTTCACCCGTCAGGTCGGAGGATTCGATCCCCGGCATTCCAGCATTGCGTGCCTGCGCGGCGGAAGTTTCGATAAGTCGTTCGGCCTCCTTCAGCTTCCCCTGGGCAAGCGCGGTTTCCGCCAGCAGGAAGGTATCCTCCACGGGTTCTTTCATGGTCTCGGTAGCTTTGCGAATCCGTTCGGCATCACCGCTCGCGAACGCGAGTTGAAAGTTGACCTTTCGCAGGACGGAAGATGTCCGGTGTCGCGCGGTGGCATCGGCACAGACTTTTTCCGCCTCAGTATAGCGATTGGCTCCCAGAAGTGCCACGGCCAGGTTGGTATATGGAAACGCATGGTTAGGTTCCAGACGAACCGCTTCCTGTGCGGCTGCGATCGCGTCAGGATACCGCCCGATCAGATTCAAATCGTTTGCCAGCGCATTGAGCGGGGTCCAGTCACGAGGGTACGTCGTGTGCCAAAGGGAATAGATGGCCAGAGCTTTTTCAAGCTCAACTGCGACGATGTCAAAGTAACGACCGGAGATGACATAGCGTTCTGGCTCCGTCGTCCGCTCACGGAGATCAAAGGCTTTTTGTATAAAGCTGGCGCCAATCTTTTCCTCTCCCATGTTCGTGTATGCGGATCCTAACTGTATGTAGGCCATTGCAAAGCGTGGGTCCAGCAGGATGGCTGCTTTGAAATAGGGAATGGAATCCGGTGACCGGCCCCTGCTGCGCAGGTCGTACCCCACGCGGTAAGCATTGAGCGCCTCAAGTGAATCTGTGGTGGCCTCCTGCAGCGGGACGTTGAAGCGGTCTATCGTTGTTCTCGATTCGCCGAGGTCGTGCCGGATACCGGCCAGCAGTTGTCCCAGGGTGCCGAGCACGCCGTCGCGGCCTTTGATCTCAGCGGATGCGCGGCTCAGGCGCTTGCCGTCACCGCAACGCCGAATCTCAAGATCGATCAGATAGCTGTCAGACTGGGGCCTGCTGATCGAACCGGAGAGAATCGCATCTGCCTGCAACGGCTGACATGCCTGGCGAGCCATTTCCGGTGTCACCCTGCCCTGGGAGGGAGGGCGATTGAGGCTCTGCAATGCGTTGTCAATCGCCGCATCAGCATCGATGTGAAGCCACGGCGACTGCGAGAGCTGGACAATCGCCGCCCGGCGTAACGAGCCATCGAAGACTGCATCCCCCGTGCTATTCGCAAAATCCGTAACGATGAGCTCATGGACAGGGTCATGTTGCTTTGTACGCATCCATACATAGGCGCTGACCGCAACGGCCGCTACAAACGCAGCAACCAGCGAAACCATTGCAGCCTTTGACAAGCGGCTACGACCATGCGCGGGCCACTGATTCTCTGGAGAGGTAGATGGACCAGGAATCGCCGGCTGCTCAGCGATTTTCGTCTCACTCTCAATTTCAATCGGGGCGATGAATTGATAACCGCGGCGAGGAACCGTAGCGACAAAGCGCGGGTTCGCCGCATCATCTCCCAGAGCCTCGCGAAGTTTTGCGACAGCGACTGAGAGCGCACCATCGACTTCGACATGGATGTTCTGGCTCCAGAGTTGCGATCGCAGTTGTTCCTTGCTGACAATCTGCCCGTGAGCTTCCAGCAAAGCGATCAGCAGCCTCATAGGCTGATCTTGAATCCGGATTAGGAGGCCTTTGCGCCGAAGCTCAGCTACGGCGCTGTCCACCTCGAAAAGCCCAAATTTATAGATCATTCGGTGGGGATGCATCCGGTATAGGATCAACGGGCCGAGCAGATTCCGGGCCAAAATCCCGGCTCGCTCTCTTTCACGCCAATTATAGGGGCTTCTGAACTCCAGAACTGTCGAGCCTCCATGAACAGCCCATCGGCAACGAAATCTCAACCATGTAGCTGATCCAGTCGGCTGGCCGAGCAAGATCGCTGTCCTCTTCAACTGAATTGAATTCAGATGAATGCTGCGGATTTCGAGGCTGGAAATCAAACCGTAGAATCAAGTCATGCTTCGATCTGCCGGCTTGTTTTTAATGCTTGGGCTCGCGTGCACAGCGCCGCTGCATGCGCAGGCGACAGCAAGTCTTTCGTCGCTTGGTTTTTATGCCGACCCCGAGGTGCGCGTCTTCGATCACCGGTACTGGATCTATCCCACGCGCAGCGTATCTGCCGATGATCCATCGATCGTTCACCCTGCCTTCAACGCGAAGCAGATCGAGCTGCGCAAGCAGCATGTCATTCACAAGGACTACCTATTGCAGACGGGCCTTGACGCTTTCTCCTCCTCCGACCTTATTCACTGGACGAAGCACGATTCCGTGCTCAGCGTGAAGAGTGTTGCGTGGGCTGCCTACGCTATCTGGGCGCCGTCTGCGATTCGCCTGTACGGTAAGTACTATCTCTTCTTCGCGGCCAATGATATTCAGAAGACAGATACTTTCCCCGGGGGCATCGGCGTTGCCGTTAGCAACAGTCCGGGCGGCCCATTCGTCGACTCGATTGGCAAGCCCCTCATCGGCAAGTTCGAGCATGGCGCGCAGCCAATCGATCCCATGGTCTACGAGGATGACGACGGCTCGATCTATCTTTACTACGGCGGGCAGGGCCATTGTGTTGTCGCTAAACTGTCGAAGGATCTGAAGCAGGTGATCCCCATGCCGGGCGGCGAACTTTACAAAGAGATCACACCCGAGCACTACGTCGAAGGTCCGTTCATGATCAAGCGCAAGGGCACGTACTACTTCATGTGGTCGGAAGGTGATTGGGGTGGGGCAGACTACGGTGTTGCCTATGCGAAAAGCAACAGCCCCATTGGTCCCTTCACACGAGCGGGAAAAATTCTCGAGACCAATCCTGCTATCGCCAAAGGCCCCGGCCACCACTCCGTGCTGCACATTCCAAACACCGATGACTGGTACATCGTGTACCATCGCCACCCGCTGGATAGCAAAGGCATCAGCAAGCGCGTCATGGCCATCGACAAGATGGTTTTCGACAAGGACGGCAATATCGAGCCTATCGTCATGACAAAAAGTGGTCCCGGCAGACGGCTTGTGGCTATGCGTCGGGAGGACCAATAGGATGCGAAAAGGGTTTACGAGAAAACCGCAAGCACAGGAGTCCGGGACGGGAGGCAGAAACTACATCACTCCGGGCGGACTTCAGCGGCTGAAAGACGAGCACCAGTTTCTGCTCAAGAAGGATCGCCCGGCCGTGACGGAGATGGTGGCGTGGGCCGCAAGTAACGGCGATCGCAGTGAAAACGCCGACTATCAATACGGCAAACGGCGGCTGCGGCAGATCGATGCGCGGATTCGCTTTCTCACGAAGCGAATTGAAGACGCAGAAGTGGTGGACCCGGAAGCCCCCAGGTCGGGACAGGCAAAGGCGAAAGCATTCTTCGGGGCGACTGTGCGCTATGCCAATGCCGCGGGTGAGGAGCGGGAGGTGAGCATCGTGGGGACTGATGAGGTTGATCTCAGCCGCAACCACATTAGTTTTGTCTCACCTCTGGGGCGCGCGTTGATGAGGTCGGCAGCTGACGATAGCGTGGTTCTCCATGCGCCGAGCGGGAGTGAAGAGCTGACGATTCTGGAAGTGCGTTACGAGCGGATCTCTGTGGAGCCTTTCCGTGAACCACCTGGATCCGAAGCTTCGGGAAAGAGAGACCCTCGCCGAGACTCACCCGACGAAGACGAAATCAAACCGCGGAGTTAAGAGACGAGAGAAAAATTCGAGAGAGGCTGCCGGTGCGGACCGCGCCGTTCGTTTGGGCCAGAATCCCGAGGGCCGACGGATGATAAGACCTGACTGCCAAAGAGCAAGCCTTCTGCAGCCGACCACGCTGGTGAGTTCGAAAGAATCTAGTGAGGGCGTTGCAGGCTGCGATTGCGGAACCATTTGGCGATGCCGAGGGCGAGGAGCAGTCCACCGAAGGGTAAGCACATGAGGGCGATGATGAGCGCGAACCATCCGGCATTGGTGTGAGCGCCGGTGGGGCCGAATCCGCCGAGGAATGCCTCAAGAAGCGCAGCGGCCAACAGGCCCGCGCCGACCATGGTTGATCCCCATTGAAGAAGCTGACGAGTGCCGTCGTCGGGCGTCGTCGTGGCTCGTTTTGAAGCTGCCGGTATCTGTTCGCTCACGGGCATTCGCTATCTTCCCTGTGCGAGGCGCAGCATCACGTAGGTGATAACGCCGGTGACGGAGACGTAGAGCCAGAGTGGAAGCGTCCAGCGCGCAATTTTTCGATGTTGCGGAAACCGACCAGAGAGCGAGAGGAAGAACGTGACCAGCACCAGGGGAAGAGTTGCTGTGGCCAAAACGATATGGCTGGCGAGGATGGGTAGATAGATCCCACGGTAGGCGGCGTGGACAGGGTAGCGAACATCGCCGTGTAGATAGTGGTGCAGGATGTAGCCGATGAGGAACAGCGTGGAGAAGATGAAGGCTGTGATCATCGAGGCGCGATGGGCGGGGATGTTGCGCGCGCGGATGAATGTGAATCCGATGACAAGGGCAGTGGCGCAGAGGCCGTTCAGGATTGCGTTGAGGGCGGGAAGAAAAGGCAGGCGGACACTGGCGGCGTCGGCGGCGGGGTGCTGGTAGATGAGCCAGAAGAGAAACAGGGAAGCAGCGATGCTGATGGCGAGAATGGCGAAGATAGCCGGGCGAGTACCGGCTTTTGATTCGGGTGTGGTTGCCGTGGTCCCCATGACGTTCCTTAGTGCTGGGCGATGGCGCAAACCATGAGCGTGGTAAGCAGAAGAGGCAGGTAAATCACGCTGACCTTCAGCAGGTCGCGCGCAACGGAGCGGCTTTCTGTTTCGGAGGTGATGCGAAGGATGCGCGCGAAGCGGATAGTGTAGGCGAGATAGAAGAGACCCAGAGCGGTGGCCGGAATCGCGTAAATTGCGCCGGCCATGCCAAGCTTCCATGGAGCAAGACTTACCGGAATCATGACGACTGCGTAGAACAACGCTTCGACGACGGTGGAGAGCCCGTCGGGTTGAACGACGGGGAGCATGCGGATTCCTGCTCGCGCGTAGTCATCGCGATAGAGCCATGCGATGGCCATGAAGTGCGGGAATTGCCAGACGAAGAGAATCGCGAAGAGTGCGATGGCGGGCCATTCGATGCGGCCGCGAGCAGCGGTCCAGCCAAGCAGGGGGCCCATCGCGCCGGGGAACGCGCCGATGAATGTGGCGAGAGTCGTAACGCGCTTGAGGGGTGTGTATACGGCGACGTAGCAGAAGGCGGTGAGCAGAGCGAGAGATACGGTGAGCAGGTTGGTGTGAAGGAGCAGCCACAATGCGCCGAGAGCCAGGGCGCCGATTCCCGCAATGATTCCCTGGGTCAGGGAGATACGGCCTGCGGCGATGGGACGGTCGGCAGTGCGCTTCATTTTGGCATCAATGGAGCGCTCCAGCGCTTGATTCAGTGCGCCTGATCCGGCGGAGACGAGGCCGATTCCAATGAGCGTGTCGAGGAGGCCGCGTTGAACGCTGGAGATGCCTGACTGCATTGATCCCAGGTAGAAACCAGCCCATCCGGTGATGACGACGAGGCCTGTAACGCGAACTTTAAAGAGTTCGCGCATGTCATTGATGAAGGTGGCAGTTACGCCTGGCCTTGGGGCATGGATGGGAGCCGCTGCGTGGCTGGTCTCGGCCGCAATGGAAAGACCGGCCTTGCTCGCGGCGAAATCGCGGGAAGCGGCAGCCTGGGAGGCAGGAGTCATAAGGGCGGAGAGGACCTCAGTGAAGACACGGAATGAACCAACGTGCCTCTTTGATGATAGCAAGCGGAAGTTGGCTACTTACGACGGGAACCATCTCAGTTTCAGGAGGTTCAAAGGTCCGTTTGTTCTGTCAGCCCGACGTGCTGAAGTATGGCGACCGCGACCTGGTCCGGGCTCAAGCGATCGGAGCGGATACTGACGTGCGCTGTGCGATACAGCGGCAATCTGCGCTGGTAGCGCGCGGCGAGGTTCGCTTCATCGGCGAGAACGGGTCGCGTCCCTTCCGTTCCGCTGCACCGAGTGAGAGTGGTTTGAAGTTCGACTTCAAGATGGACGAGGAGTGTGCCGGGAGAGGTCAACAGGAGGTGGCGTGTGTCTTCGCGTTCGATGGCGCCGCCGCCGAGGGCCAGGACGAGGCGTTCGCTGGAGAGAAGGCGGAGGATGGCGGCGTGTTCGATATCGCGGAAGGCGCTCTCGCCCTGGCGGGTGAAGATCTGGGCGATGGTCGTTCCGGCTTCGGCTTCGATGACATCGTCCACGTCAATGAATCGCCAGTTGAGGCGTTCTGCAATGAGCGGCCCAACGGTCGATTTGCCGGAGCCCATGAATCCGGTGAGGACGATGCGAACGGGCGGTGTTGAGATCAGATCGCTCATGCAGTTGTGCGAAATTCTATTCTGAGAGTCGCTTTCAACAGTATATGGATGTAGCTTTGGAGTGCTTTACCCGAGAACCATGACGATTGCACCCGCGGTGATGAGCACGCCGCCCGTGATTGCCGATGCGTTGAGTTTCTCGCCGAGCAGGAGCCAGGCAAAGAGCATGACCAGGGGGACGCTGAGCTTGTCGAGTGGGGCGACGCGCGAGGCGGGCCCGAGCTGCAGCGCGCGGAAATAGCAGAGCCAGGAGAGGCCTGTCGCCATTCCCGATAGCGTGAGGAAGAGAACTGTGCGGCGATCGAGAAGGCGCAACTCGCCATGCTTGCCGAGGGCGAGCGCGATGGCCCACGCGAAGACAAGCACCACGGTGGTGCGAATGGCGGTGGCGAGGTTGGAGTCGACATGCGCCACGCCGACTTTGGCCAGCAGCGCGGTGGCTGCGGCGAAGAGCGCTGAAAGGAGTGCCCATCCGATCCAGGTCATGGACACAATGCTAGCTGGCGCCGGAGCAAAAAGGCGGTCGTCCTCTAGACTCGATGTGTGGAGACAGGTCGCCCCAGCAGAACAGCACTAAGGGTGGCTCATCGTCGCGCGGTTCACCAGCTTCTGGATCAGCCCTGCGTGCTGAGCGATCCGATCGCGGTCCGATTGCTTGGATCGGATTTTGTTTTCGATCCGGCGGGCGAATCGCAGTCGGTAGCGCGTGTTTTCCGCGCATTTATGGCTGCGCGGAGTCGCTTCGCTGAAGACGAGTTAGCGACAGCAGTTGAGAAGGGCACTGGGCAGTATGTCGTGCTTGGCGCCGGGCTGGACACATATGCATATCGCAAGTCGAATCGGGATCTGCGGGTGTTCGAGGTGGATTTTCCCGCAACACAGCAGTGGAAACGTGCGCTGCTGACAAAGGCAGGGATCGAGGTGCCGCCGAATCTCACGTTTGTGCCGGTTGACTTTGAGCATCAGACTCTTGCCGAAGGATTGGAAGAGGCGGGGCTGGAGATGCAATCGCCGGCATTTTTCAGCTGGCTTGGGGTTGTGCCCTATCTGTCGTTGGAGGCGTTTCGATCTACGCTCAAGACGATCGCAGGATTTCCCAGTCCGACGGCGGTTACGTTTGATTTTGCCATCTCGCCGGAGTTGCTCGGTCCGCGAGCACGAAGGGTGTTCGAGGCGCTCGCTTCGCGAGTGGCAGCCGCTGGTGAACCATTCAGATTGTTCTTTTCGCCGGAAGGAGCGGAGGTTGAACTAAGGAGTGCAGGATTTTCGCACGTTGAGTTGATCGGGGCGGATGACCTGAACAGGCGATATTTTTCAGATCGGAGCGATGGTCTCGCTCTTCCCTCGCCAGGGCTGGGAATGTTGGCCAGCGCACGGGTGTAGTATGCGAGCCGCCGGTACAATGGTGTGAAGAATGGTCCGGCAACTAATTTTCTTACCGGTGGCGGCTGTCGTCCTTCTGAGCGGCTGCGGGTATCACACCGTTGGGGCAGCGACGCATCTTCCGCCGGACGCGCGGACGATGGCCGTTCCGCTGTTTGCGACGCATACCGAGGCGTATCACACCGAGGTTGCGCTGACCGATGCGGTGATCCGCGAGTTTGCGGCGCGATCGCGGATCAGGGTGTCGCCTGGGGAGGGTATTCGTCCGGATGTCGTAGTGCACGGAACGATCCTGAATGAGGTGGTGGCTCCGCTGACCTACAACACTACGACACAGCAATCATCGAGCTTTCTCATCACGCTTGTCATCTCTGTGACGGTGAATGATCGGGACGGCAAGGTTCTCTACGAGAACAAGAATTACGTTTTCCGTGGTCAGTACCAGTCGACGACGGATTTGCCGACATTTCTGGATGAGAGCCCGGCGGCGGTGGAGCGCATTTCGCGCGACTTTGCGCGGGCACTGGTAGCGGATGTGCTGGAAGGACTGTAGGAAAAGGGTTCAGGGATCAGAGATCAGGGGTCAAAATCGACAGTGAGGACATTCACGCCTGGGGGGTTGCGGATTAGTTTCGGCCCATTCTTTCCTCAGGCGCTGGTTGAGTAATGCGCTGTTATCCTTAACAAGCATGAGGACTTCGGGTCGAAGCGAATGCCGCCGCAGGAGATGCACCAGATGAGCGCAGGACGCTGGGGTGCCGGATTCAGTGCGGTGGGCCGGTTTGTTTCCGAGATTGAGTCTTCTGCGGCCGGGAAAGGCTCGTTGAAACCCGGCTACGTGCTTGCGGGAGACGAGATTTTCCTGCTGGATCGCTGCCGTGAGGCGGTGCTGAAAGCTTTCGTGCCCAGCGATCTCAGGGACTTCTGCCTTTCAGATTTCGACCTTACTTCGACACCGATTTTTGATGTGCTCGATCGCGCGCAGACGCCGTCGCTCATGGCGCCTTTTCAGGTAATTTTTATCCGCAATGTTCGGCAGCTTTACACGCGCGGTGCGAAGAAGGACGAGTTCGCCGCGCTGGAGCGGTATTTCCGATCGCCGAATCCGCAAGCGCTGCTGATCTTTGTGGCGGATTTTCTGCGAATTCCGACAGACACGCGTCGAATGGAGCTGGAAGATAAGGGCCGGTTTGAGCGCCTGCAGGAAACGCTGGGCTCGCACTGCGGGATGGTCGAGCTGGCGCGCGTGGGCGATGAAGATGCCATGCGCTGGGCTGCGGCGACGGCTCAGGCGGCGGAGACGAAGCTGGACCCGGACGCGGCGCGAGAGCTGGTGGATGCGCTCGGAGCCGACATGATGCTGATTGCCTCGGAGCTGGAGAAGCTGCTGCTCTACACATCGGGACGAGGGCGGATTACGCTGGGCGATGTGGAGACAATGGTGCTTGCCGCCAAGCAGCGATCGCTTTACGAACTGACGGATGCGATCAGTTCGCGGAACTCTGCAAAGGCTCTCGCACTGCTGAGTGGACTGCTAAACAGCTCGGATGCGGGAGAAGATGCGGCCATCGGGCATCTGTACATGCTGGCGCGCACGTTCCGACAGATGTTGGTGATTCTCGAGAAAAATGTGCGGGATTCACGGGCAATCTGGCAAGCGCTGTGGCAGGGATTCCGGATGCCACCGTTTGCTGCCGACGACCTGATCCGGCAGGCGCGCCGGTACAAGAGCCGGCGAGAACTGACGCGTGCCTTGCGGCTGATCGCGCGGGCTGACCTTGAGCTGAGGTCATCGCCGCCGGATAAGAGGCTGGTACTGGAGAGGCTGGTATACGATCTTGCATCAGAGCCGAAGCCGACTGTGCCGGCGTGGGCGTCGGCACAGCTCTCGTTCGAGAGCTAAATTCCTTCTTGAAAATCGGAATTAATAGACGCCGTGCTCGTTGAGCCAATGGCCGTAAGGCTGGTCGACTTGCTCCACATGCTCCTGGTACCAGGCAGGCAGGAACTCGAGCACTGAGCTGAAGTGGATAGGCTCTTCGCGGTTCACATGTTCCAGAGCCGAATACAGGCGGCTGAGCAGCGCGTGATGTGAATTGCGGTGATCATGAGCGCCCGGAAACGCGTGCTTCTCCAATAGCTGCTCTTCGCTTTGAAAGTGCATCTGGGTGAACTCGATGAGGCGCTCGAGTTGGAGGCTGATTTGGCGGCGGTCAGCGCCGCGGACGATCATGTGGCGCAGCTCATTCAGCGTGTCCATGAGGATGCCATGCTGATCATCCATGGCTTGCACTCCGATGATGCAGTCGTGGCTCCATGTCAAAAGCGTCACATTGCTCTCCGTAAGTTCAGAGGCAAGTGTAGCTTTGGTGCGGAAAGTCTCAATGGCGCGTAACGGGCAGAGGCATTGAGCCTTTGGATTGATCTGGATGTGACTTCCGGCGCATTACCTGGGGTACTTTTGATTTGGTTTCTTACTCAAGTATCACGTCAGGCGGGCGATCGTGGGAGCGTGTGGTGAGGACAACGGCGGCCGTGAGGATGAGCGCTCCGCCAACCCAGGCATAAGGGCCTAGATGCTCGCCAAGGAGGCGGACGCCGAGGTAGGAGCCGAGGGCGGGCTCGATGTTCAGGAAGACTCCGGCGCGGGAGGCGGGAACGTGGTGGATACCCCAATTCCACAGGAAGGTGGTGGTAGCGGTGCAGGCGAGGCCGCTAATAGCAAGGGCGATCCAAGCAGTCGTGGTGACGTGTGAGAACGGCGGGGGAGCGACCTTGGTCTGGCGGAGCGGGTTGAGGAGCATCGGGCCGAGTATCCAAAGCGCAAGCATGGCTGTGCCGGAGAGGATGCAGTAGGCGGTGACGACGATTGGGCTGTGAGACTGCATCAGCTTCTTGTTGAGCAGGACCCAGGCAAGTGCGACAACCAGCGAGAGGACGACGAGCAAGTCACCGTATAGAGAAGGCTGTCCCTGAGTGGCGGGACCTCGATGGCCGCCCAGGACAATGAGAGCGGCGCCCAGGGTGGAGCCGACCAGGGCGATCCAGCCAATGCTATCGAGGCGCTCTCCTGCGAAGAGGACGGCGGCTACTCCGAGAAGAACCGGCATGGTGCCGACCATCAGGGCAGCGTGGCTGACGGTAGTGTGCGCGAGGCCGTGGAACTGGATGAGGAACTGGATGGGAATGCCGAAGGCGGCGGAGATGAGCAGAATGCGGATCTCTGCCGCGGTGACCCGGACACGGTTAAGCAGTGCGACAGGGAGCAGGCCGATGGAGGCGAAGAAGAAGCGGTAGAGCACCATGTGCTCGACGCTCATTTCGTTGAGGGCGAGGCGGCCGAAGTAGAACCCGGTACCCCACAGGCAGCCAGCAATTGCGCATGCGCCGTAACCGAGAAAGGCGGTGCGCGGGTTGAGGGCGTCGTTCGAGGACATCTCTACTCCTAATGTCGCACACGAGAGGCAGTATTTTGGTTCGCGGCCGCGGCCCTCACCTATCAGATTCGCCATCGCGATTACGTTGCGCATCTCTCCTTTGGACATTGCATAGGGAATCGTGATAGCTTCTTTGGAACGTCCAAAGGAGGGGGGAATGGCGGATCGGAAGTCGGAGGTTTTGCAGGGGACGCTGGACCTGATGGTGCTGAAGACTCTGTTTGCGATGGGCCCGTTGCACGGATTCGGGATTGCGCGACGGATCGAGCAAGTGAGCGATGGTGTTCTCGATTTGAACGAAGGAACGGTATACACAGCGCTTCTTCGGTTGCAGCAGCAGGGCTGGATCAGATCAGAGTGGGGCACGAGCGAGAACAACAGGCGGGCGCGCTTTTACTCCATCACGAAGCAGGGAAGCAAACAACTAGAGCGCGAGGCGGAGAACTGGGAGCGCGTGGCCGGCGTGATCGAAAAGGTGTTGCGGCTTGAAAGGCAGGGGTGACGCGATGGCGAATTTGCGGACGATCTGGGTGCGAGTGAAGGGGCAGGCAGCGCAGAAGCAGGAAGACGAAGCGCTCGACGAGGAGATTCGCGAGCACATTGCGATGCTGGAGGAGCGCTATGTTTCGCAAGGAATGAGCGCGCGGGAGGCGGCGAGGGCTGCACGACTGCAATTCGGAAACGTGACCGGGCTCAAGGAGAGGCAGAGAGCAGTACGGGGATTTCTTTCGCCGACGGAGTGGTGGCGGGATGTGCGATTTGGCGCGCGGATGCTGGCGAAGCGGCCGATGTCGAACCTGGCCGTGGTGCTGGCCCTGGCACTGGGGATCGGGATGAACGCCGCGGTGTTCACGTTTGTGAATGCGCTGCTGCTGCGGCCGCCCCAGGGGGTGAGCGAGACGAACAAGTTGATCGAAGTGTGGCTGCACAACCCGAAGAGCGGCGGAGTACAGAGCTACTTCCCGTTCACTTTTCCGGACTATGTGTACTATCGCGACCACACGAAATCTCTCGAAGGGATGATGGCGTTCGACGGGGACGGAACGCAGGCGATCTGGAATCACGAGGGCACAGGAGAGATCCTGCACGGGCAGCTCGTTTCCGGGAATCTGTTCTCGCTGCTGGGTGTGAATGCCGCGCTGGGCCGCACACTGGTTCAGGAAGATGACAGACTCGACAACCCGCGGCAGGTGGTGATGTTGAGTTATCCATTCTGGAAACAGAAGCTGGCCAGCGATCCAGGCGTGGTTGGAAAAACTGTGATGCTGGATGGCGCGGCGTTTACGGTTGCGGGTGTCGCTCCGGCAGGTTTCACCGGTTTGCTGATCGCAACGAGTCCGGATTTCTGGGCGCCGCTTACGGTACAGGGCCGCTTTACGCACGACGATTCGCGGATGAAAGACCACAGCTATTGGCTGATCGTTGCTGGGAAGATGCGCGGCGCGGGCCAAAGGCAAAACGTGCAGGCGGAATTGCACGTCCTGGCGAAACAGGCGTACCAGTTGCATCAGAGCAGGAACGTCCCGCAGAGTTCGGCGTCAGGAAACAACGAGGAACTTCTGGATGCGTTGGCGTATCCGCTGACCCTTGTGCCAGGGCCCTTTCGAGGATATGTGGGAGCATTCACGGGGGGACTGCTGGCGGTGTTTGCGCTGGTGTTGTTGATTGCGTGCACAAATGCGGCGAGTCTGCTGCTGGCACGAGCCACGGGCCGAGCGAGGGAGATGGCCACGCGATCGGCCCTTGGTGCGGGGCGAGCGAGGCTGGCGAGGCAGATGCTGGTGGAGAGTCTGATGCTGGCCGGGATTGCCGGCGCCGCCGGAATAGCCGTTGCGTGGGCGACCTCGCGGTTACTGATCCAATTGAAGCCAGCAAGTATTCCGTTGACTTTGACGATTCCGATGGACTGGCGCGTTGTTTTGTTTACGGCCGCAGTTTCATTGGCCACAGGAGTGGTGTTCGGGCTAGCGCCTGCATTGCGCGCCAGCGCAGTGAAGGCGGCCCAGGTGTTGAAGGATGAGTCACAAACTGCAGGCCGCAAGAAGACGCGCATGAGGAATGTGCTTGTAGTGGCGCAGATGGCAACCTGCGTGGTGCTGCTGGCGGGAGCAACGTTATGCGTGCGCAGCCTGATGAACGCGAATGCGATCGATGCGGGATTCGACACGCACCATATCGCGCTGGCGACACTCGACGCCGGAAGTCTGGGATACAAGCCGGAGAAGGTGCAGGATTTCTACGCGCGTTTGCTGCAGCGGGTGCAGTCTCTACCCGGCGTGACGTCGGCCAGCTATGCGCACTTCCTGCCTCTCGGGACATCGCGGATACAGACCTCCGTGGGGAAGCAACTTGGCAAGGATCCGAATTCGATGGAGGTGGATGTGTACCAGGTGGGACAGGGCTTGCTTCGCACGATGGGGATGCCACTCCTGCGAGGACGGGATCTAACGGAGCAAGAGGCAAACAGCAATACGCCGGACGCGGTGATGATTAACGAAACCCTGGCGAAGAGGCTCTGGCCCGGTGAGGACCCGGTGGGCAAGCGAATTGTTCTGGATGGCGACGGGAAGACGATGAGTGAAGTGGTGGGTGTGGTGAAGGACGGCAAGTATCACACACTTGGGGAAGGCCCGCTCTCAGTGGTGTTTCGCGGCACGCTTCCCGCGATGCGCACGCTGGTGGTGCGCACGCAGGGCGATTCGCGAACACTGCTCGATGAAGTTAGGCGCGAGATTCCGATCGCTGATCCGCTGATGGCCGCGACAGATGTGCAGACCATTGAGGAGTACATGGCATTGCCGCTGTTTCCGGCGCGCACCGTGGGATGGCTGCTTGGAGCATCTGGAGTTCTGGCGCTGGTGATGACGATGATTGGGTTGTTCGGCGTGATTGCGTACATGGTTTCCCAGCGTACACACGAGATCGGAGTGCGCATGGCACTGGGGGCGAGGCGAAGCGACGTGATGAAGCTCGTGATGGGGCAGGGGATTCGGATGACGCTCGGGGGTTTGGGAATCGGACTGTGTGCAGCGATTGGGGCCGCACGGCTGCTTTCGCCTCTGCTTTATGGGATCGGCGCGAATGATCCTGTGACCATGTCGGCAGTTGCTGTGTGCCTTGCAGCAATTGCGCTGCTGGCGTGCTATCTGCCGGCGCGCCGGGCGACGCAGGTCGATCCGTCGATTGCGCTGCGGTACGAGTGAGCGCTAGCGCGAGAATAGCTTGAGAATCTCAGAAAGCGAACGGGAGTTCAGTACAGAGCCTTTGTCGAGGCCGGCGCGGCGAGCTTGTTCGAGGCCAAAACGCATTGTGGCAAGCTCGCCGGTGCTGTGCGAGTCGGTGGAGATGGCAATGAGGATTCCGGCTTGGCGGATGAGGCGGGCGTTCTCGGCGGAGACGTCGAGGCGATCGGGGCTGGAGTTGAGTTCGAAGAAGCAGGCGTTCTGTTTGGCATGGGTGATGACGCGCTCGAGGTCGATCTCGTAGCCGGGCCGTTTCAGGAGCAGGCGGCCGGTGGCGTGGCCGAGGATGTTGAAGTAGCGATTGTCCATGGCACGCAGGATTCGTTCAGTTTGCTGCTCTTTATTCATTGCGAAGCGCGAGTGGATGGAGCACACGGTGTAGTCGAGCTCGCGCAGAATCTCATCCGGATAATCGAGCGCGCCGTCTGCCAGGATGTCGACTTCGGCTGATTTGAGGATGCGGATGCCGGAGAGCTTTCCATTGAGTTTGTCGATGGCGCGGATCTGCTTTCTCAGGCGTTCGACGGAGAGGCCGTTCGCGATTTTGAGGCTGGGGGAGTGGTCGCTGATACCGATGTACTGATATTTGCGGCCGTTTGCGGCGACGGCCATCTGCTCAAGTGTGTCGACGCCATCGCTGGCTTCCGTGTGCATATGCAGGTCGCCGCGCAGATCGTCTTGTGTGATCAGCTCCGGAAGGGCGTGGTTGCGGGCGAGAGTCACTTCATCGAGGCCTTCTCGGAGTTCAGGCGGAATGAACTGGAGTTTGAATCGCTTGTAGAAGGCTTCTTCCGTGCTGAAGGAAGCGCTGCGTTCGAGGGCAGAGAGGCTACCGGTGACGCGCGTCAGGCGGGCGAGATGAGTCTTCGACCCTGTGTGGCGGATGAGGGCGAGTCCCCAGTTCTGCTTCAAGGCTGGTTCCAGGTGGAGCATGGGGCCGGAGGGCAGGGAGAAGGTTGCGGATCGCGGCGAGAGATCGAGGATCGGGGTGCGGCCGCCGAAACGCTGAAAGGATTCGGCGGTGGCCCGGAAGTCGGGTGTTTCAACGAGGAAGTCGAGATCACTGATGACCTCGACGCAGCGACGGTAGTCTCCGGCGGCGATGGCGCGAGTGGCATCGCACTGTCTGAGGAGGAAATGCTGGATTGCTGCGACGAGCGAATGAGCGTGATAGAGGAGAATGGCGTTGGATTCGATGAGGCCGTGGCGGATGTGCTGGGCCAATCGCGCGCCGAAGGTCTTATCGATTTGGCCGCTGTCGAGAGCCTGGCGAAGTTCGGTGATGGAGGAGATGCCGAGCTTCTTGTAGATGCGAAGGACGCGGGTGGGATCGAGACGCGGATGCTGGTTGATGGCGACAATCTCGGGCGGAACTTCGGAGCGGAGTTTCTCGAGGCTGCCGAGTTTGCCTTCGAGCACGATTTCGCGCACAGCGAAGGCGATGGCTTTTCCGATGCCTTCGTAGGCGGTGAGATCGGATTCATTCCGGACGAGCTCGTCGACGCTTTCTCCGAGTCCCCGTATGGTGGATGCGGCGCGACGATAGGCGCGGATCTTGTATGGATTGTCGCCTTTGACGGTGAGAAGCTGGGCCAGCGAGGAGAGGCGATCGGCGATTTCGGCGTTGCTAAGAGGGGTGGTAGTGGGCACGGACTTGAACGAAACTCCTGATTGGTTCGATGCAGGATGTTTCTCAATCCCTGCGGTCCGAAAGCACTCCTTATTTGAATACGCTGGATTCCGTGGCCCCGTAGTTGGGAGCGTGGGGAACGCAGGTGTCGACGAACTTGAGGACGAGGTGGCTGTCGTCGCCGATGCCGGAGCCGGCAAGGACGTAAGGGCGATACTTCTCCGGCGAGTCGTGGTGGTCGAGCCAGCCTTTGATCCATTTCTCGCAGCCGAAGCGTAGGCCGTTGGGGTCTTCGGTCCACCAGACTGCTCGAACGGTGAACGGGCGGCCGCTCATAACGACGCCGGAGATGGTGGAGTAGGAACCGTCCTTGCTGGTGCTGATGGATTTGAGTTCTTTGATTTTGAAGACGAGAGAGCGGTATTTTGCATTCTTGTCGATGAACTTGCAGGCTTCTGCCTCGCAGGTGCGATGCACGCGATAGATGTTGATGACAACCGCGTCACTCGACATGTTTTTGTATTCGATGCGGATCTTACCGTTGGCAGGGGTGTAGGTGGTGCTGGCGCCGATGTCGGTGGCGATGTGGGTTGAGCCGTTGAGGTCGGTGGCCTGAACGCAATGCATGGAGCATGGCTTGGATTGCACGGCTGTCCAGCCGACCTCGACCGGAGCGGCGGACTCCATGTTGACGGTGTAGGTTTGACCCGGCTTGAGCGCGACGGCCGATTTGATAGGAACATGCGTGATCGCGGCGTAGGAGATCTCTGCGACAAGCACAAAGGCGGTCAGGATCGATTTGCGCATAGGGTTGGCGCGATTCTACGCCGGTTCGGATCGAGGATGTACAGGAACTCTCGCTGCGTGGACCTTAATGAGCAAGTGAACCGATGGGCAGGTCGATGACGCGGAGGTCGGTATCGCGGTCGCGTGCGGTGAGAAGAATCTTGCCATTGCCGTCGGCGACGAAGCTTGACCCGCCATAGGTCCAGCCGGTCCAGGGGCCGTGGGTCATCTCCCCGACGAGGTCGACGCCAGCCATTGGGCAATGAACCTGTGAGGCACGACGGCTGACGAGACTCTCGAGTTCCTTAGAGTGATTGGGCCACTTGTCATTGGTGGCAGCCCAGCCATAGGGGACGAGCATGAGGTCGGGTCTAAGGGTCTTCATGCGCTCGACGAAGGCGTCGCTGAAAGTGTCGGCGCAGATAAGGACGGCGATACGGCCGTATTCGGTTTCGACGATGCCGATGTCTTCTGGACGGCCCTGTGAATAGGGCGGGGTCATCAGTTCGGGAAGGACGTTGATCTTGCGGTGTTTCCAGAGGAGCTTGCCCGATTTATCTACGAGGATGGCGGAGTCATAGAGGCGGTCGCCGTTCTTTTCGTCGAGGCCGATTGCGATCATCACGTTGTATTTGCGCGCGAGGGATGCGATTCGATCGCTGTCGGCGCCGGGGATGGGTGTGGCCATCTTGTGGGCGTCGGGATTTTCCCAGCCGAGGATGGAGGACTCGGGGAAGACAGCAATCTGCGCGTGCTGGGCAGAGGCTTGCTCAAGCGCGTATTCGATACGTCGAAAGTTTCCTTCGCGATCGCTATCGATAACGAGGATCTGGCAGATGGCCAGGCGGACGTGTCTGGGAGACGTTGGCTGGGCGGCGATGGTCCCGGATGTGACAAATGCGGCGAAGGCAACAATAAGGACAAAAAGAGATTTGAGCACTTGAAGGCTCCTTCCGCGCGATTCCTGTTCGGGAGAATTGTAAGGAACGAAGCTGGCTTGCGTGGGACTATCGGTTCGCCCCAGTTCAGGGTCACTTGGTCACCCAATTTGAGTCAGAGTATAAGTTGCGCGGCTATGATTCTCGATCATGCGACGACTGATTGATGTTGTGTTGCTGCTCGCGGTGACGTCCTCGGCTGCAGCGCAAGGCCGAGACAGGGCGGCGGAGGATCTGATTCGGCAGTATGTGGAGGCGCGTTCGCAGGCGCTGCAGGAGAATGCGAGTTCGCGCGATGTCGAGAGTGCCTTGTCGTTCTGTGCAGAGGACTTCGTGTATGAACATCCGGCTGTTGGCGCGAGGATCGAGGGCAAAGAGAAGGTCCGGTCGGGGATGAGCGGGTATCTCGGCGAAACGAAGAATGCGACATACACGCTACGAATTCTCGCGAGCAATGCTGATGTGGTTGTAGCGCGAGTGGATCAGAGATTTCTGGCGAAGCAGGAAAACGGGAGCTGGTTGCCGGGAAAGCGGTCGAACATTACGGTCTTCGAGATTGAGGATAGAAAGATCAAGCGGATTCTGGACTATTGATGGTCGCGGCGAGAGTAGGGTCGCGGTGGCAGGGCGAAGCCAGCCTCTCTGCAGCCTACTCGCCGAAAAGTGAGAGCTGACCTTTCTGCGAGAGCTTTTTCTTCGAGGGCTTGTCGTCGAAGACGGTGCGGCCATTGAGGGATGGGGAGATTTGGCGCTCGTGGTTGAGGGCAGCGGTGAAATCGGCGATGGGATCGAGATTGTTTTCGACGTCGCGTGCTAGTTTGTCCAGTCGGCGGAACCCTTCTAGTTTTTCGGTGTGACCGAGTTTGGCGGCGTCGAGAGCGCGACGAAGAACGCTGAGAGATTCGTCGTAGGTTTTAAGAGGGACGGGGAAGGGATGGCCGTCCTTGCCGCCGTGAGCGAAGGAGAAACGGGCGGGATCGGCGAAACGGCTGGGTGCACCGTGGACCACTTCAGCGACGAGGGCGAGGGACTGAAGGGTGCGGGGGCCGAGGCCTTCGACCAATAAGAAGGATGCGAATTCGCGGAGGTCCTGCTCGTGGGCTACGGCGAGGACCGCGCCGAGACGCTTGAGGTCGACGTCGGCTGGACGCACATCGTGGTGCGCGGGCATGACGAGCTTGCGAACTTGGTCGAGGGAGGACTGGATTGGCTGGTGCGCGATTTCGAGGAGGGCCTGCTGGGCTTTGTTGGCGCGCGAGTCAACCAGATTCAGGATCGTGCCCTGGGGCTTGCCGACAATGGCAGTGTGCGGATCGGAGACGAAGTCGCGGACAGCCGCAGAGTGCCAGTGATAGCGCCGCGCGAGACGGTTGGCCTCGTTCATGCCCTGCTGGACGACAGCCCATTCGCCGGATTTGTGGATGACAAAGGAGTGGAGATAGAGCTGGAATCCGTCGGCAATGGCGTTGTTGTCAATGCGGGCGGTGAGGCGGCTTGTGCGGGCCAGATCGTCGCCGTTGAGGCCGGTGTGCGAGGCGAAGTCGATGAGTTCGTCGGGGGTACGGCGGGAGTGGCGTCCGCGACCTCCGCAGATGGTGAATCCCAGCTCGGAAAAGCGGGGATTCAGCCCGCGCTTGAGGGCGCCGAGGACGGAAGTTGTGATGCCGGAGGAGTGCCAGTCCATACCCATAACGGCGCCAAGAGCCTGGAACCAGAAGGGATCGCTGAGGCGGGTAAGGAATTCCGAAGGGCCGTGGGATTGGATGACGCACTCGGAAATGGCCGTGCCGAGGAGGGTCATGCGCTCGGCGAGCCACGGGGGAACACGTCCGCCGTGGAGGGGGAGATCGGCGGTTCCGGAGCGCTTCACTCCCCTATTTTCTCGCAATCGGCGATGAGCGGCGAGTCTAGCCGGCTTGGGTTACGGCGAGGTCCTGTTCTGAAGGGGCGGTTTCAGCCTGAACCGGCTTTGCTGCGACCGGGGGCTTGGCCTTTTCTACGGGCAAGTGAACATCGATGGTGCCCTGGAGGACGGCTCCTTCTTCGACGCAAAGGCGCTTGGTAGAGAGATTTCCGAGAAGCGAACCCTCGCTGCGGATCTCCACGCGCTCGTCGCTATGAACCTTGCCGCAGACGTCGCCCATGATGACAACTTCGCGGGCATCGATATCGGCTTTGACTGTGCCTTCTTTGCCGATGGTGACGCGGTGCGCCGGTGCGCTGATCGATCCTTCAACAGATCCATAAATATAGATGGGGTCGGAGGCAGCGATTTCGCCCTTGATGCGAATGGATTTGCCGATCATTGTGTACTGGTTCTGATTCGTTGAGGCGAGGGGGGCGGCGTTGGGGCTGTCGGACATTTGGATTGATCCTTTCGTCTGGTCGGGCTGCATCAATTGAGGCTGGATCAATCGCAGTGCTGTTCTGTCTATATGCGGGCCGGTCGCGCCGGTCTTTGAGCCAAGCCGCGGATTCTAAACAAATCCAAGGGATTCCCGATTGTAGCCATAGATTGTGCCCACCGGACGATTACGGGAGTGTCGAAGGTAATAGGCGCCGCCGGTTTCCGGTTCTGGACTCCTCGTCCGGCCCTCGCCGGGAACAATTGACCGGGAAAGAACCCTGGGCATCGTCAACGCGTCCTAGATAGTGGTAGTATCGTTGGCACAGTGCGCCTTGTCAGGAGCTCGGTTCTCCAAGGCGCGTATCCTTCAACAAGTTCGCCCAACCGACAAGAAGGATGCGGACATGAAAAACGATTTCCTCTTCAAGGCAGTGACCTTCAAGGCAACGGCCCGCAAGGCATTGACCTTCGCAGCAGCGTTTCTGCTGGCCTCCGCAATCTACGCACAAACCGACGACTCGAACCCGGATCAAAGCACTCCGGGCGCCTCGAAGGTGCGCATCGTCCGGCTCAGCCAGGTAAAAGGAGTGGTCCAGATCGACCGCAACATTGGCCGTGGCTATGAGAATGCGATCGCGAACCTGCCGGTGGTGGAACACAGCAAAATTCGAACTGGCGTTGGCATTGCAGAGGTTGAGTTCGAGGACAACAGCTCCATGCGGATTGCTCCCAACTCACTGGTCGAGTTTCCCCGGCTGGAGCGGGCAGCCTCAGGTGCGACGGCTTCTACTGTGCAAGTAGTGCAGGGAACTGCCTATGTCAGCCTGGTGAAGCCTCAGGATAAGAAGGCGCCAGCCAACGCGTTTGAGCTCATGTTCGGGTCTCGGTCTCTGGATCTGGATCCGGCCACGCATGTGCGGCTGGAGGTCGTTGAGTCGCAAGCCAAGCTTGCCGTGTTTGAGGGAACGGTTCGCACGGATGGAGACAATGGCGGCGTAAGCGTTCCGAAGAAGAAGATGGCGACGTTCTCGATCTTCGATAAGGACGAGCCAACGGTTGCGAAGGACATCGCGCTGAACGTGTTTGACAACTGGGATCATCAGGAAGCGGCGTATCACCAGAATGTCTCGTCATTGAGCCGGTTCAATTCGCCCTATGCATACGGACTGAGCGACATGTCGTACTACGGCGCGTTTTCGAATGTATCGGGGTGCGGCTCGGTGTGGCGGCCCTACTTTGCAACTGCGTCCTGGAATCCGTATGGCAATGGAACCTGGGCATGGTATGGCGGAGCTGGCTACTCGTGGGTGTCGCCGTATCCGTGGGCGTGGACTCCTTATCACTCTGGCTCATGGGTGAATTGTGGCGACGCAGGCTGGGGATGGATGCCGGGTGGGAACTGGTACGGGGTAAACAATACAGTGGCTTCATCGATGCCCAGTAGCGGTTCCGGTTCGGGTAGAGCGCCGGGAATGCCCATCAGGGCCCCACATGTGCCCGTGCACCCACCGAGTGCCAAAGACCCGACGATGATTGCTGTAAGTTCGAGGCCGGTACCGACGTCAGGAATCTCACCCGCAACGCGATCCTTCGTCTTCCAGAAGGACTCGGCGGGTATGGGCGTTCCGCGCGATGGTCTGGGGAGGCTGGATAAGTTTTCGCATGAGACTGTGACACGCGGCATCTCGCAAACCCAGATCTATGCCACGGTGCCCCAGCCAGGGCACGTAAACGGCTATGGTTCCGGGTCGGGTGCCGCAGCCGGGTCTGGAGCAGCGTTGACGGGCTCGATCCATCGCGGATCAGCGCCGCCGCCTTCCTACTCATCCGGTTCCATGGGCGCATGGTCCGGCGGTGGCGGGAACGCAAGATCCGGCGGTGGAGGAGGATCGAGTATGGGCTCGAGCATCGGGCGGTCAGGTGGCGGCGCGCCATCCAGCACACCGGTGGCTTCGGCACCTGCGGCGGTTCACAGATAAGCGGACAGTGGTTTGCAATAACGGTGCGCATCCTTCGGGGTGCGCACAGTTGTTTAGGTGCTCAGGCGGGAAGAGTTGGCTTGGAGAGAAATCGACGATGGTCGCACTGATCGAACCGCTGTGATCGGCGAAAATAAGTATCGATGGTGAAATGCGGATTGGGGCCGGGGTGGCAAGCTGTTCTGCGGCGCGGGCTCCCCGTCCTTTCTGTTGCGGCTCTGCTGGTCTGTTCCTTGGCGGGGGCACAGTTGTTCAAGCATCGGCCGAAGGAAAAAGATGCGAAGCCTGCGGAAGACAGGAAACGGGAGTTTCCTGCATCACAGGCGCCGGCATTCAGCATCCCTGTCGAACCGCTTGGATTCTTTGCGCCGGGTGTGATCTACCAGGGCCAGCGGGACAGCCTGGTTTCACTCGATTTTCTGGATGAAGATCATCTGCTCTTCACGTTTCACGCTCCCGGACTGATCCGGCGTCAAGGGAATCCTTCGGCAAACAACGAGCGCCAGATTCGAGCGGTCGTCCTTGACCTGCCCGGAGGAGCAGTTGCTTCTGAAGCGTTATGGTCGGTTCACGATCGCGATCGCTATCTGTGGATGCTGAATGACGGTCATTTTCTCCTTCGCGATCGCGGCGACCTGAAAATAGGCGATGCTTCGCTGGAATTGTCGCCGTTGTTCCATTTTCGAGGTCCACTACTGTGGGTAGAAGTAGATCCGGCACAGGATTTGCTGGTCACTGAGTCGCGGGAACCCGCGGATGCGAAGGCGAAAGCGGGTGACGTGTCGAGCCCGTCTACCGCCTCCGCGCAGATGACAGTCGATCAAGATTCGCCGAGCTTGTCGGGTAAGGATAGCGGGCCGCTCAGTGCAACAACGAATTCAAGCCCTGACGTCGTGTTGCGTATTTTGCGCAGGGAATCGGGCCAGGTGATGCTGATGAGCCGGACGCGCAAAACTGTTCATCTCCCTATCAATTCGGAGGGCTGGGTTGAGACTCTTCGAGGAAGGGGGCACGAATGGATTTTCAACTTGAACTACTTTCGCGGTGGCAGCCGCATTATCGGAAAGATTGACTCAATGTGTGCGCCGTCCGTGGAGTTCGTTTCGAATCCGGAAGTGCTGGTGACCACGTGCAATCCGGATGACAGCCGGTGGATGGTTGCGATCTCCACAGATGGGAAGCGGCTATGGAATATCTCAAAACCAGGTACGCAGATCTGGCCCCGGCTGATTATGGCTCCGAATGGATTGCGGCTGGCACGCGAGACCCTGCTGGCGACGCATGTGGTCAACACCATGTCGCCGCTCAGCTTTGACGACGTGAAGGCGCAGTGGGTAGAGGTGTACGACGCCTCCTCAGGCAAAATAGAACTGGCTGCACCGGCGAGCCCGATTCTGGATGGTGGCGGCAACGTGGCGATCTCGCCATCTGCGCGGAGAGTTGCCATTCTTGATGAGGGCGCGATCAGGGTGTATGAAGTTGCGGCGCCTGAAACCAGTCCTCTCGCACATTGACCGCCGGGTGTTCAGAGGTTAGCAGTGAAGTGTAAACTTGCCTGCGGAGGTTCTATTGGCCACGGCTGTTGTGCGATATACGGCTGCGGCGGTCACCGACCGCGGGCGTAAGCGTCCGTCGAATGAGGATGCCTTCGGGTTTTCTGTTGAGGCCGGTGTGTACGTGGTTTGCGACGGCATGGGGGGAGCGGCCGCCGGAGAGATCGCCAGCAGTTTGGCTGTTGACGAAGTTCTTCGTCTGCTGAAGTCGCGCAAGCAAGAAAATGAAGCGGAACTACCGGCTGCGGCCGAAAGCGCAGTCACCGCGGCCAACGAGGCGATCTTTTCTCGCGCACAGCGGAACCACCGTCTCAATGGCATGGGGACCACACTGGTCGTGATGACCACCCAGGAACAGCATGTGTGGATTCTCAACATCGGCGACAGCCGCTGCTATCTCATGCGCAAGGGAAAGCTGGAGCAGCTTACCCAGGATCATTCGCTGGTTGAGGAGCAAGTGAGGCTGGGCAGAATGACCCCGCGGGAAGCGCTGCATTCGCCGCTCAAAAACGTGATTACGCGCGCCCTTGGAACGCAGTCTCAGGTGCGACCGGACGTGTTCAAACTGGAGGCGGAGCCGGGAGATATTTTCCTTCTTTGTTCAGATGGGCTGACACGTGAGTTGACGGACGACACCATCGAGGCTCTGTTGAATTGCGACCTGCAACTCGATGCATTGGCCGCAAGGCTCGTGGAAGCGGCGAAGAAGGCGGGCGGACACGACAATATCACTTGTATGCTGGTCCGCGCTGAGGCCTAGCGCCGATCGCAAAGAATCAGGCTTGAGCGCGCTTCGCCGGATCTCCCGGGTAGAGCAACGTCGAGATCGCGTTGAGCATGACCGTCGGGTGCACCGGCTTGGCAAGAATTTCAAACTGATGTCCCTCATTGCTCGCCTTTTGCATGAGGCTCTCTACCGAGGGCTGACCCGAAAAGAGAAGAACCTGGCACGCCGCGAGGTTCTCCTCCAGAATCACAGCAAGCTCGATTCCATTCATCTTGGGCAACATGACATCGAGGATGGCAACATCGGGCGTCCAACTGGCTACGAGCGAAAGGGCATCTTCGGCGGAGTATACGACGTGAATCTCGTAGCCATTCGCAGCCAGAATCTGGCCGAGGGTGTCCGCGACTACCTTCTCATCTTCGACGATGAGAATCCTGCTTTCTCCCGCGCGCCCAGACATCAACGGCCTCTTCTATGGGGAGAGTCGTAACGCCCATTTCCATCCGAGAAGATGCCCTCGCGCGCAACCAAGTTGGTTGTAACACGCTCAGAAAATCGTTTTTCGCAATTGTCAACGTGCTACGTTTCTGCTTGTCGTCCCTGTGCATCCTGGGAAACGCGCGGTACTTACTTTTTGGTTTGCGGTAATTGGCACTCATTACTGTTTCGCGGGAATTCGGAGTTTCTTCAGTGGTAGAGATAAGCTGCTTAAATTGCATAGTTTGCAGCATTGTTCGTGATGGCTCGAGGAGAATACCTTTCGTTCAGATGCGGTTGTGATCACGGAGACAGGACAATGCAGATCCAGGAGCAAACGACCGAAATAATCGAAGCTGGGACGGACTACAATCCGTCGTGGACCTCGACTGAAGGCAACTCTTTTCCCAGAGAAGCTGATTTAAACCTCGCGCCCGAAGCTTACTCGAATTACCACAATCCAAGGATGTTCGAATACAGTGCGCGAACCACACTGGCCGAACGGTTTCCCCGACTGACGTGCTTCGCAATCTCCTTCGGACTTCTCGCCTCTGCTTTGATTACGGAGGTTGAGTGTCTTAAAGGATCGGGATATTTTTGGCCCTGATGCCATTCATCTGCTTGCACATGAATTTCAAATCATGGGCAAGCAGAGTACCTTTTGCCGGAAGAAATACAGAGTAGACTAGATCGATCCACATAGATGCTGCTTGCAGCCATCTTCCGCGATTCCTGCGCATCAGTGACATAACTGCGAACAATAAATTCCTCACTGCGTGTATTTTTCCGAATTGCTTTGTAGAAGCAGCGGGAATCGTGTGTTTCAGAACCCGGTAAAAACCCCAACCCCCGCGGCCGCACTTTCCTCGTCGATGCAACCTGAAAACATCTATGTACCTCTAAGAGACCGAGTCTGAAAGCCTTCTCGAACGAGACTACTTAAAGGTTGGAGCGACATTTTCGCGCCCCTCCGGCACGCTGACAAGTTCGCAAGTCTCAACCAAGATCGACAAAATCTGGGCCGTATCCGGGAAACCATACCATGGTCGAAGCGCTCGTGCTTTGGAACGAACCGAATAACTTATCGCATTGGAATTTTCATCTTGATCCGGAATGGAAACGCTTCAGTGAGATGGTGAAGTTGGCCTCCACTTCGATTCGAAGAGTGAATCCGGATGTTCCGATTGTTCTAGGCGGGGTCTCTGCGTGCGATTGCGATTTTTTGCGATTGATGGCTTCGTACGGAGTGATGGATTACGTCGATGCAGTCGGCGTACATGGATTTCCGCTGGATTGGAATCACTGGCAGCTCGACGCGTGGCCCGATCGCATCTGTGAAGCCGCACTGGTCAGCGGGAAACCCGTGTGGGTGACGGAGGTGGGTGTTTCGTCCTTCGGTGCAGAGGAGGTACAGGTCTTCGGGTTGGAGCGCACTCTCCAGCTTATCCGCGGGCTTGCCGAGCGCATTCACTGGTACAGCCTTTATGATCTTCCCCCTACGTGGCCCGCGGAGACCCGGCACAAAGAGGCGGAGGGCTCCTCGTATTACCGGCACTACTATCTAGGCCTGATCAAGGCCGACGGAAAACCAAAACTTGCGATGGACCATTTCCCAAACGACGGATCAGCGGGACTTTGTCAGTGGTTTCACTTTGAAGATCACCGGCTCGATGATTCCGTTGCCTGGATGAAGGAGCACGGCGTTCGACACCTGAGGACGGGCCTTAGCTGGGCCGACTCGTACAGGCCAAATGCTGTTCAGTGGTTCGATCGGCAGATGGAAGCGCTGGAGCCCTTCAAGGTGGCTCTCACGCTGTGCTTCACGCCCGCTCATCTAGGGGTGGAGGAGCACCACACGAGCCCGCCGCGCGACCTGGGCCAGTTCGCGGAATTTGCAGCGTGGGCTGCAGAACGTTATACGAGCAGGACGACAAGCGGATCAGAACCTGGCACGAAGGAAGTGGCGATTTCATGAGCAAGCAAATATTGATTACCGGCGGCGCGGGATTTGTTGGTTCTCATCTGGCAGATGGTCTGCTGAAGGCCGGCCATTCGGTGCGCGTCTTGGATTGCTTGACGCCCCAGGTGCATGGGAACAGCATTCCAGACTATCTCTCTGGCGATGTGGAACTGGTGATTGGCGACGTGCGCGATCCGGAAACCGTTCGGAAAGCGCTCGCAAATGTGGATGTGGTGTATCACTTTGCGGCGGCAGTGGGCGTCGGCCAGTCGATGTACGAGATCAGCCGCTATATGAGCATCAACACGCAGGGCACTGCCGAGTTGCTGCAGGCAATGCTCGATCAGCGGCATACACCCGAAAAGCTGGTTGTCGCTTCATCGATGTCGATTTATGGCGAAGGCAGCTACGTGTGCGCGGAATGCGGCGCAAATGCGAACCCGCCGGTGCGCACAAACGCGCAACTGCGTTCGGCCCGATGGGATACGCAATGCGATCTTTGCGGCGGAGTGCTAAAGCCAGTGCCTACGAATGAAAATAAGCCGGGCGCGTTGAACTCGGTATATGCGCTCTCGAAGCGGGATCAGGAAGAGTTGTGCCTCATCTATGGAAGGACCTATGGAATCCCGGTGACGGCGTTGCGGTTCTTCAATATCTATGGCACGCGGCAGGCGCTCTCGAATCCATACACGGGAGTAGCAGCGATCTTCGCTTCGCGGTTGATGAATGGGCAACCGCCGATGGTCTTCGAAGACGGGCAGCAGATGCGTGACTTTGTAAGCGTGTATGACATTGTGCGGGCCAACATGCTGGCGATCGAGAGCAGGGCGTCAGACGGCGAGGTGATCAACATCGGATGCGGAAAGCCGATCACCATCTTGCAGGTTGCGCAGATTCTGGCGAGGTCGCTGGGCAAGGAAATCGCACCGGTGATTTCGCAGAAGTACAGGGCGGGCGATATCCGCCATTGCTATGCGGATCTGACGAAGGCTCGCAATCTGCTCGGATATGAGCCGCGTGTCACCCATGACGAGGGATTCAAGGAGCTGGCAGAATGGCTGGCGGAACAAGAGGCAGAAGACAAGGCCGAAACCATGATTCGCGAATTGACCGCATACGGGCTGACCGCATGATCGCCCTCGTTATCGCCGAAAGGTATTCGCCGGTGGAATGGCTCAGCAAGTTGCCGAGGAGCGCAATACACATACTTCAAGGAGAGGGTGCCTAATGAAAGGAAACAGAGCGCGCACGGTACTCATAACGGGAGGTGCAGGATTCATCGGATCAAATCTCGCGGAGCGCCTTCTGGGGACACCCGGGACGCACGTGAGGATCTTCGATGATCTTTCTCGCGCCGGAGTAGCGCGCAACCTAGCGTGGTTGAAGAGCAAGGCGCACGGGAATCTGGAAGTGGTGGAAGGCGACGTGCGGAATGTCGCGGCTGTGCGCGAGGCGGTTGATGGCGTGAACGAGATCTATCACTTTGCCGCGCAGGTAGCCGTGACCACTTCGGTAGACGATCCCGGGCTGGATTTCCAAGTGAACGCGATCGGGACCTTCAATGTGCTGGAGGCCGCGCGCAAATCGACTCTGAGACCATTTGTGCTCTACACGTCGACCAACAAGGTCTACGGCGCACTGGAATCAGTGCCTGTGGTTGCCGATGGAACACGATACCGCGCGAAGGATCCACTGTTCAGCGGCGTGACCGAGTATCAGTGCCTGGATTTTCACTCGCCGTACGGGTGCTCAAAGGGAACAGCAGATCAGTATGTGCGTGACTACGCGCGAATCTACGATCTCCCAACTGTGGTGTTTCGCATGTCGTGCATCGCGGGGCCGCGGCAGTTTGGCAATGAAGACCAGGGCTGGGTTGCGCACTTTCTCTATTCAGCGCTCACCGGCAAGCGCATCACGATCTACGGAGACGGTCTGCAGGTGCGCGACGTGCTGCATGTGCACGATCTGATTGATGCGATGGTCAAGGTTCGCGAGCAGAGCGCAACCACGAGAGGGCAGATTTTCAACGTGGGCGGTGGCCCGCAGCGCTCGTTTTCTGTGATGGAGATGCTGCACGCGATCGAGGAAACGACGGGAAAAACAATTCGACTCGATCATCGCGAAGTGCGGCCAGGCGATCAGCCTTTGTATATCTCGGATACCTCGAAACTCGAATTGCTAACCGGGTGGAAGCCTCGCAGAGAGCTAACGACCATCCTGGCCGATATTCGCGAATTCTGGCGTGAGGCTCATCAGAAGGATGAACCGCAACAGCTGGTGGGGGCGCGCAGCGCAGCATTGGGAGAAGTGGCATGAAGTATGCACTCATCAATCCGCGATGGGGCTTTGAAGGGTCAACCTATTTCGGATGCCCCGAGCCGCATTTTCCGCTTGAACTGTTGTATGCGCAACAAACGCTGCGCAAGGCAGGACACGAGGTTGTGCTCATCGATGCTTTCATGGAATCGTTGAATCCCGACCAGGTTCGACAGAGGCTTGCTGCGTTCGATGAAGACTTCCTCGTTGTACCGACCGCGCCTTCTTATCTCTTCTGGAGGTGCCCCCAGCCTGAGCTGCGGGTCCCGCGGCAATGGTTTGGAGCGTTGGAGCGAAGATCGACGAAGGTGGCTATCGGGCCGCATGGGTCGGCGACGCCAAAGGCCACGCTGGCAAAAACGGGAGCCGACGTTGTGCTGCGTGGCGAGCCGGACCAGACGCTGCCCATGCTGGCTCATTCGCCCTGGGAGACCATCGATGGCTGCTGCTGGCGCGATGCGGGCGGCACCATCCACATGGGGCAAGGTCTTGGGGTTACCGATATGCGGGCGATGGCCTCGCTCGACTACTCTGACTACCCGGTGGAACTGCATGGTCACAAACACCACATCTTCCCGGGTAATGGCGCCGATCATCTGCGGCGCGGGGCGGAGATGGAATTTGCGCGCGGATGCCCATACTCGTGCACTTTCTGCAACAAGACGCTGTTCCGCAATAAATTCCGTGAACGCGAGCTTGGCGCCGTAATCGAGGAAATGGATCAGCTGATTGCCCGCGGCGTGGACTACATCTACTTCATCGACGAGATCTTCGGCGTGGGCAAGAATGTTCGCACGCTGCTGGAAGAGATCGCGAAGCGGCCGGTTTCGATCGGGTTCCAATCGCGCATTGACTTGTGGAACGAGGAGACCCTCGATCTGCTGGGTCGAGCGCATTGCGTATCGTTTGAATGCGGCGTGGAGTCAGTCACCGAGGAAGGTCGCGATGAGCTGAACAAGAACTGCAAGCTGACCACGGATCGAATTGGCGACTTGCTGATCTATGCGCGTACCCGGATCCCATGGGTGCAAGCAAATCTGATCAAGACAGACAAGGATGATGCTGAACTGGTGCGGCAGTGGCAGGGAAAACTGAAGTCGCATGGCGTCTGGGTTAGCGAGCCGGTGCCGATGTTCCCGTTCCCGGGAAGTCCGTTATATGTTGAGACATTTGGCATGGCGCCGGATGAGTCGGCGTGGGAACGCGCGCATGCCTTCTACCTGCGGCTCTTTGCAGATAAGGGGTACAGCGATATTCAGGATCAATCGCCTGTACCACTGGAGGAACTGGAGAACGAGGCAAGACCATGCGCATCCTGATGACGACCGACACTGTGGGAGGTGTCTGGACGTTTACGAAAGAGCTTTCGAAAGGCCTTTTGAAAAGCGGGTGTTCCGTTGCGCTTGTGAGCCTTGGGCGGAGACCTTCGCCGGCGCAGCAAGCGTGGGCAGATGCGCAGAGTTCTCGATGGGGAGCGAGGTTCCGATACGAGAGATTGGAATCGCCTCTCGAGTGGATGGCGAACAATGATGGGGCATTCTCACAGGCCGCGCCGGCTTTGCAGCGCATCGTCAACGAATTCGAGGCGGAGCTGCTGCTGAGCAGTCAGTATTGCTTTGGTGCGCTGGAATGCGATATTCCCCGTGCGATCGTAGCGCATAGCGATGTGTTGAGCTGGGCTGAAGCATGCCGCCCGAATGGGTTGGAGCAATCGAATTGGCTGGATACCTATCGCGAACTGGTCCAAAAGGGGCTGGATCGAGCGGACGTAGTGGTGGCGCCGACAAACTGGATGATGGATGCGCTCGCGAAGAACTTCAAGCTGCCGCGTGACAGGAGAGTGATTGCGAACGGGCGCACGCTTAAGTCGTCGAATGGCGACCTGTCCCGGAAAATGCAGGCGGTCACGGCCGGCCGAATATGGGATGAGGCAAAAGGCCTGGAGATGCTGAAGGCAGTCGACTCGCCAATCCCGCTTCTGATCGCCGGGGAAGAGCAGTACGATTCTGCGAGCCTCACGATGGACGGCGCTGACCTCCGGCTTCTCGGTGCTCTCGATGAGCGCGATTTGCTCCGAGTGTTCGGCGAGAGTGCGATCTATGTCTGCACATCTCGATACGAGCCGTTCGGGCTGGCGCCGCTGGAAGCGGCATTGTGCGGGTGTGGAGTGCTGGCGAACGACATACCGTCACTGCGCGAGGTCTGGGAAGATGCGGCGCTTTACTTCTCAGGTCCGGAATCTCTTTCAAGCTGGATATGGCGGCTCAGCGATCACCCCTGGCTGCTGAACGAAGCACGAGAGATTGCCGGGAACCGGGCACGTGAATTCACGGCGGAGAGGATGACTGAAGGTTACCTAAACCTGTTCCGGTCAATGCTGAAGGAATCCCTGGTCACCAGTAATGTCGCGTAGATTTCGAATCGCCTATTTCGCGCACGCAGTCCGTTCCGACTGGAACAACGGGAACGCGCATTTCATGCGCGGACTGTTGCGTAGCCTTGGGCAATGCGGACATCAGGTTGACATCTTCGAGCCAGAAGATGGCTGGTCGATTGACAATCTTCGGCATGAAAATAAAGGTGAGGAATCGCTGAAGCAGTTTTCGGAAATTTATCCCGATCTGCACGTGAACACATATCGTGCCGAGGATCTGAGTGGATCGGCGGCCGCAGAGCACTGGCGCAAGGCTCTGAGAGAAGCGGAGATTGTAATTCTCCACGAATGGAATCCACCAGAACTGGCTAACCTCTTGCGTGAACTTCGAGATGAGATCGGGTTCCGGCTTCTGTTCCATGACACGCACCATCGCGCATCGTCTTCGCCGGATCAGATACGGCTGTTTGGAACGGATCGGTTCGACGGAGTACTCGCTTTTGGCGATGCACTGCGATCGATTTACCGCGATCGTTTCAACATCCAGCGGGTCTGGACTCTCCACGAAGCTGCAGACACAACAGTGTTCAAGCCGTTCCCCGGTGTGACCACGAAGCAGGACGTGGTCTGGATTGGCAATTGGGGTGATGACGAGCGTTCGATGGAGATCTGCCAGTTTCTGCTTCGACCAGCCGGCGAGCTTCGGCAGTATACGTTTGCGATATACGGCGTGCGCTATCCGGACGATGCGCTGAGCGCGCTGGAAAATCACGGAGTCGAGTACGGAGGGTATCTGCCGAACCTTAGCGGTCCGGCAACGTATGCAGCGTCTAGATTGACAATGCATATTCCCCGGCAGCAGTACGTGGGCGCAATGGCAGGGATTCCGACAATTCGTGTGTTTGAGGCATTGGCGTGCGGAATTCCGCTGATCTCTGCTCCCTGGCCAGATTCTGAAGAGCTCTTTCGAGAGGGCGATTTCTGCTATGTGCAGGATACGAGGGAGTCCATCGCGGCGATCAATCACCTATTGAGTGATGAAAAGGCCGCGGCGGAGCAGGCGGCGCGGGGACTCGAGACAGTGCTTGCGCGACACACGTGCGTGCATCGTGCACAGGAACTGACGGCAATTTGTGAGGAACTGATTCGATGAAAATCTTCGTCTTCGGGTCGAGCATCGTTTCCTCTTACTGGAACGGCGCGGCAACCTACTATCGCGGAGTTTACAAGCATCTGGCCCAGCTTGGGCATGAGATCACCTTTGCCGAGCCGGATGCGTACGGGCGGCAGGAACATCGTGACACAGAGGATGTGTCGTATGTGCGCTCGGTCGTATATCGGCCTGGAGCCGATGTGGACGCGATGCTTCGGCGAGCCGCCACCGCGGACGTGGTCATCAAGCATAGCGGGCTCGGGGCAGATGATGAATTACTGGAGCAGCGTGTACTGGAGTGCTCGTCGCACTCGATTGTGTGCTTCTGGGATGTGGATGCACCTGCGACCATTGCCCGAATGCATGATGATCCCGATGACCCGATGAGACGCGCAATCTCGCGGTATGATGCCATCCTTACCTACGGGGGCGGGCCGGAGATTCAGAACGCATACTCAAAACTTGGCGCTCGTGCCTACTACAGCATCTACAACGGGCTTGACGTGGATACGCATCATCCGGTGCCCGCGGATGCAGAACTGATGTGCGATGTTGCGTTCATTGGGAACCGGTTGCCCGATCGCGAGCAACGGGTTGAGGCTCTCTTTCTGAAGGCAGCGGAGCTTGCGCCCGATAAGCAGTTTCTGCTGGGGGGCGAGGGCTGGGGCGACAAACCGATGCCGAAGAATGTGCGGTGGATTGGACATGTGCCAACGCACCGGCACAACGTGGTGAATTGCTCGGCGGGCATGGTGATGAACATCAACCGCTCGTCGATGGCGGCGTATGGATTTGCCCCGCCGACTCGGGTCTTCGAGGTTGCCGGCGCCGGCGCGTGCATGTTGTGCGACGAGTGGCCGGGAATCGAGGAGTTCTTTGAGCCGGGAAAGGAGATTCTGGTGATCGACAGCGCGGAGGAGGTTGTTGCTGCGCTCGCGCTGCATGATGAGCCTAAACGAAAGGAGATCGGCCAGGCGTTTCACGCGCGTGCCCTTCGCGATCACACCTACGCGCAGCGAGCAAAGGACGCGGAGCAGGCGTTTCGCGAATGTCTGCAACGAAAGAAGACGTCCATGGTGCAGAGCGCGGCCGGAATAACGGCCATGAGTGGAGAAGTGGCATGAAGATCGTCATCTACGGGCTGGCGATCACGTCATCATGGGGCAACGGACACGCTACGACCTACCGATCGTTGTGCAAGGCTCTGGCTCGTCGTGGGCACCAGATTCATTTCGTTGAGAAGAATCTGGAGTGGTTTCGCGATAACCGCGATATGCCTCACCCGGAGTTCTGCAAGGTTCACCTCTATGCAGATTGGGAAGAAAGTGAGCGGAACCTGATCAGGCTGAGCAAGGATGCGGATGCAATCGTGGTTGGCTCGTACTTCCCAGACGCGATGGCCACGACTGGTTGCCTGCTCGAGTCAGGTTACGGTCCCATGGTTTTCTACGACATTGACACTCCGATCACGATTGCGAAGCTACGGGCGGATGGACGCGCAGGGTACATCGACGCGGAGCAGATTCCGAGGTTTGCTGCGTATCTGAGCTTCACGGGTGGACCGGTGTTGCGAGAGATTGAAGAACGATTCGGATCGCCCTATGCGGTGCCATTCTACTGTTCCGTTGATCCAGAGTTGTACAGGCCGAAGCCAACCGAACGGCAGTTTGAATGTGCCCTGAGCTACCTGGGTACGCATGCGAAAGATCGTCAACCAAAGCTGATGAGATTTCTGAACGAAACTGCCGAACTGATGCCGGAGTCACGTTTCATTGTGGCGGGTGCCCAGTATCCCAAGGAGACGGCATGGGCGAAGAACGTGGAGCGCATCGTTCATCTATCCCCACCGGATCACCCGTCGTTCTATTGTTCTTCGAATTTCACGCTCAACCTGACGCGGGACGAGATGGTGTCGGCGGGCTATTCGCCTTCAGTGCGCTTGTTTGAAGCGTCGGCATGCGGCGCTGCAATCATTTCGGATTACTGGAAGGGACTCGAGCATTTTCTTACTCCGAACGAAGAGGTACTGCTTCCCAGCGACGCATACGAGGTTTCGCAGGTTTTACGCACGATCTCGGAGCGGGACAGGAGTCGCATCGGTTTGAATGCACGGGAACGCGTGCTGTCGGAGCACACCGCGGCCCATCGTGCCATTCAATTCGAGCAGATTGTGAGCCGGTGCAGCGGAGGATCGGTCCCAACTACGGAAGCAACTCGGACAGAGACGAAAGACACAGATCCGGCTGTTCCGCAGAAAGCTGTTCGCGCGGGTGTATGCCCGTAGCCACGGCGATGACGCTGATGCCATGGTGACGGGCCGCTCGAATGTCAGCAGGAGTGTCGCCGACGGCGCAGATGGCTGCATCAGGGCCCGCGATGTCGCGAGCCCGTTCGAGGGCCCGCCCGTATACATCCGCACGGTACTCGAGGCCATCGCTGAAGCCATGGAAGTCGAAGAAGTGCATAAGGCCGCACGATTCGAGCTTGATTGTGCCGATCGAAGCGAGGTTTCCAGTCGCGATCCCGAGAACAGCCTTGCGACTGCGCAGATGCTGCAGGATCGCCTTTGCGGCTGGCAGAGCGCCCGTTTGGATCTTGTGACGATTCTCTTCAACGTGAGCGCACATCGAACTGCATGCTTCGCGGATGCGATGACGCCACTCTGTTTCGGGGACTGCGGCCATAATAAGGGCGTCGCGCAGGATGCCAATATCGGTATTTCCGTGAGCAGTGACGCCATCGAGGTTGAGATCGCGGCCTGAGAGCGTCTTCAGCGCTTCGCAAAACGCAAAGTAGTGGACGGCATCTTTGCAGTTGAGCAGGGTGCCGTCGACGTCGAAGAGATAGGCATCAAACCCGTCCCAGGGGCGGGGCAGGCTTCCACGAGGGGCTAGGCGATCATCTGCGGACGGCTGCAAAGTTGTGTCCATATGTGCAGCTCCTGACGCACTTCTTCGATGAGGCCGGACCAGTCTCCGGGAACGTGCTGGCGGAAGAGGCGAAGTGATGGATACCACGGGCTGGTTGTTCCACAGGCCATCCAGCGCCAGTCTGCAGCATGCTGGAGCATCACCCACGCGGGAACTCCCATGGCTCCGGCGAGATGCGCAGCGAGTGTGTCGACGGTAATGACCAGGTCCAGTTGCGAGATGATGCAGGCGAGATTCAGGATGCCATCGCCGAGATCGGCTGAATCGCGCAGACGGGAAGAAGGAGGTAGTTCGCTCCAGTCTGCTTGTGCTGTTCCACCCTGAAGACTCCAGAACTCGCATGCAGGCTCCGCTAATAATCCGGAAAAGACCGGGAAAGGGACGGAGCGAGACTGGTTCCACTCCCCCGCGGCCCATACAACGCCAACTCGGGGATGATTCCCGCCCAGTTTGCGATTGATGCAGCTGCAGCGGGCTTGAGGCGGATGCACGTATTGCTGGGCCAGAGGCAGATCCCGCATTTCCGTGCGGAAGATGTAGGGCAATTCCATAATTTCGATCTGCGTATCCCATGAGACAGGGTTCACCGGGGCCAGCCGCCCCCACGTGACGACGTTGTCAACTCCTTCGATATGAGGCGCGAGCTCATACAAAGCAGGCGGCACCTCGTAGGTCACTTCAGCTGCGATACTGCGCAAGCGGGGAGCGTAGCGAAGGAATTGAATGGCATCTCCGTAACCATGCAGACAGCGCACGATGATGTGGCGATCCTTGAGGCTCTCGCCTGTCCACATGCGATGGGGATCTGCACCCCCGCGAAGGCGAATCGAATCGGACTCGCGCCATGCCGATGCGAAGTCTCCAATGAACATGTGCGCCATCCAGCGGCCGGCGGCGCAATGGTCGGCATCGGCCCCGCACGACTCGGCGAGCTGGAACAGCTGCAATGAGGTGGGATCGCGGCGATTCAACAACTCATCGGCTTCCTCAAGGTACTGGCGGTTTCGTGTCGATGGCTTCATGAATTGCTCCTGCCGCGCGCGGGATACACACAATGTGGACCATCCGGCGGGATTTCTACGGGAATCGAGCGGCAGATGTAGACTTCATCTTCCGGCTGCGACTCAATCGCGAAACCCGAGGAGCGCAGCATCGCTTCGACACATGCGCGGTTCGGCACCCACCAGTTGGTCTCGTCGTGCGAATAGCGGTGCTCGACGAAGTGCATCTTCGGATAGCCGGGGTCGTCGAAATGTACCTCGGCATGAAAGTCGTAATCGGGATCTACATGGGCGATTTCGCGGCTGCCACGCTGCATACTCTGGAAGAGCAGAAGATCGCGCGCAACATGCTCGTGAATCAGGTCGAGTGCGAGCAGCGGATGACGCAGGTGGTAGAAGACCCCCATGAAAATAATGAGGTCGAATCGCTCGTTCAAGCCGCCCACTTCCCACACGGACATGCGTCGGAACTCTATGTCCATCTGCGAGACTTCACCGGCGAAGCGTGCCTGCGCCAGGTAGTGGTCGTCGGTGTCGATTCCAAGGACTCGATCGGCGCCGCGGCGCTTCATCTCGAGTGAGTAGAAGCCGCCATTGCAGCCGATATCGAGTACGGTTTTTCCGCTGAGGTCCTGGGGCAGGGAATCACTGAAGCGCTTGTACTTGATCTGCGGGTAATCACCGAGGAAGTGGTCAGGCGCCGTCTGCACACCGGCGAGACGCATGTTGTGAAACCAGGGGCCCAGAGCAGCGATGCGTTCCTTCAGGCTGCTGATCTCTTCTTCAGCGTGAAGCGGTGTCGATGGCATTGGGCTGTTGCTCCTCGTGGTTGGCAGCTTCGTGCGGTTGCGCCGGCGAAAATGTTCCTTGTTCCAGCAAACGGATTGCAGATCGATAGCCATGCAAGGTTCCTACGTCAACGTATCCTTGACCGGCTCGAACTGCCTTAGCGTGTCCGCCCGTCGCAAGCCAGGCATTGATCAGGGTCCCGAAGTATTCGTCACCACGATCGGACCTTCTCCATAGGTCGTATAAATCGTGGAACACGTTGCCCGGCATTTTGAATGCTCCCCAGATCCATTTGGTGCCCGGGTTCTTCTGCTTGACCTGGATCTCGCGTACATTGTCGTGCTCGTCGGTGAGGACAGCGTCGAAGAATTGGGGCTGTTCGACAGGAAAGAGCAGGAAAGAGAGCGCATCATCGGGCAGTTGTTGCAGGGCGTCCTCAGGGAACCAGACCGTGTCGGGCAGACCGATAACCACGGACTCTTCAGCCGTAACGAACGGGCGCGCGCGGAAGACTGCATCGCAAAGACCCCCGGGTTGCGGTTGAACAGCGTACATGATGTCTGCGCCCCACAGTCGCGAGCCGTAATAGTGAAGGATGTCTCCTTTGCCGGGCGAGATGACAAAGCAGAGCTTGTCGGCGCCGCCTCGGATCATGCGCTCAACAAGGTATTCGCTTACTGCTCGCGGACGCTCACTTCCGTCATCGATCCTGCTGCCCACCGGAAGCAGTTCCTTTGAAAACGCCAGCGGCTGGATGCGGTTGCCCGCGCCTGCCGCTGGAATGATTCCCCACATAGATGCCCTCGATAGTGATGCACTTGCCGGTCTACAGTGATTCGCTTGCAGCTTCCATGCGATCGCTTAGCCGATCGCAAATACCTTCCAATTCCATGACGCGCCGTTCGGCCGTATGGTTGGCCAGCGTGCGTTCGCGGGCGGCTTCGGCAATGCGAAGCAGGTCAGAGTTTGGCAAAGAAAGAGCTTCAATGACGTCCTCGGGAGTGTCCACGCGAAGAATCTCCTCCCCGGGAGTGAAAAACATGTGCATGCCATCCCAGCCATCACTCACGATCGGGACACCGCAGGCCGCAGCCTCGAAGAGCCTTCCGGATGGGCAGTATCCATACTGCGCCATGACTCCGCGAGTGATGTTGAGAGTGGCTCGAGAGGAGCAGAAAAAGGCTGGATGGAGTTGTGGCGCGAGATGCGATGCGAAAACGATGTTCGGCAGCCTCGCAAAGGAATCAGGATACTGAGCGCCGGCAAGCTGGAACTTCTCACCCGGCATGCGGCGCGCAGGTTCGAGAAACAATGTCTCGAGTGCGTGCTGGCGGTCGGCGGCAAAGGTTCCGAGGTATGAAAGTATCCCACGAAAATCATCGAGCGGCGAAACAGGGAAGTGCGCTTCAGGGTCGACGGAGCCATACAGAGGAGCTACCCCCCGCGCGCCGAGATGCGCTTGCAGTTCGGTGATTGCGCGGCCTCCGGTGTAGCTTAGGACGACGTCGAAATCTCTGAGCCCCCCTGAGGGCAGGTAGGCTACGGGCTGGCCGCTGCGCAGTGACGTGAGCGTAACGGGAGTGTCGAGGTCATAGAAGCACTTGATGGTTACGTTCGAACTAAGAATCAGTTCGGCCGCCGCAGGGCCGTCGGGGCAGTAGCTTGTAAACATCCCCAGATCGGCAGAGTTGAGGTCGCGGAGTGCTTCGGCGCGAATCTCATCGAACGACGAATAGAGCCGCAGGCGGATGCCTCGTGGCGGAATCCAGCTATCTCGTGTGTCTGCGTAGTAAGAGACGTCTCGCTCGTAGAATGTGGCGGTATGGTGGCGTTTGGATAACGCTTTGAGCAGGGCTCGCCAGAGGGTTGCGTGACCATTTCCCCAGGATGAGGAAACGGTCAACCCAAAGATGACGATGTGCATGCGCTGCTCCTATTTCGGTAAGACCATGATTTGCGCGACTTTGATTGATAAATAGGTTTGCCCCTACAGATCTCGGCGACCTGACGAGTGGATCGCAAAGGCACCGGTCTTACCATGGCGGCGCTGTGCCACACGATGTCTGGCGTAAGTTGAGACGCGACAAAATTGGACCGGGTTGTTTGTACTTTCCTTCCCCAAAGCGATTCCCCGTCACTGTTCAGAGCGTTTCAGAACGAGGTGAAGTGGGGCGCCAAAATCCACCCAGGAATCGAAGGATGGATCGGACTCGTCCGGCGCGGGGCCGATTGCGGGCGCATTCGGCTGCTGTTTTGGCTGAGGCTTCAGCCACGGGATATGAAGAGTGCGCTGCAACTCGATCTGGTCGCCATTGATTTTGCCTTCGAAGGAATTCATTCCCGATTTGAAGGAAATGCGGTCACCCTGAACAGAGCCATCTGAGATGGGCACGGGTAGATCGTCGCCGCCGAAGAATCCTCCGGTACCTTCGACGCCTCCATCGAGCTCGCCACCCTTCTGCGTAAAGGTGAAGGCACTCGGCGATCCGAGGAAGCCGGCGAGTCCGGATCCAGACTGGGGAGTGGGACGCCAGAAGCCGGTGATGCCCGAGCCTTTCGGAATGGATCGCTCCCACGCAGAGAGCTGCGGGCGCAATTCGATTTTGCGAGAGTCGATCGTGGTTGATGCGGAAGCCAAGCCGGGAGATGTCGCTTCGACGCTGATGGTTCCGGCCTGTTTCGCGGCTTGAACAAGCGCCATGCAATAGCCGGAGAAGGCTTTTTGTGAATCTGCTTTGTCTGGTGCCTGGTCGGTCGGGTCGCCATTGCCGACGCCTATGAGCTTTGCCGGCCCTTTGAGGTGGAACATTATGAGATTGTCGGTGATAGGAACCGTGCGGCCCTTTGCATCCTGCACTTCGACGGCAAACATCACGACGTCCTCACCATCGGCCTGTACGGAATCGCGATCAGGACGCAATACAAGTTTCGCAGGCGCGCCTGTAGTTTCACGAGCAGTGGTCATCACCTGTTTGCCGCCCTTGAAGCCGCGCGCCTCGATAGACCCAGGCGCGTACTTCACGATCCACGCAACATGTGAATCTTTCTTGACCTCTTTTGCGCCCAGGCTCTGGCCATTGTGTAAGAGTTCTACGCTATCGAGATTTGAGTAAACCCAGACGGCGATCTCCTTGCCCTCGTAGCCGGGCCAATTCCAGTGCGGGAAGAGATGGAGCACGGGGTTGCTGGTCCACCAGGATTGGTAATAGAAGAAGGAGTCCTTGGGGAATCCGCAGGTATCGATGATTCCGTACTGCGAACTGATGTTGGGCCAGCCGTTCGGCGAGGGCTCGCCGCGATAATCGAAACCGGTCCAGACAAATCCTCCTGAGAGCCACGGGCGCGCGTTACAGAACTTCCACCATCCCTCGGCTGATGCGCGGCCCGTAGTTGTGTATGGATCGTAGGAACTGACGAAGCCTTTCTTTGCATCCGTGATGTAAATGCCGCGCGTACCAACAGCGCTGACAGTCTCGGTTCCCATCACAGGCTTGTCTGGGTGTGAGTTGTGGAATTGCTCAGCTTGCGGATCCATGTAGTTGTAGCCGGCCACGTCTCCGAGCGCGAGGCCACCGGTGCCAATGTAGCCCGTTGGAGCGAGCGATACCGGGCGCGAGCCATCATGAGTGGTGGCGACCTGCTTCATCGCAGTGAGAATCAACACGCCGCGATCTCCATTCGCCTGGGCCTCTTCATTGCCCATCGACCACATGAAGACGCTGGGATGGTTGCGGTCGCGGCAGACGAGATTTTCGAACTGCTGAAGTCCCTCGGGATTTGACGACATCATTCGCGTCTCGTCGAAGACAAGCATGCCCAGCCGATCGCATGCGTCGAGAAGCTCGGGAGTAGGTGGGTTGTGTGAGGTGCGGATTGAATTGCAGCCCATCTCCTGCAGTTTGCGAACGCGGTAGTACTGAACGGCGTCGGGAACTGCAGCTCCGACTCCGGCGTGATCCTGGTGATTGCAGGTGCCTTTCAGTTTCACCGGGCTTTCATTGAGGAGGAGTCCGCGCTGCGCATCGAAGCGTACAGTGCGAATGCCGAACGGGGTCTCGTAGCGATCGACCGTTTCTCCGCTGACCTGAACTTCAGTCAGCAGCTTGTAAAGGTTGCGCTCTTCGAGAGACCAGAGCCTTGCGCGAGCTATCTCGATCTTCTGGTTGTAATCCTGTTGATACCCCGGGGCAATGCTCGCGGCCGCGGCAACGTCTTTCGCCACGGCATTGCCGGAAGGATCAATGATGGTCGAGATGATGCGAACCTTCCGGGCATCAGGGCCATGGTTTTCCACTTCGGTGAGAACGGAGAGTGTTGCCGAATTGCCGCGAATCTCGGGGTGTACGAAGGTTCCCCATTTCTTCACATGTACTGCATGGGATTTGACGAGCCACACGTGGCGGTAGATACCGGCCCCTTCGTAGAACCAGCCGTCGCTTTCAGTGGCATCGACGCGCACGAGAAGCACATTGCGCTTGCCGGGATTTGCAAAGGTCGTCAAATCGAAACTGAAGGGATCGTATCCCCCGCTGTGTCGCCCGATATAGAAACCATTGAAGACGACCATGGTGTTGCGATAGGCGCCGTCGAACTCAATGGTGATCCGTTTCCCCGCATCTTCCGCGGGTAGATCGAAGAGACGTCGATACCAACCCACGCTTGTTTCCGGATACTTTCGACCGAGCGGGTGAAAGCCTTTGCTCGACAGAGCCTGGTCGTTCTGGTAAGGCAGTTCGACAGCCCAGTCGTGTGGCAGATCGATATCGCGCCAGTCGCCGTCATCGAAGGAGCCAGAGGCAGCAGGCATGAAGTTTCCGGTCTTCTGGAAATTGCCGGCATCGGCTGTGCCGTAATCGAAGTCCTTCGCAGGATCACAAGCATGGCCGAAGTGGAAGCGCCACCCGAAATCCATGAGGAGTCTCTCACGGCCGGCTCCGGGCTTTGGTGAGGCGAGATCTCGTGTTGCGGAAACAGGGCCCGTAATCTCGTCAGTCACAGCGTTAACCACACTATGAATTGGATTGCTGCCCTGGCCTGTGGCAACAGCAGCGGGAGCAAGCAAGCTGGATCTGAGAAGGTCGCGGCGTGAAATCGTTTTCATTCTTCCTCCGGATCGGCCCACTTTCGGGTGCCTGGAAGTGGACGGAAAATGCGCACGGACATTATGCATGGTGGGACGTAAGTGCGTCGTCGAAATTCGTGGCAGGTCTTTAGTGCGGAAGGTTGGATGGCGAAGCGATGATTCACTTCCAGAGATATTCCCAGCCGGACGAAACGATTTGGATCCGTTCCTCACTAATCTGCATAGCCCAGTTAACAGCTCAGCAACGATTTCGAAAAATGTCGAGGTCTACTTCCTCAAGGAGGGCGCAAATGTCCATTCGACTGAAAACGACATTCCTGCTCGCAGTTTTGGCAACGGTTCCTTCACTGTTTTGCCAGCTTCGCTACTCAACTGGCGCGGTGAACAACTATCCGGCGGCAACATGCGGCGGACCCAGCCTCTCCCACGACATTGCCGAAGCTCGCGACTTCCAGTTCTGGTACAACCTTGCTGGTTTCCAAAACGTGACGAAGTGGGAGGACGGAAACGTCTGGGGTTCGGACTTCAGAGATGGCACTGACCGAGATCCGTCGGGTGGAAGCGACATCGCGCAGGTCTATTACTTTTCAGGTCACGGAATATGCCAGAATCCGCCGAAGAGCGGCGATGGGGACTTCCTGGTGACATGCGGCAATTTCGGAAAGCCCGATTCCACACGCATCGGCACTAGTTCGCGCTGGGGAAACGCCGGCGGCCAGCTGCGCTTTATGTTGATTGACGCGAGCTGCCCGATGGATCTGCCCACTCTGACTGCGGAATGGTTTTCTCCCTTTCAAGGCCTGCACGTTGCCACGGGAAACTCTGGAGATGCGAATCACGACACATTGGACAGCGAATCGCGCGGGGCAGAGTTCGCAGCGCACACGGTGGGCGAGAACATTTCGATTTTTGGGATCACGCTCACTCTGATCCCGAAACAGCCTGTGGCTGACGCGTGGATGAGCACCGGACTTATCGACGTTCAAGACCAGGTGTGTGCCGTGGCCATTGCTGCTGGGAATAACCGAGACGATGCAATCAATCGCCGCGAGAACGAATTTGTAGACAGCGGCTGGAGTAATCCTGTCCCAAACTGGTTCGCATGGAAATGGGTCTGCAACTGAGCAAGGAGGAGCGGTCATGAGACGAAGCACAATTTCCTTTTGGTTAGTGAGTATCGGTGCAGCAGTGGGACCCTTCGTTTGCGCCCAGCAGGCACCCACAGATTTCTCCGATCGCGCGGAAGTTGCCCACCTTCATCAAGCGACCGAGTCTCTGCGACTATCGATTCCCGCCGATGCAGAGATGCGCTCAGAAGGCAACTTCATTGGCTTTCGCACAAGCGAATACCTGTTCAGCAGGCGCACGGACAGCCGCACTTACTTCGTTCAGCATCTTGCCGCGAGGGGTGAGAAGAAGGCCGAGGTAAGCGAGGTATCAGAAAATGAATTGCGCGGGCGGCTGAGAGAAACCTTCAAGGCGTTGGACATACCTCTGGATGAGCTTGCAGAAGAAAAGATCCTGCAGGAAGAACTGCGGGAGGGGAAGGTTGATCCGAAGACCAAGCGAATTGCGATGGAACCGATTCACCCTGGTGCGCGATGGGCGACTGCCTCTCGAGTGGTGGACGGCGTGCCGGTATTTTCATCTAGAGTAATGCTCCGCGTCGGCCAGGGAGGGAGGATCGACTTCCTGGAGCTGCATTGGCCGGGAATCCCACCCGACGTCCTGGCCGAGGCTCACCGGCTGTCTTACAAGCTCAAGTCGGGCTGGAAAGCTCCCGAGTTAGAGGGAGTACGCGTGGAGTCAACCGAAGTTGGCATCATCCACTCGCCTGCAGTGGGCTTTGTGATGGATTTTTATCCGGCGATCCGAGTCATTTATTCGCATTCCGAGAAAGATCTTGGAAAGAAAGCGGTCAGGTATCTTGACCGAAATGGCAGCGAGATTCCATCACCCAGGCAATTCGCATCGCCCGTAGCCATCGCGGACCAAAAGCAACAAACCAGAGCACCGAAGCGCCCCTGAAACGATGCTGAATTGCAAGAGGAATTAAAGCGGAAATGGTCGGGGCGGAGGGATTCGAACCCCCGACCCTCTGCTCCCAAAGAATAGCCATGGGGATTAGCTCCGCTTAGACTCGCTTAGTTCTTCATAGACTTACACAACATTCACCTAAGGCTGTCTAAGCCGTTCTATGCAGGTAGTCGCTACATTTTCCGCTACAGTCCGGGCGGGTCCTACTTTTCTAGGGCAGGCCATGCCCCCATTCGAAGGGGTGCCGCTCTGGTCTTATATATCCCGCTCCGGAATTTTCCTGCGAAAAGCGGTTCGCACCTTTCGAATCAAAGGCGATCATCTATTGGCTGATGTGCAGAGTTGCCTTGCCAGCGGCACCTTTCCCACGTCGAGAATGAAACGATGTCCCGCAGCTCAACACCATACGTAGCAGGAGCGGCCTGGCGCGAGTTTATCTGCAGAGGGTTCGAAACTTGCCTGAAGGTGTTGATGAACGGCAGTCGGGTACCGTTAGAAGGAGGTCGGCTTATGTTGCGACTAGGAGTAGTTCGACGGATGACGGGTGTCATCGCCATCCCACTGCTACAGGCTATTCTCGTGATGCCAGCCGTGGCGAATGAGATCATGCAGGACAGATGCTCTGGCGACGTTTCTTTTCCAAGCACCTATGATGGACCTCCCACTGGCCCCGGGGCCGTTCTTTTGACTCGTGGCCGCGGTGCGTCTGGCAACTGGAGCTTCGCCATCCATCAGACGATCGACAGCGCAGGTCACATTCGTTGGTGGTGTCACTCCACTACTGGGAACTGGGCCGATCCTGGAACGTGGACCTTCGACGATACCGGAGCGAGCTACGCCTGTGGAGATAATGGCGACTGTACCCTGTCGGTTAACGGATCTGTTAACCCGACCGATACATCAGGATGGACCGCGGAGCGATCTCGATGTGACAATCATTCCGCCGTCTTCAGAGCACAACTGGGTCCTGATCGATCTTTGAAGATCGAGTGCCTGAGCGGCGATACGGGCACAGTATCTCAGCGATTGATTGGTAGTCCCGATCCCAGTGTCAACGGCTTCGGGAACCGGCCAGTAGAACCATTGGCCCTGACATTCTTTCCCGTGCAACATGCGCCAGCTGAGGCATGGTTCGGTCAATTCGTGTACCCACGTGGAGAACGCCTTACCGATGGGAGCGTCACCATCACAATCAGCCCGAATCGCAACCCTTCAAATCGAGCGATCCCTTTGGGAGCAGGTTTCTACCAAGTGAGTTTGAATGAGAAGAAACCCAACCCTGCCACGGTCAACCAAAACATGAGCGTGGCGTCCGTATTGCCGCGCGCCGAACTTCCCTACAGCGGTGACTCATTCAAGACTGTCCTATCGCTCAATGGAAGAAAGACCGTTACGACGCCATTGAACAACTCTGCCGCTGTTCTTGCGACCAAACCCACAGTGGGGCCACCGGGGGGAAATGCATCCGGCGCGTCTCATCCTGCCGGAGGCGGCCTTTCGAGGGCACCAGTCCTGCGAAACACAGTCGGAGCTGGAAAAGCAGTCCAAGTTCCCATGGCCGTTGTGCGAGAACGTGCTGATAGTCTCGTGATCTCGCCGGAAGTCACTCTAATGCTTTATCTGGTGAAAGCGAGCAACAACCCTCGATTCTCGAGCTACGGGATTCGCTACATCCGGAGGAGCAACACGGAACTGGTGGGTGATGCAATGCTGCTGCCAGCGATCGAACCGCCACATTGACCAAATTAGGCGCTAATACGGCCCCGCGTCCACAATGAGCGCGGGGACAGGGCTTTCTAGGTTCCCCCGAAATTCCCGCCCAAAGTGCCCCCCGATACGGTCAGCCGCGCCAAGTTTGAACTTCGAGCGTTGAAGAGGAGAAGACATGGCTTATCAAGTTGATGACTGAATCGGTGGGGGCCGGCCCCCCGATTACTCCTCGCCGCTGTCCCGATTTTCATTTGCCCGAGGCTTTCTGATGGACTGCCAATACTCCATCGGCACTAACGATGTATCCTCGCAACGACCTGAACGTTCATCACTTATCGCCACGGGTTGAATCGGTAATTGCTCCACTGATCTGCTAAGATTGCAGTTTACGAAGTGATGCTCAAAGCGTGAGGGCGCGCTTGGTAAGGATATGAGCGCATTGGTCTTTCTTCATTTGTCTGATATCCACTTCCGGAAGAAAGCTGGGGAGATCTACGATCCATTTTTGGGTCTTCGCAACGAACTAGAGCTCGATTTGAAGAAGTTCTCCAGCGAGCACTTCGATAAGATTGCAGCGATCCTTATTACCGGAGATGTCGCCTATTCCGGACATCCGGATGAGTACGCCTTCGCAACGATCTGGATCGAGAAGATCGCAAAATCCATCGGTCTCGATCCTAGAGCAGATGTCTACCTGATTCCAGGGAACCATGACATTGAGCGCAAAGTGATTGAGGGCAGCCCTACGATTCAGGGCTATCATGCGACTCTTCGCTCGCTCAATCAGGACGTCAATGAGACGCTGGTCGCCTACCTCGAAAAGGATGAGGAAGCTAAACGGATCATCTTCAAGCCTCTGAAGAATTTCAACGATTTCGCCGCGAAGTACCAGTGCGATTCTTCCGCAGAAAATCCCTATTGGGAGTACCCGTTCAAGCTGAACGATGGCTCGACGCTAATGGTCCGAGGTATCAATTCCACACTAGCCTCAGATGAGCACGATACGGATGGGATCTACAAGCTTGCTGTAGGGAATTTCCAACTGGACCTCCTCAGGCAGGATGGCGTGGAATACATGGCTCTATGTCATCATCCTCCATCGTGGCTGATAGATTCCGATGCTGCTGAGATGTTCCTTACAGAAAGGGCAAGAGTGCAACTGTTCGGCCACAAGCATAAGCAGCGCTTGAATCAGGTCGACAATTCGGTGCGCGTTGTTGCGGGAGCTGTTCACCCGGAGACGAGGGAGCCAAACTGGCAACCTCGTTACAATTTCGTTTCGCTTGAAGTAGTGCAAGAGGGTGATAATCGATTTCTCAGAGTACAGGTGTATCCGCGGGTATATGTCGATACGAGCTTTCAATCGGGGGTTGAGCAAGGAATTTCCCGGCAATTCGATCTTCCCTTGCCGCGTTGGAGTGCTCCGGTGCCCATCGCCGCACCTCCTGCCAGCAACTCCACTATTCCTGAACCCGCGAATGTAGGAGGTCTTCGAATGCGTCCTGGCAGACGACTCACCTATCGCTTCCTCAGCTTGCCTCACAATTCGAGGCTGAAGATCGTCCAGCAGTTGAATCTAATCCAACCCGAGGACGAAGGTCTCCGGGACTCAGAACTATATTCACGTTTTTTCCGCCGAGCGGCGGCCGGCGGTCATCTATTTGATTTCTGGAATTTGATCAATTCTGAGTCGGATTCGGATGAAGAGAATCCATTCTCGCCAGCGTAAGGAGCTGACCGGATGAACACGAACTTCGGAGAATGGTATCGAGCGGCTGCGCTTGATCCCAAAAACGTCAATTTAGAAGCGCGATGGGCCGGAATCCAGAAGCACAAGGTTTCCAAGGACCTGAGCTTCGCCGCTCAGGTGGTACGGCTGTTTTTGGATATCGGTAAGGCTTCCGATGATTTCTTGAATGTGTTCCGACAGCCGTACTTCGATGAGGACAAAAGCGGCTTCCGGATGTCAGATAACGAAGTGGAACTCCGTGTCCTCGCTGGTGTGTTGATTCTCGAAATGCTACTGGGCAAGGATGCCTTCGCTGATTGTATAGCGCTCCTGGTGCTCGCTTCCGCAGCTCCTGATCTACGCAAGAGAGTTCCAGTCCTTAAAGAAGTGCTGCCAGCGGCTTCGAATTATCTCTTTGACCGCAGCACAGTCGTCCGGCGGTCAGGGCCAGCGAAAGCAAAATCACCTATTGCGAGCATCGACTCGGAATTAGCCGAGATCGCACAGCTCGCAACATCGAACCCTAATGGAGCCTGGAAACCTACCGAAACGGCAATTCGGCGGGTCTCAGAAAATCTCTCGAAAGTGAGTGAGCACCTGGAGAGCCGCATCGTCCAGCTTCAGAAGCGGCAGGATCACCTAGCCGAAGAAGCGAACATTGTCTGGTGGCTCTTCGCAGGCGCGGACCGGGTTTCTCTGAAAAGCTATTCAGAACAGACGGCAGCTGCCGCGGCGCTGACGTGCGCGAGGGATCTTGCTGCCCTCACGGTTCTCCTTCCGCCCCCTCTTGCCGCACCGGCCTATATCGAGCGGTGTCTCTCGTCGCATCGAGACGCGCTAGTCGGCTTGGAAGAGATCGCCTCTATGACAGGCAGCGAGGGATCGCTGCCTGCGGCTGCATCAATGTTTCCGCTCCTAACTGCACGACACCTTGTGGGTCAGGGCACTCCGGCGAAGGCGGCTGTCAAGACAGTGGTCGCTCAGTTTTCCTTGAAGACTGGAAGCATAGGCAGCCCTACTATGTCGTTGCAGTATTACCGCGAATTGCTGGCGGCCAGGGTCCTAGAACCGAAGGCTTAGGGGGTACGATGCAGGACCTCAGCAACCTTATCTGCAACCAGGCCGGATGCCAATTGGGCTCGACAGGAGAATGCCTAGAGGGTTTCGATGATCCGCATCGCTGCCCCCACGCTTCGCCGGGCGTCGTCCAACCGACAGAGAGTACGGAAGAGGGTGCGGAAAATGGGCAGGTCGATGCGGCTGAATTGATGGATGATTGGCTTCAACTGCCCGGCGGATATGAACTGACGATTGGCGAAGCGGGAGAGATCACCTCGCGCAGCGAAGCGCGCGTCGTCATGTTTGCTGGCGAGCCCGATGCTGGAAAAACGACACTCATCGCAACCATCTACGAATTGCTAAGCAGCGACGCCATTGACGCCTTCCGATTCGCGGGAAGTGAAACCATCCTGGCATTTGAAAGGGCGTGTTTTCCATCCCGGATCGCATCGGGCAACGTTAAGGCCGATACAGTTCGAACACGTCATCCACGCCCACGCTTCTATCATCTCTGCCTCCGTCCCATCGATGCTGACGGACAACGTAAGCATCTACTTTTGGGAGATGTATCTGGGGAAACCTTTCGGAGGGCCAGCGACGATCTCGAGGAAGCAAAGAAGCTACACATTCTGCGGCGCGTCGATGCCTTCGTATTCATTCTGGACGGAGACAAACTCAGGAACCGAAAAGAGCGACACGACGTCCTTGAGCGAGCAGGGCTCATCCTCCGTTCTCTCATGGATGCTGGTGTGCTGCTCAGACAGAGCATGATTCAAATTGTCATAAGTAAGTTCGACTGTTTAGACACGGAAGACAAGAACGTCTCAGAGTTCCTTGCTCATGTGCGGAATGAATTCACGACCAAATTCGCTCGCTCGTTCAATCGTCTCGTTATTTGTGAAATTGCAGCACGGCCGGATACGGAGCGGTTCAGCTTTGGACATGGCGTCCGCGAAATCATGAGCCCGTGGCTGCAAGAGGCTGATCTCGAATGGAAGACGGGATACCCCGCTATTCCTCCGGGGGGCCAACTCCGCGAGTCCGAAGCGTTTCTCTGGCGGAGGCAGTATGCAAAACACGAGTAAGCCGATCAAGCTGTTGGCAATGGGGTTACCTCAGGTGGGCAAGACGACCTTTCTTGCTGCATTCTGGCACCTGCTAACTTCAGGCGAGGTGCGAGACAGCCTCGTGCTGGCAGAGTTACAGCCGTCACGTGACCACTTGAATGCGATTGCGACGCTGTGGCGCCAATGGAAACAGATTCCAAGAACGACGCTTTCCAAGGAACGGGTGGTCACCGTAAACGTGCGCCTTCCGGGTCGGGATCAAATCTTTGAGCTTTCGTTTCCGGATGCGTCCGGAGAGGCGTTTAAGCGTATCTTCGAAACGCGACACTGCAGCCGGGAGTTTGAAGAGCTTGCCACCGAGTCCCGAGAACTTCTGCTATTTCTACACCCGAAGCAGGCAATTCCTCCGGAACAAATTGATTTAGAGGTTGAGAGGCTGAGCGTAGATCTCGACAATCTGCTGGATCAGATGGCCGGAGTGCCTCCGGTCGCGATGGGGGAGACAGGCAGTCTGTCAACTGAGGAAATGGCGTCCTCTACAGAAATTGCGCAGCGGGGGGCAATGGAGCAGAACTCCACCGGCAAAATTCTTGAGTGGGATGCGAAATACTCCGCATATCAAGCAAAACTCGTTGACTTGGTTCAGATTTCATCAAGATTGCGCGGTGCAAAACCGTCCCGCCTCGCAGTTGTGATCTCCGCATGGGATCGATGCGAAAATGAAAAGTTGGAGCCAGAAGCGTGGATCAAGACGCGACTACCTCTACTGTACCAATATTTGCTAGCCAATGCCGATGTCTGCGAGTTCGCCGTCTTCGGAGTCAGCGCACAAGGGGCAGAGCTGACGAATCCTGGGGATCTCTTAGATAACATTCGAGCATCCGATCGCATCAAGGTGGTGATGGGGATGGAGGAGTCCAAGGACCTGACGCGCCCCATCCAATTTCTCTTGGAGAATGCGTCGAGGGTTCCTGAGGCATGATCCAGCTCGGGCAATCATTGCACGGCTACCAGGATGGCCACACCCTGCTCGCAAGCTCGCAGCGCCTTCCCTATGCGGCGGAGTCAACTTTGCTCGTATTGAGCGATCTGTCAGGACAGTCGTTTGTTAACGGGTTCGACGGCTATCTGACGGGTTATCCGCTCGTCGAAGCGAACAGCTATGCTTTGGCGAAGACCTGGTACGCTCCGGAGATGGACCGACCTGGCTGTGTTTGGACGCATACGCTCCTGATTAAGTTCGGCGATCTCGCGCGATTCTCCGATCTTTCAGTCCTCAACAATTTTTTCGAGCGCCCCACCCGAAACCGTGCATCGTGGGCAAAATATGAAGAGTCATTGAAGTTGGACGAGAACATCCGCGGATCTTCGAAACTGCCTGCTTCCTCGCAGTCGACGAAGACCGCAAGGATCTGTGATGCGCTGTACAGTACGGACACTAGTTCTGTGATTGTTCCCGCGGCTGAAGGAGCCTCTTTTGAGCCCCTATTTTTGGCCCTTTGGGGACAGCAGTTCCCGAGACTACGTCGTCGATTTACTTTTTGTACAGGTGCGATCGAGAGCCGCGAGATTGGAGGGCGTTTCTTCGACCTTCAATGCATCCCGGCGCACTCTTCGGGAAGCGGAAATGTTTCAAGCGATCAATCGATTATGATCAGCGAGAAGCCCACGAGTAGGCTTCCCCCCGGTGTTCTACACACTCTGCTTGCCGATCTTGAAGAGCCGAACGCTCGTCTTCGAGGGTTCCTCCAAAATTATGGAGCCGACGCACCGCAGCGTCGGACCGCTTTCGCATCATTGATCTCGGCTTGGCTACTCACGATGTCCGGGATAACAGACGAAGAAGTGTATGAAGATGTCGCGGCAAAGATTGCTGAACTGTTTCCGGAGAAGGAATCCGCTGCGGCACTGAAGTCTGATCTATTGGAATCCAAGACCATTGGCGATGCGACGATTCTACTGCCATTTGATGATCGAATTATCGCAATCCTGCGGTTAGCGGATCGATCGGAGAGTATTGCACGTTCCTTCGATTTCGAAACTCGCCTTATCGTCAAGATCGAATCCGCCCCCTTGACTGTGCTCTCGGCATTAGAGAAGTGCATTCGGCTGAGAAACTTAGGTTCTTTTGGACAGAGGCGCGCCTTCGAGATTGCGCGGGCGATTCCTTGGGAGTTTCTTGAGAAGAACGCATCACCACACCTTCTACTCGTTCTTCTGGGGACGAATCCGAGCCTGCTTTCCCATCCGGGAGTGTGGACTAGGATGGCTGGGCGAACCCATGAGATTGTCGACATGTTTTCGTCGAAAGCAGCTACGGAGGAGGACTGGGTTCAACTGGTTCGCGCTACGTTGAGAAATGATGTTCCACAAGCAGCGTCGATGATCTTCAGCCGGGGTCCGTCCAATTTGGTTCCGTTAGTTCTCCAAGAGTTGGAGGAATGCGAGATGTTTTCTTCTGGCATGAACCAATGGTATGTCGAAATTGAACGCCACCAGGCGCAAGTGATTCCGTGGCTGAAATCGCGTGATTCTCTGAGTGTGCCGAATCAGTTGGGTTTATCGCTGGTGCTCGATCCGATATACGTTCGGAAGGAGGGCGTACCTCACGCCCTGTTTGAGAAGGTAGCTGAAGACTGGAATGCCAGGAGACTTGCATTCTTGTTAGTTCTGGCCTCCGACGCATCTAGTCACAGGTCGGCACAGATCTTTGCGATCGCCTTCCGAAAACTGCATCGTCTCGTGGTTGGCCAAAACATCGACTACTTCGCTTGGGAGATTCTCCGGCGTGTCCTTCCTGAACCCTCAATGTTTAGCAGCATGGATACGGCAGAACGCCTTAGACGTTTCTACACTGATCGATTTTTTGACAACAGGTGGCCGTGTCGCGAATTCTGGAGCGGATTGGAAGGTACAGAGATTGTTCATGAGGTCTTTGGCTACATCGCTTCCGAAAAGCGCCTAAGGAATTACGGCCGCGAAATGATTCGCAACGCGGATGGATGCGATCTCTCAGACTGGCAGCGAGCGACGCTGTCGTCTTTGCCGAGGAAGCTGAGGTAAAACCTTGCCTAGGTTAGATCGCGGAACTAGAACGCCGATCCAACACCCGATGACACACGGCACCTCTGCGCGGCTAAATGGGGGAGGATCATCAGAGACCGTACAGAAGTCCGTTATTTAGGTCGTTTGACCTCACTCAACCATGCCCGATTTGCCGGAACAAGATCCACATAGAATTACTCTATTTAACCCACTGGCTCCGCAAGTTTCGGGTTGAGAGTCAGAACATTAAAAGATCGCGCCAGCCCTGTATCTCACATTGAAATGTGTGTAGTCCTTTTCGGTTCGTACATGCCGAAATCATTCTTCCGCGACATGGACGGATCACAACAACGGAAGGGTTTTCCCCTTCCCTTCATCGGCCGCGACCGCCAAGTGCTATTCTTCTCTCAAATGACCGGCACGAGAATCACTAACACGCTTTACATGACCATCCTTCCAATGATCCAGGTTGACGGTCAAGCGATAGGGCTCACCACCCAGGTGCTGACCCTGACGCCAGATTTGAATTTCGCCACGCGGTTCTTTCCTGACGAAGTCGACAACTACGCCCTAATGTTTACTCACCGCACGCGCTATCTAACGGGCGGCCACGTTAAGGAATACGTCTTATCGAAGGTGCGTCAGACTGACGGCCGAATCATTGTGCAAGTTGATCAACATGTCGAGTAATGCCGGTAGGCCTCCAAACGTTTCCGAGGGTCATCCCACCGGATTCAATCCTCCGGTAGATTGGTCTTATGTTCCGCGGAAATTCTTCGTTCATCAAATACCCGATGCCGAGTTGGATAGTATCGCAGCATCGGGAAGTTCGCTTCACCTCACACTTTTTGGTATTTGCTTAGGCGGATTTGTCTCCCTTCTTATCACCGTCAGCACAGCCCCCGGCCTCACCACCGCAGCGTTTTGCGCATACGTCAGCGCAACGATTATCTCGGGGCTGGGCAGTCTATTCTTCGGCTGGAAAGGCATCGCAGCGTCTCTTGCCTCATCTAAGAAGCTTGCTGAACTGAGAAAGGGAATTCCATCAAGCGCCAACATGGCGCAGAGACAATGAATTTCTCTTGCCGAAACACAGCCCCCTCTTTGCCATACGTCTTTGGGTTCTTGTTCTGCTTTTTCTGCATGTAGATGGGATATTGAATCTCCGTGTACCAGTCGACGGCTTCGTTCAAGATTCGCGAAACAGGGATTCCTAAGTCCTTTGAAGCGACCCTTAGTTCATCCACGAGAGCGGGTTTGATGGAGGTGGCAAGGGTGGTGTCTTCAATCACGATGAGGGTATTGCTCTTGAGGGCAGCCATATCTTCTCCTTTGGGGATCCTGCCGTCCAGTAAACCTCAGAATCGGCTGGCTGTCACTGACAAGAGAATTCGAATGTAATTTTTGCATTAGAGTGATGCGGTACAGGATTACTACTCAGTACCGGGAGCCAGCGCTCTGCTCATCACGCGCTCACGTTCCACTTGTTCATCTCTGGCCTTCATCAGCGCGACTATATCCCACACAGCTGTGACATTGATTGTCACTGGGTGCTCATTGCGCAGCATTGCGGCCTTGTCGATGGCGATTCCAGCGCTGGTCATCTTCTGCACCAGGTTTGCCTTCTCGATGTCAGTCGGCGTGACACTGCCGACAATCCTATGCGCCACGCCGTCGAACATTCCGGCCAGTTCTTCTCTCTGAACGCCTACTTGTTCGCGAACCTCGGGCTTGTCCAGGAATTTCTTCACTGTTCGCCTATTCCTTCCCACTGCATTTGAAATCGCATTCGATGTCTTGCCGCCCGCGGACAACACTTTGATACGTTCCTTTTCGGAGGACGTCAGCGGCGGGCCTGTGTGCTTCATCGACTGGCCCTACCTCCATACCACCGATTCCCAGTCACAATGAGCGAATCGACACTGCCGACAAATAACAGCACGCGGGCCATCGACGTTGATGATCGTGGGGAGATGCAGTACCGCAGCGGGGCGGAAACCGGACACGTGGAAATTACAATTCCAGCCTTGCCCGGAAGCCCGAACGCAACCGAGCGGCTTCACGTGCGGGACTTTGGAATTCATGTTGCCTCGAAGATCGAGGGCCGCATGAACGCTCAACCTTACCTAAAGTCCGGACCGCAACAGAGCCCCCATCAGATCTTCCGACACTACACCGCGGTGATGAAGGGCGCGGGTGTCATGGGTGTGGAGGAGATTGGCAGGATGGAAACGCTTGCCAATGAATTCGAGCGCGAGCCGGAGAAGCGCGAATATTTCCGGCAAGTGGTCAAACCCTACCTGATTGGCTTGACGCCGCAGAGGAGACAACCGTGACGGTGCTCCAAGACGCGGAAAAACGGAAAGCCGAATGTGAGATTTTCAAACTGCGCAGGCAGGCAGGCTTGGAACTCACTTTCCAGCACAGTGGGATCCGAAGCTTGGAATTCACGTGACTTGAAGTCGCGGC